>Ga0255776_10000021_pt1 | contig 176689 bp, 168 predicted proteins | sample 071ome_19_FD_179974 | JGI IMG/M metagenome (GOLD analysis project Ga0255776, IMG submission 179974) | Coastal salt marsh microbial communities from the Groves Creek Marsh, Skidaway Island, Georgia - 071413AT metaG (version 2) | ecosystem: Environmental > Aquatic > Marine > Intertidal zone >...
GGGGATCAAACATAAATTACAATGTTAAAAAACTAATATTAGATTATGTTTTTTCTTTTTTAAACACTGTTTATTTTGATGTTTATGAAAAAAATATTCGTTCACAAAAGTCGGTAATGAAATTAGGTGGAATCTTAAACAAGATTAACTCAAATAAACATGAATATATTTTAACAAAAAAGGAATGGTCCAAATGGGACTCGAACTAGGGTCTGTATTTCCTTTTCTAAACCAAACTGTTTGGTGTCTATTTATTTTAACCTCTGGTGGTCTACTTGATATAACTTCATGTAATGAATTTACAACTTTGGAACACTATTTGGAACACCAATAGGTTTTTGAAAAAACAAAACCCTCTAAATCAATGACTTAGAGGGTTTGTTGGTGGTCCCACCTGGGCTCGAACCAGGGACCAACTGATTATGAGTCAGCTACTCTAACCAACTGAGCTATAGGACCTTTGAAAAAAACATTTCGTTTTTCAGCTCCCAAAAATACTATATATTCCTAAATTCCAAACATAAATTGACAGGAAAACCTTTTGTAAATTTTTAACTATCAATTCTTTATTGTAACTTATACCTGTTTATACCAAATTGTTAAAATAAATTTAAACTATAGACATCAACCATTGGGAATCCCTCCCGATGGTTTTTTTTATTTACCCCTCGTTTTAGCTCCTGCCAGTTCCCCCTGAGCATCCTTCAATTTTTATTCGAAAAGATAAGTGCTATCTTTGCTAAAAAGAGGAATGAAAGAAAAAAAGCCCGATGCAGTGGTCTGGGATGAGGAAGAGCAACGCTATTTTGCCAAGCTTTTGCCTTATGCCAGCAGTTTAAGCGGCCCAATTATTGACGTTCCCAATGTGGATGCCTTTAAAAAAAAGGGGGTTGACACCGTGTCCAAACAATTTCAGGCAGAGCTGAAAGACCTTCAAGACCGCATCAAATCTTTTGTAACCACCGCCTCTGAAACCCAAAAGGTGTACCAAGCGCATTTTAAATTTGAACCTATAGTGGGTGAGGTGTACCACCTTTATAAGGGAAAGGAGCATGATTTTCTTTCGTTGGTTGAGCCTAAAGAATGGGATAAAGAACACCTGGGTAGTTTTCGATTAAACAGCGAGTACAAATGGGTGCGCCAATAAACCTTTTTACCAATTAAAATCAAGGTATGAATAAACCCGAAACTCCACGCCAGCAAAAAATCAACCGTGTGCTTCAACAAGAAATTGCAATCCTTCTGCAGCAGGCGATTCGAGAGGGGTCTGTAAAAAACCTATTGCTTTCGGTTACCAAAGTTCACGTGACTTCAGACTTATCCATTGCCAAAATATACCTCAGTATTTTTCCGGTAAAAGATGCCCCATCCTATATGGATGCTTTAGCGAAAAACAGCGCTCCGCTTCGTCATGATTTGGCGCAACGAATGAAACACCAATTGAGGCGAATTCCTGAACTGCACTTTTACTTAGACGATTCTTTGGATTATATTGAAGGGATTGACCGAGAATTGAGCCAGGGAAGCAACCCTTTGCTCCATCGGGAAACCTTAGATAGCAGAAAGAAAAAATAAAATTTTGACCCGTAGATGGCTCCCTTTTCCTTAAAAATAGCTTTGCGGTACTTTTTTTCTAAAAGCAGCCAAACCGTGATCAACAGAATCAATGGGTTTGCCTTTTTTATGGTGGTGGTTGCTACTGCCTCCTTATTTGTCGTCCTCAGTGCTTTTGGTGGGCTTAGAGACTTTGGATTGTCTTTTTCCGAGTCTTTTGATCCTGACTATGAAATTCAGCCCCTCCAAGGAAAATATCTGGAAGTCTCCCCAGACTTGCGCTCCAAAGTAGGCGCGCTTGCAGGGGTTAGTGCAGTCGCCCCACAAATTGAAGAAAAAGTCTTTTTGTCTTACGGCGAAAAAAATCAGGTGGCTTATCTAAAGGCCGTAGATCACACCTACACTGCGGTCATACCTTTACAAGGTTTGGTCGCTTTGGGCGACTGGATTTCATTTGAAGGCGCCGATGTGGTCTTGGGTTTTGGTCTGGCAGGCAATTTGGGTGTAGGCGTTTATGATTATACCACCTTTTTAAACCTCAGCGTCCCCAAAAAAAACAAGCAGTCGCTGCTGAATCAAAGCCCCTTTAATCAAGTTTCATCGGTAGTGGTTGGCTTGTATCAAATCAATGAAGAGCTGGATAAAAAATATGTTTTTTCCCGCCTTGAACTGGCACAGAATTTACTCGATTTACGCCCACAACAGTATACTTCACTTGTGCTAAAAACCGATCCCACCCTTTCGCAAGAAGCCCTAACGGAGCGCCTTACTCCTTTATTTGATACCCCCATAAAAATTGTTTCTAGAGCTGAGCAAAATGCCGCTTTACACAAAATGCTCAATATAGAGCATCGGGCCATTTATTTTATTTTTACCCTAGTCATGCTCATCGCCTTATTTAACGTAGTTGGGGCCTTGATTATGATGATCTTAGACAAGCAAAAACAAATGAAAATTCTCTTGTCAATGGGAGCTACTCCTCAAAAAATTCACCAGATATTTTTTCTACTTGGCTTACTGATCTGCACCCTGGGTGGACTTGTAGGCTTGTGTTTGGGGTCCCTTTTGGTCCTCCTACAAACGTACGTGCCTTTTATTACAGTTCCAGGCACAAGCCTTTCGTATCCGGTACTTTTTGAAGTTAAAAACCTTTTTATCGTGATGGCTACCCTACTGGTCTTAGGGACTTTAAGCACCGCATGGGCAACGCGAGGTTTGGGGAAAAAGACTACGGCTTATACGGCTTGATTGACCGCAAAATCTTCAAGAATATCATCTAAAACTTCAAAAACTTCAGCGGATTCGTTTGCGGTTACCATTCGAGTTCTCAAGGGTTTAAAGTTGGGTATTCCTTTAAAATAATTGGTGTAGTGCCTGCGGGTTTCCAGTACGCCCAGGGTTTCTCCTTTCCAGTCAATGGCCATTTGCAAGTGCCGCCTTGCGGCAGCTACTTTATCCTCTATACTGGGGGGTGCCTTTGGAGTTCCCGTTTGCAAATACTGTTTTACTTCATTGAAAAACCAGGGGTTTCCAATACTGGCTCTTCCGATCATTGCTCCGTCTAAACCGTATTCGTCCCGCATTTTTTTCGCCTGTTCGGGGGTATTAACATCTCCATTTCCAAAAACAGGAATATGCATTCTCGCGTTGTTTTTTACTGCAGCTATTGGTGCCCAATCTGCCTCCCCTTTATACATCTGTGCACGGGTTCTTCCGTGTATGGCAATTGCTTTACACCCGACGTCTTGCAAACGTTCGGCAACCTCTACGATATGTATGGAGTCATGATCCCAGCCCAAGCGTGTTTTAACCGTTATCGGAAGGGAGGTGTGTTTTGCCATAGCCTCGGTAAGGGCGACCATTTTGGGTATGTCTTTTAAAATTCCTGCCCCGGCGCCTTTGCAAACCACTTTTTTGACCGGACAGCCAAAATTAATGTCAATAATGTCGGGATTGGATGCCTCCACGATCTCCACCGAACGAAGCATGGAATCTAGGTTGGATCCAAAAATCTGAATTCCGACGGGGCGTTCTTTTTCATAAATGTCAAGCTTTTGGACGCTTTTAGCCGCATCGCGAATCAATCCTTCGCTTGAAATAAACTCGGTATAGACCACATCCGCACCGTGTTCCTTACAGAGCGCTCTAAACGGGGGGTCGCTAACATCCTCCATAGGAGCAAGAAGTAATGGAAAATCCGGTAGTGCTATATCGCCTATTTTTACCAAAAGAGAAATTTTTTACAAAAATAAGCAAAAAAGCCTCCCCCAGAAGCCTTATATTTGCGTGCTTATAGTAGCAGGTGCCGTATGAAACAGTTTCGTAATTTTTGCATTATTGCCCACATTGACCACGGTAAAAGTACGTTAGCTGACCGTCTGCTTGACTTTACAGGAACTGTAACCGAGCGCGAAAAACAAGACCAACTGCTGGACAATATGGACTTGGAGCGTGAGCGGGGAATTACGATCAAGTCGCACGCCATACAAATGGAATACGAACACCAAGGAGAGCGCTATGTGCTGAACCTAATTGACACTCCTGGCCACGTTGATTTTTCCTACGAAGTGTCGCGTTCTATAGCCGCTTGCGAAGGGGCTTTGCTTATCGTAGATGCTGCTCAGAGTATTCAAGCGCAGACCATTTCCAACCTTTATCTTGCGCTGGAAAATGACTTGGAGATCATCCCGGTATTAAATAAAATTGACCTCCCCTCGGCAAATCAAGAAGAAGTTACTGACGATATTGTAGACCTTTTGGGCTGTACCCCTGAAGAGGTCATCCCAGCCTCTGCAAAAACAGGGCAAGGAATCCAAGAAATTTTAACCGCTATCGTAGAACGTGTGCCCGCTCCTCAGGGGAGTCCAGACGAGCCTTTACAAGCCTTGATTTTCGATTCAGTTTACAACCCTTTTCGAGGGGTTGAAACCTACTTTCGGGTGTTGAACGGACGCATCAGAAAAGGACAAAAAATTCAATTTATCGCTACCAAAAAAACCTATTTCGCTGATGAAATTGGTACGCTAAAACTCACTCAAGAGCCCAAGAAAGAAATCAGTGCTGGGGATGTGGGCTATCTTATTACAGGAATCAAAGAAGCAAAAGAGGTAAAAGTGGGTGACACCATAACCGACCCAAGCAACCCCACCCAAAATGCCATCGAAGGGTTTGAAGAGGTAAAGCCGATGGTCTTTGCCGGCATTTATCCTGTAGATACAGAAGACTATGAAGAACTTCGTGCTTCCATGGAAAAATTACAACTCAACGACGCTTCCTTGGTCTTTTTCCCTGAAAGCTCTGCAGCACTTGGCTTTGGTTTTCGGTGTGGCTTTTTAGGAATGTTGCATTTGGAAATCATTCAAGAGCGATTGGAACGCGAGTTCAATATGACGGTAATCACCACCGTTCCCAATGTGTCTTACAAGGCCTATACCAAAAAGGATCCCGATACCTTCATGAGTGTCAACAACCCCTCTGACCTACCAGACCCCTCGGTATTGGATCGTGTAGAAGAGCCTTACATCAAAGCTTCGATAATTACCAAAGCAGACTTTGTTGGAAATGTGATGTCGCTCTGTATTGAAAAAAGAGGACAAATTACAAATCAAACCTACCTGACCCCGGAACGCGTAGAACTGAATTTTGACCTCCCCTTGGCAGAAATCGTTTTTGACTTTTACGACAGGCTTAAAACCGTTTCCAAAGGCTACGCCTCTTTTGATTACAGCCCAATTGGCATGCGTGCCTCCAAGCTTGTAAAAGTTGATATTTTACTCAACGGCAACCAGGTGGATGCACTTTCTGCATTAATTCACGCAGACAATGCCTACGGTATTGGTAAAAAAATCTGTGAAAAGTTACGCACCCTGATTCCACGCCAGCAGTTTGACATTCCTATCCAAGCCGCCATTGGGGCTAAAATTATTTCCCGAGAAACCATTAAGGCGCTCCGAAAAGACGTTACTGCAAAATGTTACGGGGGAGACATCAGCCGTAAGCGCAAGCTCTTGGAAAAGCAGAAAAAGGGAAAGAAGAAAATGCGCCAAATTGGAAATGTGGAGATCCCACAACAAGCCTTTATGGCCGTTTTAAAATTAAACGACTAAGCTCGAACCTACTCCGTGCTTTTGTGATTCTGGCGTTCAAAAATCCTTTTGTTAAAACCGTACAAAAAGAGTAAGTTTAAGATTGTTTTTTAGAATTCAGTACTTGAACCACATCAAAATATCCATCCGTAAAACGGGATTGCTTCTCTTTGCTTTAGGGCTTCAGTCCTTTGTCATTCAAGCCCAATTTGAAAACTTTAATCCCAGTCCCTACACGGTGGAGTCCACTTACTTAAAACTCAAGGAAGCGTATCCCGAAGTAAATTACCCTAAGCTGCGCTTGAATTCAACTGTAGAAGTAAAAAGGAATCTGCACTACGGGTCAACAGGGCCCGTTTCAAAAACCTTGGACCTCTATTTGCCTACCACAGAAAATACACCGCCCCTCATCTTGCTCATTCATGGAGGCGGATGGGTCTCCGGTTCCAAAGCAAACTTAGAAGATCTGGCCGTAGGCTTAGTCAACAAGGGATTTGCTGTGGCCAATATGGAATATGCAAAAAGCACCGAAGCTCCCTACCCCGCCAGTGTCGTTGACATCAAAAACGCTTTGGCCTTTATAGATCGCTCTGCTGCAACGTTTGGATACAATGGCGCGCAAAAAGTCCTTTTGGGCTGTTCTGCCGGAGCGCAATTGGCCTCACTGGTTGCCCTGTCTTCTACGAGTAAAAAGTTTGGCGAAACGGATAAGGCAGACGTTAAGGTACAAGGGCTTATTAATGTAGATGGAATCCTGTCCTTTACGCATCCCGAATCTGAGGAGGGCGTGTACGCAGCTTACTGGTTGGGTGGTTTTCAAGAAACACATCAAGCGGTTTGGGAGGAAGCCTCACCGCTGAACTATGTGGGGAAAGACACCCCTCCTACCCTTTTTATCAACAGTGCTCAGCCCCGTTTTCACGCAGGTCGAGATGACATGATTACACTAATGCGCGCGTTTGATATTCCTTTTCAAGTCCACACTTTTGAGGCCTCGCCGCATTCCTTTTGGTTGCTTTCCCCTTGGTTTGAACCTACTGTAGAGCTCATTCATCAATTTATAACTACCCTTTTTTATGATAAAACTGCTACTGATTAATTTTTTTATGGGCTTTGTTGCGGTGGCCCAACCAACCGTTTACATGATTGGGGATTCCACCATGGCCAACAAAAAAAATCCAACTGAAAACCCCGAATGGGGATGGGGTCAAGCACTTCCCTATTTCTTAAAAGAAAACATAAAAGTCGCCAACCATGCGGTCAACGGAAGGAGTTCAAAAAGCTTTATCGAAGAAGAGCGTTGGGAATCCGTGTACAGCCAACTTCAAGAAGGAGATTTTGTCTTTATTCAATTTGGACATAATGATCAAAAAGATCAAGACCCTTCCCGCTATACAAACCCCTCAACTACCTACCGTCAGAATTTGATTCGCTTTGTAGAAGAAACCCGATCAAAAAAGGCAATTCCGGTCTTAATGACCTCGGTGGTTCGTCGTAATTTTAATGCAAAAGGGGTGCTTATTGACACCCACGGGCTTTATCCCCTAATTGTCCATCAGTTGGCTAATCAATACAACGTTCCCTTGGTAGACATGCAATCCTTGTCCGAAAAAATAGAATTGGCGTATGGGCTGGAAGGATCTAAAAAACTGCACTTGCATTTTGAAAAAGGAGTGAACAAGTATTTCCCCGAGGGTAAAGAGGACAATACACACTATTCAAAATTAGGAGCCCATGAAATAGCCAGGGCAGCGGTTAAAAACCTCAATAGTCAAGGGCTTTTTATGGAATATTCCAACCCAACGGCTCTAGGTTTGTCCGATTTTTAAAATTTTATTTGGGTATAAGAAAACAATGCGTTCAAATTGAGCGTTTAATTTTTGTCTGCTCGGGGTTGGCTGTGCGGTTGGGGATGAATAGAAAATAAAAATTGAGCTTAGAATGCCTATTCCTCTAGCTAAATAGAGTATATTGGGTAGGAACTATTTTTGTATAACAGTTAAAATAAAATGGAAGTAAAGCCAACAACGGGAATGAAAGGGATGCTCGAAAATTTTCAGCGTGACCTAATCGCTGCTATAAGCGTTTCTCTTATTGCTTTGCCTCTTTCCTTAGGGATTGCTTTAGCTGCTGGAGCTCCTGCCATGGCAGGTATTCTGTCGGCTGTAGTTGGTGGCGTGGTTACCACTTTTTTTCGGGGCGGACACATCTCGATCAACGGTCCCGCTAAGGGGGTAATTGCGGTCATCCTACTCGGTATTACGCTAATGGATGATGGGTCTGGTCAAGCGTTCAATTACGTGCTAGCCGCTATTGTTGTTTCTGGGGCAATGCAAACCCTATTGGGTCTTTTAAAATTAGGGCGTTTTGCCGACATTTTCCACTCTTCTGTTATACTCGGTATTTTGGCCGCGATCGGAATTATCATTTTTGCCAAACAGATCCATGTGGCCCTAGGCACCCATTCTGAAAGTCCGAATATCATCCAAAACCTTATGGATGCTTTTGTATTAATACCTCAGGCAAACCCATTTGTTGTGGTTATTTCCCTCACGGGATTAATAATATTACTGTTTCATGGCAAAGTGGCTTTTCGTTTTTTTCAGTTTTTTCCTTCGCCCATTTGGGTAATTGCGCTTTCCATTCCTTTCGTGTACTTCTTTGATTTTTTTGAAGCCCAAACCCTTAATTTTTTTGGAAACGCCTATGAAGTAGGTCCCCAACTTCTTTTAGAAATTCCTGAGAATTTTATGGACTCCATCATGTTCCCAAATTTTTCGATGGTCCATACTTTAGAATTTTGGACCACGGTCTTCTCTTTATTAATCATTACCAGCATAGAATCCCTGGCCATTGCCAAAGCAGTAGATAAAATTGATCCCTACAAACGCAAAACGGATTTGAATAAAGATTTAACGGGTATTGGTTTGAGCACTATGGTTTCTGGTTTTATTGGAGGCTTACCCATCATTGCGGTTATAATCAGAAGTACGGTAAATATTCATAACGGTGCCAAGACAAAATGGTCCAATTTATATCAAGGCTTATTACTGCTGGTATTAATCGTTTTATTAGGCCCCGTGATGAGGCAAGTGCCGCTTTGTGCCTTTGCCATACTCCTGGTTTTTACTGGATTTAAATTGGCTTCGCCTGCGGTTTTTAAACAAGTCTATGACCACGGTCCCGAACAGTTAATCTTTTTCATTTTTACCATGGTTTTAACTCTTTATACCAATTTGCTGATCGGACTGCTTGGTGGGCTGTCATTGGCATTGGCTACCCATATGCTATTGGCAAAAGTGCCCATACGCCAGTTTTTTAAAATGGTGTATCGATCGGGGTCCAAGTTGAGTCAATTGTCGGAAAATCGGTTTGAACTCAAAATCAATGGAATTGCGAATTTTTTAAGTATTCCGAGTATCGATAAATTAATAAAAAAGATTCCCGATGGTGCAGAGGTACGGGTTGACTTGTCCAACACCAAATTGGTGGGAATTACCTTTATGGATTATATCGTTGATTACCTTAAAATTCAAAGAAAATTAGGGGGTCAGGTGGTGCTTGACGGACTCGGCTCTCATGTTTCGTATTCTACCTACAACAAGGCATTAAAAATTTCATTAGAAAATTCAGCCCCTAAACTTTCGCCCAGACAGCACAGGCTACAGAATCTGGCGGCTGAAAAAGAATACTTTTTTAAACCGGAAACAGATTGGAACACCAACTACCTGAAACAATTCCATTTTTTTGGAATCAGGCCCATCGAGCGAAAATCGAATTGCCTGAAAGGGACATTTGATCCTAGCGGGGTTTCTTGGGAAATTTCTGATGTCACATTTAATGAGGGAGAAGCTTTTTCTGCAGAGACCTTTACTATTTCGTTGATTGTTCTGAAATTGAATCAAAAAATACCCGTGTTTACAATGGAGAAAGAAGGCTTGTTCGAAAAAATCTTTGATCGTGTAATGGCACTTACGGGCTACAAAGATATTGACTTTGAAATGTATCCTGGCTTTTCTAAAAAGTTTCTAATCACAGGAAAAAACGAAGCTGAAATACGATCTTTCTTTACCAAAGAAATGATTCGCTTTTTTGAAAAAAATCAAATTTACCATATAGAAAGTAACGGAGAAGCCATAATGATTTTTGATAAAATTAAATTGGCTCGGACGGACGAAACCATCTCATTAATTGAGTATGGCGGCAAGCTCGCAGAACTTTTAATTAAACGAAACTAAGGCTGCTTTCCATTTGTTATTTTGTAAATTAGGGCTATAAACCTGTGTCCTATGAAACCTTTTTTTTTACTAATCTTAAACTGTTGCTTTATTACAAGTTTCGCCCAAAAAACCATTGGTTCAGTAGAGTTCTTAGACTCAGCAATGGAACGTTTCTTTGACAAAGACGCAAAAATTGAAGTTTTGGCAGAAGGCTTTCAATGGGCAGAAGGGCCCGTTTGGGTACCGCAATTAAAGGGCGTGATTTTCACTGATGTGCCCAACAATAAGGCCTATTTATGGACCGAAAGTGAAGGCTTGACTCTTTTTTTAGATCCAAGCGGGATGACCGGTCATGCTCCTCACAGTACGAATGAAGGGGCAAATGGTTTAACGCTAGATGCTACGGGGAATTTAATTCTTTGTCAACACGGAAATCGAGCGGTTGCCAAATTAAAAAGCTGGACGTTTGACGCCCCAGAATACGAAATTTTAGTAGATCATTTTGAAGGCAAATGGCTGAACAGCCCAAACGACCTCATCCTCAATCGAGCCGGTGAGATTTATTTTACCGACCCTCCCTATGGATTAAAAGGAGGTGATGAGGATACGCTTAAGGAACTTGAGTTTAACGGTATCTACAAATGGTCCAAGACCAAAGGACTTCAATTGTTAGACAAATCCTTGAGCCGTCCCAATGGAATCGCTTTGTCGAGAGACCAAAAAACAGTCTACGTCGGGAATTCCGATGCGAAAAACAGCGTAGTTGTCGCCTTTGATGTAGAAAAAGATGCGATCACCAATAAGCGGGTCTTTTTTGATGGTACTGTTCTTGCTAAAACCCGTCAAGGACTTTTTGATGGGCTAAGAGTACATTCTTCTGGAGTGGTCTTTACTACAGGACCTGGAGGAGTTTTGGTGCTGGATCAAAAAGGAACCCATCTGGGTACTGTAATGCCCGGAAAAAGTACCGCAAACTGCGGTTTCGACTCCGATGAAAACTACCTTTATCTTACGTCTTCTGACGTCCTCGCCCGAATCAAACTAAAATAAGATGAAACTTTACCCTATAGAAGCTGGGAATTTCAAACTGGATGGCGGCGCTATGTTTGGGGTGGTTCCAAAAACGCTGTGGGAACGAACAAACCCTTCCGATGCTCAAAACCGAATAGAAATGGCCTCCCGCTGTTTGCTTGTGGAAGAGGGAAAACAACTCATTCTTATCGATACGGGCATGGGCAACAAACAAGGCGATTCTTTTTTTCGTCATTACGGCTTGTGGGGCGACTTTACATTAGAGTCATCGCTCGCTCAAGCAGGTTTCCGGCTCGAAGACATCACCGATGTGTTTTTTACGCATTTGCATTTTGACCATTGTGGAGGAGCGGTTCGTAAAACGGCTTCCGGAGCTTTAGTTCCCGCCTTTGAAAATGCCACTTACTGGGTTCATAAATCACATTGGGAGTGGGCTACTGCGCCAAACGCCAGAGAAAAGGCCTCGTTTTTACCAGAAAACATACTTCCGCTCCAACAAAGCGGGCAGTTAAAATTCATAGAAAATCCAGGCCCCTTTATAGAAGAGACCCCCTTCCCTTTTGCAATTCAACTGGTGGATGGTCATACCGAAAAGCAAATGCTGCCTCTGATGGAATACCAAAACAAAAAGCTGTTGTATGCAGCAGATTTGGTTCCTACGGTGGGCCATATTCCGGTGCCCTATGTCATGGGGTACGATACCCGACCGCTATTGTCTTTAAAAGAAAAAGAGTTGATTTTAAACCAAGCCTTTGAAGAGGATGTATTTCTTTTTTTGCAACACGACCCACATCACGAACTCATTTCCCTTCAAAATACAGCAAAAGGCATTCGGATGGAAAATCATTTTAAATTTAAATCATACTTTAGTCCCTAAATAATTTCAAAAACTGCTTGTGAAAACAAATTTACTTACCCTCGTATTCGTCTGTTCCCTCAGTCTTACCCAAGGCCAATATTGGCAACAACAGGTGGACTATACTATGGAGGTCACCCTAGATACCGAAACCGCAAGGTATCGTGGAACTCAAAAGTTGGTCTATACCAACAATTCTCCTGAGACGCACCACAAAGTTTTTTATCACTTGTATTTTAATGCCTTTCAGCCCGGAAGCGAAATGGCCATACGTCTAAAAAATGCCGCAGACACTAACCGTAGATTTAAAATTGATATCGATTCTTTAACCCCAGAACAACAAGGTTTTTTAAAGGTAACCAACCTCAGACAAAACGGAACACGGGTCCAAACAGTAGCCGCTGAAACAATTTTGGAAGTCACCCTTAATGAGCCCCTACAATCGGGAGAAAGCACAACTTTAGAGTTGGATTTTGAAGGACAAGTGCCAGACGTTATTCGCAGGGCGGGAAAAAACTCCGCCGAAGGAGTGGCGTTTTCTATGGCACAGTGGTACCCTAAAATGGCGGAATACGATATTGAAGGATGGAATACCGACCCCTATACCGGTAGAGAATTCCATGGAGTGTGGGGTAATTTTGATGTAAAAATTTCATTGAACAAAGACTTTACGGTTGCCGCAAGTGGGTATTTGCAAAATGCGGATGAAATTGGGAAGGGGTACGCTGATAGACAAAAGCCTAAGGCTAAAAAGGGAATGGTTACTTGGCACTTTGTTGCGCCTGAAGTTCACGACTTTACCTGGGCTGCCGATGCGAACTATATACACGATACCTATCCCGGTCCTAATGGGGTTACGCTTCATTTTTTCTATAAAAACGATCCCGAGATTATTGAAAACTGGAAAAAACTCCAAGCCGACACAGCAAAAATGATGGAGTATTACAACACGAACATCGGCCCGTATCCCTACAAGCAATACAGTGTGGTGCAAGGCGGTGATGGCGGTATGGAATATGCCATGCTTACCTTAATTACCGGAGGTAGAAATTACGGTTCCCTTTTTGGTGTAACAGCTCACGAATTGGCACACTCCTGGTTTCAACACGTGCTGGCTACTAACGAAACAAAACACGAATGGATGGATGAAGGATTTACCTCCTTTATCTCTGCCTTAGCGTCCAATGAAATTTTAGAACAAAACAAAGACTTCCCTCTAGAAGGTTCCTACCGGGGCTATTTTAATTTAGCAAATTCCGGTTTTGAAATGCCGCAAAGTACCAATGCCAATCGCTATAAACACAATTTGGCTTATGAGAGTACTGCCTACAGCAAAGGTGCTGTTTTTTTAGGGCAGTTGGCCTACCTCGTTGGAAAGGAAAAAGTTTTTGAAATTTTGCAAGCCTATTTCGAAGAATGGAAATTTAGACACCCTCAGCCCAATGATTTTAGGAGGGTGGCGGAACGCGTTTCGGGTATTCAACTGCAGTGGTATCTGACGGACTGGACCCAAACAACAAACAAAATTGACTATGCCATCAACACTATCGAAAATACAGAAACGGGCAGTATCGTTCATTTGGAGAGGAAGGAACTAATGCCTATGCCTCAAGAGGTTTTGGTGCTTTATAAAAACGGTGACACTGAACTCCACTACATCCCCATTTCGTTGATGCGTGGGGAAAAACAAAACCCCTACGGTATAAATTGGACGGTACATAACGATTGGACATGGGCTAATCCTCGGTACGAATTGCAGCTTGATCGAACTCTTGAGGAGGTAGAAACAATCGTGCTGGATCCGAGCAATCTTATGGCCGATGTTGACAAGAGCAACAATTACTATGTCGACAAAGAAAATGGTTCAAATTAAACGACTTAAAAGTAAATCCCGCATCGACTTGCTCTTTCACCAAGGTGAAATGATCCATTCCAAAACCCTGCTTTTAAGATACCGTAAAAGCCCGGAATCTGGGGTCTACTTTTCTGGGGTGTCTGCACCTAAAAAAAACTTTGCTCGAGCAGTTGACAGAAATAGAATCAAAAGGCTCCTTCGGGTGGCGCTTGAAGAAGTGCCTTCGGATGATCTCTTTCACGGGTCTGGTATGCTGCTTTATCGAGGGGAAAAAATACCTACCCTTGAAAACCTGACCGAGGAGGTGCTTTCCTTGTTTTTGCGCGTAAAGAAAAACGAATCATTACTCTAGCGGAAGTGTCATCGCGATATGGGGAATCCCGTCCTCTAAATATCCTTCTCCTTCACTCTGAAATCCATGTGTGTTGTAAAAAGAAACCAAATGGGATTGAGCAGAAATTTTTATGGGAGTATCGGGAAAGTGTTCTTTTGCTTTTTGAATGCTAAAAGCTACCAACTCATGTCCCTGGTTTTGTAATCTGTGGGTTTCTGCAATCACAATTCTTCCTATAGCCAAATAAGAAGGATAGGTAAGGCCTAAAGGTAAAATTCTTGAATAAGCAACGAGGGTGTTGTTGTCATATCCCATAATATGTAGGGCTGCTGTATCCTTACCGTCTATGTCCTGATACACACAATTCTGTTCAACGACAAACACTTCTGCCCGCAATGCAAAAAACGCATGAACTTCGTCAACCGTTAGCTCTTCATAAGTTTTGCATAGAAATTGGAGCATGGTTAATTACAGGGAATTTTGTCTATTCTGTTTTGGTGACGCCCTCCTTCAAAATCAGTTGATACGAAAACCTCCACCATTTCTAGCGCTTCATCCAAGGTCACAAAACGCGCCGGGATACTTAAAATATTAGCATTGTTGTGTTGGCGGGCCAATTGTACTATTTCTGAGTTCCAACAAAGTGCGGCTCTTATGTCCTGATGTTTGTTTGCGGTCATTGAGGCGCCATTCCCACTTCCACAGATTATGATGCCCAAATCTGAGGTACTTGAAGAGACGTCCTTTGCTACGGGATGAATAAAATCTGGATAATCAACACTCTCTTCACTGTCGGTTCCGTGGTTGGTTACCTGATGCCCTTGGCTTTCTAAATAAGCCACAATTGCCTTTTTATACTCAGGCCCAGCGTGATCATTTCCGATACTTATATTCATCTCTTTTTGTTTTAGTAAAAGTAAAAAAGGTTTTTGCTTTTGTTAAAGGGTTGTGAATTTCTTTTTTCAATACTTGTTTACAAAATGTGAAAATAAAAGTAGCTGAAAACGTTTTCTTTTGCCGTTGAAAAAAAGGATTGAATTCACCTCTTTTTTTAGTAAAATTTATCTAAAAAGTATGGACGGATATGGGTGGGTTATTAAAAGAAATTTTTACTCTAAGCTCTCATTATTTATTTACAATTACTATTATAAACAACCGCTGAAAAAAATTCTATTCCTTTGATATTGAGCTTTTTATTTTGTTAGTAATGGTAGAAAAAATGTGAACTTTTTGCTTTTTTCTAAATTCGAAAGAAAAGTAGAATTAATTTATAACGACTACGAACAAAACATATACATCAACAGCATTTATAAAAATTAAAAAAAGATCCTTATGAATTATGTTAATAGTGTTCATTAGTTGAGGTAAATGATTATTGTACCTTTGTTGTAAGTAACGTACTAAATGACAAATAAAAAGAAGGAAGCCAAAAGATTAGAATCAAAAGTGCTCTCGATATTTAAAAACTCACCGAAGACTATTTATAACTATAAGCAGTTAGCCTCTAAACTTGAAATACGAGATACCAAGGGAAGAAATACCATCATACGGGTACTCAACCTTCTTCATAAAAAGCAACTTATCAGTTCGGAACAGCGTGGGAAGTACCGCTACAATAAACAAGCACTACCCACAAAAGAAGCTTACCTACGTATCATACCAACCGGCAATGGGGTTGTGAATATAAACGGATATGAAGAGGAATTAATCGTTCCTCAAAAACATTTGAATAGAGCGTTGGATGGGGATCTGGTAGAGGTTTCCATTCATAAAAAAAACGCCAATTATCAAGCGCAGGTAGAAGCAGTTGTAGAACGAGCCAAAAGAGAATATGTAGGGGTATTGGAAAGGCAAAAAGACTTTGCTTTTGTCAATTGTAGAAACAGTAGAAGTTACACTGATTTTTTTATTGAAAAAAAGGATTTAAAAGAATATAAAGACGGAGAAAAGGTAGTGGTTGTGTTTAAGTCGTGGGAAAATCCCAACGACGCCCCTCACGCAACTATAGTCAAAAGCTTAGGTAACCCAGGAGAAACGGAGACAGAAATTCACGCTATTTTACACGACTATGGGCTTCCTTATGAATTTCCTAAAGCAATAGAAGCAGCAGCTTCTAAAATCCCCTCCAGTATTGCAAAAAAAGAACTCGAACAAAGAAGGGATTTTAGAGAGACCCTCACTTTCACTATTGATCCAAAAACAGCCAAAGATTTTGACGATGCACTTTCGTTTAAAAACCTAGGAGAAGGGACAATAGAGGTTGGGATTCACATTGCAGACGTTTCTCATTATGTAAAACCCCATTCGGAATTAGACACCGAGGCCTATGATCGCGCAACATCGGTTTATCTCGTTGATCGTGTGGTACCCATGTTACCCGAGGCACTTTCCAATGGTTTGTGTTCTTTGCGTCCCCAAGAGGAAAAACTTACTTTTTCTGCCGTTTTCACGTTGGACGCCAAAGGAAAAGTAATAAATGAATGGTACGGAAGAACCGTCATTTATTCAGATTATCGTTTTGCCTATGAGGAAGTGCAGTACATGTTAGAACAACAAGCTCCAGAAGTTGACGCCAGCATATCGCTGACCAACAAAACCTATAGTGTACCAATAGAGGTGTTTGAGGCAGTACAAGAATTGGATCGACAAGCCAAAATTTTAAGAAAAGAGCGAATGAAAAAGGGTGCAATCTCTTTTGATCGTGTTGAAGTAAATTTCAATCTAGACCAAAACAACAAACCCGACGCTGTTTTTTTTAAAAGCTCAAAAGACGCCCATAAATTAATTGAGGAATTCATGCTTTTGGCCAATAAAAAAGTGGCCACCCTTATCGGAAAACAACAAAAAAAATTCCCTTTTGTATACCGTGTACACGATGATCCAGACGAACAAAAATTATTGAATCTCAAACAGACAGTCAGCCGATTTGGGTATTCATTCAACCCATCAGGGAAAGGAATCAATAAAGAAATCAACAATTTACTTCTGTCCTGTCAAGGAAAAAAAGAACAAAATTTAATTGATACCCTGACGCTAAGGTGTATGTCTAAGGCAGAATATACAACACATAATATTGGACATTACGGCTTGGCATTTACACACTACACTCATTTTACCTCACCCATTCGTCGTTACCCTGATATTTTGGTTCACCGTCTGTTGCAAATTTATTTAGATCAGGGAGTTGCAGCTTCTGAAGCTGCCCTTGAAGAAGCATGCAAGCACAGCTCTCAAAGAGAACAATTGGCAACGAAAGCCGAAAGAGATTCTATCAAGCACATGCAGATGGTGTTTATGCAAGATAAGGTAGGTCTAGTATTTGATGGAGTAATTTCTGGAGTCACCGAAAGAGGCCTTTATGTAGAATTAATCGACAATAAATGTGAAGGTATGATTCGGGCGGTTGATCTAAAGGAAGATTATTTCTATTTTGATATGGATCGGCACGCCTTAGTAGGTGAACGAACAAAAAAAGTCTACCTGTTAGGCGATCCAATAAAAATAAAAGTGAAAAAAGTGAATGTCATAAAACGCTTTTTGGACTTTGTTCCCATTACAGAAATGTAGATTTTTGTCAAATGGTTTGGAGAAACATCTTATTCTTATTTTTTATATATACCAGTCTTTTTGATGTTCATGGTCAAGACAAACAAAAAAGAACCTTAACGACCGCCCCTTTTATTGGTGTAAAAGTTTATTCTGGCTTAGCGCTCACCTTGATTAGTTCAGAGGTAAATAAAGCAGTAGTCTACGGACCCCAATCGGACGACGTTATACTCACCATGAAAAACGGTGTGTTACAACTAAAAATAGCGCTAGGCAGCTTACCCGATTCAATTCCTACCCGTATCGATTTGTATCACAGCAAGTTACTTAATGAAATTACTGCAGCACAACAAGCAAAAATACGTTCGCAACAGCCCATTTCACAAACCAGTCTGAACATAAAATCCAACACAGGCGCTGTAATAGATTTTGAAATTTATGCAGATCGCTTAGACGCGACAGCTGCCAACGGCGGAAGAATTGCGTTGACAGGCGAGGTATCCAATTTTAATTTAAACGTTACTACAGGCGGAAGCTGCGAGGCAGAACAATTGCAAACAGATCAAATCCAAACCAAATTGGTTGGTGGAGGCTACGCTTATGTTACCGCAAGTGAGTTGATCCAAGCAGATGTTATAGGCGGCAGTGTGCTCCGTGTTTTTGGAAACCCATTCAAGAAAGTCTATCAAAAAAAATTAGGAGGGAAGCTTTATTTCGAAGAATAAAGAGGCATCGAGCGGATTCGAACCGCTGTACAAGCTTTTGCAGAGCTCTGCCTAGCCACTCGGCCACGATGCCATGGGTGCAAAAGTACTAATTATTAATTGAATTGTATAGCCGAACGTTCGAGATCTAATGCGACCGCTACTTCTTCTACGTTTCCTCCAATCGGAGGGTTTTGCTTGGCTACTTTTACACGTGCCCTGCTCACCTCTTCATGTTCTCTAAAAATTCTTTTAATAATTCGGTCCGCTACCTTTTCAAGTAATTTGGCGCGTACGGCCATTTCTTCTTTTACAATAGCATGCAGGGAAACGTAATCGACAGTATCACTTAATTCATCTGAGAAAGAAGATTTTTCAAGTTCGGTGTGAACAACCACGTTGACCACATAGTCACTACCAATTTTTTCTTCTTCATCCAGACAGCCGTGATAGGCATAAAGACGAATGTTTTTTAAAAATATTTTTCCCATTGTGAATGCAAATATAACGACTGTTTATGCTTTTCTTCCCATCTTTGCATTCATTATCTTTACCACAAATAAATACTATGGAGCGACCCCTGCATTTTATTGAGCATATTGTTGAGGAGGATCTTAAAAACGGTTATTCACCCGCTGATTTGCGTTTTCGTTTTCCGCCAGAACCCAACGGTTATTTGCATATAGGTCATGTCAAAGCGATCTGTATCAATTTTAATCTCGGTGAGCGCTATAAGGCACCGGTAAATTTGCGTTTTGACGACACCAATCCCGCAAAAGAAGAGCAACAGTTTGTCGATGCCATAAAAGAAAATATTCAATGGTTGGGGTATCAGTGGGAGGGTGAATGCTATGCCTCTGATTATTTTGATCAATTGTATGCCTGGGCAGTAGAACTTATAGAAAAAAACCTGGCCTATGTAGATTCTCAGCCTTCAGAAGCCATTGCCCAACAAAAAGGAACACCTACACAACCCGGGACAGAAAGTCCTTTCAGAAACCGTTCGGTAGAAGAAAATAAGCGCCTTTTTGAAGAAATGAAAGCGGGCCAACATCCCGAAGGGGCCCATGTCCTCAGAGCGAAAATTGACATGGCTTCACCCAATATGTTGTTGCGCGATCCGGTGATGTATAGAATCCTGTATAAAAGCCATCACAGAACGGCCGACAGCTGGTGTATCTACCCCCTTTACGACTGGACGCACGGCCAGTCAGATTACGTTGAGCAGGTGTCACACTCCCTTTGTTCACTTGAATTTAAACCCCATCGTGATTTATACGATTGGTTTTTAGACGCACTAAGCCCCCTTCAAAAACCATTAAGACCAAAACAAAAAGAGTTTGCTCGAATGAATTTGTCCTATACAGTCACGAGCAAGAGAAAATTAGCCAGTCTTATTGAAGAAGGCCACGTGTCGGGTTGGGACGACCCAAGAATGCCTACGATTGCTGGCCTTCGAAGAAGAGGATATACACCAAGAGCGCTTCGCAATTTTGTTGATGCTGCGGGCGTAGCGAAACGAGACAACGTGATTGACATGTCTCTTTTAGAGTATGCAATTAGAGAAGACCTCAATCAAACTGCTCCTCGGGTTATGGCTGTTTTAAACCCAGTAAAACTTTCGATCTCCAACTACCCTGAGGGAACCTCCGAAATGTTAGATGGAGAAATTAATCCGGAACAACCTGAACTCGGTACGCGTAAGCTACCCTTTTCTAAGGAATTGTATATCGAGAGAGAAGACTTTAAGGAAGAAGCCAACCGCAAATTTTTTAGGTTGTCTTTAGGTAAAGAAGTACGACTTAAAAACGCTTACATCATCAAAGGAGAATCGGTTATAAAAGACGCATCCGGTAACATAATTGAAATCATTTGCACCTACGATCCTAAAAGTAAAAGCGGAAGCGGAACAGAAGAGAGCCAACGCAAAGTAAAGGGAACCTTACATTGGGTAAGTACCGCCCACGCTTTTCCGATAGAGGTTCGTCTGTACGACAGACTCTTCCAAGAAGAAGCTCCAGATCAAGACAAAAACGTTGATTTTAAAGCACACTTAAACCCACATTCGTTGAGTACCCTTAGGGGCTTTGCTGAACCGAGCTTAGAATCTGCATTAGCAGGGGACCGGTTTCAATTCCAACGCTTGGGTTATTTTGTAGTAGATCCAGACAGCCGTGACAAAAAGTTGGTTTTCAACAAAACCGTAGGCTTACGCGACAATTGGTCTAAAAACGCTTAAGCGCTATCGTCAGAAGAACCCTTATTTTTCTTTTTGTTGAGGTTTTGAGCTTTCATGGCCTCCCCTATTTGATTGCTGGCGGTAAAGGATGCGACCATATTATTTAACATTTCGCTTCCTGCTTGGGGTGAGTTGGGCAATAAAATCAAATTACTGTTGGTTTCTTCGCCAATGGACTGAAGGGTGTCGTAATGTTGCGTAACAACGATCAATGCGGATGCCTCTTGGGAATTGATTCCCACACCGTTGAGTACGTCTACCGACTCTTCCAGTCCTCGAGCGATTTCTCTTCTTTGATCGGCAATACCTTGACCTTGTAAGCGTTTGCTTTCGGCCTCCGCCTTGGCTTTTTCAACGATTAAAATACGCTCTGCATCTCCTTCGTATTGAGCAGCAACTTTTTTGCGTTCTGCAGCATTGATTCTGTTCATGGCAGCCTTTACTTCACTGTCTGGATCAATGTCGGTAACCAAAGCTTTAATAATGTCATAACCGTAATTGATCATGGCATCGTTCAATTCTCCTTTTACCGCATTGGCAATATCGTCCTTTTTTTCAAAGACATCATCCAATTTCATTTTTGGAACCACAGCCCGGACCACATCAAAAACATAAGAGGTGATTTGGTCTTGCGGATAGTCTAGTTTGTAAAAGGCGTCGTATACTTTTTCCTGAACCACTTTATACTGAACCGAAACTTTAAGTTTAACGAAAACATCGTCTTTTGTTTTTGTTTCCACAATCACATCCAATTGAAGAATGCGCAAGCTGATTCTTCCAGAAATTTTATCGATCAAAGGTATTTTAAAGTGCAAGCCTGACTGCCGGATGGTTAAAAACTTACCGAAACGTTCTACGATTGCAGCCGTTTGTTGTTTTACTACGAACAGTCCTGAGAGTGCAATCAGGACCAAAATGGGAATAAGCACGAAAGGAGCCATAAGAGTTAAGTTTTTGAGTTAAAAAAAGCGATAGCTTTTGCTATTCGATTTAAAGTTATGACTTTCCCTAAAATGGAACAAATCTGAAATACGTCAGGCCCGGCAAGTTTACCGACTAAGGCAATTCGCAACGACTGCATCATCAGCCCCGTATTGATTTCATTTTCCTTCGCCCAAGGCATTAAGGTTTCTTTTAAGGTCTGTAGATCCGTTTGTTTTATCACCAGGGCGTGTATTTGATCGAGCACTTCCGTTGCTCCTTTAGAGCTTAGTTTTTGTACGATCGCCTCGTCATAGCCCTGAGGGTCTTCCATCCAAGTAATTTCTTGAGCCAAATCAGTAAGGGTATCCATACGTTCTTTGACTAAATGCAATACGTTAAGTTGTTGGTCGGTCGCTACAGCTTCAAGTTGCTCCTTGATGAGGTCAAACTCATACAATTCTTCTACTTGCATCGCACCGAGATGCTGATGATTGATCCAGCGTGCTTTTTCGTAATCAAACCGAGCGCCTCCTTTTTGTATTCCCCCGACACTAAACAAGCCCTCCAGTTCTTTCAAACTAAATATTTCTTGATCTGTTCCACTGTTCCAGCCCAGAAGTGCAAGATAATTGATGAACCCTATAGGTAAGAATCCACTTTCTTTAAATCCAACAGCGGCATCACCCCAGTTTAAGGGAAAAACAGGGAATCCTTCCTTGTCTCCATCCCTTTTTGAAAGTTTGCCTTTTCCCGAAGGTTTTAAAATTAGGGGTAGGTGCATAAATTGCGGTGCGTTCCATCCAAAAGCATCGTAGAGCAGTTGATGAATAGGCAAAGAGGGAAGCCATTCCTCTCCCCGAATGACCGTACTTATTTGCATAAGGTGGTCGTCCACAACATTGGCAAAATGATAGGTCGGCATACCGTCCCCTTTCATCAGTATTTTGTCGTCTAGCAAATCACTTTCTTGGTGAATGGTCCCTCGTATTTCGTCAGTAACGGTAATAGTATTTCCGGGCGCTACCTTTAATCGGACAACATAGTCCCCTTCCAAAGCCGCCTTTACCTTTTCTTCAGACCAAGTCAGGCTGTTGCTAAAGCGCATTCTGTTATGTGCTCCATACCTAAAAGTTTCTCCTTGGGCTTCAGCATTTTTTCTTGCTTCAGCGAGCACTTCAGCGCTATCAAAAGCATAATAAGCTTTGCCCTTTGCAATGAGTTTTTGAATATGGGCTTCGTACAGGTCTTTCCGCTCGCTTTGTCTGTACGGTCCGAACGCTCCCCCATTTGCAGGACCTTCATCGGGTACCATTCCAGACCATTCTAAAGCCTGTTGGATATAGGCTTCACTTCCTTCAACATAGCGGTTTTGATCTGTGTCTTCTACCCTTAGTATAAAGACTCCATTGTTTTTTTTCGCAAAAAGATAATTGAATAAGGCAGTTCGTACACCACCAATATGTAAAGGTCCTGTAGGACTAGGTGCAAATCGTACCCTTGTCTCCATTTTTTTCCTGCAAAGATAATAGCTTCCCTATATTATTCAGCCGTACACCTTTATAAATCCGTTATATTTGCAAAAAATAGAACCATCATTACTTTTAACAACATACCCGATTATTTAGTTGCTGACCGTATAAAAGAAGCTTTGGCTTTTTATGTGGACTCCTGGGGTTATGTTATCGACCGTTTGGTTTATAACTTTGTTTCAAAAGAGCGTTTGTTGGAAATGAACCTGCAGTATTTAAATCACGACACCCATACTGACATCATCAGCTTTGATTACAGTCAGAACAAATCGCTTAGCGCAGAATTTTTTATTTCTTTATGGGCTGTGGCCCACTCAGCGGAAGAGGAGGCACAAAGCATTGAAAATGAGACCCTTAGAGTCTTGGTTCACGGCGTTTTGCACTGTATGGGCAAAAAAGACAGTACAGCTCAAGAAAAAGCAGTTATGCGTAAGCATGAAGATGAATTCATAAATATGTTCCACGTGAAACACAACAACCATGTTTGATTCGTCCTTTGATGTCATTGTAGTGGGTGCCGGACATGCCGGATGTGAGGCCGCCGCCGCCGCCGCTAACCTCGGATCTAAAACTCTTTTGGTGACTATGAACTTACAGAATGTAGCTCAAATGTCCTGTAACCCCGCTATGGGCGGTATTGCCAAAGGTCAGATCGTAAGAGAAATAGATGCCTTGGGAGGCTATTCGGGGATTGTGTCCGACCGTAGCGCCATCCAATATAAAATGCTGAATCAGTCTAAAGGACCCGCCATGTGGAGCCCGAGAGTTCAGTCCGATCGTAGTTTGTTTACCCTAGAATGGCGCTCCCTGCTGGAAAAAACCCCCAACTTAGATTTTTATCAAGACATGATTGTTGACCTTATCATAGACAAAGATCAAGTGGTAGGTGTAGTTACTTCTATAGGATTAAAAATTTATAGTAAAACCGTTGTTCTTACCAATGGAACCTTCCTCAATGGATTGATTCATATTGGAGAAAAAAACTTTGGCGGTGGACGTGCAGGCGAAAACGCTGCCGTCGGATTAACCGCTGCGCTTGAAAACCTAGGCTTTACAGCAGGTAGAATGAAAACAGGAACCCCACCCCGCGTAGACGGACGGTCTTTGGATTTCAGTAAAATGGAAGAACAACCCGGAGACAGCAAGCCTTCCAAATTTTCATTTACCGACTTGACCCAACCCCTTCAAAAACAACGAAGTTGTTATATAACACATACCAATGAAACGGTACACGACCTATTGCGATCGGGTTTTGATCGCTCACCTATGTTCAACGGGGCGATAAAAAGTACAGGCCCGCGTTATTGTCCCTCCATAGAAGATAAAATCGACCGATTCAGCGATAAGTCGCAACACCAGATTTTTGTAGAGCCGGAAGGCTGGGATACAGTAGAGGTCTATGTGAATGGTTTTTCAACGTCCCTACCCGACGACATTCAGTATAAGGCGTTAAAGCAGGTAAGGGGCTTTGAAAACGTTAAATTTTTCCGCCCCGGTTATGCCATCGAATACGACTACTTCCCTCCTACCCAACTTTTTCACAGCTTAGAAACCAAGCGGATTCAAAACTTATTTTTTGCAGGTCAAATAAACGGAACTACGGGCTATGAAGAAGCAGGAGCCCAAGGAATAATGGCAGGTATTAATTCCCATTTGAAATGCCAAGACAAAACACCCTTTATTTTAGGAAGAGAAGAGGCTTATATAGGAGTCCTTATTGACGATTTAATTTTGAAAGGCACCGAAGAGCCCTACCGTATGTTTACTTCGAGAGCAGAATACCGCACCTTGTTACGGCAAGACAATGCGGACCAAAGATTGACTCCCAAAGCCTATGAGTTGGGCTTAGCATCCGAAGACCGTATAAGGGCCGTAGAACGAAAAGAGCAGTCGAGTCAAGCCTTGGTCGCTTTTTTAAAGAAAACGAGCTATGAACTTGAGGAGACCAATGACTTACTCAACGAAAAGGGTGATGCTACAGTCAAACAAACCGATAAATTGGCTAAACTACTCGCAAGACCTAATGTCCGAAGGGAAGACCTGATGCGATTTGACAGCGTGACTCGTTTTTTAGATGCACATGCTATGGACGATGTGATTTTAGAACAAGCGGAAATTGAAATTAAATACGCCGGTTACATCGAAAAGGAAAAACGTACCGCAGATAAGCTTAAACGCTTAGAAAACATTAAAATTCCTCCCGCCTTTGATTACGACAGGTTGGCCTCCCTATCGCATGAGGCCAAAGAAAAGCTCAATAAAATTAAACCCGCTACACTCGCGCAAGCCTCCAGGATCAGCGGGATCAATCCGAGCGACATCAGCGTACTGCTTGTAAGCATGGGTAGATAGGAAAATGTTTCACGTGAAACAGTAATGAGAGAACCAGCAAAAACCTTGGAAGTCAAAGATTATTTAGTTTCGGGAGAAACATTTGTGCTTCAATTTGACACCCATAAAACCCTCGCTAGAACCCAGCTTAAAGAGGGTTTACATTTGGCTGACTATTATCCGGCTGAGGATTATACTTCCCACCAAGAAAAACGTCTAGGCATAAGAGGAATGCTCTACGGGTTAGTGCAACGCTTCATGCTTCATTACAAGCTCAGTATTCTCAAAAAACACCAAGCTGAAAAAGACCTTTTAGACATTGGAGGAGGTATAGGCGTCTTTGCACAATTTTTAGCAAAACACGGATACGATGTTGCACTAACAGAACCGAACCCCAACGCACGAAAGCTTGCCCAAAAAAAAGGCTTGTCTTGTTTTTCCTCTGTGGATGAAATTCCCATGAACGCTTCCTATTCTTGTTTGAGTTTGTGGCATGTATTAGAGCATGTAAACGCCTTGGAAACCTCCTTACAAAAATACCATAACGCATTAAAAATCAATGGGTTAATGTTGGTCGCAGTGCCTAATCTAGCCAGTTTTGACGCCGCGTATTACGGACCTTATTGGGCGGCTTACGATGTTCCAAGACACCTTTGGCATTTTACACCCCAAGGATTACAAGAAAGAGTGGAAACCCAGGGTTTTCGTTTGTTAAAAACCTACCCCCTTTGGTTTGACTCGTTTTATATTTCAATATTATCAGAAACTTATGCGAAAAATAAATTCGCTTTTTTAAGAGGATTGTTCGTAGGTCTCTATTCCAATATCAGGGCGCTATTTTCCCAGGAATATTCTTCTAAAATTTTTGTTTTTCAAAAGCTTACTTAGGACTGGGGCTGTTGATCAATCGGGTTAATTGCAACGACAGTTCAGTAAACATCATTTTAGCATTTGCGTTGCGTTGGATGTAGTAATGTTGCTGCTCAAAAAGTGCCGTCAATTCCTGAATGTTATTGCTGTGAATATAGGGCGCCAATTTGTCGAGATCAAAACCGGTTTCGGACTGATAATGAACCAATTCATTTAAGTGGTAATTTTTTAAAAAAGCATCTCTAAAAAACTGTATTCCAAAGCGCAAAAATGCTTTTTGTTTTTCTCTTCCAAGTTGGGCCAATTCATTTGCCCAATGCATTAAATCCACCACCACACTTTTATTCCCTTTTGCTTTAAAAGCAGATCGTAATCCTTGAACCAGCAAGAGTTCGTAGTGTTTTTCCTCTTTATCCGAAATCAAGGTGCGCAATTTTCTGTAATCCCCACTCGCTTGTTTTAGTAATTGAAGTTTACCTTCAAGGTCTTCGGGGAGGGTGCGGTCCAATGCCTTCTCTTCAATGGGAGGAAGGGATATTTCTTGACAACGCGAAAGTACGGTTGGAAGTACATTTTCAGTTTGTTCACAAAGCAAAATAAAGTAGGAGTTTTCAGGAGGTTCTTCCAACAATTTTAAAAAGGCATTCGCTGCAGAGGCGTTCATTTTCTCTACCCCCCAAAGGATACAAACCTTATTACCTCCTCCAAATGCTTTGAGATACAATTGTTGGTGCAATTTTTCGATTTCAGAAACCGCTATGATTCCCTGTTTGTTTCCAACGGCAATATGATCAAACCAGTCTGTGTAATCACCATAAGGGTTTTCATTCAGAAACGCATACCATTCGGCACTATAATCACTGGCATAGACCACCTTTTCGGTTCCCTTTTTTACGACAGGATATATAAAATGAAGGTTCGGACTTTGACAGAGCGCACCCAAGGATTTCCCTTCTTTTTGCTCTTGAGCCAGGCGAACCAACTCCCAGGCAAATTCAATCGCTAAAACCAAGCCCCCTCGACCGCATGCCGAGTTAAACAATTGAGCATGAGGTACTTGATTAGATTCAAGAAGATAGGTCAAGTGGTTTTTAGTTTTTTCCTGACCGATTGTGTGATTCCAAACCATAGGTAAATATACAGTTACTGGTTCACATTTGAGAAAGGGGATTCAACTTCTTTGGAAAAAGCTACCTCAGCCCTATACATTATCGTATTTTTGGAAAAAATTTATTACAATGCGCCTTTTAGAACAGCTAAACTTTGAAAACGAACGCGCCGTAGTTCGCGTTGATTTTAACGTCCCTTTAAATGAAAATCTGCAAGTAACAGACAAAACGAGAATCCAAGCGGCAAAGCCTACCATCGAATACATTTTATCCCAGGGAGGTAGCTGTGTATTACTTTCTCATTTGGGACGTCCTGAAGGAAGAGACCCCAAGTTGTCTTTAGCGCATATTGTCAGTGAAGTCTCGGCCGTATTGGGAGTAAAGGTTCATTTTTGCGACCAGGTAGTTGGAGCAGAAGCCGTAGCCAAAGCTTCGGCACTGCAAGCGGGAGAAGTTTTGCTAATGGAAAATTTAAGATATCACAAAGAAGAAACCAAAGGGGACGAAGACTTTGCCCAGCAGCTGGCCGAATTGGGTACGGTTTACGTAAACGATGCTTTTGGAACCGCCCACAGAGCCCATGCCTCGACGACCATCATGGCGAAACATTTTCCCGACAAAAAGTGTTTTGGTTCCTTGTTAGCAAAAGAGGTAAATGCCATTGACAAAGTAATGAAAGACGGAGAATCACCAATACTGGCCATTTTAGGCGGAGCAAAAGTTTCCTCTAAAATTACCATCATTGAATCTTTATTAGACAAGGTGGATCATCTGATTATCGGAGGGGGTATGGTTTATACTTTTACCCAAGCACAAGGAGGCACTGTAGGAAATTCAATTTGCGAGCCGGATTATTGTAACTACGCACTCGAACTTTTGGAAAAAGCTAAGGCAAAAGGCGTTCAAATTCATTTGCCGGTAGATGTAGTAGCAGGAGACGATTTTAGCAATACAGCCCATCAAAAGGTTTTTCCTAGTAATGCTATTCCTGAGGGTTGGGAAGGACTGGATGCTGGACCCAAAAGCTCTGAAATCTTTCGGGAGCTGGTACTTCAATGTAAAACCATTTTGTGGAACGGACCGCTTGGAGTATTTGAATTTCCCAACTTTGCAACAGGAACGATTTCTATTGGAGAGGCCATAGGAGAAGCAACTCAATCGGGAGCCTTCTCTTTAGTAGGGGGAGGAGATTCTGTAGCGGCTGTGAAACAACTTGGATTGGCATCCAAAATGAGCTATATTAGTACAGGAGGAGGAGCGATGTTGGAAAGTTTAGAGGGCAAAACACTTCCGGGGATTGCCGCTTTAAATGCCTAACAGTTGTTGACTCAGGAATTACTAAAACTCAAATTACCAATGAAAAATCACCCCTTACTGGTTTTCGTCCTACTTGCTTTTTTGATCTCCTGTCAGAATAAGGTTGATCAAAAAAATGCCTATGTACCCGAGTCTAGTGGCAACTTAAATCACGTGACTGTTGTCATGCCCGAAAAAGACTGGAATGCCTCCCTGGGTGAGTCGGTAAGAAATGAATTACAACTAATTTACGAGGGACTTCCAATAGACGAGCCCCAGTACACCTTAAATTACTTAAATCCGAAAACGTTTACCGGATTTGCCAGACAAGGGAGGAATGTCGTTTGGTTTCAAAAGGATGCTACAGCACGGTTTCAATTGGCTCAAAATCAATTTGCACGCCCCCAAATTTTAGCTAGCATCACGGGGGAAGACGCTGAAGTACAACAATTTTATTTTCAAGAAAATGCCTCTTTGTTAAGACGTACGCTTGCGGAAAACGAACGCCAAGAGAAAATGCGAAGAATTAGCAAGTCCTTGACTACCGAGAAAACGCTCATCGATCGTTTTGGGATACAACTCGATTATCCCTCAGCCTACGAAACCGTAAAGGATACTTCGAATTTTGTTTGGATTCAAAAACCCATACGCAAAGGCCATTTGAACATAATTGTGTACACGCTCGAGAACGAGGCCTTGACAACTACGTTCAGCAAACAAATTCTAGACATTCGGGATTCGATTGGTAAAATCTACGTTCCTGGCCGCTTGAAGGGGAGCTATTTTATTACAGAAAGGGCATTCCGTCCGTATTTTTATCAGACCACAATAGCAGATAGGCCAGCCTATCTTACCAAAGGCACCTGGGAGGTCGCAAATGACTTCATGGCAGGTCCTTTTGTAAATTATGCAATCAAAGACAGCATTACTGATAAATGGATTGTTTTGGAGGGCTTTGCATTTGCCCCTTCAGCAAATAAACGAGAGTATATGTTCGAATTAAACAGCATACTCACCTCGTTTAAACAAGTGAACTAGTCTTTTTTCTCCGCTTCTACTTTAGGCTTCTCTTCCTCCTCTTTGGTTGCGTTTTTAAATTCTTTGATTCCACTACCAAGTCCTTTCATTAACTCTGGAATTTTACGTCCACCAAAAAGCAGCAATACTACTGCGATGATTAGAATAATTTGCGGTCCACCGATCATACCTAAAAATGTTAAAGACAACATCATTGAATTGTTATTTTAAACAAATGTACAGAAATATTTACTTTCCTAAACACGAAAATAGAAAGAGGAATAATTACCAGCTAAAGGATTCCGTATCTTTGTTTTTGATATGGATCAAAAAGACAGAAAAAAAAGGACTTTTTTAAAAAAATTGATCACACCCTACCGCATGGTGATTATCAATGAAGAGACTTTTGAGGAGCGTATTCAATTTAAAATCAGCAAGCTTTCGGTCCTAATGCTTTCTTTGCTTTCTTTTTCGGCTATTGCAGGACTGGTCTATGCGTCCATAGCCTATACCTCACTAAAAGAATACATTCCGGGCTACGACTCGACCGAATTGAGAAAACAAGCCGTTCAAAACCTCTTTGTAACCGATTCTTTGATCACACTTTACAATCAAAATTTGCAATACCTCAATGCGATACGCGCGGTACTGAATGAGGACATTTCTTTTGAGGACCCCGAACGTATGGATCAAAGCCTTCAAGTAGAGAATCAAGATGCACCCGAATTTATTTCTTCTATACCAGAAGACTCTTTATTAAGGGCATTTGTGTCCCAACAAGACAAATACAACCCCGACTTGAGCAGTTCAAACGTTACCCTTGAAACACTGCTGTTGCCCCCTGCCATAGGACCAATTTCTCAAGGGTTCAATACGGAAGAAAGCCACTTTGCCGTGGATATTGTTTTGGAAGCAAATACCCCGATAAAATCAATTGCTGACGGTAGAGTCGTATTTGCAGAATGGACCGCTCAGACCGGTTATGTCATCATTATTGAACACAGTCAAGGGATCTTATCCGTATACAAGCACAATGCGGCCCTCAGTAAAGAACAAGGTGATGTTGTGCAAGGGGGAGAAGTGATTGCCCTGGCAGGAAACACTGGGGAGTTGACCACTGGGTTTCATTTGCACTTTGAACTTTGGGTTGAAGGCTATCCCATGGACCCTAAAAACTTTTTTAATTTTTCTAAATAATGATCAAAGCAGTTGCCGCTAAAATATATGCTGCTTTAATGCATAAAAAAAACCAAAAGTGGATCAACAATCCTCTAGATGCGCAAACTACCGTTTTTAAAGAATTAATTCGAAAAGGGGCAAAAACAAAATTTGGCAAAGACCACGGTTTGGACAGCATAGCAGATCCGGACGCCTTTAGAGCCTCCATACCCGTACGAGACTATGAAGAACTGCGCCCTTATATCGAACAAGTCCTAGCAGGAGCAAAGGATGTATTATGGCCTGGGAGGCCCCTTTATTATGCCAAATCTAGCGGAACAACTTCTGGAGCAAAATACATTCCTATTTCTGCGGACTCTATGCCCCAACACATCCGGGCGGCAAGAGAAGCCTTGTTGAATTACATTCATGAAACGGGTAGCGCCGCAGTACTGAATGGAAAGCATATTTTCCTCCAAGGAAGCCCTGTACTGCAAAACAAAAATGGCGTTGCATTAGGGCGTTTGTCGGGAATCGTTGCTCATTATGTCCCCGCCTACCTTCAAAAAAACAGAATGCCTAGTTGGGAAACAAATTGTTTAGAAGATTGGGAATCCAAAGTAGATGCCATCGTAGAAGAAACCCTCCAAGAAAACATGACCCTAATAGGAGGAATTCCCTCATGGGTTCAAATGTATTTTGAGCGGTTGGTTCAAAAAGGAGCCCAGCCCGTGGGTGCTCTTTTTCCCAACTTTTCCTTGTTTGTTTACGGAGGGGTAAATTTTGAACCCTACCGAGGCATTTTCAATAAATTAATTGGACGCACCCCAGACAGTATTGAATTTTACCCCGCCTCCGAAGGCTTTTTCGCATACCAGAACAGTCAATCGGACAAAGGCTTGTTATTGTTATTAAATCACGGTATTTACTATGAATTTATAGTTGCCTCAAGTTTTTTTGAGGAGGAGCAAGAATTCCACACCCTAGAGCAAGTTCAAATAGGAGTCAATTATGTCATGATCATTTCGACCACTGCCGGATTGTGGAGGTACAATATTGGCGATACCATACAATTTACTTCTCTCAAGCCCCTTAAAGTAATTGTGAGCGGTAGAATAAAGCATTTTATCTCTGCCTTTGGAGAACACGTCATTGTAAGTGAAGTTGAACAAGCCCTTCAAAAAGCCATAGCAGCGGAGAATACCGAAATCAGAATTCGAGAGTTTACGGTAGCTCCTCAGGTAAAGCCCAAGGCCGGACTTCCGTATCACGAATGGTTTATTGAATTTGATGAAGCCCCAGAAAATTTAGAGGCTTTTGCATTGAATATCGATCGCGAAATGCAAGAGCGAAACATTTATTACGACGACCTGATCCAAGGGAATATTCTTCGCCCATTAGTCATTCGGAAAGTAACGCGAGATGGCTTCCAAAAGTACATGAAAAGTATTGGAAAATTGGGAGGACAAAATAAAGTTCCCCGGGTTTCGGACAACCGTACTATAGCAGAGGCTCTGATTCCTTTTTTAGTCGAGTAAGCAACAACCGATGGGTCGAAAGAAGATTACACTAGTCAGCAGTTTACAAAACACCTTTGTAGTAAAGGACATGCTTCTCTTGGAAGAATTGGGCTATAAAGTGTTATCCATTCAGTCGCCTCCCCATCGCGATTTTCTAAGATTTTTTTGGAACAGAATACGAGAATTTGTTCTATCCTTTCGCTACATAAGCAAGTCGGTTGCGGTCTACAGTTGGTTTAACGATTACCACAGCACAGCGGCCCTGTTTTGGGCAAAATGCTTCAAAAAACCGAGTGTAATTCTAGTAGGGGGGTATGATGCCGTTTCCAGCAAAAAACTGGGTTATGGTATTTTTTTAAAAAAAAATCTAAGGGAGCGTTTGGCCCGTTGGAATTACACCAATGCTAGTGAAATTTGGGTCGTACACAAAAGTTTGTCCGAGGGGTGTAGTGTAGCAGCAAAACAAGACGGCACTCGCTCGGGAATATTGAATTTTTTACCTGATTTAAAAACCCCCATACGGGAAATACCTACCGGCTATGATCCGACTTTTTGGCAAAAAGAAGGCACAAAAAAGTCCAAGACCATTTTGACGGTGGCCAATATTGCAGATAGTCGTACGTATGAGCGAAAGGGAATTCCTTTATTTATTGCCCTAGCTAAGGCCCTGCCCGACTATGAGTTTACGATTGCGGGCATTCAAACGGATCGAAGTGGATTGGATGTACTCCCCAACAACATTCGTCTGTTGGGTACTTTAGACCGAAACGGCTTAAAAAAACAATACAGTACACACCAATTTTACTTTCAAGGTTCCCAAGTAGAAGGCCTACCCAATGTGTTGTGTGAAGCCATGTTGTGTGAATGCATTCCGATAGGGAATACTGTTTTTGGCATACCCGATGCGATAGGTTCTACAGGACATCTCTTTGAAGGGGCCAAGGATTTGGATTCGGTACTAGCCTTTTTAAACAACCTAGAGTACAAAACCACTTCAGCCATGGGACAACAGGCAAGAGCAAGAATTCAAAAACACGTTCCGATCAGTCGTCGCGTTCAGGCATTTGAAAATCAACTAAACGCATTTTCTAATGGAACGTAAACCTGCGGTTTTAGCCTATCCCAATTCTAATAATTTGGGAGATTTTATCCAAAGCATCGCAGCGGCTCAGTGGATAGGACAAGAGGAATTTCTAACTCTAGACCGAGATAAATTGCATCGGTATCGAGGACCTAAAGCCAAGTTGCTCATGAACGGATGGTTTATGGAAGCACCCCAAAATTGGCCTCCCTCCGATGCAATAGCACCCCTATTCATTTCCTTTCACCTAAATCCCACCGCAGAAAAAGCCCTGTTGACTCCGGAAGGAATTCACTATTTTAAAGCACACCAACCCATAGGATGCAGGGATCTGTACACTCAAAACACCTTAAAAAAACACGGCATTGAAGCCTATTTTTCGGGCTGTTTGACCCTGAGTTTGAAACGAGAAAATTTTACAAAAAAAGAACAAAAGCGAAGTGGAATTTTGGTGATCAGTCCGTTAGAACGTTTGCTCCCACAACAAGACCTATTCTACAAGGGCGGATTAAAAAGCGCGCTTTTAGTTTTATTACAACAGCTCAAACAACCCTTTAAACAACTCAAGTACAAAAAGGCGATGCACCTGCTAGAAACGTATTTACGACAGACCGACGAAAGCATTCAATACAGCAGCCAGTTGTTGGACGCTCAGACCTACACGGAAGAAGAGCGTAGGCAAGCGGCAGGGGTTCAACTTAAAAATATTGCGAATGCAAAGCTTGTGGTGACCTCTAGAATTCATTCCGCTTTACCAGCAGTTGCCTTTGGCACACCCGTTCTTTTTCTGTCGGACGGACTAGACCATCCCAATCAAAAAAGCCGTCTTCAAGGCCTGGAACCGTTTTTTAATAGTGTAAGCTCGGACCAACTTAAGCATAAGAAATTTAAATTTCCAAAACCCATTCCGGTTTCTAAGGCGATTTTGGACCGTTTTAAACAAGAGATTACCTCATTTTTAAAAGAATAGGAATCCCGCCTACAGGAATCCGTATTAGTGGTTATCTTTGCGGAAAATAATTTTTAAATGAATGTATTGGTTATTGGTGCGGGAGGAAGAGAACACACCCTTTGTTGGAAATTAAGACAAAGTGAGGATTGCGGAATTCTTTTTGCAGCTCCAGGAAATGCGGGAACTGCGAAATGCGCAACGAATCTCCCTATAGGGGTAACCGATTTTGAAGGAATCAAAAAAGCAGTTCTTGAGCACCATATTGAGCTGGTCGTTGTTGGACCTGAGGAGCCTTTAGTAAGAGGAATACACGATTACTTTTTAGCCGATAAAGCATTGCAAGACGTCGGGGTTATCGGTCCAGAAAAAGCAGCCGCAACCTTAGAAGGAAGCAAAGCGTTTGCAAAAGAGTTTATGATGCGCCACCACATTCCAACGGCGGCTTACGCAGAATTTACCGCAGCGACGGTGGCTGATGGAGAAGCCTATTTAGAAAGAACCACTCCCCCTTATGTCTTAAAAGCAGATGGTTTAGCGGCCGGAAAAGGGGTGGTAATATTAGAAAAGTTGGAAGAGGCCAAAAGTGAATTGAGACGAATGCTTTTGGAACAAAAGTTTGGTCAGGCATCGAGTAAAGTTGTGATTGAGGAGTTTCTTTCCGGCATAGAGCTTTCTTGTTTTGTGCTAACCGATGGAAGTTCCTATGTTACCCTACCCATGGCAAAAGATTACAAACGGATAGGGGAGGGAGACACGGGACTCAATACCGGAGGTATGGGAGCAATTTCTCCTGTTCCCTTTGTTACAGAGGAGTTTAGAAACAAAATAGAGACTCAAATTGTCAAGCCTACAATTGAAGGTCTAAAAAAAGACGGTTTGCCCTACAAAGGGTTTGTATTTATAGGACTGATTAAAGTAGGAGAAACTCCAAAAGTCATAGAGTACAACGTACGCCTCGGAGATCCTGAAACAGAAGTTGTTTTACCCAGATTAAAAACCGATTTATTATCCCTTTTTAAAGCGGTTCATCAAGGGCGTTTGCAAGACATAGAATTAGAAGTTGACTCTAAAGTTGCAGCAACGGTTATGGCGGTTTCGGGAGGCTATCCTGAGGCCTATGAAAAAGGCAAGGTAATCCGTGGTTTGGGAGCAACAGAAATGGTTTTTCACGCAGGGACTACAAGCAAAGGCGATGAAGTCCTTACCCATGGGGGAAGAGTACTGGCTGTCAGTTCTTTTGGGAAAGACAAGGATGAAGCCGTTCAAAACTCATACGAAACCCTGAAAAGAATTTCCTTTGAAGGGATGTATTACCGAAAAGATATAGGGTTTGATTTATAAAAAGGAGTGAGCAGAAGGATCTTTGTCTTCTTCTCCATTTTTGTCAAACGTATTGAGTTGTAATACCCAATAAATCATAGCCGCAAATCCTACGATTAAAAAAATCCAATTTATACTATTGGCTAGCGTCCAGCTGCTGAGTTCAAGCTGACGTAAAAAAGTATAGGGAAGAAATAAGACTTCTTCAAACAACCAGGCGATACCTTCAAAAAAGTTTTTCATCATGTGTAGTTTACTTACCTTGCAAATTTAAGAGAAACGAATATGGTAGCCAACCTTTTTCGCAAAACAAATTTAACTTCATGGACGCTGAGTTTTCTCAGCATTTTTTTGACCATTTATTTTTTTCAAAGTAGCACACCCCTTAACAACCAGGAGACTCTTTTTGAAGCTTTGCGCGCCCTTGGAAAGTCGATTGTGGTCCTTTTGCTTTTGGGAATTTTCATATATACCAAAAGTAAATTCCGCGATCTTACGATCTCCCCTTATATTTTATTGAGCTTTCCTTTAGTGCTATTGTTTGTTCCGAAAGAGAGTATACAGCTCGACGGCATTTTATTTACCCTTTTTTTACTGCTTGCTTTTTTTAATCTCAGTTCACTCGAAAGGACAAAAGAGAGCAGTAAAACGCTCTTTAATGTCTCCTTACTATTTACTTTTCTGACCCTTTTCGAACCCAAGCTCTACCTGCTCTTTCTCACTTTACTTTTCGTTTTAGCCTTAAATAAAGGGATCAATTTAAGATCTTTAATCACTGTTGTTACCCCTATTGTAGTCCTCAATTTTCTCTTTTCTACTTTACAATTGGCCATGGGTTTTGAGCTAGAACCGATTTTTTGGGAGATTAAACCGGTCGTTTACAGTTTACAATCAAGCGAATTGATAAGCTATGTGGTTTTTGTGGTGTGGGTAGGGGGGTTGAATTTTTTTTCAAAAGCGGCGCAACGTATTTCAGGTGTAAATACGCTATTTTTCTTTTTTATGAATCTAATAGGCCTTGGGGTTTTGCTCCTAACTATCGAACCCCAAGGTCCCGTCAATTTTTATGAAATCACGCTTTTGCCTCTGGTATATTTTACAGGACTTGCCTTTGAGGGGCGTAGCCCTAGACAAGTAAATTGGATTGTTTTCTTTCTGCTACTGCTTAAAGGAGGATTGCTGTTTTACACCCGTAGTTAGACATCATCATAGTCAAGATGAATGGAGGCTGACTGGGCCATTGCTTGACAACTCAAGACCAGACCTTCCTCAATTTCACTGTCGGTAAGAATTTGATTGGAAAGCATACTGGCTTTCCCTTTGGTAACTCTAGCAATACAGCTACTACACACCCCACCCTGACAAGAGTAGGGAACCTCTAATTTTGCTCCCAATGCAATATCCAAAAGGGTTTTATTTGGAACCAATTCTAGGGTATGGGTCATGTCGTCACAGGTAATGGTAAACTGTCCTTTTTCAACCGCATTGTCTACTTCAACTGCCGTAGCACTGGCAGTAAACAATTCAAAATGAATCTGGTCTTTGGATACGCCTTTGCGTTGGAGCTGTTCACTGCTGGAAATAATCATAGGCTCTGGACCGCACAAAAAGCTATGATCGGGGAGGCTGTTTTGTTCGTTGAGCACAAAATTGATAACGGTTGGACTAATTCTGCCAAACAAAGCACCTTCTTCACTGGACTGGCTAAAGACCCAATGCACGTGTAATCGCTCGGGATAGCTGGCTTCCAACTCCTTAATTTCTTTATAAAACATGGTTTGTTCCGGGGTTTTATTGCCGTAAATTAAGGTAAAGGGGTGACTGTTTTTTTGAGCGAGAAAAGCATTTAGTATAGAAAAAATCGGGGTAATTCCACTTCCTGCAGCAATGGCAAGTACAGCTGAGTCGGTATGGCTTTCTTCAAAGATAAAACGCCCTTCAGGAAGGCTTACATTTAGGGTATCTCCAACCTTTAATGACTCATTTACATAGGTAGAAAAGACGCCTTTGTTTAATTTTTTTACACCGACTTTCAGGCTGTGCTCTTCAGGGGAAGAGCATAAGGAATAAGACCGTCTAACGGCTGTTCCCTCTAGGGTGGCCTCCAGGGTAACATATTGTCCTGGAATAAATTGGTAAGCACTTTGTAAAGATTCCGGAACTTCTAAGCAAACCACTACCGCGTCTGTGGAAGTGTGTTCTATTCTGAAAACTTTTAAGGCGTGAAATGAAGGCATAGCTTTTTTTGCAAATGTAAAAAATATGCTTAAACTTGGAATGCCATTCACCCATTTTAAAACCCAAATGAAACGCTTCTCTCTTACCGATTTAATGAGTATTAGAAAGAAAAAATTTTTTCGCGCTCCCCAGTGGGAGTTAAAGCTTGCGGTTCGAATTTTCTTGGGATTTGTAGTGCTTTATTTTTTAGCAGTTTTTTTATCCCTTGGCATAGGGGGCTACTATTTACTGACAAAACACTACCCCGATACGGACCCTATTTTACTGATCAATCCCTTCCTTGGTTTTTATTTTGCCGTCGACTTAATGCTCAGGTATTTTTTTCAAGCCCTACCGGTGACGGAGGTAAAATCCCTATTGCTTCACCCCATTTCAAAAAAAGCCATAGTACAGGGAGTACTATTGCGTTCTTTGGGATCAATTTTTAATGCCCTGCCTTTGGTGGTTTTGCTTCCCTTTTGCATCGTTTTTAGTATAGAAAACGGCATTAACTTTTCCCTATGGATTTGGTTTTTGGCTTTGTTTTGTCTTTCGCTAAGCGCCAATTTTTTTACTTTTTTGATTTTAAAAGACAATAAAAAAGCCGCTGTTTTTTTAGGTTTTTTAATACTGGGCTATCTGCTGGATTATTTTTTCGGTTTTTCTATTTCGGCCTATTTTGGAAGGGGTCTAGATTTGATTTACCAAAACGGTTTTTGGGCGCTTATTCCAGCGGGCGTCCTTGCAACCTCAGTTGTTTTAGCCCACAATTTTCTAAAGAAGCAACTTTTTTTGGACAAAGGTCTCAGTAAAAAAAAGGAACGTATTGTTGGATCGAATTTGCAGTTTTTTGATCGTTGGGAGCACATGGGATTTTTCTTAAAAAACGATTTGCGGCTGATCATTCGCAACATTCGACCCAGACAAGTAGTGCTGACCGGGGTGTTATTTCTTTTTTACGGCTTGTTCTTCTTTACGCAAGACCGGTATTTTGACCTGCCTGCGGCACTCATTTTTTCAGGCTTGTTTATTACGGGGGGGTTTATGATTACGTTTGGTCAATACGTTCCCGCTTGGGATAGCGAATACTACAGTTTTTTAATGTGCCAAAACCTAGCCTACCGAAAATACCTCAAGTCGAAACTGTATCTGATGATGTTTTCCGTCGTGGTCAGTTCGACACTTGCTTTGCCCTATTTGTTTTTTGGGAGTAAGGTCATGCTGGTCATTTGGGCCGCAGGAATTTTTAATTTTGGATTTGGTTCCATGATTACCTTATACTCAGGAGCGTTCAACGCCAATCCAATCCGACTCAACATCAAGGCAAAGGCATTTGAAAACACACAAAATTTCAGTTTTATCCAATTGGTCTTTATGCTGCCAAAACTTATTTTACCCCTTCTTGTTTTTTATCTTCCTTACCAGTTTTTTGGCTTTTCAGGAGGTCTTTTAGGTCTTGTAGGGGTAGGACTCGCAGGACTTGTATTTCAAAAGCAACTGTTGACCCTAATCGTAAAAACCTATCAAAAAAAGAAGTATCAAACCCTACAATCATTTTCAAAATCAGTTTCATGATTCAAGTCACCCATCTTACAAAAAAGTATTCCGGTAAAGTTGTTTTGGAAATTCCAGACTTGCAAATTCCCCGAGGGCAAAAATTTGGACTAGTGGGCAATAACGGCGCAGGTAAAACAACCCTCTTCAGTTTGTTATTAGACCTGATAGAAGCCAGCAGCGGGTCGGTTTCTATCAATGGAATCCCTGTCCAAACCAGCGAAGCATGGAAGCCCTTCACGGCTGCATATATTGATGAAAGCTATCTTATGGGCTATTTAACGGTAGAGGAGTACTACCACTTTCTGGGAAACCTCCGGGGCGTAGCTAAAGAAGAGATTACTTCTTGGGTTCAAGATTTTGAACCTTTTTTTAATGGAGAAATTTTAGGGCAAAAAAAATACCTCAGAGATTTTTCAAAGGGAAACCAAAAAAAAGCAGGAATCGTAGGGGCCTTAATTGGAAAACCAGCCCTTGTGATTTTAGATGAACCTTTTGCAAACCTCGATCCAACCACACAAATTCGTCTTAAAAAGCTGATCCAAGAGGAAGCTGATAAAAACAGCACTACCTTTTTAATTTCCAGCCATGATTTAACCCATGTAACTGAAGTTTGTGACCGTATAGTGCTCTTAGAAAAAGGAGTTGTAATCAAGGATATTGAAACCACCCCGGAGACCTTAAAGCAGTTGGAAACCTATTTTTCAAATTAGAAATACATTTAATATACTAAACGCAAGATTTTTAAGTTATTATGCTACAGTATTTTCTATGTTAAAAACGCAATTTTCTTATTGGATACTGCTGGCCGTGGTGGGGATGGCTTTGTCTTGTAGTACAACCAAAAAAGGAGTACTCAATAGACAGTATCACGCCTTAACGACCAAATACAATGTACTTTTCAACGGCAAAGAGGCCTATGCTGTGGGTGAGGCAATTTTAGGCCAAGCCTTTGAAGAGAATTTCTTCGAACTACTTCCTGTAGAGCCCATCAACTTGAGGGGAGAGAATTTTGACGCCACAACAATAGTCCCAGGCTTTGATCGCGCCGAAGAAAAAGCAGTTAAAGCGATTCAAAAGCATTCGATTAAGATTGACGAAAACCAATACAACAGCCAAATTGATGAGGCGTATTTGTTGTTGGGTAAAGCGCGCTATTTTGACCGCAGATTTTTCCCTGCCCTAGAAGCATTTAATTTTTTATTGGAAAGTGGGGCCAATCCATCCGTATTTACCGAAGGAAAAATATGGAGAGAAAAAACCAATATGCGTTTGAATAATGTGGGCTTGGCAGTTGAAAACCTTGTACCCCTGGTAAAGTCATTGACGCCCAAAAACAAGTTTTACCCACTTGCCAATGCAACCTTAGCAGATGCTTTCATCCGACTTCGTCAAATGGATTCAGCTGTAGTCTACATCCAAAGAGCCGCCGCCTTCGAACCTAAAAGAAAAAATAAGGCGCGCTATCTTTTTATTTCGGGGCAACTACTTGAGGGACTTAATCAACCGGACAGCGCCCGAGGGGCCTATGCTAAAATTGCTGCCTTAAAAAGAAAAGCGCCTCGAAATCTTGCTATACAGGCAAAAATAAAAGAGACCCTGCTGACCCCATCTTTGGCAATCGATGAAAAGCAAACCCAACTGGAACGCTTACTCAATAATTATGAAAATGAACCTTTCGCTCACAGCATTCAGAGCGCACGAGCAAGAATGTATTTGGAACAAAGCGAGGACAGTTTAGCCCTGCTGTATTTTGACAAATCCTTACAAGCACCGACCTTAGACAGCTATACAGAAATTCAAAATTACGAGGCGCTTGCCGCCTATTATTTTGATCAAGGGCTCTACATTGAAACAGGACAATACCTGGATCGTTTGCTGACGCTTTTCGATCCCAGTGCATCGCGATACAAGCAACTAAATCGCCAGCGTGAAAATCTTTCGGATATCATCATTTATGAAAAAACGGTAACTCAGACCGACAGCATCCTAGCCATTTTAGCCCTTTCAAAAGCGCAACAATTGGAATATTTTCAGGCTTATATTGACCAAAAGGCACTCAAAGCAAAAAAAGAACTGGAAGCAAAGGAAGAGGAAAAGACGTTTCAGCTATTGAGAAGGTCAAGCGCTTCGTTTTATTTTTACAATTCAAATTTAATTCTTCAAGGGAAGCAAAACTATTTAGCCCGTTGGGGAAATCGTCCCAATGTTGACAATTGGAGAAGCGCCCTAGCGATTGAAAGTCTTACCCAAGTACAAACGGCTTCAGCTGTAGACCCTTCCTTAAAGCCAGCCCTACTTCTAGCGACCGCCGAAAACTTTGTGACTTCCCTTCCACAATCCCTCCAAGAGCGAGACAGTATTACTGCATTGAACCACAAAGCCTACCTTCAACTGGGGTTGATCTATAAAGAAAAATTTAAAAATGATCCTTTAGCCGAAGAACGATTAAGCCGTTTGATTTCTAAAAAACCCGCAGATGAAATAAAGGTACAAGCCCTGTATCATTTGTTTCGAATCGCATCAACAGCAAAATCGCCCTTAGCAGCAGAATATAAATCAACGCTCTTGGAGGAGTTTCCACAAACTCCTTTTGCCCAATTGATTGCGGACGCAGAACTGGATGACAATTCTCAGTTGATCACCCCCGAAGCGCTCTACAAAGACATTCTTGAAATGTTTCAACAGCAACAATTTGGTCAAGCAGCACAAGCCATTGAACCCCTACTCATTCTTGCCAGCGGAACCAGTATTGAACCTAAAGCGGCCTTGTTACGAGCTCATATAGAGGGAAGGCTAAAGGGGGTAGAGGCATGGAAAACAGCATTAAGCGAGCTGAGTACTACCTACAGTGCCTCTGAAGAAGCAAAGAACGCCTTAGCCTTACTGTCAAAAATTGACACCTACGATGACTTAAAAGAGACCGGACTAGTTTACAAAAACTACAAGTGGATTTTCCCTTTTTTATCTTCAGAAAGGGAGCAAACAAAAGCCTTTTTTGAAGAGATTCAAACTAATTTGAAGACCCTAAAACAGCGTTGGACGGTAACGCTTGACCCCTTCAATGCCGACTATGTTTTTATTGTGGTTCACGGGATCCGCGATCCACAGGAAGTGGAAAATGTTGAAACAGACCCTAGTCTTGTAACGTTGATTCAACAAAACAATCAGAATTTTGTAGCTTTGGCATTCCAATATCGCACGATTTTAAAAAACAAAAACTGGAAAATACCGAAAGATGAGAGCATCAGAGACGAACGGACAATACAGTAAAATAGATCAAAACACCTCCTTTAAAGGAAGTTTAAAGGCAAAAACAGACATCCGAATTGACGGTACCGTAGAAGGAGATATAGAAACTTCTGGTAAAGTCATTCTAGGGAAAGAAGCCCAAGTTACAGGAGAGGTTTCTTGTGCCAATGCCGAGATAGAGGGTCATTTTAAAGGAAAACTGACCGTCTCGGGAATTTTGAGTTTAAAAACGAATTCCAATGTAGAAGGCGAGGTAGCAACACAAAAGCTTATCGTTGAGGCAGGAGCTATTTTTAATGCCCATTGTCAAATGAAAACGGCTGAAGAAGGCGTAAAGAAATTAAAGGAAACGCATGAAAAAACAGCCTAATAAATGGCTCATTTTTTCAAGTCTAGCATTTCAGATTGCGGCAATAATGTTTGCCGCCATTAAGTTTGGCACTTATTTAGACAGCACTTACACCTTGCCCAACAAACTCGCAACACTTTTATTAGCTGGTTTTGGATTGCTTTCTATAGTGTGGATCGTATACAAACAAAGCAAAAAATTTTGGGATAAGGAATGAAAAAACCCCTGTACTTTCTTCTCTCCCTTAGTGTTCTTATGGGCATGGGATTGCTTTTACATCTAAAGCTGAATCCGCTGGCGCACTCTTTTTTGGTCCAAAGCTATGGCATAAACACAGTTTTAGCCGCCGCCGCCCTCCTGCTCCTGTTCTGGGGCATGGATAAAAAAAAGAACAATTTAGCGGTACTTTATCTACTTACCGTAGCGCTTAAATTTTGCACCTACTTTATTTTCTTTTATCCAAAATTCCAGGCTGACGGGATCCTCATCCGGCAAGAGTTCTTCATCTTCTTTGTGCCGTATGCATTAGGATTACTATTGGAAATTATACTTCTTGCAAGACGGTATAATTAGAGTTTGCATCCACTTTAGAGAGTTCAAAAAAGGGCTATTTTCAAACAATTTCGCGACCCAGCATAAAAGAAATTCAAAAAAGCATTGATTTGTTTCTTTATTTATTCGAAAGCCTTACATTTGCAGCGCTTAAAAACACTATTACTAATACCGTTTTATGCCGACAGCGTTTAACAAATTTATTCTTTTTTCTGCCCTTTGGGCAGCCGTGTTTTCAGCACCCCACGCGCTGCATGCTAAAGAGAGCGAAACACCCAAAGATTTAAAGACGGAAATTAAGGAATACATTTCTCATCACCTTGAAGATGCCTACGATTTCAGTTTGTTTTCCTACACCAACGCTCAAGGCGAACACGTTTATATTAGTATTCCATTGCCTGTTGTTATATGGGACGAAGGCTTACAAATCTTTTCTTCAACCAAACTCCACCACGGGGAAGAGGTAGCTCAAGTAGGAACCCATTACTACAAATTGGAGCATGGAAAAATATACAAGACCGATGCTGATGGGACGATCAATTATGACGAAGCGCATCATGTTACCAATAGCGCTCCTCTGGATTTGTCTATAACCAAAGGCGTTGTTAGTATGTTGTTTATCGCATTGCTTATGTTTTGGATCTTCCGATCGCTGGCTAAGACGTATGGTGAGAATGGAGGAGTACCCGCAGGAATAGGCCGTTTTTTTGAACCGATTGTCCTGTACATTCGAGACGATATTGCAAGACCGAACATAGGCGAGAAAAAATACATGAAGTACATGAACTTTCTACTTACGGTATTTTTCTTTGTTTGGTTTCTTAATCTTCTTGGGCTAACCCCTCTGGGAGTAAATGTAACAGGAAATATTGCCGTCACTTTTGGCTTGGCATTATTAACTTTTATCATTACAAATTTTACAGGTACTAAAGATTATTGGCTCCACCTTTTTGATCCCTTAGGGTCTTCAATGAAGTGGTATGCCAAAATCCCGCTTTACATTATTTTAATCCCTATAGAAGTTTTAGGGGTTTTTATCAAGCCGTTTTCCTTATTGATCCGTTTGTATGCAAACATGCAGGCAGGTCATATTGTTTTGATGAGTTTGATCGGGTTGATGTTTATTTTTAAAAGTTGGTTGGGAAGTCCATTATCCTTTGGTTTGGCTTTTGCAATCTCATTGATAGAATTGTTAGTGGCTTTATTACAAGCCTATATTTTTACCATGCTTTCAGCCCTCTATTTTGGTTTTGCCGCAGAGGAGCATGAGCATCATTAAAGCATACACAGTCATGTGTCTAAAAAAAAGAATGTTTAATTTAAATTTATAACTATGGAAATTCCAGTAATGGTAGGTGCCGGTTTAGTAGTAATCGGAGTAGGTATGGGAATCGGTAGAATCGGTGGTTCTGCGATGGAGGCTATTGGTCGTCAACCTGATGCGTACGGTAAAATTCAAACAGCAATGTTAATTGCTGCTGCTCTTGTAGAGGGAATTGGTTTCGCTGCCTTGTTTGCAGTTTAATCACAAGACTCACTTTACAGAGGCACTTTAACGCAAAGTTTTAAACAATGGAAAAATTAATTAGTGAATTTTCTATAGGTCTGTTTTTCTGGCAATCCATGATTTTCATTGGGCTGCTGTTCCTTTTAAGAAAATACGCTTGGGGCCCAATTTTGAATGCGGTAAACGAACGCGAAACCTCCATCAAAGATGCGCTTGCTTCTGCTGAAGCTGCGAGAGCGGAGATGGAAAATCTGCAGTCGGACAACCAACGTATTCTTAAAGAAGCACGTGCGGAGAAAGAAGCACTGCTCAAAGAAGCGCGCAATACGCGTGCGGAATTGATCAGTACTGCCAAGGAAGAAGCACAAGCGGAAGCTGATAAAATTTTGACTCAAGCGCAAGAAGCCATTCAAAATGAAAAACGCGCCGCAATCAATGAGCTCAGAGAACAAGTGGGTTCAATTGCTATGGACATTGCAGAAAAAGTGCTTCAAAAAGAATTGGAAAGCAAAGACAAACAAGTTCAATTGATCAATCAATTGATTCAAGATTCTGATCTTAAATAATGAAAGCAACCCGAGCTTCTCTTCGATATGCCAAAGCCGCTTTAGCATTTGCTCAAGAGGCAAATTCCTCACAACAAGTGTTTGAGGACATGCAAAGCCTATCCGCTTTGTTGAAGGCAAATGAAGAGTTAAACTCGGTAATGGAAAATCCCATGTTGGCCACAGCAAAGAAACAAGAAATACTGAAAGCACTTTTGCCTGACTCAAGCGCTCAGACACAAGATTTTTTAGCTCTTTTGGCGCACAACAACCGGATGGAATTGGTAAAAGGAACGTGTGAGCAGTTTATAGAGCTTTTTGTAGCCCAGAAAGGAGAGGTCAAGGCAACCGTAACAACAGCGATCGCCTTAACTCCTGAACTAGAGCAACAAGTTTTACAACAAGCCCAAAAGCTTTCTGATAAAAAAGCAATTCTAGAAAACAAGATAGATCCTTCCATTATTGGAGGATACATTCTAAAGATTGGTGACATGCAATACGATGCAAGCGTATCGAATCAGCTGAAGGCCATCAAAACAACATTAACAAAAACGAACTCGATCTAAAGCATATTGATCATGGCAGACGTAAATCCCGCTGAAGTTTCAGCAATTTTAAAAAAGCAACTCGCCGGCTACACTTCAGCAAATACCTTTGACGAGGTAGGAACTGTATTGGAAATAGGAGACGGTATTGCTCGTGTATTTGGACTTTCCAATGCACAGTACGGAGAATTAGTTTCTTTTGACAACAACCTAGAAGGAATGGTACTCAACCTGGAAGAGGACCATGTTGGTGTTGTACTCCTTGGAGCATCTAAGGGGGTTAAAGAGGGAGATACCGTAAAGAGAACCCAACGAATTGCCTCGATCAATGTGGGAGAAGGGGTTGTTGGACGGGTATTGGATACCTTGGGCCACCCTATTGATGGTAAGGGTCCAATCGAAGGAGAACTTTTTGAGATGCCTTTGGAGCGCAAAGCGCCTGGAGTAATTTTTCGTCAACCGGTAAACGAACCTTTACAAACTGGGATTAAATCAATCGATGCGATGATCCCTGTGGGTCGAGGGCAAAGAGAATTGGTAATTGGTGACCGTCAAACCGGGAAAACAACGGTTTGTATTGACACCATCTTAAACCAAAAAGAATTTTACGATGCTGGTGAACCTGTGTATTGCGTCTATGTTGCAATCGGACAGAAAGCATCTACGGTAGCAGGTATAGCCAAAACACTAGAGGACAAAGGAGCCTTGGCCTATACTACAATAGTTGCGGCAAACGCCTCTGATCCAGCGCCTATGCAAGTATACGCTCCCTTTGCTGGGGCTGCCATAGGGGAGTATTTTAGAGATACAGGTCGCCCAGCCTTAATCATCTATGACGATTTATCAAAACAAGCGGTTGCCTATCGCGAGGTATCACTTCTTTTGAGAAGACCTCCAGGGCGTGAAGCTTATCCCGGGGATGTATTCTACTTACATTCACGCTTGTTAGAACGAGCGGCAAAAGTTATTAATGATGACAGTATTGCCAAGGAGATGAATGACCTTCCCAATTCTTTAAAAGAAAAAGTAAAAGGAGGGGGATCATTAACCGCTCTTCCGATTATCGAAACTCAGGCAGGGGATGTCTCGGCTTATATTCCAACCAACGTGATTTCCATTACAGACGGACAGATCTTCTTGGAATCGGATTTATTTAACTCGGGGGTTCGTCCTGCAATTAACGTGGGGATCTCGGTATCTCGTGTTGGAGGATCTGCACAGATCAAGTCGATGAAAAAAGTTGCAGGAACGCTAAAACTGGATCAAGCCCAATTTCGTGAATTGGAAGCCTTTGCCAAATTTGGATCAGACCTTGACGCAGCTACCTTAAATGTAATTGAAAAGGGAAAGCGAAACGTAGAGATTTTAAAACAAGCTCAAAACGACCCTTTTACCGTTGAAGATCAGGTAGCAATTATCTATGCAGGATCAAAAAACCTGCTGAGAGACGTACCCGTAGAAAGCGTAAAAGCATTTGAACAATCCTACCTTGACACGCTTCGTAAAAAGCACAGCAAGACATTAGCTGAACTCAAAGCTGGGAAGCTGACAGATGAGGTATTGGATGTGCTCAACACAGTTGCAAAAGAAACCGCAAAGCAATTCGCATAAGACATGGCAAACCTTAAGGAAATACGCAATCGGATAGCATCAGTTTCTTCAACCATGCAGATCACCAGTGCCATGAAAATGGTGTCTGCTGCAAAATTGAAAAAAGCACAAGATGCCATTACCGCAATGCGTCCTTATGCCAATACACTGACCGAATTGATTCAAAATTTGAGCAGTACCTTAGAGGGGGATAGTCAAAACCCCTTTACCCAGGTTCGTGAAAAACAACGCATTTTGATCGTTGCCATTACTTCCAACAGAGGACTTTGTGGTGCGTTCAATGCCAATGTCATCAAAAGAACCCGTCAGCTTATTGCAGAAGACTATGCCCAACAAGACGTTTCACTCATTACTGTCGGGAAAAAGGGATCGGAAGTTTTACAAAAAACGGCAAAGATTGCAGCCGTACACGACGGTATTTTTGACGATTTAACTTACGAAAATGCGGGGAGTATTGCTCAGCAGATCATGGATCAATTCGCCGAAGGTGTTTTTGATGAAGTTGTCTTGGTATACAACATGTTTAAAAATGCCGCTACTCAAATAGTGGAAGTAGAACCCTACCTCCCCATAGTAGCTTCTTCTTCGGATGTACAAACGACCAGTGCAGATTATATATTTGAACCTTCCAAGGCTGAAATAGTAAACGATTTACTTCCAAAGTCGTTGAAAATGCAATTCTACAAAGCCATTCGAGATTCTTTTGCTAGCGAGCATGGAGCGAGAATGACCGCCATGCACAAGGCTACGGATAATGCTACGGAGTTAAGAGATCAGTTGAAACTGACCTATAACAAAGCGCGACAAGCCGCAATTACTAACGAAATATTAGAAATTGTAGGGGGTGCAGAAGCACTCAACGGCTAAGTTTCTTTTTCCTAGAATATCCTTTTAAAAGTTTAATTTGGCTCGTCTATTGCCTTTTGAACGTAAAAGTTATACTTTTAATAACCCAATTAGTGTTGCTGAAAAATGAAAAAGAATCTTAAAACCCTACCCCTACTGTTTTTTTGTTTGCCATTAATGTTGCTCCAATGTGCAAAGGAGGAAGCAATCCAAGAAGAACCCCAAGTGGTTGAGGAGGAAGATAAAAATAAGATTACGGATCCCTTCTATGCTGGACTTAACGACAATACTTCCTTAGAAGAATACTGGGACCTTTTCGTAAAAGATGCCATACGCTCAGGAAAAGCAGATCCGGGAAATGGTCGTTTGGTTTCTGTCTTTTTTGGCACAGAACCTGATTTTGCTTCAGGGGTAACGGCAGACCATGCAGGGCGTGCCTTTAACGTATGTGATGAAGGTACCGTGAGCTTCGAAATTATCAAGTCTTTTTGGGAAGACTTTTCCATTGTGCAACGCTTGTATACATTTTATCATGAAGCAGGCCATGCGCGCTACCGCTATCGACACCCTTGTGAATCGTATGAATGTACTTCAACTCCTGAAGACACCCCGATCATGTGGCTTTCTGTACCCTCTCCTGACACTACATTTGAAGAGTTTTTAGCAGACAAAGAAAATTTCTTTAAACGACGCTGGGATGGCGTTCGTTACTTCAATTGTGTAGAAAACTAAAGACGTTATGAACCCCCAACTTGCTTATGAACCTACAAAACCAAACCAAACAAATCGTTTTACTGTGGTTGGCAACCTCAGATTCCTCAGGGGAACCCAACGTTTCACCCAAAGAATTATTTCTTTTTAAGGGGAAAGACAGGCTCATCGTTGCCAATATTGCTTCACCCAAAACACTGACCAATATTTTACAAAATCCGAAAGTGTGTATATCCGGTATTGACATTTGGAAGCAAAAAGGGATGCAGTATAAGGGCAGGGCAAAAGTCATAAGTCCACTAAACAAGCGATTTAAAAAAATAGAAGCAGAATTCAGACCTTTAAACCAAGGAAAATTTAGAACACAGCACTTCATTGAAATTCAAATATTCCAACAAAAAGAAGTCAGTGCACCCAGCTATTTTTTCTATCCCGCAACGGAAGAAGAAGATCAAATAGAGGTGTCAAAAACCACCTATTTTAAACAATTACCAGGGCAGTTTTAAAAGAGGAGCTACCGTTAATAAAACAAATAAACAATTTTAATTAGGGGGCCGTTCAGCCTCAGTGGATTTTGTATTTTTAACCAACAAAAGACATTGAGATGATTACTGTGCCTGTTCAAAATGAAAGTGATTTTGATCTTCCCACCTATGCTACAAAAGCGGCTGCTGGGGCAGACCTTAAAGCTGCAATTCAAACCGCGCTTACACTGCAGCCTCTCGAGCGAAAAATAGTACCTACTGGACTTAAAATAGCCCTACCTGAAGGATACGAAGCCCAAGTAAGGCCTAGAAGCGGTTTGGTAGCAAAACACGGAATTACCGTACTGAACACTCCCGGTACCATAGATGCAGACTATAGAGGGGAAATAGGAGTCATTTTAGTCAACCTTTCCAACAGTGCTTTTACCATTGAACCGGGCGAGCGAATTGCCCAACTCGTCGTTGCAAAATTTGAGCAAATTGACTGGAAACTTACCCAAGAATTGACAGAGACAGCACGAGGAGAAGGGGGCTTTGGCAGTACGGGTAAAAACTAATTTTTCATCAAGTAACCCAAAAGCGTGCTGTTGCATGGGATCATCTTTAACATGCTATAAATTTTTAACTAAATGAAAATAATTGTACCCATGGCGGGTAGGGGTTCTCGGCTAAGGCCACATAGCTTAACGGTTCCTAAGCCCTTACTTCCCGTTGCAGGAAGTCCTATAGTTCATCAGCTGGTCCGTGAAATCGCAAAGGTTGTAGACCAACCGATTACCGATATTGGATTTATTTTAGGAGATCCTGCTTTTTTTGGAGAAGAGGTTGAGCAATCCTTGCTTAGCCTAGCGGAGGAACTAGGAGCCAAAGGGCATCTGTTTAGACAAGACCGCCCTTTGGGAACAGGACATGCAATTATGTGTGCAAAAACACTTTTAGAAGGGCCTGCCGTAGTAGCCTATGCCGACACCCTGATCAGAGCCAATTTGAAACTCGATCCAGAAGCGGATGCTGTAATTTGGGTAAAGCAAGTAGCTCAGCCAGAGGCCTTTGGGGTGGTGCAGCTCAATGCAGAAAACCAGATAGTAAATCTCGTAGAAAAACCTCAAAAATTTGTTTCGGATCTAGCGGTTATTGGCATTTATTATTTTAAACAAATAGAGCGATTAAAGAAGGCATTAGATGCGGTTGTTTCCCAAAAATTAGAAGCGGGAAAAGAATATCAAATCAACGAAGGCATTTTGGCAATGATGGCTGAAGGCGCCGTTTTCAAACCCGGAACGGTTACGAATTGGATGGACTGCGGAAACCCTCAAGCAACACTTGAGACCAATAGCGAAATGTTAGCCTTAAAGCACGCAGAAGGAGAAAGCCTGATGGACCCAACCGCAAGCGTAGAAAACAGTACCATTATACCGCCTTGCTTTCTAGGCAAAGGGGTTCGCATTGTAGACAGTACGGTGGGTCCGGGGGTGAGTATAGGAGAAGGCACACAGATACACCAGTCCAATTTAAAACACAGTTTGATTCAAAATCACACGGTATTGAATGCGGTCAATTGTGAAAAAGCGATGATAGGAAACCACGTTCATTATAACGGAAACCCTACCTTTGTAAGTATAGGAGATTACGCTGAACTAAAATGATAAAACGCATACTGTTTTTTGGGCTGCTGACCGTAGGGATACTCTTCACTCTTTCCGCCTGTAAAACGGTTGCTGTTTTGCCGACCAAAACCCCGGTTAAAAATGTAGACGTTGGCGCGTTGGCTTCAAAAATCAAAGCGAACTATCCCAAGGTAAAGAGACTTCGTTCGCGAATTCGAGCTGTGTATGACGACGGAAAAAGACAACAGCAACTGGTGGTACAACTTCGTATGGAAGCTCAAAAAACAGTTTGGATGAGTGCTTCCATGGTCATTCCAATTGCAAAAATATTGATCACCAAAGAGGGGGTCTCTTTTTATGAAAAATTTCAAAAAAACTATTTTGAGGGAAATTTTGAATTGCTAAATGCTCCCTTCAAGACCTCTTTTTCCTACAATGATGTTGAAAACATACTGTTAGGAAAACCATTTATAGATCCCGATGTAGGCAAATGGGAGCAAATTTCCAATCCACAATATTACATTCTGCTACCTCAAAAAAATAAAGCGGGACTTCAACCTACCTTGTTTTTTGACCCCACTACTTTTTTGTTAAAAGAACAGCGTTTCTTGATTCCGGGCTCCCTTCAAAATCTTTCCATACGCTATACCAACCACCAGCGAATTCAAGGAGAGTACATACCCCAACAAATTGAAATTACGCTGTCCGATGGGGGGAATTTACAACAGCTAACACTCGAATTTACTCGTACTGAATTGCCCAGTACCCTCAGTTTTCCTTTTGAAATTCCACAAGGCTATAAGCAAATTTCAATTGAATGAACCGCAGACTTCTCTTCTTGGTGCTTTTTTGGATCGGGGTGGGAATGGCATACAGTCAATCTACTACAAAACGTCAGCAAGAGCTTGAGGCTCAACGCATACGACTGAATAATGAAATCAAGCAAATCAATGAGTTGCTCTTTTCAAGCAAAAAAACACGCAAGAATGTGGTAACAGAAGTTGAGGATTTACAAGTCAAACTCAGCGTAAGAGAAGAGTTGATTAAAGTGACGAATGCGCAAGTAAATTTATTGACGCGAAAAATAACCCTTAACGAAAGGAACATAACTGAGCAGCGAAAAGAATTGGAAACCTTGAAAGAGGACTACGCCAAAATGATTCGCAATTCCTATGCCAGCAAATCCCTTCAGAACCGGCTGATGTTTTTATTTTCTTCAGAAAGCTTTTTGCAAGCCTACAAGAGAATACAATATTTAAAACAATACACCCAGTACCGAAGAAAGCAGGGAGTAGCCATCGCAGAAAAAACACAACTTTTACAGGAATTAAACAAAACACTTATAGAAGAAAAATCTAAAAAAGTTGTTTTAGTCAAGGAAAACAAAGCAGTACAAGAGCAACTTAAAAAAGAACGCAAAGATCAAGAAAACTTGATACAAAGTTTAAAACGCAAAGAGCGCAGTTTAGCGACTCAGATTTCTAAAAAAGAAAAAGAAGCCCGAGCGATTGATCAAGAAATCGATCGTTTGATTAGAGAAGCCATTGCAGCTTCAAATAAAGCGGCAGGTAAAACGGCAAAGAATACATTTGAATTGACTCCAGAAGCAAGGCTTATCGCAGCAAATTTTGAAGCGAACAAAGGGCGGTTGCCCTGGCCTTTAGAGAAAGGAATTGTCGTACAAGGGTTTGGGCGCCAAAGGCATCCTGTAGTAAAAACCACGACCATTCAAAGCAATGGGGTGACCATCGCAACAGCTCCTGCCACTCAGGTAAGGGCAGTTTTTGAAGGGGAAGTCATGTCTGTAGTTACCTTTAAAGGAAGTAATCCCTCGGTATTAATCCGGCACGGAAATTACATCACTGTGTATAAAAACCTTGGCAAACTCTACGTTAAGAAAGGAGATAAGGTCAAGTCCAAAGAAGCCATAGGCGAAGTTTTTACCAATCAACAAACTGGAAAAACAGAAATCCAGTTTAGTATTTTCAACAACGTCAAAGTGCTCAATCCGAAAGGATGGATTTATCAGATGTAAACTATTTTTCTTCTAAGTACCAGGCGTCCTCTTCTAAAGTATACTTTAAAAAGTATAGCATGTTAATGGCTTCTTTTTTGGAATCATACCTTCCGTAGGCTACACGGTAAAGCCCATTTGGATTCACCGCTGCAAGTGCAGCAGGATAGCCTTCATCGATAAGTTGACGCACTTTTTTTTCTGCGTTATCAAGAGAACGAAAAGAGCCTGCGATAACGCTGTAATAGACTTGGTCGGGAGGTACTACTGCCGGTGTAGCATCAACGGTTACCTCGATCGTATTCAGTGTACCGAGATCAAAAGTGGCTTCCTGTACATTTTTTTCAATTTTTTGTTGTGCTTCTTCCTGAGCGAGAATTCGCTCTTGGGTGACGTATTGATCGCTAAAATAATAGGCAGCAGAAAGTAAAGCAACACCAATGATGCCGATAGCCGCATAACGTAAAAGGGGAGATTTTTTGGATGCAGATTTCTTTTTTTCTGGGGTAAACATCAAATCTTCTTTGGTTGAATTTTCCATACTATTCAGTATTGTGGTTTTAATTAAAGGGTTCTTTTGGAAAGAAGATAATCCAAAGGAATTGAGGTCAAAATTGACTTTCCCCCAAGGGAGGAATTCGATTTTTCGATCTTTGTTCAGGCGAAGCTCTCCTACGCCTGAGAAACGAAGTGTTTGAGTTTGCAGGCGACGCTTCCAGCTACTCACTTCTTTTTCTATCAAACGCAAGGCATGTTCGTAAGAGAGGCATTCTTTTTGCGCAAAATAATGCGCTAAAACGCCGTCATTAGCAGTCAATAATTGATTGAAATTGACCTCTTTTCGAGGAGGCGAAAAATAGCCATTCACGCTGACATGAGCCTCATAGGAGCGCGTAAGAAAAGCACCAAAATAGGGAACGGTTACACATTCGTGTTGGTAAAGCAATTCTTGTATGTAGCGGGTAAGTTGCATATCAATCAAAAGTAGTAAAATAATGTCATATTTTTCACTTGCGAAATCAATTTCAGGATTTGTATCTTCGTTAGTAAACCCCAAGTCATGACCCCTTTAGAAGCTTGTCTACTCCTTCAATCGATTCCAGGAATGGGAGCCCATTGTGCGGTTCGTTTGATTTCTCATTTTGGTTCAGCCGAAGCTGTATTCGCTGCTTCCAGTAGAGAGTGGATCGAAGTGGAGGGTATAGGCGAACAGCTTTGTATTGCACTTGCTCAGTGGAAAACCTATCGCAGCAACGTCCAAGCAAGTCTTGAAACCCTTGAGCGTTATGCGCTTCAACCCCTAATTTTTGGCACTAAAGCTTATCCCAAACCGCTTTCGTTTTGTGCGGATGCTCCCTTGGTGCTGTTTTGTCAAGGAGCGCTTGACTTTCCGAACAGAAAGATCCTCAGCATTGTAGGAACGAGACAACATACTCCCCAAGGAAAAGCTTTTTGTGAAGCACTGGTTAAAAGCCTTCAACCCTACAACCCGATCATTTGTTCTGGGATGGCTAGGGGAATTGATATCATAGCCCATCAAAAAGCATTAGAGCAAGGCTTGCAAACGGTGGCTTGTTTGGCTCATGGTTTTGACCGTATCTATCCTCCTGAACACAGAAAATTTGTAGAACCCATTCGTGAGCAGGGGTGCTTAATGACCGATTTTTCTCCGAATGCTGTATTTAGAAGAGAAAATTTTCCCCAACGAAACAGAATCATTGCAGGGATGGCACATGCGACAGTAGTCATTGAATCGGGAGTCTCAGGAGGCAGTATGAATACGGCAAATTTAGCACACCATTACGGCAGGGAACTTTTTGCCGTACCAGGGCGTCCCACCGACGCCAAAAGCAAAGGCTGTCATCAACTCATACTGCAGCAAAAGGTACAACTGCTTACGGATCCCGAGCAGCTGATCGACGCCTTAGCTTGGAAGCGCGACAGCCCTTTAAACCCCAGCATTCAAAAGACGCTATTTTATGAATTAGATGAAAATGAGCAGAAGCTTTATGACGTATTGTCCCAACGAACAAAGGCCCCCTTGGATGAGCTGGCTATGGCATTGGGATGGAAAATAAGCGTTACTGCAGCACAATTAATACAAATGGAAATGAAAGGCCTCATTCGCGCCTTACCGGGCAAGCAATTTGAATGGATTTAATAGCCCACCTTGTCCCGGACTCTCAACAAGACTTGATGTGCTACTTTTCGAGCTTTTTCAGCCCCTTTAGCAAGTGCGATATGAACTTCTTCGGGATGCTGATAGTAGTATTCAAACTGAGCGCGTTCTTTTTCAAAACGCTCCATAAGGAATTCAAAAAGCTGTTGTTTGGCATAACCGTAACCCATTCCTCCGGCAAGATATTTTTCACGTAATGCCTGGACGGACGAAGCGGGCGCAAGTAATTGATAAAGCGCAAAAACAGTACAGTTTTCTGGATCTTTGGGGTCTTCTAAAGGCGTGCTGTCTGTTTGTATGCCCATGATTTGTTTGCGTAGCTTTTTCTCGGGTAAAAACACATTGATGGTATTGTTCCTCGATTTACTCATTTTTTGACCATCAGTTCCCGGAATGTACTGGGTATGCTTCTGAATTTCTGCCTGAGGAATGACAAAAGTCTCGCCCATTTGGTGGTTGAACCGCGAAGCAACATCACGTGTAATTTCTAAATGCTGCAGTTGATCTTTTCCTACCGGGACAATTTCAGCATCATACAACAAAATGTCTGCAGCCATGAGCATGGGATACGAAAAAAGTCCTGCATTAATGTCAGACAATTGTTCTGACTTGTCTTTAAAGGAATGGGCTAAGGTGAGTCTTTGGTAAGGAAAAAAACAATTGAGGTACCACGCCAATTCGGTAACTTCACTCACATCGCTCTGACGATAAAAGTGAGTTTTTTCAATATCCAGACCACAAGCTAGCCAGGTTGCTGCAGTGGCAAAGGTGTTTTCTCGAAGCAGTTCCCCATTTTTAATTTGGGTTAAAGAGTGTAAGTCAGCGATAAATAAGAAGGAATCGTCTTGACTGGCTTTTGACAGTTCGATTGCGGGAAGTACAGCGCCCAACAAATTTCCCAAATGGGGCGTCCCTGTAGATTGTACCCCGGTTAATATTCTAGCCATTGAAACTATTTTCGGCAAAGGTAAGCTTCCTGAGAGTGGAGCGCAACTGCTGTCCCTTATTTTTAATCGGTACCGGCTGAAATGAATATATTTGTTAGATGAGTAGGCTCCTTTTAATTTTATGGCGAATTTGGTTTTATACACTAGCGGCCTTACCCGTGGTGCTACTTTTTTTTCCTTTAGCACTGCTGCTTTTATTGCCAAACGGATACCGTTATGTTTTCTGGGTGGCACGCAATATATGGGCACCTTTTGTTCTTTTGGGAACGGGGTTTTGGGTTAAACGGGTCAATGCGTTTCCAAAGGACCGTAAAAATTACATGCTAATAGCCAACCACAGCAGTTACATAGACATTATGCTGATGTTGCGAATGCAAAAAACCCCTTTTGTTTTTGTAGGAAAAAAAGAATTGGTCAAAATTCCCATTTTTGGCTACCTATACAAAAGAGCTGCTATCATGGTGGACCGTTCCTCTTCTTCTAGCCGTTTTGGAGTTTATGAACGCGCAGAAAAAGTAATCCAAAAAGGGTATAGTGTCTGTATATTTCCTGAAAAGGAGTATTTGGATGAAACACTCCTCCTCAATCCTTTTAAAAAAGGGGCTTTTAAACTAGCGGCAACACATAAGCTTCCCATTTTACCCCTCGTTTTTTTAGATTGTAAACGCAAATTTCCCTGGTATACCACGCACGGCTATCCGGGCAGTTTACGTGTAAAAGCCTTACAAATCATCCCAGTTGAAGGAGTTTTGTCTAAAAGCACAGAGGCCTTACAAATGGAATTACACCAGCAGATAAAAACAACGTTGGAAAAGGACCCTCAAGGAAAAGCGATGGAAGCCATCGAGGTTTGGAAAAAGAAAACGGCTTAGTGAGTCACTGCTTTGAGCGTTTCCATAATTTTTTGTTCCAATTCTTCCATCAATTCAGGATTGTCTAGCAGTAAATTTTTTACCGCATCTCGACCCTGACCAATTTTGGTGTCTCCATAGCTAAACCAGGAGCCACTTTTTTTGATGATTTCGTAGTTGACTCCCAAGTCGATTATTTCACCAATTTTAGAAATTCCTTCTCCATACATGATGTCAAATTCGGTGGTTCGGAAGGGTGGAGCTACTTTATTTTTAACCACTTTAACTCGAGTTTTATTTCCTAAAACTTCAGACTCCGTACTTTTAATTTGTGTGGAGCGACGAATATCTAAACGCACAGAGGCGTAAAATTTTAACGCATTTCCCCCAGTGGTGGTTTCTGGATTACCAAACATTACCCCAATCTTTTCTCTCAATTGGTTGATAAAGAAAACGGTACAATTGGTTTTACTTATGGAAGCAGTTAATTTTCGGAGGGCCTGTGACATCAAACGGGCGTGAAGTCCCATTTTAGAATCTCCCATTTCTCCTTCAATTTCGCTTTTGGGAGTAAGTGCAGCCACAGAGTCGATCACCACTATGTCAATAGCACCTGACCGGATGAGGTTGTCGGCAATCTCAAGGGCTTGTTCACCGTGATCGGGTTGTGAAATGATGAGCTCGCCTACGTCCACGCCCAATTTTTCAGCATAAAAACGGTCAAAAGCATGCTCTGCATCAATAAAAGCAGCGATGCCTCCTTGTTTTTGGCATTCTGCAATGGCGTGTAAGGTTAAAGTAGTTTTACCAGAGGACTCAGGACCGTAGATTTCAATGACTCGACCGCGGGGGTATCCGCCAACACCTAAAGCAATGTCTAAACCGATGGAACCGGAGGGAATTGCCTCCACTTCTTCTACCGCTTCATCTCCCAATTTCATCACAGCGCCTTTGCCGTAGGTTTTATCCAACTTATCTAAGGTAAGTTGTAGCGCTTTCAATTTTGCATTTTTCTCATCAGCCATGACTCTCATTTTTGGCTAATGTACAGTTTCTTCTTTTTGCTTCCAAGCCGCAATTCACTGCATTATTAACAATTTTTTGTAAGTTTAAAACACAGAATAATTGTTATGAAAAAATACATTTTATTGTGCTGTCTGTTTGCTACTTCACTCTTTGGGCAACAGATTTTACCCCTTCGCGAACGGGCGGCTTTGATCGATGAAATTCAAAAAGAACGCATTGAAAAGCTACTCCCAAAATTGATGCAAGAACAAAACATTGACCTATGGGTACTGATTACACGTGAGTACAATGAAGATCCTGTAGTCAAAACACTTTTACCCCCCACATGGCTCAATGCCAGACGAAGAACGATAGTGGTTTTTTCAAAAACAAAAGCAGGGATGGATGCAGTAGCCATAACCCGTTATAATTTTGGGAAAAACATCCGTTCCATTTGGAACAAAGAAAAAGAACCCAACCAATGGAAGGCGCTGGCAGACTATATCCAATCCCAAAATCCAAACCGCATAGGAGTCAACATTTCAGAACATTATGGCTTGGCCGACGGACTGGTAAAAACAGACTATGACGGTATGATGAACGCCTTGCCCAAACGTCTTCAAAACCGCGTTGTTTCGGCAGAGACACTGGCGGTTCGATGGATTGAAACTCGAACCCCGAGAGAGATGACATTGTTCAGTCAATTGACTGAAATCACGCACAACATTATAGCAGAAGCATTTTCAACACAAGTGATCACAGCTGGCGTAACCACCACAGAAGACGTAGTATGGTGGTTGAGAGAAAAAGTTGTTTCGCTTGGATTGGACACTTGGTTTCACCCTACGGTAGATGTTCAACGGTCCGGGAAAAGTGATTTGTATGCCTTTGACGGCAAATCTAAATACGATGTTATACTTCCGGGAGATTTATTGCATTGTGATTTTGGAATCACGTATCTAACCCTCAACACGGACTGTCAAGAACTGGCCTATGTTTTAAAACCCGAGGAAACGGACGCCCCTGATTTTTTAAAAGAGGCCTTAAAGAAGGGAAATGCGGTTCAGGATTATTTAACCACAAATTTTAAAACGGGTAGCACAGGGAATGAAAGCCTCCGACTGGCGATTGCAGACAGTAAAGCAGCCGGCTTACGGCCACAAATATACACCCATCCTCTAGGACTTTTCGGACATTCAGCAGGGACCACCTTTGGCATGTGGGATGCCCAAGAAGGTATCCCCGGTTCTGGAGACCACCCCTTGTATGAAGATACGGTCTATGCGATTGAACTGAATGCAACTGTATACTTGTCCGCCTGGGAAAAAGACATTCGAATCATGCTTGAAGAACCCGGATTTTATGGCAAAGAAGGATTTCGCTACGTCAACGGTCGACAAACAAAGCTTTTGCTGGTAGGGTCCAAAGCTTCTCATTTGGAATAAATTTGGCCTAAGATTTTAGATTAAAAACCGCCTCGGGTTGGCATTATTTTTGGTTTATCATGCGAAAAAATAACACAAAGTAATGCGCTATTTTTCTATTCCATCACTGCTGTTTTTTTTAGGAATCGTTTGCTTGGGCTGTACAGCCAAAGAGCCGAACGACGACTTGATTTTTCCAGAAACCATTTTAGGCCATTGGGATATCGAAGGAGGGGGAACGCTATTTTTTGACGAAACAAATTTTTCAGCCACTGCCGGCTGCAACACCTTGTTTGGAGCGGTAGAGGTGGAAGCAGACAGCTTGGTTTTTTCCTTGATAGCCAGCACGTTGATTGCTTGTCCCACTGCAGAAGACCAGCGCGAACAGGAGTTGGCCACAAGCTTAGAGGGAGCCACACTTCGGTATGAAGTAACTGGAGCACGGGCCCGTTTGTTCAATGCAGAAGGGGTGCTTGTGCTCAGCTTGAATCGTCCCGTAAACGCCAACTTGGTTAATGCTTGGGAGCTAACCTCTATCCGAACAGCGAACGCGATCAGTTCCTCAATTTTAGATGTAGGAACAGGAATTACCTTTACTGCTGATGGGAGGGTAAACGTAGTTACGGCATGCAATGAGGGGGGAGGAACGTATACCATAAAAGAAAATTCGCTGAGCTTTGATGCGCTTGCCTTTACGGAAAAAGGCTGTGAACAAGAACGGATGACTCGAGAACAGGAATTTACCCAAGCACTCAGTCAAATCACCAATTTTACCCTACTCCGCAAAACCTTATCCCTTCAAAGGGGCGATGAGGTCTATCTCAGTTTTCGTCTGTCTGAATAGGGTTTTAAAAGAAGCGCTAAACGATTGGTGGTAGAGCTGTGTTTCGGTTCCGCACTTCACTTTAAGCGAGTACTGTAAACCCTTATTTTTCCTACCTTTGCTGTTCACTTAAACGTTTATAGCATGCAACTGTACAACAAATTAAGTGCGAAAGAGCGCGCACAGCTTATTGAACAAGCGGGTGAAGACCGGCTTACGCTCTCCTTTTACCAATACGCCCGTATTGGCAATCCCCAATTGTTTCGAGATTATTTATTCATCCATTGGCATGAATTAGAAGTTTTGGGCAGGATATATGTTGCTTTTGAAGGAATTAACGCCCAACTGTCTGTCCCTGCGAAACACTTTGGCCTGTTTAAGGCCCAACTCGACAGCATTACTTTTTTGGAAAATGTACGTCTCAACATTGCCGTAGAACAAGACAATAAGTCTTTTTTAAAACTTACAATCAAAGTCAGAGATAAAATTGTGGCGGATGGACTGGAAGACAGCAGTTTTGATGTTACCCAAAAAGGAAAACATGTCAATGCGGTAGAGTTCAACAGTTTGTTGGATGATGAAAACACGATTTGTGTGGACATGCGAAATCATTACGAAAGCGAAATTGGACATTTTAAAAAAGCGGTAACTCCTGATGTGGATACTTTTAGAGAATCCTTACCCATCATCGAACAAGATTTAGCCGCCCATAAAGAAGACAAAAACCTGTTGATGTATTGCACGGGGGGAATCCGCTGTGAAAAGGCAAGTGCCTATTTTAAACACAAAGGGTTTAAGCATGTTTACCAATTGGAAGGAGGTATAATAGAATACGCTCGACAGGTCAAAACCCTTGGGTTAGAGAATAAATTTGTAGGTAAAAACTTTGTTTTTGATGAACGTCGAGGAGAGCGCATTTCAGAGGAAGTGATTGCCCAATGCCACCAATGTGGGGCTCCGTGTGACACCCATGTCAATTGTGTAAACGAGGCCTGTCATCTGTTGTTTATTCAATGTCCATCTTGTCAGGATAAAATGGCTCAATGTTGTTCAACAGCCTGTCAAGAAGTTATTGCCCTGCCTGAAGAAGCACAACGCGCCTTGAGAAAAGGAACGCACAACAGCAATAAAATATTTAAAAAAGGGCGCTCGGAAGTCTTAAAATTTAAACAGTAATTTAAGATTTTATTCTTTAATGAATCGTTCAAATCCCTGTATCTTTAAGGTCAAAATCAATTCATGAGTTGTTCCAATTGCACGAGCGGAAGTGAGGGAACCCCACGGGGCTGTAGGAGCAATGGAACATGTGGAAGTGACAGTTGCAATAAACTAACGGTTTTTGATTGGTTAGAAAACATGCAACTTGCGGACGGACAACACCCCTGTCCTTTTGTGGAAGTTCGTTTTAAAAACAGCAGAAAAGAATTTTTTAGCTTTCCTGAAGACCTAAAACCCCAAGCGGGCGCCTTGGTAATCACCAAAGTCGATGGAGGCTATGATTTAGGAAGGGTAACCCTTGCAGGCCCTTTGGTGAGCATGCAAATGAAGCGCAAGAAAATTTCTAAAGACAGTGAGAAAATAGGAAGCATTCTTCGCCTTGCAGCTACCCAAGAAATAAATCTGTGGCATGAATTACGCGAAAAAGAAGCCCACCTTCAGGTAGAAGCGAGAAAATTAGCCATAGCCTTAAATCTTGAAATGAAAATTTCAGATGTAGAGTATCAAGCCGATGGCAAAAAAGCAACGTTTTATTATACGGCAGACCAGCGGGTGGATTTTCGACAATTGATCAAAGATATGGCACAGGCCTTTTCAGTTCGAATTGAGATGCGTCAAATTGGACTGCGTATGGAAGCCTCTCGTTTAGGAGGAATAGGATCGTGTGGTAGGGAGCTGTGTTGCTCTACTTGGCTTACTGACTTTCGGTCAGTTTCCTCTGGCGCTGCCCGCTACCAGCAACTTTCCTTGAACCCTCAGAAACTGTCAGGACAGTGTGGACGGTTAAAATGTTGTTTGAATTATGAGTTAGATGCTTACCGAACGGAAATTAAAAAATTCCCAAAACCAGAGATCAAATTGCATACCGAAAAAGGAATCGGAGTCTTTCAAAAAATGGATATTTTTAAAGGGGTCCTTTGGTATGCGTATAAAAACGAGTGGATGACCTGGCATAAGCTCAGCGTTAAGGATGTCCAAACGATAATTGAAAAAAACAAATCCAAAACACCTGTTTCTTCCTTAGAAGAATTTGCAGAACAAACCGTCAATTCTGATGTCAGGGGTTTTGATAGCGACCTTGGAGAAGACAGTCTCACCCGATTTGATCAACCCAAGAAAAAGACATTTTTTAAGAAAAAAAGAACCAAAAAGCAGCACAATGGAACCAAGAAAAAAGTATAAAGTCACACTGTGGGTGATGCTCTTGCTTGGGCTGGGTTCTTGTCAAAACACTACAGGATACACTGCCTATCAATCGATTTCAAAAGAGGGGATGAGCACTACCCCTTATGTGTTTGACGTAAGCGATTTTGCTTTTGAAACAAAGCCCTACAACCTTTATGTTCGTTTGCGCAACGACAATTCCTATCCTTTTACCAATATTTTTTTATTATGTTCGTTAAAAGCAGGAAATGAATTTGTATTTCAGGACACCCTAGAATACGCAATGGCAGCCCCTGATGGCACTTGGCTAGGCAAAGGATTTACTGAAGTAAAAGAGAGCAAATTGTGGTGGAAAGAAGGTTTTGAAATGCCTTCAGACCAACCCCTCCTAATCGAAATATCCCAAGCCATGCGCAACAATGGAACGGCTTCAGGGGTTGCAATGCTCAAAGGAATCGTTTCCGTTGGGGTAAGTGTTGAAGGACAAGAATAGGCGTTATGGCAAAAAAACAACAAACAAAACAACAGCCGTATAAAAAATACATCCGATGGATGTGGACTCTTTTTTTCAGCGGTATCCTCGGACTCATACTCTTGTTTGGCGGTGCTGCCCTGGAATGGTACGGCCCCATGCCCGACTTGCAGCAACTAGAAAATCCAAGAACCAACCTTGCAACTCAAATCATCTCCGCCGATGGAGAAATTTTAGGGAAATATTATTTAGACGATAACCGAACGCCCATCACCTATGCAGAGCTTCCCCAAAATATGGTACAAGCTTTAATTGCTACTGAAGACGAACGTTTTTACGAGCATTCAGGGATCGATTGGAGGGGAACCCTTCGTGCATTTGCCTATTTGGGAAAACGCGGCGGAGCCAGTACGATCACCCAGCAGTTGGCCCGACAGATTTTTGTGGGAGTTCGTTCTCGAAACAAAATTAAAGCCATACTTCAAAAAGCCCAAGAGTGGGTCATCGCGGTACAATTAGAACAACGGTATACCAAAAATGAAATTCTTTCCCTATACTTAAACAAATACGATTTTGGATATCAAGCAGATGGGGTGCGATCCGCGGCAAAAATATTTTTTAATAAAACCCCACAAACCCTGAGCATAGAGGAATCTGCAACCTTAGTAGGCATGCTTAAAAACTCTTCCCTTTACAATCCCATACGACGCCCTGAACGGGTAAAAGAACGGAGGAATATTGTCTTTCAGCAGATGGTGCGCAATGAACTTATTAGTGAAGAAGAAAAAGATTCTTTGTCTCAATTGCCCATCGAAATCCGCTACACCCCAGAGTCCCATAGAGAGGGATTAGCCACCTATTTTCGAGCGTATCTCAAAGAATTTATGGACGATTGGATAGCTGCAAATCCAAAACCAGACGGCTCCAAACATTCGCTTTATCGAGACGGGTTGCGAATTTTTACTACCATAGACTCACGCATGCAAGCCATGGGCGAAGCAGCTGTTGAGGACCATATGAAAAATTTGCAAAAAGAATTTTTTAGGCAAAATACCAGAAGGGCAAATCCTACAGCACCTTTTTTAGATTTGAGAAAGGGAGAAATCGACACCTTGATGGAGCGAACGGCATACCGCACAGAACGCTGGAGAAAAATGAAGTTGGCGGGTATAGAAGAATCAGAAATTTTAGCCTCCTTTTATGAAAAGGTACCCATGCGCATTTTCAGCTGGAAAGGAGAACGAGACACGCTAATGACCCCCATGGATTCCATCCGCTATTACAAGCACTTTCTAAGGGCGTCACTCATGTCTATGGAACCTCAATCTGGGCATGTAAAGACCTGGGTAGGAGGGTTTAATTACAAGCATTTTCAATACGATCAGGTGAAACAAGGAAGAAGACAAATCGGCTCCACCTTTAAGCCTTTTTTGTATGCTACGGCCATTGATCAACTCAAGCTCTCTCCCTGTGATTCCTTACCAGACGCCTTGTATTGCATTGAACCTATGAAGCACGGAAACATCGACGCTTGGTGTCCAAAAAATTCAGGAGACAGCTACGGCAGAACGCGTACCCTCAAAAATGCACTGGCAAATTCAGTCAATACGGTAAGTGCGCGTATCATGGATTTGGTGGGTCCACGCCCCGTAATTAATTTGGCTCGAAAAATGGGAATTACCTCCGACCTCCCCGCAGTACCTTCTATTGCTCTAGGAACACCAGACATCAGTTTGTATGAAATGGTAGGGGCATACAGCACCTTTGCCAATCAAGGAATTTACGTCAAACCGGTTGTAATTACACGTATAGAGGATAAAAATGGACGCGCCTTATACGAAGTAGTGCCTGAGACTCAAGATGTGTTAAGTCAGGAGGCTGCCTACGTTACAGTAAACCTTTTGCAAGGGGTAACCAAAGCGGGTTCGGGAGCACGATTGCGTCATGCAGGTTTGGAAAAAACGAGTTATGTGTATGAAAAAGTCATTACAGGTTATCCCTATGTGTTCGAAAATCCGATTGCAGGGAAAACAGGAACCACTCAAAATCAAAGCGACGGATGGTTTATGGGAATGGTTCCCAATTTAGCCACGGGAGTCTGGGTGGGCGGTGAAGACCGATCTGTGCATTTTAAAGACATTGCTTTTGGCCAAGGAGCTACAATGGCCTTGCCGATATGGGCAGTCTATATGAAGCGCTTGTATGACAATCCAGACTTGGGAATTTCTATGGAAGAATTTGTTGCCCCGGAAAATTTAAGCATTCCCATTGAATGTGAAGAGGTGGATGAAGAAGGAGGAATAGTCAAACCCAAACCCAAAGCCGATCTGGACGCCCTCGGTTTTTAAGTAACTTAAATTTTTAAGTAGCTTACATAATTACTGATCGCTTGCATACCACTCTGCGTAAGAAGATTCTGTTTCTCTAAGCAAAAGGTGATGCAGTTTTAAATGCTTGGGTAGTGCAGTCGTAATTTTTTTGGCAAAATCTACCACCATCATCTCACTGGTAGGCTGATACGGGACACGTAGAATCTTATGCCCTCTTTTTTCCATAGAATCCGCTAACTCTATATGGGGTGAGTTGGTATTCAGCACGGTGGCGTGATCGAAGGGCTTGACGATTAGGGTGTTGACTATGGATTTAAGCTCACTAAAATCCATCACCATTCCAAACTTGACGTGGGAGGAATCTTCAATAGGTTTTCCAATGACCGTGACGGAAAGTTTGTAGCTGTGTCCGTGTACGTTTTTGCACAAACCGTCGTAGCCGTAGAGCGCATGCCCGGTTTCAAATTTAAACTCTTTAGTTATTCTAATTGTATTACTCATCTGTATTACAGTTTTTTAAGAATATCTTGTGTAGCTTGTTCTAGGGCCAATTTTGCCGTAATTTCTGCATTATGGGGAAGGGTGTTTTCCCAGTGCTCTGTGTCTTTCCAATGCAGTTTTCGAAGGTTTAGATTTGCCTTTTGTGGATAACGGGCCAAGCGCGTAGCCATAGCATTTACATTCTGGTCCAGCGCTTCTAAAGTAGTACAGACCTCCGCAAACAAACCTTTTTGTGCAGCCCATTGGGCAGACTTCCATTGGTGCGCCTCTAACGAAAGTTGTGAAAAAGCAGTGGTTCCAATTTTTCGTGAAACTGCAGGTTCAATCACATAAGGGCCAATACCGATGGAAAGTTCAGAAAGTTTGACCGAAGCCGTTTCGAGAGCGATGGCATAATCACAGGCGGCAACCAGGCCAACACCACCCCCCACTACTTTTCCTTGTACGCGACCAATTACAAATTTATCTAGCAATCGGATGCGATTTAGGAGTTTTGCAAAACCCATAAAAAAGTGGGTTGCTTCTTTCAAGTTTTTAAGTGCTTTCATATCCGAGAGGGATGCACCGCCACAAAAAGCCCTTTGACCCGCACTTTGAATAACAATAACCTTGACCGTTTCACTATTGGCAAGGATTTCCAAACGAGCCTCTAAATCGTACAGTAGTTTTGATGGTAAGGAATTGCCTGCGGGATTACCAAACTCCAGATAACCGATTCCTTCTTTTTCAAAATGGGTAACGTATGCTTCCATAGAATTGGTAAAAGTAGTGAACTAAATTCTTTTTAAAACCTTTTCAAAACAGTGAAAGGGGTATTGACTCTGTCGTATAAAATAAACATCTCCCAGATTTTGATAGCCTCGCGCCTCGTAAAAACGAATGTTTCTAGGATTTTTACTGAAGGTATCTAGCCTTATCGAATTCATTTGTTCTGCTAGAGCATAGGCTTCAGCATAGTCCATTAACTGTCTGGCAATCCCTTGCCTTTGATTAGTGGGATGAACGGCTAAGCGGTGTATGTATACATTTTTATCATCTTCAGTAAGCCATTTTATGCGGTTATACAAGGGGTCTTTCTCTTCGGAAAACATGATACACCCTACGATTTTCCCTTCCTTTTCATAAACGGATAAGGCACCTTGCTCGATGTCTTTTTTAAAGGCAGTTCGACTGGGGTACTCCTTGTTCCATTGATAAATACCGTCTGCGATTAGAGCTGCTGTACAGGCTTCTGCAATTTCTTTTACCACTACCAGATCCGCAATTTCGGCTTTCCGTATCATTGAATTTTTTTCTATAAAACAAGTGTTGTACAAATAGAGTTATTAATTTTGTAAAAAGAAAATCGATGGAGAACATACTCGTCCCTATAGGCACATCCGTTCATGCTGAACGTACTTTAGCCTATGCTATTGAATTTGCTGCTCAGTTTAACAGCACGATATATGTGATAGATGCCTATCCTGTACATTCCTCTATAGCGAGCTTGACCAACTACAATGCGCGCTTTGAGGAAGACAATATCAAACGAATCAAAGCCATGGTGGCTAAGGCCTCACCTCAGGGTGATTCCATCAAAATCGTGAGCAGTGAGCGCGATTTGGTAGGAACCATAAAAAATCTTGACAAGACGATAGGACTCGATTTAATAGTGACTGCCCCTTTAAATAACGAAATTAACGATGAGGTTTTTTTGGGTAGAATTGCCGGGAGTATGATCAAACGGACTCAAATCCCCGTATTGGTTGCGCCACTTGAAAAATCGTTTCATCCCCCCAAAAGAATGCTTTTGGCCTTTAAAACCGGAGAGGTCAAGGCGTCTAGCACGTTAACCCCTCTAGTTAAGATGCAAGATAAATTCAAATCGAAATTAAAATTACTACTGGTCAAAGTTCCCGGTTTTGCGAACCGTAACCACCAACTGAATGATGAACTCATGCAGCGTTCAGAACAACTTTTATATTCTGAAAATGCTACGGTATATCAGGGTGTATTGGAACATTTTCAAGCGAATAAACCAGAACTTTTGGTGGCCTTTAAGCGCGAGCGAGGCTTTTTTGAGAAACTGTGGGAACCGGATTTGATTTACAAAAAAGATTTTTACTGTACCGTACCGCTTTTAGTCTTAAAAAATAAGGACTAGCTTTCTACTGTTGATCTGGAGAGCTGTATTTTTAATCTTTATCGGAGGAGGGACGTCCCTCTTATTCGGCCAGCGCTATGTGGGCTTAAGTGTGGACAATGATCTTTATTTTGGAATTGATCGGTACTACAGCAGTGGGATTTTTATAAAATACGGAGCCTTAAAACCCCAGACCAACGATTCCCTAGGGAATTTTAACTACAGTTCGAGTCACTGGACTTTAGGGCAAGAAATTAATACTCCTTCTTTCCGATTGACAGAAGATCTAGATCAGATCGATTATCCCTACAACGGATGGCTTTATCTAGGGTATGAGCAGGATCACTTTAAGCAATTGGATTTTGGCTACGGATGGGGCATACAATTGGGGACGACAGGAGCAGAGGCCTCTTTTGCGAAATTTATGCAAAACACCTATCATATCTATGTATTGGGACTTCCCCCCCTTACCTGGGCCTATTCCATGCCTCAATCGTTTCACCTGAATGTTGAAACCGTTTTGTACTGGGGTCAGCCGCTACAAGGCAGATTAAAATGGGTACAAGAAAGCAGCCTCCGCGCAGGAAGTTTTAGGACCCAATTTCAAACGCGCTTTGGTTTTCAGCTGGGAAACCTTGAGGGGCTCCCTTTTTTTGGCCAACGCTTAGAAGCACAAACAGACGGGCTCTCATTTTTTACCGGGCTTTCAATGATTGCTAACCTACACGATTATTCCTTAACGGGGAGTCTTTTTCGATCAAACTCCTACTATCCGCTCCAGGCGGAACGCATGAGGGCCATCCTACAAGGAGGGGTAATTTGGCAAGCGTCTCAGTGGCGATTTAGCAGTTTATTCAATTACGCTTCACCTTTTATAACAAATCAGCGCATCAAACGGCATCCGTATCTAAATATTAGTATCTTTAGATTACTTAAGTAAAAAAGCAAACGCGATGAAAAAAACCCCATTTTACCTTATGCTACCGGTACTTTTTAGTTCTTGTCTGGTAATAAAAATCTACGAAAGCCCAAAAGAAGTAGCTCAAGAACCAAAAACCCCAAAGGCAGTTCATCATCAAATGATAGGTTCTGGGAAAGTATTGGATTTGGGCGAGAAAGGCTCCCATGAAATTTTCTTTTATATGGACGATAAAGCCCCCAAGGGCGTATTTTTCAAAGAGCATCTTTTAGAATCGCATCAGGAGGCTCCTATTGATTCAATGAAGTTATGGGTTCAAAAAGGCAGCCCAAAAAATATAAGGATCCTAACGAGCCCAGAGCAAGCCCCCTTAATCGTGATGGATGGAAAAATTCTTGAACAAGAACAATCTTTAGATTCGATAGATCCAGAGGGCATAGGTGCTATGAATGTTTTAAAAGGAGCTTCTGCTTTAAAGAAATACGGGGAGCAAGGGGCAAACGGCGTTATCGAAATTACCACCAAAAAAAAGTAATAATCAGAACCGCTGCCTGCTTTTAAAAAACAGATAGCTAACACCCAACTGAAAACCAGCGGAATTATTGGTTTGGGCTTGTGTAGGCGGACTGGTTCGTTTTACCCATCTGTAATTCACAAAAACGTTTATTCTGCTGTTTAAATGGTAGGAAACTTGACTTAGCATCCCTAGGCTGTTTTTAAAAATACCCTCAGCATAAGGGGTAATCAATTTCGGGTCGGTTTCCTCCATTCGTTTTATACCTTTTAAAAAATCTTGATAAATAACCCCAAGCCCCAGACTGAGCTTTGCTGTGGGTTGCAATCTCAAAAGGAGCGGATAGCTTAGGTATTGCAGTTGATCCATAGCAAGAGAATCCCCTTCCAAGAAGGTATAGTGTATGGGAGTAAATTGAGCGCTAGCCGCCAAACCTACAGTTTTGGAAAAGCGGTATTCGATCTCGAGGAGCCCGCCCAGGCTAAGCGTCGGAGAACTGGTGGCCAAATCGGCATTGATTCGGTTAAGCTGAGGACCGATTCGAAACGACCATTTGGAGTACTTGCCATCCAGTTGGGGTCCTCTTCTGTATTGCTGAATCAACAAATCGCCTCCCTGTGCAAAGGCGGTTAGAATTGTGAGCAAAAAGCAAATCCCAAAAAACAGCACCGTTCTTTTTTTCATAAATTGGAAGGCTAAAGCACCTTAATAACGACTGATTTCCTTAATTATTGGTTGGATCACTTTTTAGTAGAAAAGAGTACAATAATTTGATGTTAAAGTTGGGGAGCTATGTTAAGATTTTTTAGCTTGCAACTTAAAAAAATAAGAAGATGGTTAAACTGTATAGAAATGAACGGGGACAAATAAAAGTTGCGGAAGGATCAGTACAGCTGATCAACGAAGACGGCTCAGAAGTTCGACACCACCCAACGAAATTTTCAATCTGCGGTTGCGGAAGGAGTCAGTCCCTACTCTGCGACGGGTCTCATAAACTTACAGAAGAAGAATATTTGAGTGCCAAGGAGGGAAAGGTTTAGTTTAAAAAAAGTGGGGAATTAATAATGAAGTTACTTCCGTCTTCTAAAATCCTACATCACTACTCCATCCCCACTAGTCAATAAATAAAACTTAACAAAAATCAGACAAACGTCTTTACTTCATTACAATGATACTTCGTTTAAAGTTTACAGAATAGCAATTTAAATACGGTTTTCAAATAGTAACATAGACTGAGTTTATAGTAGGAAAATAAACCGTTAAAGGGTTTAATTAATAGCTCACTCCACGGCTTATTAATTTCTTTTCGATGAATAAATTTCTTAGCATAATATTGGTTAAATTGCACCCCCAACGGGGATGTAGCTCAGCTGGCTAGAGCGCTTGACTGGCAGTCAAGAGGTCGTGGGTTCGAGTCCCATCTTCTCCACATTGATTAACAAACACTTACACTTAATATGTAGGTGTTTTTTCTTTATATAGTAGACCCATTGCCCTCCTAGTTCAACGGATAGAACAAGAGTTTCCTAAACTTTAGATCCAAGTTCGATTCTTGGGGAGGGTACTTTTTGCCTAAGCCTAATTAAAGAAACCGTTTGCTGAACTTTAGGAATATAGGTAATAAAAAGTGGGCTAGAAGTTCTGTATACAACACATAGTACCTCAGGCATTGCTTCTAACCCACTTAAATAACCAAACGAACATTAAAGGGTATTACTGTCGACAAATATATTCGCCAAAACCGTCACAAATCCCAGTGGAATTGGACGTGTGACCGCAAGTACATTCATTTTCCATAGCAATTTTTGTTTAAATATATGTAAAAAAAATTAAACAAAAGAATTGTATCAATTTTTTTCCACATACAATTTCACAAGGGTGTAGATCCAAACGCCATATTAAAACATTCCGTTTGATGCTGCTGATTTATACGGCTTCATTTGAGCAGCAACCTACGGTGGTTTTAGGTTCCGTGTTTTGAACTAAGTTGAAAATTGGAGGGACATTACTCTCTGGTTTTTTTGATATCTTTCCAGTTGATAAAAAACAGCTACACATGAAAAAAAACCTACTCTTTACCTTACTTCTAATGGCAATGATTAGTTGTAGAAATGAAACCAAAAAAGGGGCTGAAAATCAACACCAACACACCAATACCCCATCCGAAGAGACTTTAAAGAAAAAATCCTTAAGCCCTCATACCTTTGCGATGAATATGATTGGGGGTGCCCACATACACATCGATTATTCCTCCCCCAGTACAAGGGGTAGAATAATTTTTGGTGGGCTGTTGGCTTATGATGAGGTTTGGCAGTCTGGAGCCCACCAAGCCACTTGGTTTGAAACCAATAAAGACCTAATCTTGGAAGGCAATGTCTTAAAGGCCGGTAAATACGGACTGTTTACCATTCCGTCTAAAGACGAATGGACTGTCATATTCAATTCCAATTGGGACCAACACGGAAAAGATGAGTACGACGCAAAAGAGGATGTATTGCGTTTTAAAGTAAAGCCAGAGTACCTAAACCAAAAAATTGAAAGTCTAAAATACAAGGTGGAGAGGATCAGTGATATGGAAGGGACCATTTCCTTAGGTTGGGAAAATGTCCTCTTAGCCTTTCATGTGAAAGTTGAATAGGGCGAGCTCCCAACACAGCTTTTTTTCTTTACTCTAGGCCGTTATAAAAAGACACCAAAAGGTTTTTTTTTGATCGGCCGGCATTACCCTGTGGTTGCTAAGCAGACCTTTCCTCATTCCAAATCCTAGGCGTGAGCAAAGCAATTAATAGGCCACTGCTATGATGATTTCATTCTGCCGATTAAAGAATTTATAGGGCGAATTGTAACCCAGTTGAACAGCATTCCCTATGGGCCGGATGTTGTTTTTATTCAATGCCTGTAAAAGCAATTGGGTATAATACTGCACCTTGGAGGGGTTGGAATAACCCCCGTAGGGTATTGCGGCAAAATAGCCTTCCTTGGACTGGATAATTTTTAGGCTTTCGTTTTGAGGATTCGGAGGCTGTTCTAAATTGCGAGGCAACACAAAAGCCATCTTTTCTTTACCCTCCGTTTGTTCCATGTGCACAGGGGTGGTCATCGCAATTTTAAGGCGGGTTTCATTTGCTCCGGAGAGGTATTGAAATAATTTTCTAAAATTTTGTGTGGACCCAGGACTACTTTCTGTCTCTACCATCGCAACTGAGGGATAGAATCTGACTTCAAAGTTCTCGTATTTTTGAACGACAGTAAAGGGTTGGGATTCATAGCCTTGTGACATAAGCAGTAAAATTAAAAATAAACCAAAATGCATCTACTTAAATTATAAAGCTCAAGGTAACAAATTCCGTTGGCTCGTTCGTTATTTATAAAAGGGGTCAAGCAAGAGGGGATTGAGGTTTTATTTTTTACCTTCGCAAGGTAGGGCCTCACACCCTACTTTTTTAAAAGGATAACAAGGCTATGGTTGGCTGGACTTATCCTTTTATTTTTTCGAAAAAGTCGAAAAAGTCATTCAATTGTGTATTTTTAGAGTTAAAGAATCTTCTAAAGGGGTACGATCAGTATGGCAAACTTCAGTCTGAAAGGAAAAACAGCCCTCATTACGGGTGGAGGAAGTGGAATTGGAAAAGCAATCGCTACAACCTTTGCAATCCACGGCGCTAAAGTCCATGTTTTTGAAAGGGACACTCAGGCAGCAGCGGAGACGGTAGGCGAAATTCAAGCCCTTGGACATACGGCCACGGCTCACACTGTAGACGTTACTCGGTTTGATCAAGTCAACACTTTAGTACAAACCATTGCTTCTGAGGGTTCCATTGATATATTGGTAAACAATGCAGGAGTTGCTCACATAGGTACTGCCGAATCCACCGAAGAAGCCGATTTTGACCGCTTGTTTCAGGTGAATGTAAAAGGGGTTTTTCACTGTACTAAAGCCTGTATCCCTCCGATGAAAAAGCAAGGCAAGGGCGTAATCCTTAACATGGCCTCAATCGCAGGATCCATTGGAATAAACGATCGCTTCGCCTATTCCATGACCAAAGGGGCCGTTTTAGCCATGACCTATTCTATTGCTAAAGATTTTTTAGCGGATAACATTCGTTGTAATTCGATCTCACCTGCACGAGTTCATACCCCATTTGTGGATGGGTTTATCTCTAAAAATTACCCGGGTCAAGAAAAAGAAATGTTTGACAAACTGTCCAAAACACAACCCATCGGAAGAATGGGAACTCCAGAGGAAATCGCCTCTCTAGCCTTGTATTTGAGTTCTGACGAAGCAGGATTCATCACAGGAACCGATTATCCCATAGATGGAGGATTTATAAAACTAAACGGTAAATAACATATGAAACTGATACGCTTTGGTACGATTGGAAACGAAAAACCTGGAGTACAACTTGAAGACGGTACGCGAATAGACGTAAGTGATTTTGTGAGCGACTACAACGAAGAATTTTTCGGCTCAGGAGGTATTCCAGCCCTAGCCTCTTGGCTGGTCGACAATCTAGCACACTGTCCTAGCATAGACCCAAACATTCGATTAGGGGCTCCACTGGCCAGACCCTCTAAAATCGTTTGTGTAGGTTTAAACTATGCCAAACATGCCGCAGAAAGCGGAATGGAACCCCCTAAAGAACCTGTTTTATTTTTTAAAGCCACCTCTGCCATTGTTGGTCCTAACGACAACATCATCATTCCCAAAGGAAGTGTCAAAACGGATTGGGAAGTGGAACTAGCGATTGTGATTGGAGCCAAAGCAGCTTATGTGAGCGAAGCAGACGCACTGCAACATGTTGCCGGTTATGTGCTCCATAACGATGTAAGTGAGCGCGAATTTCAAATCGAGCGATCGGGACAGTGGGTCAAAGGAAAAAGCTGTGATACGTTTGCCCCTTTGGGCCCTTTTATAGCAACAGCAGATGAAATTGACAATCCAAACAAATTGAATTTATGGCTTAAATTAAACGGGAAAACCATGCAAAACAGCAGTACCGAAGATTTTATTTTTAACGTACAAGAAGTAATCAGTCATATCAGCCAATTCATGACCTTACTGCCGGGTGATATAATTTCTACAGGTACACCTTTTGGAGTAGGACTGGGATTAAACCCTCCCAAATACCTCGTTCCGGGAGATGAAATAGAATTGGGAATTGAAGGCTTGGGCATCGCGAAACAAAAGGTTGTTGCATATACGGGCTAAGGATGAAAATTGATTCACATCAGCACTTTTGGAACTATATTCCCCAACGAGACACGTGGATAGACAATTCCATGGGAGCCCTCAAAAAGGATTTTTCCCCACGGGATTTAGAACCTCATTTAACACAAAACAACCTAGGGGGTTGTATCGCTGTTCAAGCAGACCAATCGGAAGCAGAAACCGAATTTTTACTTGACCTAGCGGACCAGTATTCTTTTATCAAAGGAGTTGTAGGTTGGGTAGACCTCCGTGCAGAAAATGTGGAAGAACGTTTGGCACATTATTCGAAAAATCCCTATTTCAAAGGAGTAAGGCATATTGTTCAGGCAGAAAAAGAAACGTTTCTTTTGAATGCTGACTTTCAAGAAGGAATCCAAAAATTAAGTTCATTCCAGCTCACCTACGATATTTTGATTTATCCCAATCAATTGAAAGCCGCCATAGCTTTGGTAAATCGTTTTCCCACCCAACAATTTATCCTAGATCATAGTGCAAAACCAGAAATAAAAAATCAACGTTTTCATCCCTGGCAAGATTTGATTCAGGAGTTGGCCCAAGCGCCTAATGTAGCTTGCAAAATTTCAGGCTTGATCACCGAAGCGGATTTAAACCATTGGAAACCCGAAGAAATTACGCCTTATATCGATATAGTTTTTAATGCATTTGGTGAGGACAGGGTCTTGTTTGGATCCGATTGGCCGGTATGTTTGTTGGCAGGATCCTATGATGAGGTGGTCGCTTTAATTTCAAATTACTCCCGAGATTTTTCCGACCAAACCAAAGCCAAACTGTTTGGGGAAAATGCAGCTCGAATTTATCAACTCACAGCATAAAACTGATGGATTTACAATTAAAAGATAAAGTCATAGTAGTGACCGGTGGTTCGAAAGGAATTGGGTACGGAATCTGTGAACAATTGATAAAAGAGGAAGCCCAAGTGGTCATCATCGGGAGAAATAAAGAAACCATTCCAAAGGCGGTACAGACCCTTCAAGCAGCTGGAGGAAAGGTGGGTTTTGCCTATGCCGAACTTACCGAGCCAACGGCCTGTAAAAATGCGGTCCAAGAAGTGCTAGATCGCTACGGTCAAATAGATGGATTGGTAAACAACGCCGGAGTGAACGACGGCGTGAGTTTATCCGAGGGAAATTTTGAGACCTTTACACGCTCCTTACATAAAAACCTGACGCATTATTTTATGATGGCGCATTATTGTTTGCCCGCCCTCAAAAAATCCAAAGGGGCGATAGTCAATATCGGTTCAAAAACAGCAGTAACAGGTCAAGGGGGAACCTCCGGCTATGCCGCCGCAAACGGGGGCAGAAATGCCCTTACCCGAGAATGGGCTGTAGAATTACTGCCCTACTCGATTCGGGTGAATGCGGTCATCGTAGCAGAATCCTATACACCCCTGTACGAAAAATGGATTCAGACCTTTCCGGATCCGGAACAAAAACTCAAAATGATAGAAAAAAAGATACCCTTGGAAAACAGAATGACCACACCCCAAGAAATTGGCAATACGGTAGCCTTTTTACTGTCTCAACAATCCAGCCATACAACGGGCCAATTGTTGTATGTAGATGGAGGCTATACCCACTTAGATCGATCGTTATAAACACGCCTTATGAATTCAAAAAATAAAGTCGCAGTTGTCCCAAAAGAATTGGTAGTTCCTTTTATTCTCATCACTTCATTATTTGCGCTTTGGGGTTTTGCAAATGACATCACCAACCCCATGGTTTCCGCTTTCAAAAAGATTTTAGAATTGAACAATACGCAAGCGTCGTGGGTACAAGCTGCATTTTATGGAGGCTACTTTACCATGGCTTTGCCGGCAGCCTATGTGGTCAAAAAGTACTCCTATAAGCTTGGAATTATAGTTGGCTTAGGGCTCTATGCTACGGGTGCCCTCTTGTTTTTTCCGGCAGCAGCTTTAGAAAATTACGCCTTTTTTCTAACGGCATTGTACATCTTAACCTTTGGATTGGCTTTTTTGGAAACTACGGCAAATCCTTTTATTCTTTCTATGGGGGATGAAGCCACAGCTACCCAACGATTGAATCTTGCCCAAGCCTTTAATCCTCTCGGGGCGCTTACGGGATTACTCGTAGCCCAAACCTTTATTTTAGGTTCCCTCCAATCGGATGATGTCGATGCCCAAGGAAAGGGAATCTACGAGACCCTCTCCGGATCAGCCAAGGCGGCTGTAAAAACTGCCGATCTGGAGTTGATTCGAAATCCCTACGTTGCCCTAGGGATTTTTGTGCTATTACTTTTGGTCCTTATTGTTTTTGTGAAAATGCCTGAGGATAAAAAAAGTAAAACGAGTTCAAACATGTGGGCCTCCATCAAAAGAATCTATAAAAAGGAACATTTTGTAGGGGGGGTAATTGCTCAATTGTTTTATGTGGGTGCACAAATTATGTGCTGGACCTATATTTATCAGTATGCTGAAAATTTGGGAATCAACAATCAAAATGCGGTCAACTATGCTTATGCGGCCTTGACACTCTTTTTAATGGGGCGCTTTATATTTACTTATGTACTCAAGTTTATCAATCCCGGAAGATTGATCATGTATCTTGGAATGCTCTGTGTGGCCTGTTGTTTAGGCACGATATTTATTCCTGGAATGGGGGGCTTATACGCCTTGGTTCTGAACTCTTTCTGCATGTCCTTAATGTTTCCCACCATTTATGGAATTGCGTTGCAAGGTTTGGGAGAAGATGCCAAACCCGCCTCAGCTTTTTTAGTAATGGCTATAGTAGGTGGTGCCTTTATGCCTATCCTACAGGGGATGATTTTAGATATTGGAGGACCGGGTTACAATGATGTTTTAATCCTTGGAGTAGCTGAGGTAAACTTTTCATTTGTGTTACCCTTGATCTCTTTCCTTGTAGTCATCTTGTTTGGTTATAGAAACCTAACCCCATCCAATTAAGATGGCTGCTCAGCGAAAAAAATATTGTTTTGCCCTGGACCTAAAAGAAGATCCGCATTTAATGGATGCCTACATCAAGCATCATCAAAAGGTATGGCCAGAAATTCTGCAACAAATCAAAAGCACAGGGGTTGAGTGTATGGAAATTTATCGCGTTTCCAATCGATTGTTTATGATCATGGAAACCCACCCAGATTTTTCTTTAGAGGCCAAAGCGGCACTGGACAAAAGCAATCCCAAAGTGCAAGAATGGGAAACACTGATGTCCAAGTATCAACAAGCCTTACCCAATGCCAAACCCGGAGAAAAATGGGTGTTAATGGAACAAATTTTTAAACTTTAAAAGGTGTTAAGCTATTGGGAACAAACGGCACTGTTAGACTATGACTTAGTGGTTTTGGGCGGAGGAATCACCGGAATGTTTTGTGCCTTGTCTTACAGAAAACACCATCCTAAAGCCCGCATAGCCATTTTAGAACGAGGCTTGTTTTCTAACGGAGCAAGTACCAAAAATGCAGGTTTTGCGTGTTTTGGTTCCTTATCTGAATTGATTGAAGATACCCAACAGATGACCCCCCAGGCGGTAGTGGATTTGGTGCAGTTGCGATGGGAAGGACTCCGCCTTTTAAAAGCTACCCTAGGCGAAAAGGAGATTGGATTTGAACCCTTAGGAGGGTATGAATTGTTTTTTGAAGCAGCACCCTCGGCAATTGAAAAAATGGATGCAATTAATACACTGCTTACCCCTCTGTTTGGACAAGCAGTTTTCCAACAAAACAATGCTAAAATAGAAAGCTTTGGATTCAGTAAAAAGCAAGTGTCTCATCTGATTGAAAATCCATTTGAGGGTCAACTGCATACCGGAAAAATGATGCGTGCGCTCAGAGCAAAAGTTACAAGCGCAGGGATTGATTATATGACACTCACGGAGGTCGAAGGGTTTGACCTTTCTAGTTCAAAGCCCAAAATCACAGTGAAACTGACCCACGATTCTATAGAATTGAGCACTCGTAAATTAGCCGTTTGCACTAATGCCTTTTCCAAACAATTGTTCCCCAAGCTCGAGCTGAATCCCGGGCGAGGCATGGTTCTACTAACCCATCCGATAGCCGATTTACAAATCAGAGGCGCCTTCCATTACAACAAAGGCTACTACTATTTTAGAAATGTAGAAAACCGCATCCTATTTGGGGGAGGTAGAGAGTTGGATTTTGAGGGTGAGACAACTACGGAATTTGGCACCAACCCTAAAATTAAACAACAGTTGGTCGAAGATTTACGGCAACGTATTCTTCCCGATCAAGACTTTAGTATTGCATTGGAATGGTCCGGGATTATGGCCTTAGGAAAGACTAAAAATCCAATTATAGAAAGGATTAACCCCCATATAGCCGTAGGCGTTCGTTTAGGGGGAATGGGCATTGCTATTGGCAGTAAAATTGGAGAGGCCACCGCAGCTTTATTGCTAGATTAAACCGGTCAAACGAGCTAGAATTCAGATCTTTTTCTTTTTGTATTTTTAAAAACAAAAACAGTTTCCCATTGCTATACTAGAATGGTGTACCTTTTACAAATAAAAATAATTTAAATGAAACTAAAAACTGCTGCCCTCGCCCTGCTTTTTTGTGGAATGAGCTTTGCCCAAAAAGACGTCCAAAAAGACAAAGATGAAAAGAAAGAAAAAACAATTGAAGAACTGACAAAATCGAGTCGGAAAATGGATGGCCTTTTCACCATCTATCAAGATACCGTTACTGCAGAAGTCAAAATGGCGGTCAAGGAATCGCAGTTTCAAAAAGAGTTTATTTATTTTTCACAAATTGCAGACGGGATACTCGAAGCGGGAAGTTTTAGAGGTTCTTACAGGGGCTCTACCGTTTTTAAAATAAAAAAGTACTTTGATAAAATTGAAATTACAGCGCCCAATACAAACTATTATTTTGATCCCTCGGATCCACTTTCCAAGTCAAAAGACGCCAACATTTCAGATGCGCTTATCACAAGCAGTAAAATAGTAGCTCACGACAAGGAAAACGGGCTGTATCTGATCGATGCAAACGACCTTTTTTTATCTGAAACCCTGACTCGGGTAAAACAACCCAAAGGACCCAATGCCTCTCCAAATGCTTTTAGTTTAGGCTCTTTTGATAAGAATAAGTCTAAAATTGAACAGATTAAAAATTATCCAGAAAACACCAACATCAAAACAGAGTATGTATTTAAAAATCCGAGTGTAAGAAATGGGGGATCTGAGGCAGTTACGGACGGTAGAAATGTATCCATCAAGGTCTTTCACAGCTTTTTAAAAATGCCCGATGAAGATTATGAAGTAAGAATGGACGACCCAAGGGTGGGGTTTTTTATCACACAAGTGAATGATCAAACAGCCACCACCACTACCAATTATCGGGACATGATCAACCGTTGGAAACTGCAGAAGAAAAATCCCGACCAGGCCCTTTCAGAACCCGTAAAACCGATCACCTGGTGGATTGAAAACTCTACTCCTATAGCATGGCGTGAAACGATTGCCGAAGGAGTACTTGCGTGGAATGAAGCTTTTGAAAAAGCCGGTTTTAAAAATGCGATAGCGGTTAAAATTCAGCCCGACGATGCAGATTGGGATGCGGGTGACATTCGCTACAATGTTTTGCGATGGACGTCTTCACCAACACCCCCATTTGGAGGCTATGGGCCCAGCATGAAAAATCCAAAAACGGGTGAAATTATTGGCGCAGACATCATGTTAGAGTTTGTACACTTTACCAACAGAGTATTTTACGACAAGTTGTTTGTCGATCCTACGGAAGCCATGAATTTAGAAACCGACGAAGAGGTTCAATTGAATAAAGAGATCGAGGCGTCGCCATTGTATTGTTCGTTAGGAAGTTTAATGCACGAAAATCTCTTGTTTGGGCAAACGTTTCTCCAAATTATGAATGCTTCGGATTATGAACTTGAAAAGGTTAAAAAAGAAAGCATGAAGGCCTTGATCATGCATGAGGTGGGGCATACCTTAGGATTGAATCACAATATGAAAGCCAGTCAATTATTTAGCCCCGATGAATTGTATGATGCAGCGTTTATTGAAGGCAAGGCTTTGACCGGATCTGTGATGGATTATGCGGGGCTAAACATCAATCCTGATCGAAAAAAACAGGGTCAATACGCAGATACTGCACTTGGGCCTTACGACATTTGGGCGATTCAATTTGGATATCAACCCTTTGAAAGTGATGCCGAACGAGAGGCTCTTTTAGAACGCTCAACCGAAAAGGAATTAATTTTTGGTAACGATGCGGACGATATGCGTTCCCCCGGAAAAGCAATCGACCCTCGGGTGATGACTGGTGACCTTTCCTCAGACCAAATACAATACTCCATCGACCGAATCCAATTGGTGAATACACTGAAAAAAGAAATAAAAAATCAGTTCAGCATTGAAGGGGAGTTTTATGACGACTTAAGACGGTCCTTTTATGTATTGAACAGTCAAGCCGCCAGAGCAGGAGATATTTTGTCTCGTTTTATTGGAGGAGTGTATGTAGAACGAGCGGCTTACGGCCAAAAAAACGCCAAGCAGCCTTACACTCCCGTCAGTTTGTCTGATCAAAAAAGAGCGTTTAATGCATTGAGTTCCTATATTTTTGCTCCAGAGGCATTCAGTACCCCCAAAGAGGTGTACAATTACCTCGCAAAGAAAAGACGGGGGTTTGAGTTTTTCTCGGGTCCTGAAGATCCAAAGATTCATGAGCTTGTTTTAGGCTATCAATCTAGAGTGCTTGCCCATTTGCTCCATCCCAACACTTTACAACGGATCGTTGATTCAGAGTTGTACGGCAATCAATACAAATTAGCTCAGTTTATGACAGACTTAAACAAGGCACTTTTCGCTGCCGATATCAAAGGGAACGTAAACTCGTTTCGTCAGAATTTACAACTCACCTATGTAAAACGTCTCATTGAAATGGTTTCAGGGAGTAAAGCTTCCCGATTTAATACCTTGGCTCAGTCCCTGGCGCTTTATAATTTGACTCAAATTCAAGAGTGGACCCAAAAGCCCAAAGGAGCTGTCGGTTCAGTAGCCCACAAAACCCATCTGTCTACGCTGATCCAAAATGCTTTAAAAGAAGTAAAATAACACAGTATGAGGAAACCCATTGGCAAAACAATAAAGATGAAACAGTTTTTGATAGTCTTCTGTGTCCTTGGTGTTGTAGGGTGTAGTTCGCCAGAGCAACCACAACCCCCTAATGTTGTTTTTATCCTAACCGACGATCAGGGCTATGGAGATGTGGGCGTGTATGGAGCAGAGGACATCAATACTCCCAATTTAGATCGGATGGCTGCGGAGGGGGCCTATTTTACTTCGTACTATGCCACTCAACCGGTATGTTCTGCCTCTAGAGCTTCTATACTGACCGGTTGTTATCCAGACCGGATCGGTATTCACAATGCCTACAGTCCAGGATCAAAAGTAGGGTTGAATCCAGAGGAAACTACCCTTGCAGAATTGCTCAAAGAGCGAGGCTATGCAACGGGAATTTTTGGCAAATGGCATTTGGGAGATGCACCAAAATTCCTTCCCAGAAAACACGGATTTGATGAGTTTTACGGCATTCTTTATTCTAATGATATGTGGCCCAAACACCCCCAGCAAGGGACCGTCTTTAATTTTCCAGACATTTCCTTGTATGAAAACGAAACTCCCCTTCGCGTTTTGGAAGATCAAACCTTTCTTACGGCTGCTTTGACTGAAAAAGCCATTGCATTCATTAAAAAAAATAAAGAGAACCCATTTTTTGTCTACCTACCCCACCCGCAACCCCATGTTCCCCTTTTTGCTTCTGAGGCATTTCAACAAACACAAGCACGGGGTCTTTACGGTGACGTGATCAGTGAAATCGACTGGAGTGTAGGACAAATTCTTTCCACACTTAAGAAAGAAGGCCTCGACGAGAATACCCTAGTTGTTTTTACATCAGACAACGGACCCTGGCTTTCCTATGGGGGGCACTCGGGTTCTCCTGGAATTTTTAGAGAAGGTAAAGGAACCAATTGGGAAGGAGGACATCGCGTTCCTGGAATAGTCCGTTTTCCAAAGGCGATTAAACCCAATACGCGGATTGATGCCGCGGCCATGGGTATCGATTGGCTCCCAACAATAGTTGAACTTACAGCGAGTAATTCTCCTGTTAAGAAAATTGACGGCAAATCTCTTGTTCCCCTACTAACAGGCAAAACAGTACAATCCCCTCACGAGAATTTGTTCTTTTACTACCGCACCAACGAATTGCATGCGGTTCGGCACAAGGATTGGAAGCTGTATGTTCCGCATACCTATCGCACTTTAAACGGAAGGAAAGGAACAAACGATGGCTTTCCAATACCCTATGAAATGAATGAAATTCAAACGGCTGAATTGTACGATTTGAGTAAGGATCCTGAAGAACAAGAAAACCTTGCCACTACCCATCCGGAGTGGGTAGAGAAGATTTCTAAAATTGCGGATTCGGTTCGGTTGGTTTTAGGCGACCGATTGACCGGCGCTAAGGGTTCTGAAGTGCGTCCCGTGGGCAGGGTAGACTAAGTGGACCAGGGTCCGTGTTGAAGATCTTCACTCTCGCGATCATTTCTTAAAAAGCCGTGGGCTCCAAAATAGTCACGCTGTGCTTGTATGATATTTGCACTGCTGTGTTCCGTTTTTATTCCAACAAAATACGACCACGCACTTTGCAAACAAGGAATTGGAATTTCATCAGCTACTGCTTGCTGAAGGGTTTGTTTCCAAGCCTCTTTGTTGTCTGTGATAAGCTGGGAAAACTCCTTGCTGTCGAGCAGGCTGGGTTCATTTGCTAAAAGCGGAATACACGCATCCATAAGATCAGATTTTATAATGCAACCCGCGGCCCAAACGGCCGCTACTTGACTTAAGTTGAGGGACCAGTTGTAGTGGGTAGCTGCTAGCCGAAGCATTTCAAATCCTTGATGGTGATTCACCCATCGGGAGAGATCGTAGGCTTTTTTAAGTTGTTCAGCCGAAACCGTAATCGAGCTTTTGGGACCTCCAAAACGTTGGCCGTACTGTTGGCGTTGTTTTTTAAAAAAAGAGAGATAACGCGCATGTAGCGCAGCCGCCATAAGCGTATTTGGATAACCCATTTGGGTAGCTGCAGCGGTAGCCCAAGCTCCCGTTCCTTTGTTGGATGCCGAATCTTGAATGAATTCAACAAAAGGCGTTGCTCCCTCCTTGTACTCTAACAATGCAGCCGTGATTTCTAAAAGGTAACTTTTACTTTCGGTGGTGTTCCAGCGACTGAGTGTTTTTTGTAGTTGCTCATAAGACAGAGAGGACCTGCCAAGGGCAACCATTTCTGCAAGCAATTGCATTTCGGCATATTCAATACCGTTGTGCACCATTTTTACAAAATGTCCCGCACCTCCTGTTCCAAAATAGGCACAGCAAGGGGCTTCATTCTTGTTTTTTGCAGCAATTTTAAACAAATCGGCTTGAAGAATATCATAGGCTTTTTGTTCACCGCCCACCATAAGAGAGGGCCCCTTTAGCGCACCTTCTTCCCCTCCTGACACTCCCATTCCAATAAATAAAATGCCTTGAGTACGAAGGGTTTTTGCGCGTGCTTCCGTTTCCTGAAAATGCGCATTTCCACCGTCAACAACCACATCACCTTCTGACAGCAATGGGATCAGATGCTCTAAAAACAGGCTTGTTGGTTGACCTGCGGGCAACATGATCAAAATTTTTCTGGGGAGCTCCAAGGCAGCTACAAAACCTTTTAACTCTTCGAAAGCTAGAGCTTGATTCAGTTCTGGAAACTGTTGTTTTTTCTTTAAGGCGACCTCTTCTTCCGTTCCTTCTATGCGCCTATTATAGAGCGCCAAACGAATCTTTTTTTGAGCAAAATTTCTACTCAGACTGGTGCCCATAACCCCCATTCCTGCGACTCCCCATTGTGCTTTAGTTTGCATTAAGCTGTGGTTTTAGTTGTTCGATCATTGTTTCGATGGCAAGTGTACTTTCTAATTTTATTGCCTCTGTGGGAGGTTCAAGGGTGTCCAGTTGACTTTGGAGCAAACCTACAGGCATAAAATGGCTTCGTTTTTCCATCCGTTTTCTTAATACTTCAAATTCTGCATGAAGGTAGATCCAAAGAATCGAATCAACAGGCAAATCCTCACTCAAAAGAGTTCGGTATTCTTTTTTTAGTGCAGAACAGGCTAACACTTGTTTTTGTCTCAAATCGCTTTTAAGTTGGACGTTGATTTTTTTTAACCAAGGCAGACGATCGTGATCGTTTAGAGGAACTCCAGCTTTCATCTTCCTTACATTCTCCTTTGGATGAAAGGCATCGCCCTCTAGGAAAGTGTAATTAAACCTAGAGGCTATGGCTTTTCCCAGAGTGGTTTTACCACAACCGCTTACTCCCATAACAATAATAATCTTAGACACCTTGTAAAGTTAAAAATATGAAGCAAACTGCCGAACTTAAGTCGGGTTCAATTAAGGCTTAAAAACTGTTGAAGCGCTATTCCAACATTTTATTTTACAAGGGATTAATACTAAAGATCAAAGGCCTGCCCCTTTCTTGCAATATTGAATCCCTGCTGCTGAACCCATAGCGAGGCTTCGCTTTTGGGGTTTAGCATGGGATTGGTGTGGTTCATATGGATAAAATAAACCTTTTTTTTAAGTGCGTTGGAATAGTTTTCAAGCAAAGCCACGGTTTCTTTTACCAAGGGATGCGGGATTTCTTCTATAGGCCGGTAGTTTAATTCAGCTTCATCAAAAAAAGTAGCATCAATAAAAGCGTAATCTACAGTTTGAAGCACTTCCGCTAAAGGGGTATTCCAACGTTCCCATTTATCAATATCGGGCAAGAATAAGGCAGATTTATTGGGGCCTTGGATTTTATAACCTACGGTTTCAGAAAACTCATCTCGATGCGGAACTAAAAGGGGCGTTATACGAACAGCACCAAGGGTAGTCTGACTTCCTGCTGTGAGTTTGTTGAGTTGAATGTTGTTTAGCTCGACCAGCTGGCTCCAGGGGGCATTAGTTTTTAAAAAAGAATACATTCTGGGCATGGCGTATACTGGAATATTTTTTGCTCCTAAGGCCTCCCTTCCCAGATGCATCAAACCGGAATAGTGCCCTATATGGGCATGGGTTAAAAAAACGGCCGAAGGACTGTTTTCCAAAGCGTTCCATTGCGATACAATATCAGGAGTAGCTTCAAATAGTATGTTTAAGTTAAGCTGAGGTTGGGCAAGGGCTAAAGCGGTAACTTCATAAGAGTTTGCTTGCTCAGGAGACCGATTGGAACAACACTCTTTTTTGCATCCTATATGGGGTAAACCGCCATCTTGTACTGTTCCTAGAACTACTAGGGATGGATTTTGCTTTAAGCTCCCGCTTTGACACTGACCCTGAACACAGAGCAAGGCCACTATCGATCCGAATATACAGTTTAATAAACCCCTGCCAAACACCTTATTGTTGAGGGTTGTTAAGGGTAATAATTTCTATGACTCCAGCACGGCCCTGCTGTCCCCATTTGTTGGTTTCAGCTAAGGATTCGTAGACTCTGACTTCTCTAATCAGATTAAAAGCTAAATTGTTTGGTGGACTATTGAATTGTTGCCCATCTACCAGCCATAAGGGATAGGCCTCGGCATTATTAAAGGACTCGGATTGGCGAATGATGACCAAGCCCTTTTGCAAATCAATTCTAGCAGAGCCCAGATGTTCACGAATGGCAGCAACCAGGTTAGGGGCGTTTTCGTTGACCCCCCATTCATTAAGGCCTCTTTTTTCGTAGCGTTCTTTTTGTTTTTCAAACGCTTTTTGACGTTTTAGGGCTTTAATCTCTTTCTTGCTAAGTTCCTTGGCTTCAATTTCAGTCTGAGCAAAACAGTTACCCATAATCAAAGAAATCAAAATTAAATACACTGTTTTTTTCATTTAAAAAAGATATTAAAAGGCTTAACTCCGTAGGGTTAATATTAATTAAAGCTAAACTAGGAAAAATAGGAATGAATAACCCCATCACATGAAGTTTAAAAAGAAATATTTTAGTAGTTTTAAGGATAATTTTAAAGCATGACTCTATTTAAAAACTTCACTCCCATTTTAGCCTTGGTGGGTTTAATTACAATTTTTGGATGTACTAAAGAAGAGCCTTTACCCGACAAAAGTATTGGAGAATGGCAAGTCTATTCTATTTCCGACGGAAGTGGAGCGGTAACCGTTTGGGAAACTATTAAAGCCGATCTAGTTGATCTTATTCCCGAATACACTTGTATGGAATTTACGGCGACCGTCACAGAACAGATCGTCAGTACGAAATACGTTATGATAGACAAATTTTCCAGAGGCTGTTTAAGCCCCTCGATTTCAGTCTACACCTGGTCTATAGATCCTGAAACTGGATTTTATAAATACGTGCAGGGGACCAATGTCATCAATTACCTGATTAGTTTTTCCAATGGGGACAATCGAATGACGTGGAAGGACCAAACCAGTGGCGCCGTTACCATTTGGGATCGAGTAGTAGAAGCCACTGCCCAGAGTACAGAATAATCGCAATTTTATTACAATCTAATTTTACCCATCATGAAAAAAATATCGCTTCTCATTTTAGTACTTATTGTTGCTTCCTGTGGAGTAAATAAAAACCTAACGAAAGACCCCTATGTAGGCACCTATCAAATGACTGTCTTTGAAGTGGATAATGTAGGAGACCTTCCACTTTATCTAGACATCACCAAAGAAGGAAACACCTATGCATCAGCAATAACTCCTCAAGAAGAAGGGGGAGGGTTTGAATTTGAGATCAACGGAACCTCAGTGGAGGACGGAGTTTTTACTATTGAAGCCTATGTGGCAGGATACGATATCTATTTTGAACTTACCATAGAGGGCGACGAGATTTCCGGAAGCTTGATGGGGATGTTTGATGTGGAAGGGAGTCGTGTAGAAAAGTAAGCGACACCACATTCTAACCTCTATCAAAGCGCCTTAGGGCGCTTTTTTTTGAAAAAAATAAGGTTTACGAAAAATAGAAGAACCAAAGTGGGAGTCCAACTTTCTTAAGCAGCCCCAATGCCATAAGCAGTTTTTGGTATTTTGGAAAGCGGGTCTTCACGAGCTTATTTTTTGTTTTTCATCCCTTTAATTCCGGCATAAAGCATCCAAACAACCAATGCTATGGCACCGTAAACCAGTATATTTCTAAGAAAATACCCCATTTTAGTTCATGTGTCGTTCCTTGAGTTCAATGATCAATGCAATAATCAAACAAACAGCAAGACTTCCCAGGACGGTTCCACCTACTCCCATAATTTTTTTAATTTATTTAAATATAAAAATTTTATGACAGATTCGAGCAACTTTTTATTTAGGATCGCGGTGTTACTCCAAGATTTTATAACTTTAAAAATCAAAACACAATCTATCATCTAGAGTTCTAGTATAACGGTTAAAAGCGACTTATGAAATCCATCAATAGAAGAAATTTTTTAAAGAAAACCTCCCTGTCAACAGCTTCACTGTATTTGGCAAGTTCTATTGCCTGTTCACAAGAAAAAGAGGCAACCCCATCAGGAGGAACGTATATGGGAGATTTTAAAGCTCCAAAACTCGATAAAGTTCGTATAGCCATCATTGGGGTTGGGGCCAGAGGAAGCGGTCACATCAAACAGTTGGCGGCAATAGACGGGACAGAAATTGTAGCGATTGCAGACCTTTACGAAGATCTGGTCGATCGCGCAGTAAAAAATTGCGAATCGGTCGGAGAGGGTCGTCATCAAAACATTCAACGTTTTTTTGGAGCAGAAAACCAGTGGAAGGAAATGCTCAAGAGCATCAAGCCAGACGCAGTCTTTATTGCAACCAATTGGAAAAATCACGCTCCTATGGCCATAGAGGCCATGAAGCAAGGGGCTCATGCCTTTGTTGAGGTACCTATAGCCTTAACCTTACAAGAGATGTGGGACCTCGTAGACACTTCCGAGCGCACGCAGAAGCATTGCATGATGATGGAAAATGTAAATTATGGGCGAGAGGAGTTGCTCTATTTAAACTTATGTAGAAAAGGGGTGATTGGAGAAATTCTTCATGCAGAAGCAGCCTACATTCACGAACTGCGTTTTCAGATGGAAGAACAGGAACGAGGAACAGGCTCGTGGCGTACTCCACACTATGCCAATCGCAACGGTAATTTGTATCCTACGCATGGATTGGGTCCCGTAGCCCAGTACATGAACCTCGGGCGCGGCGAAGATCAGTTTTCAACCTTAGTTTCTTTTTCCTCACCGGCAAAAGGAAGGGCATTGTATGCTCAAAAAAATTATTCTCCAGAGCACAAATGGAACCAATTGGACTACAAAGGAGGGGATTTAAATACCTCCATTGTAAAAACCGCCTTGGGGAGAACGATACTGATTCAATGGGATGAAACAAGCCCAAGGCCCTACTCACGACTGAATTTGGTTCAAGGAACAAAAGGAACTTTGGCAGGCTTTCCTACGCGGATTGCTTTAGAAGGTGGAGTGGAAGGTGCCACCGAAAATCACCACCGCTGGGCAGAAGGAGCGCAATTGGAAAAAATATACGAAGAACACGAGCATCCGATGTACAAACGCCTGGGGGCTTTAGCTAAAAAAATGGGAGGCCATGGAGGAATGGACTTCATGATGCTTTATCGAATTGTTGAGTGTCTTAGAACGGGTGAACCCCTTGACCAAAATGTCTATGAAGGCTGTTTGTGGAGCGCCGTTTCTCCGCTCAGCGAAGCTTCGGTAGCCCAGGGAGGCATGCCACAACAATTTCCAGACTTTACGCGTAAACAGTGGGCAAATACCCAGCCCTTAAAAATAATCTCTTAATTCAATAGAATCATTAAGACAACAACGATTACTGTTCAGGCTCCAGCACGGATTTGCTTTTTTGGAGACCATCAAGATTATTTAGGGCTTCCAGTTATTGCAGGTACGATAAACCGCTACATCAAGATAAAAGCTACCCCTAATCGAGAAGCTTCTTATTGTATACAACTGCTTGATTTAGATAAAGAAATTACCATAGACCTAAACAAAAGCTTTATTTCAATTGAAGCTGAAGATTACTACCGTTCAAGTATGGCTGTGCTTACGCAAGAGGGGGCGTTATTTTCTCAGGGGTATGACATCGAAATTTCGGGTACCATACCCGTCAATGCTGGAGTTTCAAGTTCTTCTGCTTTGGTCGTTGCTTGGTTACGGTTTTTAATTCAAGCTCAAGAAGCCAGTTGGGAGGTTACGGATGCTCAAATTGGCGCATGGGCCTATCAGGCAGAGGTTGTTTTTTTCAATCAACCGGGGGGATTGATGGATCAATATACCATCGCACAAGGGGGCATGATTTATATAGACACTTTAAAAGGAGAAACCACGGCCTTAACTCCAAAAATGGGAACTTTAATTCTTGCGGAATCTGGAATTGCAAAACAAACGCTGACCGTGCTTCAGAATGCACGAAATTATGCGCAAAACGCGATTGAAGAGGTCACACAACAACAGGCAGATTTTGACATTCAACAGGCTACGGAAGCGGACTATCAATTGTATTTACCCCATATTTCTCCGATCTACCAACCCTATTGGTATGCTGCCATTTTCAACCACAGCATTACTCAAAAAGCCAAAGTTGCCTTACTCGAGCCCGATCCGGATTTGGAGCTTTTGGGGGAATTGATGAATGCCCATCAAACCATTTTGCAGCAATGTATTCAAAACACCCCTGAGTCCATGATTACGCAAATGGAAGCGACAAAAAAGGCCGGGGCCTTTGGTGCAAAAATAATAGGTTCCGGAGGAGGGGGATGTATGGTTGCCTTAACCAATGATAGATCAAAAAATTCAGTTATTCAAGCGTTTCAAGAAGCTGGGGCGCAAGCTGCCTATGAAGTAAAATTATGTTAAGCATGAAGAATGAATCAAACACTTTATTGATAATGGCGGGTGGGGCTTCTTCACGCATGAAGCGTTCTTTACAAGACAGTACCCTTACAGATACGCTCAAAAAACAGGCGCAATCCGTTCATAAAAGTTTAATTCCGTTGGGGAGCAAACAGCGTCCTCTTTTGTATTATTTACTAAAAAATGCGCTTGAAGCCGGGTATCACAATATTTATTTGATTACCAGCCCAGAAAACTCTGCCTTTATTCATCAAATAGATACTTGGAAGCAACAGCAGATTTTTGTCGATGCCACCTTCCGTTTTGCCGTTCAAACCCTGCCACCCAACAGGGAAAAACCATTGGGAACTGCGGATGCTGTAGCCCAGGCATTAGAACACTATCCAGAATTACAAAACACCCAATTTACCGTTTGTAACGGCGATAATTTGTATTCAACGGAAGTTTTTAAAAGGTTAAAAGAACCGCGGGAAGCCCCACATGCCTTAATCAGCTATGCACGTTCGGGTCTCAACTTTTCTGATGAACGCATCGCCAAATTTGCTGTAATGGATATAAACCCTGCTGGCTTTTTAAAAAACATCATAGAAAAACCAGAGCCCTCAGAAGTAGACCAGTATAGAGATGCTACCGATGAAATCCGGGTAAGCATGAATATCTTTAGTTTTGAGGGGGCTTTGCTTTATCCTTTTTTAAAAAATTGTCCCATACATCCCGAGCGAAACGAAAAAGAATTGCCCGAAGCACTGCGGCTGATGAATACCGCACATCCTAAAACTACGGTATGCCTACCTGTTAAAGAGCATCTGCCTGACCTAACTTCCGCCGAGGATATTTCGAAATTTGATGTTGACTAAAAACAGCAAAGGACACCCTAGCTTTCTGGAGTGTACTGATCGTAAGGTGAATCGATTAGCAAAAAAAAGACGAAAGCCTATGAGCCCAAAAAAAAAGGCATTTATTTTTTTTCTATTGGCACTTTTAGTGCTGCAATGCAAACCTGACCCCTCTGTTTTAGAAAAAGTAATGTCAAGTCAAGACCCTGCAATAGAGCGGGTAAGAAACCAACTTAAAAAACATGAAGTTCAGATTTTATTAACTGAACTAAAAAACCAAGAAGGGGGCCAACCCGAATTTGTGACCTCCTCTTTTCAGCTGAATGAACAGGCCTATTTCTACCCTGCCAGCACGGCAAAACTTCCTATCGCCACACTTACACTGCAAAGACTTAATGAGTTGAAGGCGGAAGGAATCCCTATTTCCGCTCGTACTCCTTTTGAAATTAGAACTCCCCAAGGCGCTCCTATTCAGCTGGTAGACTCTACCCAAAGGGAAGGTAAGCTCACCTTTGCCCACTTGATCAAAAAAATATTTTTAGTCAGTGACAACGACGCCTACAATTATCTTTTCGATTTTTTAGGGAGGGACTATATCAATCAAGCGCTTCTGAATAAAGGTTTAAAAAACACTCAGATTTTTCATAAGTTTCTCTTGGGTGCCGACAATAGTACTACTTGGGAATATATTTTTTTCGATAAAAAAGGAGACACCTTATACCATCAAAAGGCAATTGAATCAAAATTTGAAGGGGAGAATACACTCAAAGGAGTCTTCAAAGGGAAAGGATTTGTCCGTGACAATGAAGTGATTCAAACCCCGATGGACTTTCGATTTAAAAATAGAATCTCCCTTATGGATCTTGAGGGTATCCTTAAGCGGCTTATTTATCCTGAAGTATTTTCGGCAGAGCAACAATTTCATTTAGCGGAAGAGGATTTAGAATTTCTGCGTTTTTGGATGAGCCGTTCCACTCTGGAAAGTTCATCACCCAATTACAACGATGGAATCCACTGGGACAGTTATGGTAAATTTTTTATTTACGGGGATCAAAAAGGGGAGATGACGGACCAAATTAGAATTTATAATAAAGTGGGCTATGCCTATGGAACTTTAACCGATGTGGCCTATATAGAGGATAAAAAAAACGAGCTATCCTTTTTCTTAACAGCGACCGTTTTAGTAAATGAAAATGAGATCTTCAATGACGACACCTATGAATTTGATGCAGTTGGCATCCCCTTTTTAGCGCATTTGGGACGCTTGGTATTAGCAGAATTACAAGATCAACAACAATCAGTTGTCAAGTAAGCCTAAAGCAACTAAGCGCTGATGCAAAAATTCACCTGCGGTGATGTCTTCGAATTTTTTTGGGTGCTCCGGATCGATGGTTTGGGGCAAGCAATTTAATGGCATTTGAGGCACAGGATGCATAAAAAAGGGTAGAGAATAGCGGGCTTTTCCCCACTCCTCCTTAGGAGGATTAACGACTCGGTGGATCGTTGAGGGCAGTTTGTTATTAGTCAAACGCGAAAGCATATCACCAATATTTACAATCAACTCGTCCGGTTCTGCAATCGCATCGATCCACTGGTTTTGTCGATTTAAAACTTGCAATCCGCTTCCTTGGGCTCCAATTAAAAGGGTGATTAAATTGATGTCGCCATGCGCTGCGGCACGTTCGGCATCAAGGGGAGCTTGGGTAATGGGAGGGTAGTGAATTGCCCTAAGAATAGAGTTTCCTTCTAAAATAAAGGAATCAAAATAGGCAACCTCTAAATCCAAATACAGCGCGATGGCTTGGAGCAAAACTTGTGCGGTTTTTTCTAATGTTCTAAACACCTTAGTGCCAATGGCATTAAACGCTTTTAATTCGTGGACTAGTACATTTTCGGGATAAAATGCTTGGAGTTGAGGGAGGCGTTCCAGGTCTTGACCAAAATGCCAAAACTCCTTTAAATCTCCTACTGTTCTGCCTTTTGCGTGTTCTTTGCCAAACCCCGTATAGCCACGTTGACCGCCACCACCTTCAATTTCATATTGTTTTTTAACCGCCTCTGGAAGCGCAAAAAAGGCTCTAATTTCATCGTAAAGCGAGCGTTGTAGCTCAGCTTCTAAAAAATGACCTTTAAGTGCTAAAAATCCAATTTCTTCAAAAGAGGTACCAATTTTATGAATGAATGCTTGCCGTTGTTCAGGATTTTCAGAAAGAAAATCGTTTAAATCAGCTTGAGGTATTTTTTGCATGGCAGAAGTAAAAAAAAGCGAGCCCATCGACTCGCTTTGTATAGATAAGGAATATTACAGGGCACCGTGAGTTGGCACCGTCTGTCTTGTATTCCTCAAATGATTATCATAAGACATAAGACACCTCCTTTCTACATTTAGTTAGACATAACTGTTGTCACAGCTCGAACTTATCATATCAAATATAGGAATCCGTGGCTTTAGAAGAAACTTTATTTTACAATTTTTTTCAAGGTAAGGCCCTGTACTAAAATCGTAAACAAAACCACTCCATAGGTCAAAATCAAGATCAAGTCTTTACCGGTTCCGATACTGTCGGGAAGGTTAAGCGCTAAAGCAATGCTTAATCCTCCTCTCAATCCCCCCCAGGTTATGATCAGTGCAGTATTTTTTTCAAAGGTTTTTTTAAACGAAAGAAGTTTGATAGGAATAAAAACCCCAATTCCACGAGCGACCACCACCAAAAGGATTACGAAAATAATTAGCGCTAAGTAACCGATCTCAAAGTTCTGAAGTACGGGGATTATCTCTAAACCAATCAGGATAAACAAAATGGCATTCAAGGTTTCGTCCACCAAATGCCAAAATTTGTACACATAATCCCCCATGGCCTTTTGGACCCCAGCAGCTTGGTTGTCTGTATCGATATTTTGATTTAAAAACAGTCCCATAACCACCACACCAAGCACTGCTGAAAAATGGAACATATGAGAGATCACGGGTACCAGTAAAACTAAAGACAGGGTAATCAGAACCTCCAGTTCGACATGTGTATTTTCGATATACTTTACCAACTTAAGCCCAAGATATCCCATGGCAGCGCCCAGAACGATACCCCCGATTACTTCAGTAGCAAATAAACTACCGACACTTTGTAAAGTCACATTTTCTACCCCTTCAATTTTCATGCTCAGTAGGGTTAAAAAAACTACTACCCCTATACCGTCATTAAAAAGGGATTCCCCCGCGATACGGGTTTCGGTAATTTTGGAAAGGTTCATTTTTTTAACCATAGCCAACACCGCAATAGGATCGGTTGGAGCTACAAGTGCACCAAACAATAAGCAATCTACATAGGTCAGGCCAAGAGATTCCATACCCAACAAAGGTTGACTGATTAACCAATAAAGACCACTACCTACTGCAAAAGTGGAGAATAAAACCCCAAAACTTGCCAGCAGCAGTATGGTAACTTTATCTTTTAACAATTCGTGTACATCAACACTTATGGCTCCTGCAAATAATAGAAAAGGAAGCATCACATCAATCAGCAGTACGCTAAAGTCGAATTCTTGAGTTAAGGAGGTGGCAAATGAAAGAAAGTCGGGAATGATCAAACCAGTAACTAGAACAACCAAGGAAAGCACTATGGCTAAAACCATTAAACCGATGGTTTGTGGGAGTTTTAAAATCCGAAGGTTGATGATAGAAAAAACGGAGGCAAGAAGTAATAATAAGGTGGCTAATTCGAGAAAATTCATTTTGGCTATAATTTACCTAAATATAAAAAAATTAACGATTTAAATACAATTTAGTGAGGTACTTGCCTATCAAATCAAACTCAAGATTGACTTGATCCCCTACTTTAAGTTGATTAAAGTTGGTGTGTTCATAAGTATAGGGAATGATGGCTACAGAAAATTGATTGGTTTTAGAATTCACAACGGTTAAACTTACCCCATTGATTGTAATAGATCCTTTCTCAATGGTAATATGTTCTGAATTTTTGTCGTACGCAAAGGTAAATACCCAACTTCCGTTTTCCGTTTGAATCGCTATACATTGGGCAGTTTGATCTATATGACCTTGAACCATATGGCCGTCCAAGCGAGCTCCAAGCTTCATGGCCCGTTCTAAATTGACCAATGATCCAATTTGTAATGCGCCGAGGTTGGTTTTTTTCAATGTTTCCTCAATGGCGGTGACGGTATAGTTTTTTGCATCGCATTTTACAACAGTAAGGCATACTCCATTATGAGCCACGCTTTGGTCTACTTTGAGTTCCTGAGCCAATTCACTTTCAATCTGGACATGTAAATTTCCTCCTTCATTTTCTAGTGCTGTTACCCGACCAAAAGCTTCAATTATTCCTGTAAACATGCGTTTGAATTTAATTACATTTGTGTCAAAAATAGGCATAAAAGATAAGGTTTGAAGGATATCCCAAAAATTAGCGTTGGAATCTCAACGGGTGATCCCAATGGAATTGGTATTGAAATTATTTTAAAAGCGTTTGAAGACAAACGTCTTTTTAGTTTTATTACTCCGGTAGTTTTTGCCCATACCCAAAGTTTGGCAGAAGAGGCGAAACGGCTGGGCTTTACTACAGATTTTTATACTCTTAACAATATAAATTCACCCAAACAAGGAAGAATCAATGTGGTTGATACCTGGACAAAACCTTTTTCATTTCATCATGGAAAACTGGATGCTGCTGCAGGTGAGGCTGCTCTAAGCTCCTTACAAGCGGCCACTTTAGCACTTAAAAAAGCCCAAGTTAAGGCATTGGTAACTGCGCCAATTCACAAAAAGAATATTCAAAATCCGAGCTTTAATTTTCCCGGACATACCGATTATTTAAGTAAGGAATTGGAGGGAGAGAGCCTGATGTTTATGGTCACAGAGGGGTTGAAAATAGCCCTGGTCACAGATCATGTTCCGCTTCGAGAGATTACTCAAAAATTATCTAAGGAACAGATCACCAAAAAAATAGAATTACTATCCAAAAGCCTAACCCAAGACTTTGGAATTCAACGCCCAAAGATTGCTGTTTTGGCCATTAACCCCCATGCTGGAGACGAGGGCGTAATTGGAACAGAGGACGACACTTTGTTGCGTCCGCTTCTCAAAAGCCTATTTGAAAAAGGCGAAATGGTTTTTGGACCCTTTGCCGCCGATGGTTTTTTTGGAAGTCAATCCTATACTAAGTACGATGCCGTTTTAGCTATGTATCACGACCAAGGGCTCATCCCGTTAAAAACACTTTCCTTTGGCAAAGGAGTTAATTTTACAGCAGGACTCACTCAGGTGCGAACTTCCCCAGATCATGGTACAGCATTTGACATTGCTGGGCAAGGAATAGCAGATGCAAGTTCGTTTAAGGAAGCCTTATTTACCGCCAGATCCATTTACCTGAAGCGCAAAGAATTTGAGAAGTAAATAGTTAATCAAAGGTCAAAATAGGACTGTCTGTATAGCCTATACGAACTGCTTTTGCCTGTATGGATTTTGATTTTGCTAGGGGTGCGGTATAGATGGACCAGACCGAGTCTTCTGTTTTTTTCCACAATATACTGAGCTCGGGGTCTGCGTGGCTGAGATAAATTTTATCCTCTTTAACCTCACCGTTTAACGCAGCAAGTTTTTTTGGGACCCCCTCCGGAAGCCATTTCTCAATCAATTCTTTTTCTGGGAATTCTCCCAAATCTTTTGTCTCGATGATCCACTTATTCAAACGATTTCTTAAAAAAATCAAGGTGTCTTGGAGCTCAGCACGGCTGGCTAGGTTGTTTAATTCATAAGGGTCTTGTTCCAGATTGTAAAGCTCCTCCAGAGGTTTGGGTGTTTGGAACCAAGCAGCCGCATTTTTTTCCAATTTTCCCGCTTCCCAAAGTTTTGTCAGATGTTGCATCATAGGCATTTGCTCTCTGTAGGAAACGGCTAGTGCATTGCTGATTTCGGGATTGAAATTTCGAATGTACTTATAGGCGCCATGGCGTACGGCTCGTAAACGATCCACTTGTTCGTCAAAACGATCTGAGGAAGCAAAAATAAAGTCGGATTTTGCATCCGCTTTATACGAGCCAAATTGTGCCTTGCCCTGCATCACCGCTGGGGGTTCGATGCCGGCAAGGGAAAGTACAGTGGGAGCAAAATCAATAAAACTGATCAAGTCTGGGTTGCGAGTACCTGCCTTTTCTTGATGAGGAAATTTAATAAACAAGGGAACTTTAATGCCCGTTTCATACAGCGCTCTTTTATATCGTGGGAACGGACCCCCGTGATCTCCGTAAAAGAAGATGATACTGTTTTCATAAAGCCCCTCCGATTTGAGTTGTTCAATAAGGGTTCCGATTTGACGATCCAATCGAATCAAATTACTGTAATTTACCGCTATGTCTTTTCGCACTTCCTCAGTATCCGGAAAGATTGGAGGAACTGAAACACTATTCGGAGCTACTAAAAGAGGAACATCTCCTTGTCTCCATATTTGAGATTCGTGCGTAATCCCAAAATTAAAGACGGCAAAAAAGGCTTGATTGGCTTTCCTGTTTTTCCAATGGGCTTTGGAACTGCTTTCGTCCCAAACGCCATCGGTTTTTTTAAAATTATAATCTTCTTTGGCATTGTTGGTGGTATAATAGCCTTTTGCCCGAAGGTATTGGGGAAACATTTTTACTCCTTGGGGCACAACAGGTGAATAATTCGGAATGCCAATACTGGGTTCATTTTCTTTTTGATATCCATTATAGGTACGCATATTGTGCGTGCCTAAAGTAGAGGGGTAGAGTCCGCTTATCAAAGCACTTCGTGCAGGAGCACATACAGGGACAGGGCTGTAAGCATTATCAAATACCACCCCATCTGCAGCCAAGCTAGACAGGTAGGGGAGTGTTGTGGTGGAGTCGCCATACATGGGTAAAAACTCCGGAGATTGATCTTCTGCAACCAACCAAATGATATTTGGGGGCGTATCCACAGCCCGCTTTTCAATACAAGCTTGCAGTAACAGTAAGAAACCAAAACTCAATAAATATCTCATACCCTGAATGGATAACTGCTAAAAGTTACATAAAATTTAAACGCTAACCCCTATGCTTAAAAAGGCGGACAAAAAAACTGCCCAAAAGGGAGTGTGTCAAACTGGATAACGCAGCTGGGATAGCCACACTTGGATTACTAAAATTTTCTCTTGCCAACACCACCCCTAAGCCGGAGTTTTGCATGCCTACTTCTATGGAGATGGTTTTGGCCACTTTCCAGTTTTTAAAAGCGGCAAAACTAATAGCAAACCCAAGAACAAAACCCAGTAGGTGTAAACCCACTAATGCAAAGAATAAAAGCAGCCCTGAACTCAAGATGATTTCTTTTCCCTGGCTTACGATGCTGGCTACGATCAAACAGATCAAAAGCACGGCTGTAGGAGGTGCATAGGGAATGATTTTTGTTGCCGTCTTAGGGGCGTATTTATTGATCAAAATTCCCATCATTATGGGAAGTAAGACCACTTTTAACGTACTGTAAAAAAGCCCTACTGCAGGAATGTCGAGGGTGCTTCCAGAAAATTGTAAAGTCAAAAAGGGAGTCATTACCACAGCAGCCAAAGTCGAACATGCAGTCATGCATACCGAAAGTGCTAGCTCCCCTTTTGCTAAATATGCAATTACATTAGAGGCAGTTCCTCCAGGGCAGGATGCCACTAAAACCATCCCTACACTAAAGAGCGGGGGCAGTTGAAAAAGTTGGGCGATACTCCACCCCAAAAGGGGCATTATGATAAATTGTAAGCTTAATCCTAAAAAGACCCATTTGGGATGTCGAACAACCTCAACAAAGTCATCCGCTTTTAAAGTAAGTCCCATACCAAACATAATGCCTCCCAAACCTAAAGGAATTAAAGGGCCTTGAAACCAAGTAAAAACAGGGGGGTAAATTATGCCAACCAATGCACTTAACGTAACGATCCAAGGGAAGGCGGCTGTGATTTTATGCAGCATGCAAATTTTAAGAATACAATTAATACTTTAAAGTAAGTGTTTTTTGTAATTTGTTACAATATAATTCGGTTATTATGATTCGCATCAACTTATTCAAGCCCCTACTCATTAGCACTTGTGTCTTGATTTTAGGCTGTTCAACCCCCCAAGTCAATCCTCAGGAAACATTTAGTTTGTTGCCTTCTGTTGCCGTACAAAACATTTCAAGTACAAACGCTGAGCTACATGCAAATGCGATACAATTGGCTTTTAGTTCAACAGAAACCGTCCTTCCGTTGCGTTATGGTATTACAGAATCGATTCAATTGACCGACCAAGCTGAGAAAGCACAGCTAGAATTCAGCATACAACCGGACGAAAAACAGCCGCCAGAATCGTACAGACTTGAGATTAAAAACGATAAAATTATCATTCAAGCCCAAGATGAGGCGGGCTTATTTTACGGCTTTATCACCCTCAATCAATTGCTTGAGGATGCGATTGAACAAAACACCCCCCTACCGCTATTGGAGATTACTGACGCCCCCAAAATTGCCTTTCGCCCCATTCAGATAGACATAAAACATCATTTGGAGAATACTTCGTATTACTATGATTTGTTGGATGAATTAGCGCAATTGAAAATCAATGGAATTATACTCGAGATTGAGGATAAGCTTCAATACAAACGAAGACCGGAAATAGGCTCAGCCGATGCACTTTCTATAGAAGAGTGGAGGGATATTAGTGCGTATGCTTTGGCAAGAAATATCAAAATTAGCCCTTTAGTACAAGGCCTAGGGCATGCCTCTTTTGTGTTAAAACACGAAAAAAATAAACATTTGAGGGATGATCCCGAAAGTGATTGGGCTTTTAACCCCCTGGATCCAGCAACCTATGAACTACAGTTTGATCTCTACCTCGATGCTATGGAGGCCTTTCCACATGGAGCGTATTTACATGTAGGAGGAGATGAGGTTCAAACCACAGGAAGGGGAAGTGGGAAAAGTGCTTTAGAGTTGAATTTAATATGGCTCAATAAAGTGACCTCTTTTGCCGCGGAACACAATCGGACCCCTATTTTTTGGGATGATATGCCCTTGAAACAGGCAGGTTTAATGAAACCGATTTACGATGCAAAAATGGCTGAGGAAACGGTCGATTCCATTTGGCAGGCTAATGAACCAAAGCTGAACCAATTTTTAGAACAATTTCCCAAGAATTGTGTTTACATGCGTTGGAATTACCATATGGCAGAGTCCTATGGAAATGGAAAAGCCATGGATTGGTTTTCCTCAAATGGCTTTCAGGTTATGGGGGCAACAGCAGGGCAAACCCGGTGGACCTTAATGCCTCAAAGAGAGAGTAATATTGATCAAATCCGAATTTTTGCGGAACAGTCCATCAACAGAAATTACAACGGCTTGTTATTGACCCTTTGGGATGACGATTCTCCTCATTTTGAATTGTATAAAAGAGGAATCCATGCCTTCGCAGAATTTTCTTGGGCAGGATTAAAACGTACGAAAGAAGAATTTAAAAAAGCTTACAGGCACCGTAAGTTTGGGTCTCGTTTCCGATCTGAAGACTACGCCTTTATCGATGCTCTGGACCAACCCGTAGCCTTCTGGACCAACCTTTTAGTAGAAAATGGGATACATAGAAACTCTTTGAATCAACGTCCAAATCCAATCGAAGAACACCTGATAGACCTCCCTGATTTTAATAACAAAGGGCTGTGGTCTGAAAAATACGCCGATCGCATTGCTCAATTAGAACAACAGCGACAAACGGTTGAACAAGTAACCCTTACTTTGGAGCGAATGCAAAAAGAAGGCACCAAGGCCCGTTATAATCTGGACGTTTATCGACAAGTTGGGTCTCTAGTAGATTACAATTTTAGAGTAATGCAAACCTTGCACGCTTTTGACATGGCAACAACCGATCCAGAAGAGGCGAAGCTGTTGGAAGAACTGGATGAGTTGACCGAGGAGTTTGGCCAAGTCAGAGCTGCGTTGGAACAAGTGTACAGCCAAACCCGTAAATTAAACAAACCCGAAGGCTACCTACTGGATCAAGACCACCATAGACATCCCGCAAACCAATCGGTTAATTTTGATTGGCAATTTACCTCAGAATTAATGCTGCTCGAAAAAATAAAAGATCATTTCAAATCCCGATCGGTCTTAATGGAGGGTACGAAAACCCGTATGGAGTAAGCGCTTTACTGGCTTTTTTAAAAAAAGAACAGAAATATTCGCAATATTAATAGTAATACTATTATATTTGCAATCTGATGGAAAATTTGCAATTTCATATAGCGATCGATTCTTCCCTTTTTTGCAAAGATCCTGAGTCTTCGGATTTGGGCAGAAGAATAGTGGAATATGGAATTGAAATGATTCATGAGTTGGGATATGAAGCCTTTACTTTTAAAAAGTTAGGACAGCGAATCAATTCCAATGAGAGTTCAATCTACCGGTATTTTGAAAGTAAACATTCATTTTTAATTTATTTGGTTAACTGGTATTGGAGTTGGATTGAGCACAAACTGGTTTTTGCGATAACGAATATTGCAAGTGCAGAAGAAAAGCTTGAAAAAGCAATTCAACTGCTTACAGAGGAAGTTAAAGAAGACACTAACTTTACGTTCATCAACGAAGTAACCTTGAATAAGATAATCATTGCAGAATCTTCAAAAGCCTACCATACCAAACAGGTTGAATCAGAAAATGAAAAAGGATTTTACAAGACCTACACCCGCGTTGTAGATCGTGTTTGTGAATTTGTTTTAGGGGTAAATCCCAGGTTTCAATACCCGCATATGCTGGTTTCAACCATTATAGAAGGAGCACATCATCAGCGGTATTTTTCAAAACACTTACCTGATTTGACAGACTGTGAAGAAGGAAAAAACGACGTCGTAGAATTTTATAAGAAACTAGTTAAAGCCACTCTAAAAGGATGAAATTTAAAAGTATTTTATTGGCCGATCTAGTGAAGACCCTTTTTGTTATTGGGGTGTTGTCCTCACTTACACTTTCGACGACTTTAGAGTCCTTATCCTTATTGAGTGAAGATTCCTATGAATTAGTCAACATTGATTTTCAAGAAGACTCAGAGGAGGATAAAGAGGAAAAAAGAGAAGTTGATGATACGAAAATCAAACCTCAGCTTTTGTCTTACAGCCAGCTTCATCTATCCGAGAAATTCAATGTTTTACATTCTAGAGTTGAATTTTACAGCAATTCAATTCTTGAAATAAGCATACCCCCTCCAGAATTACACCTCGCTTTATCCTAAAAACTCTTTTCTAGAGTTTACTTATTCAAACTATTTATTTATCAATTGGTACGACCCTATGCGGTTGTCAAAAAATTATATGAAAAATTCAAATATATTTTCAAATTTAAAACACGATATACCGGCGAGTATAGTCGTTTTCTTTGTGGCACTACCCCTTTGTTTGGGGATTGCCCTTGCTAGTGGAGCCCCTCTTTTTTCTGGATTAATTGCAGGAATAATTGGTGGAATTGTGGTGGGAGCGTTTAGCGGATCACCAGTTGGAGTCAGTGGACCGGCTGCAGGACTTGCAGCAATTGTATTAACTGCGATTGGAAGTTTAGGCGGTTTTGAAAACTTCCTTTTAGCAGTAGTTTTAGGAGGAATCATTCAATTTCTCTTGGGTATTCTTCGGGCCGGAATCATCGGATATTATTTTCCATCCTCGGTCATTAAGGGGATGTTAACAGGGATTGGAATCATCATTATTCTAAAACAAATCCCGTACTTTTTTGGTTTCGATAGTCCCGTAGCAGAATTTTCATTCGTACAATCGGATGGGGAAAATTCTTTTTCAGAAATCTACAAACTGATCCATTATATCAGTCCTGGAGCCACATTGATTGCAGTAGTTAGTTTAGGTATTTTGTTATTGTGGTCCAAGGTACTGAGCAAAAAAGGAAAGATTTTTCAATTGATCCAAGGGCCTTTGGTCGCTGTGGTGGTAGGAATAATGTATGCGGTCTTAACCGAAGGAAATGCGTTATGGCAAATTAGTAAAGCGCAATTGGTTTCTGTACCTGTGCCCAGTGATTTCAATTCCTTTTTAGGGCAATTCAGTTTCCCTAATTTTAATCAGATTTCAAATCCTGAAATTTGGGTCACAGCCTTTACTATTGCACTGGTTGCCAGTTTAGAAACGCTACTTTGTGTAGAGGCTACAGATAAGTTAGACCCTGAAAAGCGGGTTACCCCTACCAACAGAGAGCTCATTGCTCAAGGAGCTGGAAATTTTCTTTCGGGTATGATCGGGGGACTCCCTGTGACTCAGGTCATTGTAAGAAGTTCAGCGAATATTCAGTCTGGTGGTAAATCAAAGCTTTCTGCGATAGTTCACGGATTCTTATTGCTAATTTCTGTGTTGTCAATTCCCACCTTGTTGAATAAAATCCCCCTTTCTGTACTTGCAGCAATATTGCTAATCGTAGGGTACAATCTAGCTAAACCCGCACTTTTTAAAACGATGTACCAATTAGGGTGGAAACAATTCACCCCCTTTGTTGTAACGATTTTAGGGATAGTGTTTACGGACCTATTAGTAGGAATAGGGTTGGGATTGGCTGTTGGTATCCTAGTGATCTTGATCAAGAGCTTTCAAAATTCCCATTTTCTTCATGCTGAAGAAACCAATAACGGAAAGCGTAAAATCAAGATGACGTTAGCCGAAGAGGTAACCTTTATCAATAAGGGAGCCATCTTAAACGAACTCGATGCGCTGGCTGAGGGTACGTTTTTGGAATTGGATGTAAGAGGCACCCGTTTTTTGGATTATGATATCATTGAAATATTAGAGGATTTTTTAATCAAAGCGCGTCAACGCGATATCAGCATTACAATCCATTCAGAAAAAGGAACAACCACGAATCCGGAAAGCTTTTTTGATTTTTTTCAAATACGTCAAAAAAGTGCCTAAGCATAAAAGAGAGCATTTTAACATAGAAAGTCCCCGTTTTTTGTTTTTCAAGGAGTGAAAAATGGGGAATTAAAAAAATAATTTAAATAACTTCGGAAACACAATCCTTTGGTGTTTCCCTAAAAAATAAAATTACAAATGAAAGCACAAACAAAAGAAAGTCAAGACCTGATGACAGCGGAAACCGCTTTACAACAATTAAAAGAAGGGAATCAACGATTCATCGAAAAGCAGCAATTAAACAGAGACCTCATGCAACAGGTTCGGGAAACCAGCACGGGGCAATATCCTTTTGCAACCGTGTTGAGTTGTATTGACTCAAGAGTTTCTTCCGAGTTAATTTTTGATCAGGGTATTGGGGATATTTTCAGCATTAGAATTGCAGGAAATTTCGTTAACGAAGATATTTTAGGGAGTATGGAATTTGCCTGCAAACTTGCCGGAACCAAATTGGTGCTTGTTCTGGGGCATACGGCTTGTGGAGCAGTAAAAGGGGCGTGTGACAGTGCACGTCTTGGAAACCTCACTGCGTTGATCAATAAAATTGAGCCTGCTGTAGCCGCCGTGAAAGAACCTGCGGATAAGGAAATGAGAAATTCTTCAAATCCTGATTTTGTTAATGATGTAGCAGAAGTAAATGTAAAGATGACCATTGAAAACATCAGAACCCAAAGTCAAGTGCTCAAGGAAATGGAAGACGCTGGTGAGATTCAAATTTTGGGAGGAATGTACGATATCAGTACAGGAGCAGTGCATTTTTACGAATAGAACCTACCTTATAGATTTGAAGACCCTTTTTCCATCGTATGGGAATTAGGGTCTTTTTTAGTGCCTAGGGGACCAAATACTTTGCGGATATTTTTGGGGTTACCTCATGCAATATGGAGCACCCAAGTTTTTTCCGAAAACACCAAAGTAAAAATCAAAGTGAGAGCTTAGTCCTCCATAGAAAAGTCTTCCATAAACTTGGTCGTATAAACCCCTTTTACATAATTGGGATCACTCATCAGTTTCAGATGAAAAGGAATCGTAGTTTTTATTCCTTCGATTACAAATTCTTCCAAGGCTCTTTTCATTTTGTTGATCGCTGCTTCTCTTGTTTGAGCTGTAGTGATCAACTTGGCGATCATGGAATCATAATGAGGAGGGATGACATAGCCACTGTACACATGGGTGTCTAAACGGACCCCATGTCCCCCTGGAAAATGCAGGGTGGTAATTACACCGGGACTGGGTCTAAAGTCGTTGTATGGATCTTCCGCATTGATTCTACACTCGATTGAATGCAACTTAGGAAAGTAATTTTTCCCTGAGAGTTTTTCTCCTGAGGCAACTTTGATTTGCTCTTCGATGAGATCGTAATCAATGACTTGCTCGGTAATGGGATGCTCTACTTGTATGCGGGTATTCATTTCCATAAAGTAGAAGTTCCGGTGTTTATCCACGAGAAACTCAATAGTCCCTGCACCTTCATATTTAATATATTCAGCGGCTTTTACAGCAGCCTCACCCATTTTCTTTCGCAAGGCATCAGTCATGAAAGGAGAAGGGGTTTCTTCTGTCAGTTTTTGATGCCGTCTTTGAACCGAACAATCTCGTTCTGATAAATGACAGGCCTTACCGTCGGAGTCTCCAACGATTTGAATTTCGATATGTCTTGGTTCTTCAATCAGTTTTTCCATATACATACCGTCGTTTCCAAAGGCTGCTTTGGATTCTTGTCGGGCACTTTCCCAAGCCTTTTCGAGATCCTCAACTTTCCATACGGCTCGCATTCCTTTTCCACCTCCACCTGCTGTGGCTTTTAACATGACAGGATAGCCAATTTCTTCAGCCAAAGTAGCAGCTTCCTCAAGTGAGTCTAACAGGCCTTCGGAGCCAGGAACCGTAGGAACTCCTGCCGCTTTCATGGTTGCTTTTGCCGAGGCTTTATCTCCCATTTGGTCAATCATAGCTGCGGAGGCTCCAATAAACTTAATATCGTGCTCCTGACAAATTTTTGAGAATTTGGCATTTTCAGACAAAAAACCATAGCCTGGGTGAATGGCATCCGCATTGGTGATTTCGGCAGCCGCTATGATGTTTGACATTTTTAAATAGGACTCATTACTGGGTGCTGGGCCAATACAAACCGCTTCATCGGCAAAACGAACGTGTAAACTGTCTGTATCTGCCTTTGAATAAACCGCAACGGTTTTGATTCCCATCTCCTTACAGGTACGAATAATACGCATGGCAATCTCCCCGCGATTGGCAATCAGAATTTTATTGAACATGAGCGTGCTTTATGAGGGTTTGATGACGAATAACGGTTGGTCAAATTCAACGGGTGAAGCATCATCAACTAGGATTTTGACAAGGGTACCGCTAACTTCAGATTCAATTTCATTGAAGAGTTTCATCGCCTCAATTACACACAACACATCACCGTCTTTTACAGCATCTCCTACCTCAACAAAGACGGGTTTATCAGGTGCTGACTTGCGGTAAAAAGTTCCGATAATAGGAGATTTGATGGTGATCAGTGTATCGTCGGTTTCAGCGCTTTGCTGGGGTTCTGCTGGAGCAACAGCTGCTGCTGAAGGTACAGCCTCAGGCACCTGTACGGGTGCAATCTGCTGAACAAATCCAGTGGTTTCAAGCGGTTGTGAATCAGGACCTGTTTTAATGGTGATTTTTACATCTTCCATTTCGAGTTTTACTTCTTTGGCCCCTGACTTGGCAACAAATTTGATTAGGTTTTGAATGTCTTTAATATTCATATGTGATTGTTTGATTTTTAATACGCCCAACTTAGGTAGGCGGCACCCCAAGTAAACCCTCCGCCAAAAGCAGCGAAGATCAACTTGTCTCCTTTTTTAAATTGTAATTTATTGTCGTTTAGTAGCAGTGGTATGGTTGCTGCAGTTGTATTGCCATAATAGGCAATATTCATCAATACTTGATCTTCTTTTAGACCAATTCTACTCGCAGTTGCATCTACGATTCGTTTATTGGCTTGATGAGGCACGAGATAATTAATTTCTTCCCCATTTAAATGGTTGCGTTTCATAATTTGCTCTGTGGCGTTTGCCATTTCAGAGACGGCATATTTAAAGACTGTTTTGCCTTCCTGATAGAGGTTGTGCCAATTATTTTCTAAGGTTTCTTTTGAGGTAGGATAAAGAGAGCCACCGGCTTTAATCCGAAGCGACATCCGTTCTGTTCCATCACTTCTCAAATATTCGTCTTCCCAACCGAATTCGTTGGTACTGGGTTCGAAAAGGACCGCTCCTGCTCCATCACCAAAAATGATGCAAGTGGTTCTATCGGTATAATCAACAATAGAGGACATTTTATCTGCCCCGATCAACAAGACCTTTTTGTAGCGTCCTGAATTGATATAGGCTGCACTGGTACTCATCCCGTACAAAAAGCCCGAACAGGCCGCACTTAGGTCGTATGCGAAGGCGTTGGTTGCCCCAATGGAAGAAGCCACATAGGCTGCGGTAGCAGCAACAGGCATATCGGGCGTGACCGTCGCGACAATTACCAGGTCTATGCTGGAAGGATCAATCTGGTGGTTGGAAATTAAGTCTTGGGCCGCTTCAATGGCCAAAAAGGAGGTAGCTTTGTTTGGATCTTTTACAATCCGACGTTCTTTTATACCCGTACGAGAAGTAATCCACGCATCGTTAGTGTCAACCATTTTTTCTAAATCTTCGTTAGATAAAATTGTGTCAGGCACATAACCTCCAACGGCTGTGATGGCCGCTTTTGTATGATTCGTCCTTTTAAGATTCATGCTAATGCAAAGCAGTAAACTGAACTATTGAAAAGTGAAGATACTAGTTTTTTTATGCAATTAAAACAATTGCCATAAAAAAGCCGAGTTGAAATTGGCAGGGTGTTCAAGCCAAGGGGTTATGCTTCAGCAGTTGCCGTTGCATCAACGAGTACTTTACCTCTGTAGTAAAGTTTACCCTCATGCCAGTGTGCTCTGTGGTATAAATGAGCTTCTCCAGTGGAAGAGCAAGTCGCAATTTGCTGATCAGCAGCTTTGTAATGCGTCCGTCTTTTATCCCTTCTTGTTTTAGAAATTTTTCTTTTAGGATGTGCCATAATTTTTGTTTTATATCCTTTTTACAAAAGATCTTTTAATTTATTCCAACGTGGATCTTCAGATCCTTTTAAATGCGTTTCTTTCGGTTCTAATGCTTTGAGTTTTTCTACGATATCACTTTGTAAGGTCCCGTCTTCTATTCCTGGATGCACTCGCTTTTGTGGAAGTGACAATACTACCATTTCATAAAAATACTGAGCCACATCAATTTGATAGCTGCCTTCGGGCAAGACCAAAATTTCGTCAGAAGGCTTTTCAGGGGGAATGCCAAATTTGACAATCAAATCAAATTTTACGTCTATGGGATAATCAAACAACTCCATGGAAACATCACAAGGGAGCACCACAGGTCCGTTCACTTCAAAATGCAACTCCATAAAGGTTGATTTCTTATCCAAAGTTAGCCGGCCCTCAAGGCTTGCCTCATTGAAATCATCGTACTCAAAATGCATAAAGAACGTATTGTCAATTGTAAATTCAAATTGATGCTTTCCTTCCTTCAGCCCCACAAATGGGATTGTAAATTCTTTTATCGCATGCATGCATCTACAATTGAGGCGCAAATTTATAAAAAAAACTAAAGTAACCATCTAATTTAGACAGTATTCTGGTTTCAAAATTTTGGTAATAAAGGTTTTAAAACCTTCGCCCTTGGAGGTTTATGCGATTTTGTAGGGGCTTATGTAAAGTTCTCCTACAGCAGAAATCCGAAACCTGTCCTTTAAACCAAGCCTTGAGCGAGCAAATACTCAGCAATTTGAATGGTATTGGTGGCAGCTCCTTTTCTTAAATTATCCGCAACTATCCACATATTTACCGCATTGGGGTGAGAAGTATCTCTTCGAATACGACCCACAAAAACAGCATCTTTGCCCTCAGCGGCTATGGGCATGGGGTAGTGGTTCGATGCAGGATCGTCTTGGACCTCAACTCCAGTAGTGTTTTGGAGAAGTTCACGAATACGTTCCACACGAAACTCTTTTTGAAATTCTATATTGACCGCTTCACTGTGCCCACCTACCACGGGTATACGTACAGCTGTAGCGGTGACTCCTATGCTGTTGTCGTTTAAAATCTTGTGGGTTTCGTTTACCAATTTCATTTCTTCTTTGGTATAGTCGTTTTCTAAAAAGACATCACAGTGAGGGAGGGCATTTTTATGAATGGGATGGGGATAGGCAGGATCTGCTTTTTTTCCTTGCGCCTCATGTTCTAATTGTTGAACCGCCTTGACCCCTGTTCCCGTAATGGATTGATAAGTTGATATAATCAAACGTTTGATTTGAAATTCTCGGTGAAGCGGGGCCAATGCCATTACCATTTGTATGGTAGAGCAATTGGGATTGGCAATAATTTTGTCCTCTTTGGTCAATTCTTGACCATTAATTTCTGGAACAATTAATTTTTTACTGGCATCCATACGCCAGGCTGATGAATTGTCAATGACTGTGGTACCCACCGCTGCAAATTTTGGCGCCCACTCTAAGGAAGTCGTTCCACCGGCTGAAAACAAGGCTATATCGGGACGTGCGGCTACCGCGGTTTCCAAACCGATTACCGTATAGGAGGTATTTTTAAAGGAAAGGGTTTTCCCTACAGAACGCTCAGAGGCTACCAATAGCAGTTCGGTAATGGAAAAATTTCGTTCCTCTAAAACTTTTAACATGATCTCGCCAACCATACCTGTGGCACCAACAACAGCAACTTTCATCTTGTTTTAATTAAATTCTGGGCAAAAATACCACTTATTCAAAGCCAAGCAAATAGATACTTGTTTTGTTTCAAAAAAATAACAAAGTGTTTGTTTTATAACAAATTACCCATCATGCAGTTGCCTTTGGATTCGAGGTCCCAGTCCGCTGAGCAATTCATAGGCGATTGTACGTCCTGCTTGGGCAAAGCTTGTGGCAGGTTCTCCTTTGTTAAAAAAGTAAACCCTATCTCCGGTTGCACAAGGGATATTACTTACATCTACCATCAACATATCCATACATACATTTCCTACTATTGGGGCAGGCTTGTTGTTAATTTGAACCGTGCTTTTATGTTGACCAAAATGGCGTCCAATTCCATCGGCATGACCTAGGGGCAGGGTTGCGATTCGTACTTTTTGGGGAGCAATCCAACCGTTGTCATAGCCTACAGTTTCTCCTTTTTCAACTTCATGAATTTGACTGATGACGGTTTCTAATTCAGCCACGGGTTTTAGTAGAGCATCCCATTCTGCTTTGTTGGCATAGCCGTGCAAGGCCATTCCGCAGCGCACTGCATCCAGTTGGTATTCAGGGTAATTAAATACTCCCGAACTGTTCAACAGATGAAATAAAGGGAGCTTTTCAACTGAGTTCTTGTATTGCTGCATGAGGTTTTCAAAGCGTTCTATTTGTAGTGCACAGATACTGGAAGGACGGTTTTCTTCCGACGCCGCCAAGTGAGAGTATACACTTTCCAGCTTAAAACAGCTTTGTTCTGTTTGTTGCATGACCCAATTCACTTCCTTTAGCGCAAAGCCCACACGGTTTAAGCCGGTATTGTATTTGATGTGAATGGGGTAATTTTTAATTCCTTTCTCATTTAGGCAGATTTCGATTTGTGTTAGCAGTTCCTTAGAGTAGATGCAGGGTTCTAAATCCGAAGCCAGCAGTTCTGCTAGAGTATGCGCCTGAGGATAAAACACCATGATAGGAGTTTTAATTCCATTTTCTCGCAGGAGTTGCCCTTCTTCGGTATAGGCAACGGCTAGTTTGTCGACTCCTAATTCTACTAATCGTTTAGCAAAAGGGATTGCGAGACTCCCGTAGGCATTGGCTTTGACTACACCAAAAAACTGAGTAGAAGGCTTGAGTTGCTTTCGAATCATGTTGTAATTATGGTCGAGTCGGGCGCGGTAGAGGTGAAGTGTATTCAACAGTGTTGTTAACTAAGATTTTTTATTTTTTTTCTTTTGGGGTTTCTTTTTTTGGGTCGCATTAAAAAAAGCTGCTCGGGAAAGGGGCTCGTAATTTTCTTTTTCTCCCAAAAGGACCAGCTCATCTTTGGGTGACGTTCTAAAACTGTAGTTTGCTAAATTTCCGGTTCGGGTGCAAATAGCATGAACCTTGGTAACGTATTCTGCAGTTGCCATCAGCGCGGGCATTGGTCCAAAGGGATTTCCTTTATAGTCCATATCAAGCCCCGCCACGATGACTCGAATTCCTCTGTTGGCAAGATCGTTACAGACTTGTACAATTTCGTCATCAAAAAATTGGGCTTCATCTATACCTACCACATCACAGCCGTCTGCAAGTATGGGGATATTGGCAGCTGCAGGAACTGGAGTTGAAGGAATTTGGTTTTGATCATGAGACGTGACCAATTCGTCATCGTATCTCAGGTCGATGGCCGGCTTAAAAATTTCGATTTTCTGCTGCGCAAATTGGGCTCTTTTTAAACGCCGGATTAATTCTTCTGTTTTGCCCGAAAACATGGAGCCACAAATCACTTCGATCCATCCAAATTGTTCGTTTGCGTTAACCGTATTTTCTAAAAACATTTTGTAATTTTCAGCTATATTAATGGGAGTCACCGAACTCTATCCTAGCAAATGTATTAAATTCAGTTGGGTTGAAGTAGATTATTGTATGACAGACAAAATAAAAAGCGCTTTGAATACTTGGGCCAAAATGGTCTTGAACGATCAAGCCCAATGGGATACGGACCAGGTTCACCAAGCCATCCAAAAACTTTACGAGTTGTCTGTTTGTCAAAAGATATTAATGCAGGAAAATGCTACAGCAAGCGATTTATGGAAAAGACAACAATTTGAACTTTCAGCTGTTTTGGAGACCTTAACCGCTTCGTCTTCCCCCAATAGGATCGATAAAGAAGAAGAATTTGAAGTACCCCCCATGATGGAAACCATCAAAAACATGGTGACCGAAATGCCTGAACCTGAAAATTACGAACGTTTGTTTGAGGAGGTTAATGAGCCCCCTGTTTTTGTGCCCAAAAGTACGGAACTGCCCCAATCCGATGAGTCAGCATCCGTCCGTTCGCTAACCGATACAGGAGAGCGAAAAAACATCAACGATCAGTTCGCACAGTCCTTATCCATTGATTTAAATGACCGCCTAGCCTTTATTAAGCATTTGTTTGAGGAAAATGTAAGTGCGTATGAAGCTGTGCTATCCCAAATAATTACTTACAGTACTTGGGATGAAGTGGAAGACTTTATTCGAACCAAAGTTAAAGTAGAATACCCCCATTGGAAAGAGAAAGAAACGATAGAGGTTCGTTTTATGAATACTTTACAAACTCATTTTACCTCTTAACCCCAAATGTGCAACTTTATAATTTTAAGCATTTGATCTATTTAATTCCAACACCTATAGGTAACCTTGAAGACATTACGTTAAGGGCCATTCGACTGTTGAAAGAAGTAGATTTAATTTTAGCGGAAGACACCCGAACGAGTCAGAAGCTCCTTAAGCATTATGAAATAAAGACCCCGATGCAGAGTTTTCACATGCATAACGAACATAAAAAAGTATCTCAGGTCATTCAAGAGGTCTCGAGGGGGAAAACTATGGCATTAATTTCAGATGCAGGGACACCGGGAATTTCAGATCCGGGCTATCTGCTGGTTCATGAAGCTTTAAAACAAGGAATAGAAGTGGAATGTTTGGCGGGTCCCACGGCTTTGATCCCTGCTTTGGTTCAGAGTGGTTTGCCCTCAGATCGTTTTATTTTTGAAGGATTTCTTCCGCCAAAAAAAGGGAGGCAAAGCCGTTTACAACTAATGGCAGAAGAAAGCAGAACCACTGTTTTTTACGAATCTCCGCATAAAATTGTTAAGACCCTCGGGCAAATGCTCCCCTATTTTGGCCCCGACCGAAAATTGGCCATAGTGCGAGAACTGAGCAAAAAATTTGAAAGCACCTTTAGAGGAAGTTTAGCAGAGGCGCTCCACTTTTATGAAGCCCATCCGCCTAAAGGCGAGTTTGTAATCGTGGTGGAAGGAACCAAAAATAAGGCCTAGTATGTTGTGGCAAGCCGTAAGTCCTCCAGAAGACTCAAAAGTACAGGAGTTGGTTGCCCAGCTCAATGTTCCAGAAGCACTAGCCGTTTTATTAGTCCAACGGGGAATCACATCCTATGCTGCGGCCAAGGAATATTTTAGACCGCAATGGGAGCAACTCCACGACCCCTATTTGATGGAAGATATGCCGCAAGCGGTCGAACGAATTGCGAGGGCAATAGCAGCCTCAGACCCCGTCATGGTTTTTGGGGATTACGACGTAGATGGAACTACAGCAGTTACTTTAGTAAGCGCCTATTTACAAACCCATCTCGAAGTTGTCCTTCCCTATATTCCTGACCGTTACAAAGAAGGCTACGGTATTTCAAAAGCTGGAATTGACGAAGCCAAAGCGCATGGAATCCAGTTAATTATTGCACTGGATTGTGGAATCAAAGCACACGAACAAGTTGCCTACGCAAAGGAACTTGGAATTGATTTTATCATTTGCGACCACCACCTACCCGACAGCACCCTTCCTGAAGCAGTAGCCGTATTGGATCCCAAAAGAGCCGACTGTGGATACCCCTATAAAGAACTTTGTGGTTGTGGGATAGGATTTAAGTTAATACAAGCCCTTCAGCAGCACTTGGGTCGGGAAGCAACAGCTTTAGCATCCTATTTGGACTTGGTTGCCACGGCCATTGCGGCAGATATTGTCCCAATGACGGGAGAGAACAGATTGTTGACTGCCTTAGGGATTGAACAAATGCGAAAAGCCCCACGACCCGGATTTCAGTTTTTTTTGTCACGCTTAAAAAAGCCCCTACGGGTAAGTGACTTGGTTTTTATCATTGCACCAAGAATCAATGCTGCAGGTCGAATGAATCAAGGGATTAATGCAGTTGAATTATTGCTCGCAAAGCGTCAAGAAGAGGCCTTACCCCTGGCGCGTTCTATTGAATTTTTCAATGAGGAACGCCGGTCAACGGATGAGCGAATCACTAAAGAAGCCCTTCAACAAATTGAATTGCAAGAGGCTGTAGACAAGAACACTACTGTGGTGTATCACCCTTCTTGGCACAAGGGGGTTATCGGAATAGTAGCTTCCCGTTTAATAGAGCACTACTACAGACCTACGATTGTACTTACTAAGTCCGAAGCGATACTGGCAGGATCGGTACGATCAGTAAAAGGCTTTGATGTATACGAGGCTTTGGAAGCTTGTAAAGAGCATATGATCCAGTTTGGAGGGCATAAATATGCTGCTGGACTGACCCTTGATGAAGCACAGTTGGAAGCTTTTAAAGATGCTTTTGAACAGGCGGTTCAAGATCGTATTCAAGCGTCTCATAAAACCCCAATGCTGTTCTACGATGCGGTATTGACTTTGGATCAAATCACATCTAAACTCTACCGTATTTTAATTCAGATGGCCCCTTTTGGCCCTAAGAATATGAAACCTGTTTTCGTGAGCCATCACTGCATGGATAAGGGCGGGAGTCGCCTGGTAGGAAAAGAGGAAGATCATTTAAAGCTTGAAATTATCGATCCTAGTGGAACGGTGATTGAAGGGATTGGGTTTGGGTTAGGAGCCCATCATCGTAAGGTCAAACAGAAAAATTCTTTTTCGATCCTTTATCATATAGATGAAAACGAATTTAATGGGAATACAAGCCTCCAATTAGTAATTAAAGACATTCAATTTACGCAATAGGCTCACGCTCAGTAAAGCCGTTGAGGGGTTAGATTTTAGAAAGTAATTTTAAAGTTGAAGGGTCGTGAGCATGCGCTGCTTCTCCTTCGATATCCTCAAGTACTTTAGTTGCCAGTTGTTTTCCAAGTTCTACTCCCCATTGGTCGTAACTGTAGATATTCCAAAGGATTCCTTGCACGAATATTTTGTGTTCGTACAGCGCAATTAAGGCCCCTAAATTTTCGGGACTCAGCTGTTCGATTAAAAGGGTATTGGTGGGCTTATTGCCTTCAAAAACCTTAAAGGGAGCTAATGCTTCTTGTTGGGAGGGGCTCATGTTGGAGTGTTGGAGTTCATCCATTACTTGGCTTTTGGTTTTTCCAGCCATCAAGGCTTCGGTTTGAGCAATAAAATTGGCAAGTAATTTATTTTGATGCGCTACATTGCCGTTTAAAGACTTTTTAAACCCGATAAAGTCAGCAGGGATGAGTTTAGTTCCTTGGTGAATGAGTTGAAAAAAGGCATGTTGTGCATTGGTTCCTGAAGCACCCCAAATGATGGTACCGGTTTGATACTGCACCGGTATTCCATCACGTCCAACGTATTTTCCATTGCTTTCCATGATGCCTTGTTGGAGATAAGCAGGCAGGTTTTTCAAATATTCTGTGTAGGGAATAATGGCCTCGCTTTCTGCCCCCCATAGGTTGTTGTACCAGATGCTTAAAAGCCCTAATACCACAGGTATGTTTTTTTCAAAAGAAGTTTCTTGAAAATGAAGATCCATTTTCCCTGCACCTTGAAGTAAAGCCTTAAAGTGGTCTGGACCTACCGCAAGACAGATGCTCAACCCCACAGTACTCCAGAGCGAAAAACGCCCCCCAACCCAATCATTCATCGGGAAAGTGTTTTCAGGGTCTATACCAAAGGCTTTTGTTTTTTCAAGATTGGTAGAGACGGCTATAAAGTGTTTTGAAATACCACTTTCAGGGGCTTTGGATAAAAACCATTGGCGTATGCTGTTGGCATTGCTTAAGGTTTCCTGAGTGGTAAAGGTTTTGGACACTACTACAAACAAGGTAGTTTCTGGGTCCAGTCCTTTCAACGCTTCGTGATGATGATCTCCCTCTACATTGGAAACAAAACGCAGTTCGAGGTGATTTTGATAATGTGCCAATGCTTCAACTACCATGGCTGGGCCCAGGTCAGAACCTCCTATCCCAATATTGACTACGTGTGTGATGGCTCTTCCGCTGTAGCCTTTCCAGTCTCCAGAAATGACCTTTTCACAAAAGGCAAACATTTTATTTTGTGCGGCTTCCACTTCAGCTAAGATATTTTTCCCATCGACTAAAACGGGATCTTTTTTGAGTGTTCTTAGTGCGGTGTGGAGTACCGCTCTTTGTTCTGTATGATTGATCAGTTCCCCTGAAAATTGAGCAGTAATGGCTTTGGCAAGCCCACTTTCTTCGGCCAATTGAAGCAATAAGTCAAATCCCTTTTGGTCTATTCTATTCTTAGAAACATCCACATAAAAATTTTCCCATTCAAAAGTGGTGTAGTCCAGCCTATTGGGTTCCTTGCTAAAATGGTCTAAAATAGAAGTCTGGGCAATTTTTTGCTGGTGTGCTACCAGTGCTTTCCAGGCGGAATGTTCTGTTAAGGGTTTATTAGGAAGGGTCTTTTTTTGCATTTTGGTTTTGATTATGGATTACAGCAATTTCTGAACCCAGCTGAGTTTCAAAAGCAATGCAATCTAATTTAGTTTTGTAGGGAACGATGTGACGTTCAAATTTAGATTTTAACTCAGGAGCAATGGGTTTGGCTTCAGGGAGTTTTTGCTTGAAAGGATCTACCTGACGGCCGTTTTTCCAAAACCGATAGCAAACGTGCGGACCGGAAGTGTTTCCTGTCATACCTACCCAACCAATTACGTCTCCTTGCTCCACATATTGTCCTACCTTTACATTTCTTTTCTTCATGTGAAGGTATTGGGTAGCATAGACGCCATTGTGCTTAATCATTACATAGTTGCCATTACCTTTCGTATAGCTGGCTTTGGTTACTGTTCCATTAGCAGTAGCGAGTATAGGGGTTCCCACAGAGGCTGCAAAATCAGTACCCTTATGAGGTCGTATTCGATTGCCGTAATAGGCAATTCTTCTTCTCAAATTATAGCGAGAAGAAACCCTATTGAACTTTAGTGGACCTTGCAAAAAGGCTCTTCGTAAACTGTTTGCCTCGTCGTCAAAGTAATCAACGATTCCTTTTTCTTCATCACTGACATATTCAAAGGCGTAAAGCGGTTTGCCTTTGTGTTCAAAATAGGCCGCTTTGATGCGGTCTATGCCAATTGAGATGCTGTCATCTACAAACTTTTCAGTGTAAATAATTTTAAATCGATCTCCTTTTTGAAGGCGGAAAAAGTCTATGGTCCAGGCGTATACATCAGAAAGGTAGTAAGTTAATGCTTCGTTGATTCCATTGTTTTGCATGGTTTCATAAAGGGAACTTTCGATGATTCCTGAGGCTTCCAGTTCTACTGTTCTGAAGGGCTTACTTATTTCTTCGCCGTACAGACTGTCTCTGAGGTGGATTTTTTTATAGCTTGAAACATCCGGATGATAGACAAAATATTCAGGGCTTGACAGGGAGTCTTTACTAAAAAATAAGGTGTAGGGTTTTCCCAGGGTCAGTTTGCGAATGTTTACTTTGCCCTCAATGGCCTGGAGGATGGCATAGACTTCCGGGTAGTCAATCCCGTTGTTTTCCAAAATTTTGCCAAAGGTATCCCCCCTTTTGATCTTAAATTCTTTTACCGAATAGTTATTTTGATCAATCCCAAAGTAAAGATCGGGAGTGGGTTCTTCTGCGACCTCTTCCACAACTCCAGCTTTAGTTTCTTCCCCTCCCTTACACCCCAAGGCAAAAACCACAATTAAGCTCAGCAAATAAAGGGGCATTTTAAAAGAGTTCAATAAAAGGTCTAATGGTTTCATGTATGCTGTTGTAGAGGATTTAATCTAAGACAATTTTAAAAGGATGTTTTAGGTTTTTAAAGTTTTCAATGTCTGCTTTGATTGAGCCAATCAAAATATCCGCCTGAAATCGGATGGGCAACCTGTTTTTGTCATCCGAAACCCAAAGGGTAAGGCTCTCCTGTTCTTTAAAGACTCTTCCCGATTGGACCATAGGTCGAAATTTTAAGCATTTCACTTCACCAAATTTACTGTCTATGGTTTCTTTTCCCAAGTATTTTAATTTGAAAACATAGTTTTCATTGTCAAAAAACATGTTGATGTCAAAGGTCTCATTAACCGAGACACCCTCTTGTGGGTAGTGATTTCTCAAATAATAAAAACACGAAACAAGATCGTGAACATTCGGTTCTGTTTGAAATTGACGGGTTTCTTTTTTCTTTTTGTCAAGGACTTTTGCGGTATTGAGGGTGTGGTCAAAATTGATTTCAACATTTTTGGTATAGCCTCCCTCGTTTATGTTTCGGATAAACTTGTAGGGGGCTCCTGTTTTTTCATCAAAATAGCTTTCGTAATAGTCTTCTACTTTAAAAAACCATCTCGCTAATCCGGTCGTTTCTCCAAATCCCTTGGCGTGAAAAACGGGTTTTGTTCCTAAGGTATCACGTGACAACGTAAAGCTTGCATAACTGGCATTAAAAACCCCATAATGGAGTCGAAGTTGAAACCACTCTCCCTCTTTAAAAGATTCTATAGGAGCCAAAGAGTCCGACGGAAAGCTTTGAGAGGTTACTGCGGACAAGCTAAAAAGCAGAACAAATATGAGACGTTTTGCCATGGGGCAAAGGTAAGAAATCATAAAGGATGATGGGACAGGAACTTTTTTAAAAATTATTTAAAATTAAGGGTGTAGCGCTTTGAATATTTTCTCTCCTTTTTGAGGTCCCAAAAGTGCGACAATTTCTTTTTGGGTTCCCTCTTTGACTCGTTTGACAGATTTAAAATGGCGGAGCAGTTGGTCGCGTGTGGCAGGGCCCACCCCTGGAATTTTGTCTAACTCTGAGCCCAGACTGGATTGGCTTCTCTTGTTGCGATGAAAGCTAATCCCAAAACGGTGTGCTTCGTCACGAGCGCGTTGGAGGATTTTCAGCGTCTCTGATTTTTTATCCAAATAAAGGGGGATGGAATCTTCTGGGAAATAAATTTCTTCCAGCCTTTTAGCGATTCCTAAAATGGAAATTTTTCCTCTTAATCCCAAAGCATCCAGACTTTTTACTGCAGAGGAAAGTTGTCCTTTTCCTCCGTCAATCACGATGAGTTGGGGTAAAGCAAGCTCTTCCTCCAGCAGCCTTTTATACCGCCTGTATACCACTTCCTCCATAGAGGCAAAATCGTCGGGACCACTCACGGTTTTGATGTTGTAGTGTCGGTAGTCCTTTTTGAAAGGCTTACCGTCTCGAAACACCACACAGGCTGCTACTGGATTAGAACCTTGAATGTTGGAGTTGTCAAAACATTCGATGTGGTAGGGCGCTTTGGGTAGCCTGAGGTCTTTCTTCATTTGCTCCATGATACGCTTCACATGGCGATCAGGATCCACAATTTTGATTTGCTTAAAACGCTCCATCCTGAAATACTTTGCATTTCGCAGGGACATTTCTACCAGCTTTCGCTTATCGCCTTGTTGGGGGACTTCTACCTTCAAAGACGCTCCTAAAGAGACTTTTTCTGAAAGAAACACTGTATTTGAAGTACTTGAAAACAGCTGTCTGATCTCGATGATGCCCAATTGTAAGAGTCGGGCATCAGATTCGTCTAGTTTTTTCTTTATTTCTAACGTATGCGAACGCACGATCGCTCCAAAGGAAACCTGTAAATAATTTACATAGCCGTAACTCTCGTCTGAAATTACAGAAAAGACATCTACATGGCTTATTTTGGAATTTACTACGGTTGATTTAGCCTGATAGTTTTCAAGATTGGCAATCTTTTCTTTGATCCATTGAGCTTTTTCAAACTCCATGCGTTCGGCATAGCTATTCATCTCCTCATGTAATGCTTTAAAAGCCGACTTAAAATTTCCTTTGATTATGTCCCGAATCGCGGCGATGTTGGCATTGTACGTTTCAGCGGCAACCTTACCCACGCAGGGAGCCAAGCAGTTGCCAAGATGATATTCTAAACAAACCTTGTATTTTTTGGCTTCAATTTTTTCCTTGCTCAAGTCGTAGTTACAGGTCCGTAAGGGATATAAATTGCGAATCAAATCCAATAGGGAACGTATCGTTTTCACACTGGTAAAGGGGCCAAAATAGTCCGAACCGTCACGAATGACTTTGCGGGTAAAAAATACCCTCGGAAAGGGTTCTTTTTTAATGCAAATCCACGGATAGGTTTTGTCGTCTTTTAGTAAGATGTTGTATCGGGGTTTGTATTTTTTGATCAAATTATTTTCTAAAAGGAGGGCATCCATTTCAGAAGGGACCACAATGTGTTCTACCCGAACTATATTTTTAACCAATAAAGCCGTTTTGCGGTTGTCGTGAGTTTTGGTGAAATAAGAATTGACACGTTTTCTTAAATTTTTAGCTTTTCCAATGTAAATGATTCTCTCCTGCTTATCGTAATATTGGTAAACGCCTGCTACTTCAGGGAGACTTTTTAATTGAATTTCAAGCTGTTCAGATTTCACAAAACGAAAATATTGATTTTCTTTGGCATTGAATAAAGGTCAGAAGGATTTAATGAATATGGAGCCCACCAAGACAGCACTAAGAGCATTTTACCTCAAAAAAAGAAAGGAACTGTCCAAGGAAACTCACGAACAACAAAGTTTTGCGGTAGCCAATCAATGTTTGCAGTTGCCCATTTGGGACTACCGTTATTTTCATTTGTTTTTACCCATAGAATCAAAAGCAGAAATAGATACCTCCCTAGTGCTAACCCTTTTACAAGGCAGGGATAAAGAGGTGGTACTCCCAAAGCTCGAGGGCCCTAGAGACCTTAAACATATATTGCTTACAGACAGCACTCGGATAGTGAATAACAGTTGGCAGATACCCGAACCTTCGGAGGGGATTTTTTTTGACCCCCTACTTTTAGATGTAGTATTTGTCCCCTTACTCATTTGCGACCTCAAAGGACATAGGGTAGGCTACGGCAAGGGCTATTACGATCGTTTTTTAAGTCAATGCAAACCGGAGGTTTTAAAAATTGGACTTTCTTTTTTTAATCCGATTCCGGCCATTGCGGACAGCTATTCGGGAGATATTCCTTTAGATTATTGTGTTTGCCCAGATAAAATATACCGCTTTTAGTCTTTGGTTTTAGCGAAAATTCTCTTGTTGAATACAATTAAAATTCCCACCCCCGTACTTATTGCCGTATCGGCTACATTAAAGATATATTGAAAAAATAAAAAGTGTTGTCCGCCAATCCAAGGCATCCAAGTGGGCCAATCCCATTCAACGAGAGGAAATTGGAGCATGTCGACTACATGTCCGTAAAATAAGGGGGCATAGCCCTGCTCTGGAAATAAAGAGGCAACGCGGTTGTAACTGTCTGTAAAGATGAGTCCGTAAAAAGCAGAATCGATGATGTTTCCTAATGCTCCAGCAAAAATGAGTGCCAAAGCCCATTTGAGAAGCACATGTACTTGTTTGTTAATGGAATCCCGAAGCCAATATCCCAGTCCGAAAATAGCCAGTATTCTGAATAGAGTTAGTATTAGTTTGGCTGTTTTTTCAGTAATAAAAGGGATGAAATCATTGAGTTTGGTACCCATCGCCATACCGCTATTTTCAACAAAGAGAATTTTAAAAAAACCCCAATCTAATATGGCGGGTACACCATAACCTGAAAGGGGATAATTCAATTTAATGTAAAACTTACTGGCTTGATCCACTAGAAGGATAAGGCTAATGACAGCAATAGCCCAAGCAAGGGTAAAGTATGTTTTTTTTGTTTTCAGAATAAAGGGGCTACTATTTTTGCATGTTTTTAGCCTCTATGCTCAAGGTAGCATGGGGAACTAAATACAGGCGTTTTTTATTGATTAATTTACCTGTTACACGGCAAATGCCATAGGTTTTATTTTCAATTCGAACGAGGGCATTTTTTAAATCACGAATGAATTTTTCCTGACGAATTGCAAGTTGGGTGTTTGCTTCTTTAGACATGGTTTCTGAACCTTCCTCAAAGGCTTTAAAAGTGGGTGCAGTATCTTCAGTTCCGTTGTTTCCGTCATTCATATAGGCACTTTTCAACAGTTGAAGATCTGCTTTTGCCTTTTCAATTTTTTCTTCGATTAACGTTTTAAACTCTTTCAATTCTGCATCGGTGTATCTCGTTTTATCGCTCATGACTTTACTTTTTTTATTCGAATGGTTGTTTTTATGGTATCAAATTCTAAAGGTGTCCCCTGCTCGACTTCCACTTTAAAGCTTAAAGCAGTCGCTAAAGTTTCAGACAATATATAACTTTTATTTTCTGTAACCGCAGCTTGCAGTTGGGCATCTTCCTCTAAGAAAATCTCAATTTTATCCGTTACCTCAAAACCACTGTCTTTTCGGTAGTTTTGAATGCGGTTTACCAGCTCCCTTGCCAAGCCTTCTTTTATGAGCTCAGGAGTTAATTTCATGTCTAGGGCAACGGTAAGACCGTTTCCTTGAGCTACTTGCCATCCTTCGATGTCTTTAAAATTGACCGCTACATCGGTGAGGTCTAATGGGATTGTTTTTCCATCGATTTGAAGTGCAATGCTCTTTTGCTCTTCTAACTGTTGAATTTGTTCAGGGTTCAGATTTTGTATGGCTTGGGTAACCGCTTTGAGATCTTTGCCAAATCGAGGACCAAGCGTTTTGAAATTGGGTTTAATTTCTTTGACCAACAAACTATTTGCATCGTCTAAAAGAACAATTTCTTTGATGTTAATTTCCCCCTTAAGTTGTTGGCTGATGTTTTCAATACGCCTGCGTTCTTCGCTATTTTTTACAGGGATCATTATTTTTTGTAGCGGCTGTCTTACTTTGATTTGCTCTTTTTTTCGTAACGACAAGGCCAATGAGGTAAGCGTTCGAGCCGTATTGATCTGTTCCTCCAATTCGGGTTGGATGTATGCTTCTGTATATTGAGGAAAATCACTCAGGTGAACGGAATCCGTTTCTAGTGTCAAGTCCTGATACAAGCGGTCCATATAAAAAGGGGCCACCGGAGCAGCCAGTTGGCACACCGTTACTAAACATTCGTGTAAGGTCTGGTAGGCTGCAATTTTATCTGGGCCGTACTCGCCTTTCCAAAAACGTCTTCTACAGAGTCGCACATACCAATTGCTCAATTTTTCTTGAACAAAATCGGATAGGGCTCTGCTGGCTTTGGTGGGCTCATAGTCTTGGTAAGCCGCATCTACACTTTTGATGAGGGAATGCAATTCCGAAAGAATCCACTGGTCCAATTCTGTTCTTTGGCTTAGCGGTAGTTTTGCTTCCTTTTGAGGAGTAAAACCGTCAATATTGGCATACAGGCTAAAGAAAGAATAGGTATTGTATAAGGTTCCAAAAAATTTGCGCTGTACTTCGGCTATGCCTTCAAGATCAAATTTTAGGTTGTCCCAAGGGTTGGCATTGGAAATCATATACCATCGGGTAGCATCAGGTCCATATTGATCTAAGGTCTCGAAAGGGTCAACTGCATTGCCAAGTCTTTTGGACATTTTTTGTCCATTTTTATCCAAAACTAACCCATTTGAAACCACATTTTTATAAGCCTTTTGACCAAAAACCAGAGTTGCGATAGCATGTAAGGTATAAAACCATCCGCGGGTTTGATCGACCCCTTCCGCTATATAATCGGCTGGGAAGCACTTGGCTTGATCGATGAGGTCTTTATTTTCAAAAGGATAATGCCATTGGGCGTAAGGCATGGAACCCGAGTCAAACCAAACGTCAATTAAATCGGCTTCTCTATGCATGGGTTTCCCACTGGCACTGCAGAGGATTAAGCCATCAACGCTGTGTTTGTGTAAGTCTATTGTATTGTAATTGGCCTCAGAAAAATCGTTTACCACAAAGCTCTCCAATGGATTGTTTTGCATCAACCCTTTAGCGACAGACTCCTCCAGGGCCGCCTTCAATTCTTCGATAGAACCAATGACACGTGTTTCCTGTCCGTCTTCGGTTCGCCATACCGGCAAGGGAATTCCCCAAAAGCGGGAGCGGGAAAGGTTCCAATCGTTTGCATTGGCCAACCAATTTCCAAAGCGCCCTTCGCCCGTTGCTTTAGGCTTCCAATTTATTTCATTGTTAAGAGAAGTCATTTGATCCTTGCATTCGGTTACTTTGATGAACCAAGAATCCAAAGGATAATACAATATGGGCTTGTCGGTTCTCCAGCAATTGGGATAAGAATGCACATACTTTTCGACTTTAAAGGCTTTGTTTTCTTCCTTCAATTGAATTGCAATATCGACATCGGTGGAGCGTTCGGGCAGTTCGCCCTCAGGGTAGTATTCGTTTTTTACAAATTGCCCTCCTAAACGACCCACTTCTTTTCGGAACCGTCCTTGTAAATCTACCAAAGGAACAAGATTTCCCTGTTCATCTTTGACTAAAAGAGGCGGAACTTCTGGGCGGGCTTCTTTGGCAACTTTAGCATCGTCTGCACCAAAAGTGGGTGCAGTGTGGACAATACCGGTACCCTCTTCCGTAGTGACAAAATCTCCAGATATTACGCGAAAGGCATTTTCAGGATGGGTCAACGGGAGTGGGGCTTCAGACCAAAGCTGTTCGTAGCGAAGGTCTACTAATGCCTTCCCTTTTAGAGTTGCTCCAACCGAATAGGGAATTTGTTTATCCCCAGCCTGGTAGCTACTGAGATCTTCTTGAGGGATATATTTTTTGCCAAATTGTTTAGAGATAAGCGCCTTGGCTAAGAGTACCCGTATGGGCTGATGTGTATATTGATTAAACGTAGTAACGACGGCATAATCAATTTTTTCTCCCACAGTAAGCGCAGTATTGGAAGGCAAGGTCCAAGGGGTGGTAGTCCATGCCAAAAAATAGAGGGGAATACTGCCCTTTAAATGCGTTGGAAGACTGGATTCTACGGCCTTAAATTGAGCTGTAATTGTGGTGTCTGTAACATCCTGGTAGGTGCCGGGTTGATTGAGTTCATGAGAACTTAGACCCGTCCCTGCCATAGGAGAATAGGGTTGAATGGTATATCCCTTGTAGAGTAAGTTTTTTTCGTACATCTGTTTGATGAGCCACCAAACCGTTTCCATGTATTTGGGGGTATACGTGACATAGGGGTCTTTCATGTCTACCCAATAGCCAATTCGTTCGGTTAAGGTATTCCATACGTCAGTGTAACGCATTACAGCTTTTTTACAAGCGTTGTTGTAGTCTTCAACACTGATGGTTTTCCCAATATCATCTTTAGTGATGCCGAGTTCCTTCTCTACGCCAAGTTCTACAGGAAGACCGTGGGTGTCCCAACCTGCTTTTCGGTCTACTTTAAACCCTTTTTGTGTCTTGTATCGACAAAAAATATCTTTTATAGCCCTTGCCATCACATGATGGATACCCGGCATACCGTTGGCCGAGGGAGGGCCTTCGTAAAAAATAAAAGGGGGCTGTCCCTCTCGGTTGGTGATGCTTTTTGAAAAGGTATCGTCTGCTTTCCACTGTTCCAAAATTTCTTCTGCAACCTTGGGTAAATTGAGCTGTTTGTATTCTTTAAAGTTCACCTTTTCAAATTTTAAAAAATGTTTCGTTGGAATGATCAGCAGCTTTAAACTGCTTGTCCACAACACAATGTGCGAAAGTAACTAATTTCAAGGAAATAGCGCAATGAAAAATGAAGGGGAAGCAAAGCTTGTAGATCCCGATTAGAAGCTGTAGTTGACCCCTAGTTTAAGATTTCTTCCAGGAGCTGATATTCCAGAAGCAAACGGGCGGTAGTGTACGTCAAAAATATTCTCTAGGGCAACTCTAAAAAAGGTGTTTTCTTTCCAACGGTATTGTGCCAGCCAGGAAAGCTCACTCCAGGTAGGAGAACCCGCAAAAATTTCCGGGTTTTCTGAAAGCAATGGAGTTTCTTCAAGTCCGTCTTCACCTCCTAAACTGTAAAATCTAGGCTCTTTTTTATCGCTAAATTGAAAACTTAAATGACTCAGCCAATCGTTTTTTTGATATTGAATCAACACACGACCAAAGGCCGGTGAGATGGAAGGTAATGGACCGTATTTTTTGCTTTTTGCAGCTTTGATGAGGTCCAGACTTCCCCTCAAAGACAAGGAGTTACTCATAGAAAAATTACCGTCCACAGACGCACCGTAGAGGTAACGATTTCCCAGGTTGTTGTTTGCAATGGTTTGAACTTCTTCTCCGTTATACAGTATCGTGTTTTTGTCTGGAGTTGAGGTGTCTGCAAAAATGATGTAATTGCTTCTGCCGATATGTCTTGAGATTAAGGTCGTAAATCCTCTGACGGATAAGTAGTTTTTGGATTGGTTAAAATACTTTGTAAGTCCTAATTCAAAATTGTAAGCATATTCTGGAAATAAAGAAGGATTGGGGACGACTAAATAGCCATTACTTTCTCTTATTTTACCTACATCATCGATGTTTGGGTTTCGAAATCCATTAGAAAGTATGGTGTTCCATTGGGTTTTTTCGGAGGGGCGGTAGGTGAGTGCCAATGTTTGTGTGAGCGCAGTGGCGTCTAAATTTACCATTTCTAGTAAGGCATTGATGTTGTAATTTTCCTTCCATTTCGCATCTAGATTTGTATTGGTTAAGCGCAGTCCAAAATTCAGGGTTAGTTTTTCGTTGAAGTCCCAGATCCAGTTGACAAAACCTGCAAAGCTGTCGTACGAACTTCCCTTGCTGGGGTAACGGGTTGGAAATGGAGAAGCAGGGGCCAGTCCAATAATTTCATTTTGTTGCACAATGAGTTCTTTTCCATAGGCAAATGAACGGACTTCATTATAAGTACCTTCAAAACCGTAGGAAAATGAGTGTCGGTCTGCAATACTGAATTCAAAATCTCCATTGAGACTCCAAACATCAACCCGTTCTCTTTGTATTTTCCGAATCAAACTTCCAAAAGACCTGCTGTTTCTGGATTCCTCTATAGCCTGGTAGGCAAAGGTAATTTTACCGGAATTCATCAATTTTTTTTGCGGAAAAAGTTTAAGCTGAGGGGCTATTAAAATTCTTTTCTGAGGGCCGTAATACCATTCCGCATATCGAAGTTTGCCCTTTCGCATTTCCACCAGTTTGTCATAACGTGAAATATCAGAAGAACCCGAATACTGAAAATTTAGTACCAGTTGGTTATCGTCATTGAGTTGGATTAGAAATTTTTGGAATAAATCCAGCTGATCATAGCCAGTATTTTTTTGAATTAAGGGATCGGCATTGACCAACTGAGTAGGGTTGTAGTAGGTTCTAGAATTATCCGAATACAAAGGGGTGAGTCCCCAATCCGCATAACCGTGTGTTCTGTTTTTTCCCATTCGGATATCGCCAAAATCGGAATAACTGATACTGGTTAAGCTTGCCCATTTTTGAAAACTCATTTCCGTAGAAAAAGAATTTACAGTTGCCCTATTGGCCGAAGAAAAGTCGCTAGAAAACGAGGAAACCGTTTTCTTTTCACTATTGATTAGGGGGCTTTTGGTATAATAGTGGATGACCCCACCCAAAGCATCTGAACCGTACCCAATTGAGGAGGAGCCATAGACAACCTCTACGCGTTCGATGATGTTTGGGTTTATCGTAATGGCATTTTGTAAATGCCCACTTCGATAAATTGCATTATTCATCCGAATACCGTCTACAACCATTAGGATTCTATTGGCTTCAAAACCTCTAATTACGGGGCTTCCACCTCCTCCTTGCGATTTTTGAATGCGCACTCCTGGACTCAAGCTAACCAACTCTGCACCTGTGGCGGGACGTTGAAGCGCTATCGTTTTGGCATCAATAACGGCTACTTTTTCAGCAAGCTGTTTGCGTGTAGTGGCATTTCTAGCCACTGAGAGGATGACTTCATCAAGGGTTTGGTCTTTAGGGGCTAACTTTAGGGTCACACCCGTTCTAAATTCTTCGCTGCCCAATTGTATTTGCTGGGACTCAAAGCCGTAGAATTGAACCGTGATGAAGTCCTTTTCTGAAAACACAGCAAGAGATGCTTGGCCATTCTCATCGGTTAGAGTGGCTTTGGTTTGATCGCTAGTAAATAGCGCCACTCCTTCCAGAGGAAATCCAGACACACCATCAAGGACCAGAACCTCTTGACTCAACAGCCATAAAGGAGCTAACAATAAAAGGATAAGATTATGAAACTTGAAACAGTTCATTCAGTATCGCTAGGGATTTAGGTGGTTTGAATTGCTGTAAATGTAGTTTGAAATATTGTATTGCATAGGTTAACAATGCAGCTTTTTCTTCTCTCGAAATTTTTGTTTTTGTGATTTCGTCAAAATTCATGCCTAAAATCTCCACCCATAAATTTTTTAATCTTCCTTCAATAAAATCCGTTTTGGGTTTGAAAGAAGTCATACATCCCGACTCCAGATCAAAATATGCCAATTCTTGGTCTGAAATGTTAGGAGTAAAACCCATATAGGCAGTTAAATCAAGTACCGTTTTGAGGTGAAAGAGTCCAATCGTATCGTTTTGATCCAGCCAGAGCATCCGCTGTTCAATAAAACGAAACAAAGCTGGGTGGGCTTCTTGTTGTTCTTCTTTGAGAACTTGATGAAGTACTTCGGCTAGGAAAAATACCACAGCTTTTTTTTTCAAGTCAAAGGGAATGGAAGTGTAGGGATTTGATAAATGGACTTCATCGAGATAGCCCAATTTATTGTCCCGATTCTTTTTGGCTTGAAATTCCAAAAGGGTTAAGGGTTCAAAAAAAGATTTGGATAACTTTTTTTTCTTTTTGGCGCTGAGTATGCCTTTGAGCAAATACGATTGAAGCCCATAAGGTTTGGTATAGCAAGCTACTATGAGACTGGAGTCTCCGTAACGAATGGATCCTAATGCAATGGCTTGAACCGTATCCTTCATTTTAGAGTAGAATATTTAAACTACTCCTTGGGCAAGCATAGCATCTGCAACTTTTACAAAACCTGCAATATTGGCTCCTTTTACGTAATTCACATGATCTTTTTCAGTGCCAAACTGGATGCATGATTGGTGAATGTCTTTCATGATGGTTTGCAAACGTTGGTCTACTTCTTCTCTAGACCAACTGTAACGAAGCGAATTTTGCGCCATTTCAAGTCCAGAAACGGCAACACCTCCTGCATTTGAAGCTTTACCTGGGGCAAAGAGCAGTTTGTTTTTTGTAAAAAGAGTGATGGTCTCTGGCGTACAGGGCATGTTGGCTCCCTCTCCTACACAACGGCATCCGTTGTTGACCAACAACAGGGCGTCCTTGCCATCCAATTCATTTTGAGTGGCACAAGGCAAGGCCACATCACAAGGAACTTCCCAAGGTTTTTTCCCTTGGTGAAAAGTAGCTTTAGGATAGTGTTCTGTGTATTCGTGGATTCGACCCCTTTTCACATTTTTTAAATTCATGATAAAGGCTAGTTTTTCCTGATCGATTCCCTCGGGATCAAAGATATATCCTGAAGAATCCGATAGGGTCAAAACACGTCCTCCCAATTGAATGCATTTTTCTGCTGCAAATTGAGCCACATTTCCAGAACCGGAGATTACAATTTTTTTCCCCTCGATACCCTCATTTTGGCGCTCCAACATTTGTTGGGTAAAGTAGACTACCCCGTAGCCGGTTGCTTCGGGACGGATGAGTGAGCCTCCCCAAGAAACTCCTTTTCCGGTCAGTACGCCGGTAAATTCATTTTTTAATCTTTTGTATTGTCCAAACAGATAGCCAATTTCTCTGCTTCCTACCCCTATATCTCCTGCGGGTATGTCTCTATTTGGACCAATATGCCTAAATAATTCCGTCATAAAGCTTTGACAAAAACGCATAACTTCGGTATCGGATCTCCCTTTTGGATTGAAGTCAGAACCGCCTTTACCTCCTCCCATAGGGAGCGTAGTCAAACTATTTTTAAAAATTTGTTCAAAGGCAAGAAATTTTAACACACTAAGGTTTACACTGGGATGAAATCGAAGTCCTCCTTTGTAGGGGCCAATCGCGGAGTTCATTTCCACCCGATAGCCTCGATTGACCTGAATCTCTTCGTTGTCATCAATCCAAGCGACTCTGAAAGAAACGACCCTTTCGGGTTCTACCATGCGCAATAAAATATTTTGACCGTAATAAATGTCGTGTTCTACGATATACGGTATCACGGTTTCAGCCACCTCGGTGACTGCTTGCATAAACTCGGGCTCGTTTTGATTTCGAGTGTTTACTTGGGCCAAAAAATTTGAAACAACTTTATCCATAGTGTAGATCTTTTCTTCTCCCGAAGATATACTCTTTTTATTAGATATTGAAGTATTAAAAAAAGAAATCAACCAGGGATTCCACCTTGTTAAATAACAGTGTTTTAATGTTGTTTGAAGCGGATCCGGATTTGGTAAATTTGGAAATGGCAATGCGTTCAAAGCCCAGTTTTTCAGCTTCCTGAATTCGAAGTTCTGACTTGGCAACAGGTCTGATTTCTCCAGAGAGTCCAATTTCTGCAGCGAAGCAAGTATTTTGCGGAATAGGGACATCATGGTAGCTGGACAATAAGGCGGCAACCACGGCCAAGTCAAGGGCAGGATCTTCGATGTTTAATCCGCCGGTTATGTTGATAAAAACGTCTTTGCTTCCCAAAGCAAAGCCTGCTCGTTTTTCCAATACGGCTAACAGCATATTCAATCGCTTTGCGTTAAAGCCTGTGCAGCTTCTTTGTGGTGTTCCATACACGGCAGAACTGACTAAGGCCTGAACCTCTATCATCATGGGTCGAATGCCCTCTACAGTAGCGGCAATGGCATGTCCACTGAGCACTTCCTCTTTGGCTGAAATTAAAATTTCACTGGGATTTTTCACCTGCGTAAGTCCCTGAGAGCCCATTTCATAAATACCAATTTCAGAAGTGGCCCCAAAGCGATTTTTTTGAGTCCTTAAAATGCGGTAAATGTGATTTCTATCCCCCTCAAATTGTAGGACAGTATCTACCATATGTTCTAAAATTTTGGGTCCTGCTATAGCCCCATCCTTGGTGATGTGTCCGACCAGGACTACGGGTGTATGGGTAGTTTTGGCGTATTTGATTAATTCTGCTGCACTTGCTCTGATCTGGGAAACGCTTCCAGCACCACTCTCTATATGGGGTGTATGTAAGGTTTGTATGGAATCAATGATGAGCAGTTGCGGATTCAGTTTGGGGATTTGATCAAAAATTTTGTGGGTTTCGGTTTGACTGAGCAAAAAACAGGATGCTGCACTCAACCCCATGCGATCCGCACGAAGCTTAATTTGTTGTTGACTTTCTTCGCCTGAAACGTAAAGGACTTTTTTGTTCAGATTCAAAGAAAGTTGGAGCAGTAAAGTTGATTTTCCAATTCCCGGTTCTCCACCCAATAAAATTACCGCCCCAGGGACTAATCCGCCACCAAGTACTCGGTCCAACTCCAGATCGTTGGTTTTAATTCTAGGAATTTGAGCGGTATCAACTTCATTGATTGGGATGGGGCTGGAAGGGGTGGTTGGCGTTTCTTTTGCCCAATTTGGAGCAGCGTTTTCTTTTTCAATGACCTCTTCTACCAAGGTGTTCCATGCCTTACATGCATTGCATTGACCTTGCCATTGGGCGTGTTGTGTCCCGCAACTTTGGCAGAAATATCCTTTTTTAATCTTGGCCATCCACTGAATTTAGTCCTTTAGGTGTCGATTTACTAAAGGTAATACAAAAAACGAGAGACTACCGAATAGGATAATCATCAGGGTTTGAGAGGTCCACATGATCCATCCAAAGGCAAGCCCTGATTCATTGGAAATACCAAAGGTGCTCAATACTAAGGCTACGGAAAAGGGGTAAATCCCAACCCCTCCATTCGTAGCAGAAATGGTAAGCCCCCCTACCACAAAGGCAGGAAGTATGGCGCTTAACCCCAAAGAGGCAGTAGCTGGAACCGTCCATTTAATGACATAAAACATGGCCAAATACATGATCCATATAAATAATGTATGGCCGATAAAAACTCCTTTATTGGGCATGGTTTTTAAACTCAGTATCCCTTCTGTAAGACCCAGAAAAAAGTTTTTGATCCGGAGCACAACGGGATGTTGACTTCGAACAAAAAGCTTTTTTACCACAAGATATCCTACCGCAAAAAGGGTAAAAACGAGCAAGAGTTGGGCCGGGGAGATTTTTTTTTCAGCGAGTACAGACCAAATAATATCGAATTGTAAAACCAAGGCCGTCAGTACAAAAATGAGTAAAATCAACAGGTCTACAAGACGTTCGGCTACGATGGTTCCAAAGGTTTTTTCAAAAGGAATGTTTTCATAGCTGCTCAGTGTTGTTGCCCTTAAAATTTCACCCGAACGAGGGATGCCCAAATTGGCGATATAGGCAATCAAAACAGCTAAAACAGAATTGATAAATCGGGGTTGGTAACCCAGGGGTGACAGTAAAAACTTCCAGCGGTAGGCCCGTGACAGATGGCTCAACACCCCAAAAAAAACAGAAAGCATCACAAGTCGCAGGTCTGCTTTTTGTATGTACGTATAAATGAGCTTGCGTTCTTCTTCGGAGGTGGTATTGTAACTTAGGTAGACAAAAAATAGCCCAATGGTAAGGGGGAGTATAAGTTTTAGAAGCGACTTAATTTTATTCAAACCCTATTGAAGAAGATTATTTTTTTCATTTGGGAAGAGTAGGGTAGGTTTAAAAGCTTTGGCTTGTTCCACTTCCATTTGAGCATAACTGATGATAATGATCACATCTCCTTTTTGGACTTTGCGTGCCGCAGGACCGTTAAGGGTTACTTCCCCTGAACCGGATTTTCCCTCTATGACATAGGTTTCAAGTCGCTCTCCATTGTTGACGTTGACCACTTGAACCTTTTCTCCAATCACGAGCTTAGCGGCATCTATCAGTTGCTTGTCAAGCGTAATACTGCCGATATAATTCAAGTCTGCATCTGTGACAGTGACCCGATGGATTTTAGATTTTAATACTTCAATTAGCATGGCGCAAAGGTATTATTTTCTAACCAATTCCACGGTATCAATGAGTCTTGTTTTCCCGACAAATACGGCTACAAACATCCGGTATGCTTTACGAGAATCCAGCTGTTTTACAGGAATTAAATTGGAGGGTTCGGCAATGCTAAAATAGTCAACTTCAAAATCCTTTATTACTTCTACTTTTGATTTAAAATAAAGCTCCATTTCTGCCACACTCCAATCGTATGCATTTTTGTTGAGGTATTCTAACGTTTGATGAATCACAAGAGCGTTTGATTTTTGCTCGAGACTCAGCAAACTGTTTCTAGAACTATAGGCAAGCCCCGATTCCTCTCTAATTAAAGGACAGCTAATGATTTCAATCCCTAAAGCAAGGTGTTGGTTAAGCGCTTTGATTACTTGCAGTTGCTGAAAGTCTTTTTCGCCAAAATAGGCTTTGCTGGGGCGAATTTTTTCTAAAAGCGCTTCCACTATAGTGGCTACTCCATCAAAATGCCCCGGTCTGTGCGTTCCTTCCATATAGGCTGTAAGGCTACCGAAGTCATATTTTTTGCTTTTTATCCCATCGGGATAGAGTTCCTCATGCGCGGGAATATAGAGGATGAGCTTTTTTTCAAAGGGCTTGAGTAAATCGATATCCTTCGTAAGGTCAGTGGGGTAATTTTCTAAATCTTCAATTCGGTTAAATTGCGTAGGGTTAACGTAAATACTGACCACAACTTGCTTATTTTCATCTGTTGCGCGCTTGATTAAGGAGAGATGCCCAAGGTGAAGTGCCCCCATCGTAGGAACCAAGCCAAGGGATGATTTATTAGACTTAACTCTATTTTGAAGCTCCTCGGCGGTGTGTACTATGACCATCAGGCAAATGATTAACTCGGCTAAAGTAGGTAGTTTTTGAGTATATAAGCATAAATTTTGTATTTTTGCAAAGCTTTTCCCACCGATCAATTTTTATGAAGGATAAAAGAGTTTTAATTATTTCCTCAGAGGTAGTTCCTTATCTTCCTCAAACAGAACAAGCAATTAATTCATTTAAAATCCCGAAAGCCATAAATGAACACGGTGGTCAAACAAGAATTTTTATGCCTCGCTACGGTTTAATCAACGAAAGGAGACACCAGTTACACGAGGTGATTCGCCTCTCGGGAATGAATTTGGTGATTAACGACATGGACATGCCCCTGATCATCAAAGTAGCCTCAATTCCAAAAGAACGAATGCAGGTTTATTTTATCGACAATGAGGAATACTTCAAAAGAAGTTCGATACTTCATGACCACAAAGGAAATTGTCATGCGGATAACGACGAGAGAATGATCTTTTTTACCAAAGGGGTAGTAGAAACAGTTAAAAAATTAAACTGGGCTCCAGACATCATTCATCTGCACGGTTGGTTTACCGCTTTATTCCCTTTGTACTTAAAATCCTATTACGGAGATGAGCCTTTATTTGCACAAAGTAAAATCGTAAGTTCTATTTATGAACCTGATTTTGATGGGGTTTTCTCCGAAAATTTTGAAACTAAAGTAGCCTTTGATAAAGTTGAAAAAGAGTTGATTACACCGCTTCAAAAAGCCAATTATGCCGCCCTAACCCAACTGGCAATCAACCATTCAGATGGGCTGATCAAGGCCTCTGAAAACCTTCCCCAAGAGGTTGTAACTCAAATCGAAAAAAGCAAAAAACCGGTTTTAAATTATACAGAATCAAAAGAAGAGGATGTATTTATTAAATTTTACTCAAAAAAGTTTTAAGACCCCTAGCTTCCTATGCGCAGTTCATTTAAACTACTTGTAAGTCTTAGTCTGGTTGCACTTCACTTTTCATGCAACAAAGACTTTACCCCGGTGGGTAGCGAATTATTGGCAGATCAAACCCTTTCAGCCCAATCCCAAACCTTTCCTGTTTTTACTTTTCAAGAAGGAGTAAATAAGGTTCAAACCAATGTTCAGCCCCTCATTCAATTGGGATCCATTACCCATCCGGTTTTTGGCAAATCCGAGGCCAGTTTGGTTTCTCAGCTTTCGCTAGGAGCTAATCCAATTTTTGGGGATTATTCTCAAAGCGTGGAAGATGAAGAAAACCCAAGCGCAGTAACCATCATTCCTGAAAACGAGACGGTGACAGCTGTTTATCTAGAAATCCCTTTTTTTACAAATCAAAATGACAGGGATAGTGATGGGGTAATCGATTCTTTGGATGCGGATCCAGACGATCCTGACAGCAATTCTGACGGAGATGAATTAACCGATCTTTTAGAAACCCAATCCGGCCTTAATCCTTTGAGTTCAGACAGTGATGGGGACGGTATTTTAGATCATAATGACGATGAAAATGACGCCTATGAGTCGGAAAACAAAGTGTACGAAATTGACTCATTGTACGGAAATCCTAATGCCAGTTTTGATCTCAAGGTCTATGAACTGACCTATTTCCTAAACGCTTTAGACCCTGCAAAAAACTTTGAATCGAATACGCTATATTATTCGGATGAAGATTATTTCGAAAGAGGGTTTTATAACACCGTACTTCACGATGAAAGAATCACCTTAAACTTTGATGAATTGCGATTCAATTACAAAGAAGACGACCCCGATACCGAAGACGTTGATGAAACGACACGGGTCGAAACAAGATTATCTCCTCGAATTCGGGTACCCCTGAATACCACTTTTTTTCAAGAGCAGTTTATCGATAAAGAAGGTACCCCATCACTGGAATCCAATGCGGATTTTCAGCGGGCTTTAAAAGGAATCATCATTCGAACCGAAAATTTTTCTGAGGATTTGTATATGTTGTTAGACCTACAAGGTGCCGCAGTCAAAGTAGCCTATGAATACGACAAATACGACACCAACGGAACTCCAGACGACCTTACCGATGATGGTATTGTTAAAGAAACCGATGAAGTTAGTTTGACCCTTTCAGGAATTAGAGTAAACACCCTTCATAATGTAGATTCAAATCCTGTGATTCAAGAGCGCATTGCTAATTCAAATAGTAATCTTACGGCAGATAAACTTTACGTTCAAGGCGGAAGGTACCACGGCAGAATTCGTTTATTCTCTAGTGATAATGAAATTGATCAGTCCTTACTGGGAAACTTACAAACTCAAAACTGGTTGATCAATCAAGCTAAATTGGTTTTCTACTTAGATCCTGATGAAAATAATTTTTCTTCAGATCTGTTTGCCTCGCGCTTGTATTTGTATCGATACGATACAGGCGAAGCTCTGTTGGATTATTTTTCAGACAATTCAGTGACCAATGCCAATAGTGGAAAAACTACTTTTGGGGGAGTCTTGGAATTTGACGAAAGCAATAAGCCTTACCGCTATACCTTTGATGTGACCAACCACATTTCTAATATTGTTAGGAATGATTCACTCAATTTTGACCTGGGACTTGTCGTGACCGGAAACATAACCGACAACACCACCGTAGACGCCCTCTTGAATGCTTCAGAAAATACGAGTATAAAATACCCTAGGGCGGCAACACTAAATCCGTTGGGAAGTGTCCTTATCGGGTCAAACCCAAATGCCAATCAAAGCGACAAAAAGGTTCAATTGGAACTTACCTATTCCTCTTACTAACCGAGACTCCACAGGAAGTATCCGATCCCTACCACTATTAGTCCAGTACACCCCTGTATTAGTGTACCTACTGTATGAGTTTTATAGGCTGTTTTGACATCCATTCCACTCATCTGGGTTACAATCCAAAAATAAGAATCGTTGGCATGCGAAACGGTCATTGAACCGACCCCAAGCGCCATAATTGCCCAGACCTTTCCCATTTCGGTGTCCATTCCTAAAATTGGGAGTAAGGGAAAAATCAAGGAAGAGGTCGTGATGATGGCAACAGTAGAAGATCCTTGGGCAGACTTTAATAAAGCAGCGATAAGAAAAGGAAGCAAAATTCCTAAGCCTTCAATCGCAGCAAGGGATTCAGCATATGCCTTCAAGGGGATGGTTTGAATGATACTGCCTAAAGCACCCCCCATACCGGTAATCATTAAAATAGGTGCAGCCTGTGCTATCCCTTTTTTCATAGTGGTATTTAAAAACGCTTTCTTTTGTTTTGTAGTAAGGCTGAAGGCAACTAACATTCCTATTGCCAAAGCCACGGTGGGATTTGTAACAAAGGAAAGCACTGCCAAGCCGGGTAGATCGGCACTTACTATTTTCAATAAAGTTCCCAAACACATCAATACAATGGGTAGGGCTATGGGGAGAATTGACTTGGCGAAGGAGGGAAGTAGGATTTTTTCAATTTCAGTTTCTTCAGGTTCTGATTGGGGTTCTTCCCAGGTGTTTTTTTTCGTCAGGTAGTGCCCATAGGCTCCTCCCACCAGTATAAGCAAAAATGCTACTACAGCACCCATGGCAATCAACAAAAACAAATTATTCAATTCCAAATTTGCAGCTGCAGCAAGAGGCCCAGGGGTAGGTGGTACTAGGACATGGGGAGCAAAAAGGCCAGTAGACAATGCCACGGTTAAGCCTACCAGCGGGGTTTTTGTTTGTTTTGAAAGCGTTTTATTCAGATGAGATAAAATGACAAAGGCAGCATCGCAAAATACGGGGATTGAAACCAGATACCCAATGCTGCTAATGGCATAGGGAAGGGGAAGCCGATTTAGGGTTTTTAAGATGCTTTGTGCAAGGGAAAGTGTAGCTCCAGAACGCTCCATGGCCACTCCAATTATTGTCCCAAACAGGATCAATAAACCAATTTTTTCAATGATTTGACCAAAACCCTGCTGTACAAGCGTTAAGCTATCAATCAAGGGCAAACCCAGCAGTATTCCTAAAAGCAAAGCAGCACTAAAGAGTACTAAAAAGGGATGGAGCTTAGCCAGTGAGGTGCCAAGGACAATCCACAGTATCGTAATGAAAAGGCAAATGAAGGTAAAGGTCATAGGCGTTTTGATTGGATGAGTTTTAATTCTTTGTGTAGGGCGGTCTGTAAGTTCTTTTCTGCATTTTGAAGTGCTGATTTAAGAGAGCTTCCTGCGGGGGTAGTAGGGATGATCTTACATTGGGGAAAATTTTCTAGGCTTTTAATCGAACTCCTTCCTGCTAGGATACGTGTAGGTATGTTGTGTTTTTTTGCTAATGAAGCCACTTGAATGGGTAATTTCCCCTGAAGGCTTTGTTCGTCAAAAGAGCCTTCTCCGGTAAGGATTAAGTCAAATTTTGAAAGGGTATCTTTTAATCCCGTAAGTTGAGCTAGCAGCTCAAAGCCTCCCGTCAAGTGGGCATTCAGTGCGGCATAAAGACCAGCACTTACCCCTCCTGCTGCACCTCCCCCTTTCAGATTTTTAATTTTAATTCCAATTTGAGTTTCGACTATTTTAGCAAATTGAATTCCCCCTTGTTCCAGTTGGGCAATAGCATCAGCCGAGGCTCCTTTTTGCTTGGCGTAGGTATGTGCCGTTCCATTTTTCCCCAATAAAGGGTTTGTTACATCACAGGCTAGTATCCATTGTGCACGACTTGCCTTAGGGTTTAGTTGGCTGAGATCAATTTTTGTTAAGCGCGTTAAGGCCCCTCCTCCGGGAGGGAGCTCCTTTCCGTTTTGGTCCAAAAATCGACCGCCAAGGGCTGCAATTATTCCGGTTCCTAAATCTTGAGTTGCACTCCCTCCTAGGCCTAAGTAAATTTTTTCACAACCGTTTTCCAAGGCATGTTTTATCATTTTTCCCGTACCCCAGGTTGAAGCCTCGAGTGGTTGTAATGCTGTTTTTTTAAGTTGTGTCAAACCGGCCGTCTGGGAGAGCTCTATCCATGCTTCTTTTTGGTTTTGAAAAAGAAAATACGGCGCTTCGATTGGGCGGAAAAGTGCATCATTAGTGGAACACATTACCAGAGATCCCTTGGAATGCGTCTGTAAAACAGTAAGGGCTCCTTCTCCACCATCGGAAAAAGGCATGACAGTGCAGTTACTTTGAGGAAAAACAGCTTTGATGCTTTGTTCCATCAAATGTGCCACCTCAATTGCGCTTAGACTTCCCTTAAAGGAATCTGGAATAATGAGTACTTCCACTTCGATATTTTCTTCAATTTAACAAAACAGCGAAGAACAGCCGTTATTTTTTTGACAGGGCCTCAATTATTTGAACCGCATGTACCCTTGAGTTTTCAATAAACCATTTGTTGGTTTTATAACCCCCACAAACAACTCCGGCTAAATACACACCTTTGGTGTTTGTTTCCATAGTTTCTGGGTTATACTTTGGCGTTCGGAATTCGTCCTCGTGAAAATCAACCCCCAACTGCTCAAGCATTTCGAAATTGGGTTCATAGCCCGTCATGGCCAATACAAAATCATTGGGAATACGGTGAGTTCCATTGGCGTTTTGAAACTCCACCTCTTTGTCAGTGATGGACACGATAGTTGATTCAAAATAGGCCTTGATGCTTCCTTCTTCTATCCGATTGACAATATCGGGACGTGCCCAATATTTTACATTAGTTCCTATTTCCTTTTCCCGGATGATCATGGTTACGCTTTTGGCTCCTTTGCGATAGGTTTCAAGGGCAACATCTACCGCTGAGTTTGCCGCGCCAACTACAACCAAATCCATTCCAAAATAGGGATGGGGCTCGCTGTAGTAATGTTTTACTTTGGGCAGTTCTTCTCCTGGGACCCCCAACAAAAAGGGGCGGTCGTAAAAACCAGTCGCAATAATAAGATGGGCAGCCTTATAGCTGGTTTTGGAAGTAGTGAGCTCGAATGTGTTTTGCGAAGGGTGGATGTAGGTAACCTCTTCGTATAAATTGAGGTTCAATTTCCAATGGGAAGCTACCCTACGATAATACTCTAACGCTTCGGAGCGTGTCGGTTTGGCATTGTGAGAAATAAAAGGAATGTTGCCAATTTCCAATTTATCAGAGGTGGAAAAAAAGGTCATGTTCATGGGGTAGTGGTACAGGGAATTGACTAAAGTCCCTTTGTCCAGTATCAAATAGCTCAACCCTTTTTTTTCCGCTTCTATACCACAGGCCAAGCCTATAGGCCCTCCTCCTATAATGATTACATCTAGCATAAAGCGAAGGTACAAATCTTAAGTGAAAAGAAATAAAATAGTTATTTACTTATTAAAAATAAAAAACTATAAATAAAAACTATAAATAACTAAAATATTGGATAAAAAATGTTTTTAATAAAACTATAAATAGAAAAAAACTATAATAAATAATTTTATAATAGTAAAATTCTTTGTCTAATAAATAAAGTGCTTATACAGACTAAGAGATACCACGTCATCACTAGATTACCAAAGAGGTAGGCCAAAACCAATCCACTGCAAAACCACCAAATGGGAAAGAAAAATACCCCTAGGGCGTATTTCATCGAGCTGACAAACACGATATCATCGAATTTGGAAATCACCTTTCGTGTAATCCAAAGAGGAATAAGGTTAGGAAGACTTAATACGGTAGCCAAGGCGAGGCTACTCTTACTCAAAGTTCTTCTGCTTGGGAGTTTAGAATAATTGGTATTCAATTCTTTTTTAAGCGTTTCAAAGCTCAGTTCAGTCGTCCGCCTGTTGATTTTTTGTTTTTGGATCGGATACTGTTCCGAAGGGTCTGCAATCCAAATACAGTCTTTCATCCTTTGCTGTAGGAGTTCTTTTAGCGTATTGATGTTTTCCGCTTCTGTTAATGTTGGATCTAGGGACTTATTTACTTCAATGGGTTTTCCAAAAACTAAGTGCAGGGTACACCTGGGCTGTCTGTGATGTCCATAATTAATCCCAACAGGCATTAGATAGAATTTTTTATCGGGGAATTTTTTTTGAGCCTGAAAAATGAGTCGACTGCTACCCTTGGATAAATTTTGCAAATAATATTCATCGTGATGCCCTCCTTCCGAAAACATGAGCATGAATTTTCCTTCACTCAGGAGTGAATAGCATTTCTCAAAGGTGAGATCATTTTTTTTCAAGTTGCTGTATCCATTTCGGATACGGTATACGGGAAGCATTTGAAAGGCATCTAAAAACCACTGAAACGGACCTCCAAAAACATCGCTTCTTGTGAGGGAAGTAATTTTATTGGGGGTCATAGAGCCGATGAGTAAGGGATCTAAAAAGGCCCCTTGGTGGTTTGGAGAAAACAACACTCCCCCATCCGTAGGGATGTTTTCTTCTCCATAAACTTCTATCGATCTAAAATATACGTAATTGTAATACCGAAGTAGATTTTTGATGAGAAGGTAAAATACTGTTTTCAAGTGCTCTTTGTTGATGAAGACCCTAAAAATAAGGACTATGAATCAGTTTACCTAATCAGAGCCCCTTGAAAATAGAATGGAATAACGTATCCCATTTGCCCCTGTTTTGATTTTTGATTTGGACACTTTAGTGCACAAGTCTTGTGTTAATTTCAAAAGCAAGACAAAAATATGCTAACTTAGATGCAAATATGAGTACCTCCCCTTTGATTACATTAACCCACCTATCGATGTTCCTAAGTAATTGAAAACAAAAAAAATATGAAAACAAAAAATGCATTATTAAGAGGTTTGTTTATGGCTGTTTTACTGACAGCAAACCTTGTGTGGTCACAAACTACCCTTTCAGGTTCTGTAGTGGACGCTGAATCACAAGAAGTAATTCCGGGTGCAAATATCATTGTTGTCGGATCAAATACGGGTACTGTTGCTGATTTTGACGGAAATTTTAGCCTGACTACCTCGGCAGACTTTCCTCTTACGATTGAGGTCAGCTATATAGGGTATGCAGCAAAAAGAGTCGAACTAAGCTCTGCAGATCAGTCGATAACGGTAAGCCTTGAATTCGGTCAAAGTTTGGATGAAGTTGTCGTTTCAGCTTCTCGAAGAACAGAGAAAATTCTAGATGCTCCAGCCTCTATTTCGATAGTTTCTTCTGAAGACATAGAAAATTCTGCAAACGTAAATGACCCCATACGAAATTTAGTCAACGTACCTGGGATTCAAATTCAGCAGCAATCGGCAAACACGCTAAACTTTGAAATGAGAGCAGGATCAGGTGTATTTGGGACTCGGGCTTTTCCTATCCTAGATTACCGCTTTATTCAATCGCCCGCCTCAGGTTCTTTTTTCAACTTTCAATCGGGGATTTCCAATCTTGATTTAGATAAAATTGAAGTAGTAAGAGGGGCTGCCTCTGCGCTTTATGGATTTGGAGTTGAATCAGGGGTTGTTCACTTTATGTCTAAAAAAGCGATTGACAAACCAGGGACTTCTGTTGAACTTATTGGTGGGAATTTGAGTACGTTATCAGCTGCAATCCGTCATGCTTATGCAAACGATAAAAAAACATTTGGTTTTAAGATCAATGCACAATACAAAAAAGGAAATGAATTTGGTCTTGACCCTGTAGAAGATCGTGATTTTTTAAATCAGATTAATGCATCCACGGCAAATGGAATTTTTCAACCGATTATTTCTAATAACCGAATAGACCCGAGTCAGGTACCTTCAACTCCTATTTTAACCAAGCAGGAAATAGATACAGATGGCGATGGGAATAGTTATATGGGAGAATATGAAAATTACAGCATCAATGGTCATTTAGAATTTCGACCAAGTGACAATACCGAAGCCGTTGTTTCGGGAGGATGGAATGCAGGAAATGGGCTGATTAATCAGTCTCAAGGGCCTGGCTACGCTGCTGGGAATGACTATTGGGCACAAGCCAGATTAAAATCGGGCGGCTTTTTTGGTCAACTTTCCTACAATTACAATGATGGAGGGAATATCGACAATCCGTTCTATCTGTATTTAACCGCACAGCGAATCATCACGAAAAGATCAGCTTTAGAAGGACAATTACAATACAATTTTGATGCTAAAAACTTCTTAGATTCCAATTATACCTTTGGAGTAGATTATCGTGATATTGGTACGGATTCTGAAAATACTTTATTTGGAAGAAACGACGGTAATAACGATTACATACTTTATGGTTTTTACGGCCAGGGAACTTCACGTTTTAGTGAACAACTTGATTTTACTTATGCGCTTCGCTACGACAAGCCTAATTTTGTAGATCAAGGAAAGATTGCTCCTCGACTAGCATTGGTGTTTAAACCAGACAACAAAAACAGTTTTAGACTAACTTACAATGAGGCTATTTTTGGACCTAGTGCTCTGGAAGTCTATGTTGATTTCCCTGTTCAAATCCAGGCTCCAGGGGTCTTAGACGTATGGTTATCGGGTCAAGCTACGGCTCAAAATTTTGATCCCAATGCCCCCATAGAAATTATAGGTGGAAACGGTGCGACCTTACCAGCCAATACTACCAATTGGCCTCTTGCGGTTCCATATGGTGCAGTGGCTGGACAAGTACTGCCAGCACTTTACCAAGGTTTACAGGCGAGTCCATCATTCGCTCCTTTATTACCTTATGTGCAAAACTTCTTTACTGGTTATGTTCCCTCAGGGAGTTCCGGAACAATTGAGGGTTACAATGCCTTTAATGGAAGTCCTCTATCCCCAGTTGGAACCACTTCTGCATTGCTTGGAACAACAAAGTCTCTTGAGTTAGGGTATAAAGGACTACTTGGAGACAAATTTGCCCTTGGAATTGATGTTTACTCTTATGCACGTACGGGATCTACTCAATTTACCGCTATTGGGCCAACCTTCAGACTCAATGGATCGGAAGGCATTCCCAACGATTTAGGAGCTCAGGTAGGGTCTGATTTTATCTCTGATCCAGTAATTAACGCTGCAATTACGCAAGCGGTTACAGCTGGAGTTAATGCGCAAGTTCAAGCAGGTGTTGAAGCACAATATACGGCCCAAGGGATTCCTGAAGCAATCTGGTCAACAGGAGCACCCGCAGGAGCGCTTTTCCCAGGTTCACCAGCCATACCCGCTGTAGCTGATGTGGTTGCACAAACAGCCGCTCCTATTATTGCGCAAACCGTACCTGCAACTTTAGCTCAGGCACAAACACTTGTTGGCGGCGCGTTTATTCAAGGTGGGCAAGGATATGTTAATGCCATCGCACCTGCTGCTGTTGGTGCCATTGAAACCCAGAGGGTTCCTCAAAATGACGGCATCACGCACATCTCTGCGGGCTATCGAATTTTTGATAATGTAACTCGTTCGCATTGGGGGAGTGACCTCTCTATGGAATATTTTGCTACAGACAATTTAACCTTTTGGGCAAATGCTTCGTGGTTGAGTCAAAATGAGTGGATTCCAGGTGAAGAAAATGACGACGATTTACCGTTCCAAGACTTTTTAAATGCGCCACGCTTTAAATACAGATTAGGAATGAATTACATTGACAGAAATGGCTTTAGAGCTTCGTTGTCTTTTCAGCATGATGATGAGTTCAATTCAAATCAAGGATTTTATGCCGGAACCGTTCAAGCCAAAAATTTGGTGGATGCTAGTTTAGGATACAAACTCTCCAATGGAGTAAAACTAGACCTTTCTTCTACCAATTTATTCAACCAACGATACCGTGCTTTTCCAAATATGCCGGTTATTGGAAGAAGGGTAAATTTAAGAGCGACTTTCCAACTGTAATAAATACTACACTAAGGAATAAAAAAAGCGACATGGATGTGTCGCTTTTTTTATGGACAAACCTTTTTTTTAATCGGGATTTTCCAATCAATAAAAAAAGAGCTTAAGTGTCGGATTATTAAGATGAACCCCATATATTTGCAACTTGAAAATTGTCTAGTAAAAACTAAAGTTAAGTAGAATAAAATGGCTCAAAGTATCGGTAAAGTTTCCCAAATTATTGGTCCCGTTGTAGATGTAGAATTCAGTGGCGAAAACAATTCGCTCCCTCGTATTTACGATGCATTAGAAATTGAAAATTCTGATGGGACCAAACTCATCTTAGAAGTACAGTCTCACATCGGTGAAGAAACGGTACGAACCATTTCAATGGACTCTACTGATGGATTGAGCCGAGGGACCGAAGCCAAAGCAATTGGAAGCCCAATACAGATGCCCATTGGGGATAGCGTTTACGGACGTCTTTTTAATGTAATTGGAGACGCCATTGACGGCATGGACAACTTGCCCAAAGACAATGAAAATGGATTGCCCATTCACAGAGAAGCACCCGCATTTGAAGATTTATCCACTTCTACAGAAGTACTTTTTACAGGAATTAAAGTAATTGATCTTATTGAGCCTTATGCCAAAGGAGGAAAAATTGGATTATTTGGAGGAGCTGGGGTAGGCAAAACCGTATTGATTCAAGAGTTAATCAACAACATCGCTAAAGGTCACGGTGGACTATCTGTATTTGCAGGTGTTGGGGAACGTACGCGTGAGGGAAATGACTTGTTACGAGAAATGCTTGAATCGGGTATCATCAAGTATGGAGACGACTTTATGCATTCCATGGAAGAAGGCGGCTGGGATTTGAAAAAAGTGGATACCAAAGCCATGAAAGAATCGAAAGCAACCTTTGTTTTTGGACAGATGAATGAGCCTCCAGGAGCCCGTGCCCGTGTGGCCTTATCCGGACTTACCATAGCAGAATACTTCCGCGATGGTGCTGGAGATGGTCAAGGAAAAGATGTGCTTTTCTTTGTAGATAATATCTTCCGATTTACCCAGGCCGGATCTGAGGTGTCTGCACTTTTAGGGCGAATGCCCTCTGCGGTAGGGTACCAACCCACCTTAGCAACCGAAATGGGCGCCATGCAAGAACGAATTACTTCCACTAAAAAAGGATCCATTACTTCTGTACAAGCAGTATATGTACCTGCGGATGACTTGACCGACCCTGCTCCTGCAACGACATTTGCGCACTTGGATGCAACGACCGTACTTTCTCGTAAAATTGCGGAACTAGGAATTTATCCCGCGGTTGATCCACTAGATTCAACGTCCCGAATTTTAACACCTGAAATTCTTGGAGAGGAGCACTACAACTGTGCCCAACGTGTAAAAGAACTTTTACAGCGCTACAAAGAATTACAAGACATTATTGCCATCCTAGGAATGGATGAATTGTCCGAAGAAGACAAACTTGCCGTTTCTAGAGCAAGACGTGTACAGCGTTTCTTATCTCAGCCGTTCCATGTAGCCGAACAGTTTACCGGTATCCCTGGAGTATTAGTTGACATTAAAGAAACGATCAAAGGGTTTAATATGATTATGGATGGTGAATTAGACCACCTTCCTGAAGCGGCCTTTAACCTTAAGGGAACAATTGAAGAGGCGATTGAAGCCGGTGAGAAAATGTTAGCGGAAGTTTAATTATGCAACTAGAAATTGTTTCTCCTGAAGCCCAACTTTTCAGCGGTGACGTTATCAGTGTAACGGTGCCCGGTGCCTCTGGATCTTTTCAAATTTTAAATAATCACGCGCCTATCGTATCTACTTTAGTTGAAGGGCAGGTTAAAATCCAAGGAAAAATAAAATTGGATGAAGCGGCTAAATCAAAATTCACCCAAGAAGGCGATGTCACTTATTTGAATATTCAATCCGGGGCTGTAGAACTGAGTGACAATAAAGTGATTCTTTTAACGGAATAGCGTACCCACCACCTGCTTTTTAAAACGGCACAAAACACAGTACCTTCTTTCTGCAAACTTCAGGAGATTAGAGTTCTCTTAAGGCGTCATAAACCTTTTGCGATTCCCATCCTCTGTAAACCATATAGTTAAGAATTTTTTTCTTTTGAACATCCAGGGGATCTCCTATCACTTCCTGCTTTCGCTTTTCAAAGAGCAACCAAAAAGTAGTTTCGTATTCTGAGTCAGGGATTTCTTTTAACCCCTGTTTGATGTTGTATTCAGAAATTTGACGGGCTTTTAGCTCTCGTTTGATTCGAAGTTTGCCCCATTTTTTTATTCGAAATTTCCCACGAGCAAAACTTTGTGCAAAACGGGTTTCGTTGAGGTAATTGGTTTCAATAAGATGAGAAACGACGGTGTCAATGACGGTCGGAATCATTCCCATTGTTTTTAATTTAGCGATGACCTCTTGATGACAACGTTCTTGATAGGCACAATAGTGCTCTAGTTTTTGTTGCGCTTCTAAAAGGGTAAAAGATTGCTTTTGTCGCATTAATGGAAGGTAAAAAACTTATTTTAAAAGAGAGGAGAAATCAGGTTTTCAGGGAGGATTTTTTTCAAAAAAAAACCACCCAATCGTGAGACGGGTGGTTTTGAATATTAAGGACGGAGTCTTCGTCGTTCTTTGTTTAAGAACCGATACTCCAAATATTGATAAGCATGGCGTGGAACAATTCGAATCCACTTTTTGTATTCAAAATACCATTTTAAACGTTGGGATGGATTCCCGTTTAAAAGGTAAGCAGCCACAAAAGGATGAACATGTAAAAAAAGTTTTTCCTTTTGATTTTGCTGGTTCTTAGTAATCTTACTAAGCTCTGTGTTGATTTTGTCAATTAATACTATAGGAGCTTCCACTTCCCCATTGACATTAGGGTTGGGCTCTTTTGTCTTGATATTCATTTCAGGACGCACGCGTTGGCGTGTAATCTGAATGAGACCAAAACGACTCGGCGGCAGAATTTTGTGTTTGGTTCTGTCCGAGCTCATCTCTTCACGAAGGTGTTCAAATAGTTTTTTCCGATTGGCATTGGAATTTAAATCAATGAAATCGACTACGATTATACCTCCCATGTCACGCAATCGTAATTGTCTGGCAATTTCAGTAGCAGCAATTAAATTGACTTCCATGGCGGTATCCTCTTGGCTTTTTGAACGGTTTGATCGATTGCCACTGTTTACATCAATGACGTGAAGTGCTTCGGTATGTTCAATCACGAGATAGGCTCCTTTTTGCATGGAAACGGTTTTTCCAAATGCAGCTTTGATTTGCCTTTCAATCCCAAATTTTTCAAAAATGGGAAGGTGATTTTCATACAATTTGACAATCGATTTTTTATCTGGTGCAATCGTTTCAATATAGTCTTTGATTTCAGATTCCATGGCCGCATCATCTACATGAATACCGGTGAAATTATCGTCAAAGATATCGCGTAAGATACTGGAAGAGCGGTTAATTTCGCTTAACACTTTGGTAGGATATCGATCAATTTGTTTGAGTTTTGCGGATAAATTTTTCCAGCGCGTCAACAATTGTTGGATGTCTGCGTCCAGTGCAGCTACTTTTTGTCCTTCAGCCACGGTTCTGATAATGAGTCCGAAGCCTTTAGGGCGGATCGACTGAACCAACTTTTTAAGGCGATTCTTTTCCGCACGGTCTTCAATCTTTTGTGAAATCGAAACGCGATCTGAAAACGGCATCAGTACCATATACCGACCTGCTAGAGAAATCTCTGAACTCAGTCGTGGTCCTTTAGTTGAAATCGGTTCTTTTACGACTTGAACTAAGACGGTTTGTTTGGATGAAATGACTTCTCCCACATTTCCATCTTTTTCAATATCGTTTTCGTAACGAAATTGTTTTAAAAGATAATCTTTGTTTTTACCTGTGCTTATCTGTTTAATATACTTGATTAGGGAAGGAAATTTAGGACCCAGGTCGTGATAGTGTAAAAAACCATCTTTATCATGACCTACATCAACAAATGCGGCATTTAAACCAGGCATTGCTTTTCTTACTTTGCCGACAAATATGTCGCCAACAGAAAAGTTATTGTCTTCCACTTCTTTATTTAGCTCAATTAACTTTCCATCCTTGAGCAGTGCAAAATCAACAGCAGAGGAATGCGAACGTATAATTAATTCTTTATTCACTCTGAATTAGTTTGTGTAACTACAACCAAAGCTGTAGTAACGGATTAAACAATATTTTTCAGGATTTTTCCTGTGGCAGTATCAAACCTTTTGAAAACTGCCATTTCAATGAACTTTTGGTAAATTTTTTAAGTGCTTTGACCCACACTATTTTTTCTTGTGACGATTCGCTCTTCTGCGTTTTTTACGCTTGTGCGTCGCCACCTTGTGTCTTTTACGTTTTTTACCACTAGGCATATAGAGATTGGTATTAAAAGGTTATAAAATTATTTTGCTACAGGAACCTTTGACTTGACTCCTTGAACAAAAATCTTGGCAGGTTTGAAAGAAGGAATATTGTGTGCAGGAATTTTAATAGCTACGTTTTTTGAAATATTACGCCCTGTTTTTTCTGCTCGTGTTTTGATTACAAAACTACCGAAGCCTCTTAAGTACACATTTTCTCCTTTTTCAAGAGAAACTTTTACTTCTTTCATAAATTTTTCAACAGTTGCTTGTACATCAGCTCGGTCTATTCCTAACTGGTCTGAAATATTTGATACAATGTCTGCTTTTGTCATAATGTTTTATTTATCGCTGAAAATTTAAGGCTCGCAAATATATAAATTTTAATTATAAAATGCTCTGTACAAAGTTTTTATATTGTCTTTGTTTCTCTACTTTTAGGCCTGTTATTGTTAGCTATTTATTTTGAATTGGACCCAAAAACTCCTTCAATGGTATGGAGAAAATCAACGTTCATTTGTGTGGAGAGAAACTCGAGAACCCTATAAAATTTGGCTTTCTGAGGTCATTCTTCAACAAACTCGAACGGCACAAGGCCTTCCGTATTACGAACGCTTTATTGCGGCATTTCCTACAATTGAAGCCTTGGCTACGGCTAGTGAAGATGAAGTGTTAAAATTATGGCAGGGCTTGGGGTATTATTCAAGAGCTAGAAACCTCCATTTTACCGCTCAGCACATTCATACAGAATTGAAGGGTGAATTTCCTAACACCTTTGATGCCTTGTTACAATTGAAAGGAGTCGGAGACTATACGGCCAGTGCCATTGCTTCTATTTGTTTTGATCAGCCCCAAGCGGTGGTCGATGGAAATGTATACCGATTTTTAGCACGTTCTTTTGGAATGCGAACTCCCATCAATTCCCATTCGGCTCTTAAAGAATTTAAGAAAAAAGCCAGCGAATTGATGGGAAAATCCCATCCGGGTACATTTAATCAAGCCATGATGGAATTTGGAGCACTTCACTGCACTCCAAAACAACCCAAATGTTCCAGCTGCCCTTTTGCGCAAGACTGTTTTGCCTTCAATCACAATCAAACGGATCAACTCCCCGTTAAAACATCTCAGATCAAAATCAAAAAGCGTTTTTTTAATTATCTCGTGGTACGCGATCAAAACGACCAGTACCTCTTTGAAAAGAGAACCCAAAAGGGCATATGGCATAATTTATATCAATTTCCCTTAGTGGAATCCACGGCGGTTTTAAAATCTGCCCGGGCATTACGTACGCATCCCGATTTTCCCAAAGACCTCAAAGAGGAAAACCTCCCGTTGCAGCAATGGAACAAAAAGCCAATCCTCCATAAATTGAGCCATCAATCCCTTAGTGTACATTTTTGGATTATTGAATCAAAAAGAGATTTAAACAATGCTTTTTCAAAATCCACCATTCAATCCTTGGCGGTACCTGTTGTGATTCAAAACTTTATAAAAAAATTCTTTTGAATTGCCTGACGAATTGTGTAAATTTAGCGTTACATCTAACTCAAAATCTTAAAACTATGAGCGGTACACTTAACAAAGTCATGCTAATTGGACATTTAGGAGATGATGTAAAAATGCATTATTTCGACGGCGGCGGATCCCTAGGTCGCTTTCCTTTAGCAACCAATGAATCTTATGTAAACAAAAGCACGGGAGAAAAAGTAACCAACACGGAATGGCACAACATAGTGGTGCGAAACAAAGCGGCAGAAATATGTGAAAAGTACCTCAGTAAAGGGGATAAGATTTACATAGAAGGCCGAATTAAGTCACGAAAATGGACAGGTGAGGACGGGAATGATCGGTATTCTACGGAAATCAATGTAAATGAATTCACTTTTCTAAGTACTAAAAAAGGAGGCGATCAAGGAGTAGCAACCTCAGTTTCCCCTTCTCAAGATCATAATGAAGCCCCTCCACCTGATGATGATTTACCGTTTTAATAGCTAGTATTCTTTGGATCCAGACCCATTGCCTTTTTTTAATTTACTATTTTTAGCTTCTAACCTTCTATGGATACAGTGGGCAGTCGTCATCGTACTACTGGTTTGTTCTGCACTCATCTCTGGAACTGAAGTCGCTTTTTTTTCCTTGCAAGTCAAATCCTTGGAAGACACCCACGACACGACTTCTGATTTGGCCTTGCAAAGGGTGATTGCCCTGTTGAAAAAGCCCAAACGCTTGTTAGCTACCATTCTTGTAGCAAATAATTTTATCAATATCGCTATTGTTTTGGTCTTTGCGGTATTGAGTGATTCTTTTTTAGGAGAAATTGAGAATCCGGTACTGGTGCTCTTTATTGAAGTAGGCATAATCACCAGCCTTATTTTGATCTTTGGAGAAATTTTACCTAAAGTGTATGCGAATCGAAATGCATTAGCGTTTTCCAAGCGGATGTCGTTGGCCATTTCTGTACTTGATCGCTATCTGTTGTTTTGGATAACCTATCCCATGAGCAAAATTACCAGCTTGCTTGAAAAGCGTCTCGGCGATCAAAAGAATCAATTTTCTGTAGACAAATTATCCCAAGCCCTTGAACTTACCGGAGACCATGAAACTACATCAGACGAACAACGCATCTTGGAAGGGATTGTCAATTTTGGAAATACCGATACCCGAGAAGTCATGTGTCCACGAATGGATATGTTTGCGCTTTCAGATGAATTGAGTTTTGAAGAAATTCTGCCCAATATTTTAGAACAGGGGTTTTCAAGAATTCCCGTTTTTCAGGAAAAAAAGGACAACATTAAAGGAATTTTGTACACCAAAGATTTACTCCCCAATCTTGACAATCCTAATTTTGTTTGGCAGCATGTTTTAAAACCCCCCATTTATGTACCAGAAAACAAAAAACTAGACGATTTGCTCAAAGAGTTTCAGCAGAAAAAAATTCATATGGCAATTGTAGTTGATGAGTATGGAGGAACTTCAGGCTTGATTACCTTGGAAGACATCATGGAAGAAATTGTAGGAGATATCAGTGATGAATTTGACGAAGAGAGTTTGAGCTATTCCAAACTGGATGAAAGCACTTATATTTTTGAAGCCAAAATCAGTCTTAAAGACTTTTTTAAGGTGATTCATTTAGAAGAAACAGAGCTTTTTGAGTCTGTTAAAGGCGATTCAGAGACCCTTGCGGGCTTATTGTTGGAAATAGCAAAACGGTTCCCTAAAAAAGGACAAAAAATTAGGTTTGAAGGCTATGAATTTACCGTAGAGGACATTGATCAAATGCGGATCAAACAGGTCAAAGTCGTGCTTCCAAAAAATAAGGAGTGATGAGGGGGCTTTTTTTGTGTGCGAGTTTTTTTCTCTTACTGGGCTGTGCCTCGGACAGTCAGCCCAAACCTTGGGGCTATTTACGTTTGGATTATCCAGAAGCCAACTACCAGAAAATAGAAAACCTTGCTCCCTTTTCTTTTGAGAAAAATAAGGTTGCCCAATGGACAAGCCTATCCCCATCCAATTCACAGCTCGTCTATCCAGAGATGAAAGCTACCTTGTATTTGAATTACAACGCGATAAATAACAATTTAGACTCACTGCTCAACGATGCCTATAAACTCCCGTATAAACACATTTCAAAAGCAGAGTCTATACCCGAAAAAGTTTTTGTAAACCCCGTGAATCGGGTATACGGAACCCTTTTTTCTGTAGTGGGTAATGCAGCCTCTCAATACCAATTTTTTCTTACCGATAGTCTGAGGCACTTTTTAGTTGGCTCTGTATATTTTTACGCTAAACCCAATTACGATTCCATTTTACCGGCTGTTCGCTATTTAGAAAAAGACCTATTTCACCTCATAGAATCCATGGAGTGGAACTAGTTCCTTAGTTTAAATGGTTCGGAAAATTTACCGATCGGTTTTTTAAAAAAAGTGCACTTTTGTACTGCATGACTATACAGATCAAAAAGTGGGTGTACCTTTTTACCCTCTCCCTTATTTGGGGGAGCTCTTATATTCTTATTAAAAAAGGACTCGTGGGCTTAACCCCGCTACAATTAGGTTCTACAAGAATCCTAATGACCACATTTATTTTGTTGATTTTTGGTTGGAAACAACTTCAACACATTCCAAAGGATGCTTGGAAGTGGATTGTTTTGACGGGTTTTTTTGGCACTTTTTTACCGAGCTATTTATTCGCTTTTGCAGAAACAGTCATCGACAGTTCGGTTGCTGCGGTACTCAACGGTATGACACCCTTGTTTACCCTGATTTTAGGACTGCTCTTTTTTAAATCCCGTTTTAAATGGATGAAAATACTGGGTGTGTTGGTCGGTTTCGGTGGAACATTGGTTTTGGTTTCAAATGAATTTACGATACGTTCTGGATTAAACAGTTGGTATGCCTTTTTAGTAGTTGCCGCTGCGATTTGTTATTCTATAAACGTCAACTTGATAAAGTACAAGCTGCAAGCTGTTCCTGCATATGCCATCGCTTTAGGAAATTTTGTCTCCATAGTAATACCTGCTTTTGTCGTCTTACTTTTGGTAGATTTTCCGTGGACCGAAGTACTCACATCCGACGAACTAAGCAGTTCAATGGGTTACATTCTAATTTTGTCTCTTTTCGGAACGGCCTTGGCTAAGGTGATGTTTAACGAATTGGTTTCGATTTCTACCGCTGTATTTTCAATTTCCATTACCTACCTGCTTCCAATTGTAGCCATAGCTTGGGGAATACTTGATGGAGAACAATTTAGTTTGATACAATGGCTAGGCTGTGCCCTAATTCTTTTAGGCGTTTATTTGATTACCGATAAAAAAATGCCCCAAAAATGAGGCGTTTCAAATTGTAATCCGGCAGGTTAGTTAAAGACTGCAGGATCAATTTCTGTATTTAATTCAACACTTTGGGTAACGAGCTCGATATCTTGGGGTCCCATGCTCATTACGGTTTTATGGGGGAAAAGAATACCATCAACGGCTTTGTAATCTCCAATTTTTATCACAGAGGTTTGTGAATTTCCCATAATTTCCATGGTCTGTGACACTTGAATTTTTAAATGACTTTCTGTGTCGTAAAAGTTTATCAAGCCGTCCGAGATTTTGATTTCATAAGCTTTGCTACCCTCAATCTCTTTTACGCCGACCAATTCTATCGTTTCCCTATTTAGCGTTAACTCTGGAAATAGAGTGGCCTGGGTTTGCATTAGTTTCAATTCTTCTCCCTCCAAATTTATTTTTTGACCTTGCATTTCCATATAGCCATAGTCTTGGGTTACCATTTGTTTTTGCAAGACATTCCCCATCATTTTAATTTCTGTTAAAGCCTGTAATTGGTCGGTTTTTTGGGATTCAATCTCTAGGGTCATTCCTTGCATTTCGGCCTTGGCAAGGGTTTTGATGGATTTTACGTCGGCTAATTTTTCCTTACCTCCGAGGGCTGTAAGGTAGTTGTCAATGACGGCGGCGGCAGTTACTCCTTCTGGAATGGATTTGGTGTAATCGGGACGGTCGATTGCTGCTCCCCATTTGTCGTAATATTGTACCCTAACGGGACGTCCGTTATATTCAATTTGCTCTAATCCTTCTAAAATATCGCTCCCCTTCCCGGTTACGACAATTTGGGCACGATCACTTAAAAAGTATTTTTTAGCAGCGGCTAAAACTTCATCTCGAGTGACTTTATTGATATTTTTTAAAAAGTTTTTGTAAAAATCAGCATCCAGATTTTGAGTTTTTATGTTGAGTGCAAACCTTGCTATGGTTACAGGGTTTTCAAGGGAAATGACAAAATTTCCAGCATACTTTGCCTTTACTAACGCCAATTCTTCTTCGCTCACTAAGTCAGTTCCTATTTTTGACACTTCGTACAGCATCTCGACAACGGCACTATCCGTTACGGCATTCCGAACGCTTGTCGAGGCACTAAAACGCGCTTTGGTTTTATGAGAATCTCTCAGACGGGAATAGGCGCCGTAGGTAAACCCCTTGTCTTCCCTGAGATTTAAAAACAGCCGGGCTTCTGCTCCTCCACCAAGAATCTGATTCGCAAGAAGTGCAGGGAAATAATCGCTACTGTTTTTGTCCAAAGACGCCGTATTGAGCAAAGTAATTTCTGACTGCACCGCATTGGGCATTTCTACAAAAGCAATTTCAGTTTCTTCGGAATTGCTTGGCTCTGGAAACGCCATTTTATCACGTTTGTTTCCCTTCCATTTTCCAAAATTATGCTCGATAATTTTTTTTATTTCACTTGGGTCAAAATCTCCTACTACCACAAAATAGGCATTGTGAGCATTAAAAATATAATCGTAGGCCTTTTGTATATCTTCTAATTTTAATGCTTTTACTTTCGCTATGGTAAGGTATTCTCCGTAAGGGTGAGTAGGGCCATAGGCAAGAAAATTTTCGACACGTCTAGCAGCGGTTTTTACATCTTTTTCACCGGTTTCAAGACCGGTAACAAGTTTGTCTTTTTCTTTTTGAAATTCTTCTTCTAAAAAATTGGGATGCAGCGTGGCATCTGCCATTAATTCTATAACTCTTGGAAAAAATCGGGACAGTGAATTTACATAGGCTCCGTTTTCGGTAAAATTTATAGAGGCTCCCATAAAGTCAATTTCTTCTTCAAAGTCCTCTTTAGAAATTGACGTAGATCCTTTTCCCATCATGCCGGTCAAAAGGGCTACAGCTCCTGCCTTATCTCCTTCCACGATCAGGGGATGGTCGATGCTGAGGCTAATGGAAACTTGGGGAAGTTTGTGGTTTTCAACCAACAATACGGTGAGCCCATTATCCAATTGAAATTCTTCGGGGTCGTCTAATTGCAGTAAGGGTGCGGGTCCTGGTTCAGGCTGTTGGGTCCTGTCGATTTGCGCATGGACAGCAATTGAAAAAAAGACAAAGTGACAAAGTAGTAGTATTCGTTTCATAGGGAGCTTATTTTGATTCAGGTAGGTAATTTAAGGTGAGCCGTTGATTAGGATTTAAATATTTTTGGGCAACTGCTCGAATTTCTTCGCGTGTAATAGAGCGGTAAATATCAATTTCGGAGTTGATCAAATGGGTATCTCCGTAGATGGCATAATATTCTGCTAGTGAATTGGCAATACCTTCTACAGAACTGTTTGAGGAAACAAAATCCGACTCCAATTTATTCAGTAGTTTTTGATAATCCTTTTCACTGATCAATTCATTTTGAATTTTTTCTACTTCTACATCTATTTCATCCCGTATAGCAGCTAATTCTGTAGTTCCTACTGGGAGGGATAGAATAACATAAAGCCCATAGTCTTCCATGCTCATGTCAAAGGCTGCCACTTGCAAAGACATTTTTTTCTCATCAACCAGTTTTCGATACAACTTTGAACTATTTCCATCACTCAAATAGGTTGAAATCATATTGAGCACTCTTGATTCTCTTGTGGTTTTTTTAGGGGTTCTGTAAGCTGTAAAAAGTGCAGGAACTTGTATGTTTTTATCAAAAGCTTCTGCGGTAATGGGTTCAGTAATCGGAGTTTCTTCATAGGTTTGAATCACAATTTCTTCTCCTTTGGGGATGTCATTAAAATAAGCTTTGACCATTTGCTTAGTCTCCTCCATTTCAAAATCTCCCGCTACAACCAAAACTGCATTGTTGGGCACGTAAAACTTTTCATTAAACGCAATAAATTCCTCCAGCGTAGCCGCATCCAAATGTTCCATCTGACCGATAGGGATGTTCCGATACGGATGTTGATCAAACATATGCTTTCGAACCTCAAAGGCCCAGTTGCCATAGGGCGAATTGTCATAGCGGAGTCTTTTTTCCTCCTTGACCACTTCGTTTTGAGTTTCTACCCCAATCTCATTAATAATGGGGTGTAACATACGCTCAGATTCCATCCATAAGCCCAACTCTAAATTGTTGGAGGGGAACACCTCGTAGTAATAGGTATAATCATCTGTAGTGTAGGCATTATTGCTTCCCCCGTTGGAAGAAACAATTTTAAACCAGTCGCCTCGCTCAATATTTTCGGTTCCTTCAAATAAAAGATGTTCAAAAAAATGTGCAAAACCGGTTCTTTGCGCTTCCTCATTTTTAGCCCCTACATGATAGAGAACGGAAGTTATAACAAGCGGCGCACTCCTATCCTGATGCAGAATGACGTGCAAGCCATTGTCTAAGTCAAATTCTTCAAAAGTAACTTGCTGAGCATTTGAGTAAAAAGCAATACTAAGCAAGAGTAAAAGATAAAATTGTATTCTCATGGTTGAAATTTGGATTAAATTGGAGTTATATACTATGCACTAAAATTAATACATTTGGGTAAATTTCAAATTAGATATCATGCAAAATCTTACACGTTTCATTTTCCTACTGATTGTATCGCTAGGATATAGTCAATCAAAATACAAAGCAATATTAAGCGATATTGACCAAAAAGAAGCATCCTACACCCATATAGCCCAACAAATATGGTCTTTTGCAGAAATGGGATACCAAGAAGAGCAGAGCAGTGCTTTATTACAAAAAACCTTACAAAACGAAGGATTTCAGGTGGAGGCAGGAGTAGCAGAAATTCCAACAGCTTTTGTTGCCACTTATGGTTCAGGCAGTCCCGTCATTGCTATATTGGGAGAATACGATGCCTTGCCCGGCTTGTCTCAACAGGCGGTTCCTTATAAAGTCTCAAATAATGGAAAAGCCGGACACGCTTGTGGGCACCATCTTTTTGGAACAGCCTCTGCCGCCGCCGCCATTGCCATTAAAAATTACCTTGAAAAAGAGGGAAAATCAGGCACGGTAAAATATTTTGGATGTCCCGCCGAAGAAGGAGGTTCTGGAAAAGTATACATGACCCGAGCAGGATTATTTGATGAGGTGGATGTGGCATTACATTGGCATGCGGATAATAAAAATGCAGCAAGTATTCGTCCTGCTTTGGCAAATAAGTCAGCCAAATTTCGTTTCTACGGCGTTTCTGCCCATGCAGCTGGAGCTCCAGAAAAAGGACGTTCTGCTTTAGATGCTGTAGAAGCAATGAATACGATGGTAAACATGATGCGTGAACATGTAACGGAAAGTACCAGAATTCACTACGTCATCACACGGGGAGGAGAGGCACCCAATGTTGTTCCTGATTTTGCAGAAGTCTATTACTACGCGCGACATAAAACCAGAGATGAAGTCGTAAAGGTTTTTGATCGCATAGTTAATGCGGCAAAAGGAGCTGCCTTAGGCACAGGAACCACTATGGAATATGAAATGATTGGGGGAACCCATGAACTGCTTTTCAATGATGTGTTGCAGCCGATGGTACACAAAAATCTTGAAACCATTGGAGGATATCAGTACACTGCTGAAGAGCGAGCGTTCGCAGAAAAAATTGCCGAAAGTTTAGAGACCCCCTTAAACACTCAATTTGTGGAAGGTGTGGCACCGTACAGCAAAGGGGCCAAAGCAGGAGGATCTACCGATGTGGGGGATGTTAGTTTTGCAGTGCCTACGGCAGGGTTAAGAGCCGCTACTTGGGTACCTGGAACTCCAGCCCACAGCTGGCAAGCTGTTGCAGCCGGTGGAACCAGTATCGGATCTAAAGGAATGATGGTTGCTGCTAAAACACTTGCTTTGACGGGAATGCAACTGCTTGATAACCCTAAAATTATCAAGGCAGCCCATGAAGACTTTATTGCCAAAAGGGGGAAAGATTTTGAATACAAACCCATGCTGGGCGATCGTAAACCTGCGTTAAACTATAGAAATTAACCTATGAGATTTTACCTATTTAGCCTTCTTTTTTTAGTTCTAATAAATCTGCACGCTCAGGTGTATTCTTATGAAACCAAGCAAAATGGAAAAACAGTTACCCATCGAATTTTAATGGATGATTCCTATTTGGTAGAAACCCAGTACGTTGCTCAACCCCCAGAGTTTATCCTTACCCGAGGAGGGTTTTACACCCAAACTGAAAAGGATATTTTAGTTGATTTTGAATTTAATTCCAACTTTGAAAAAGATGGATTGAAACAAATGAAATTGCACAGTTCAAAGAAGTGGAAACTCCTTTCAACCCCCCCTCAAGAACTCAAAGGGAAATGGCTAATGGCAGGTCGAATGACTGATCAAGGCGAACGAAGAAGAGACACCTCAGGACCGCGAAAAACCATGAAATTTTTATTGGATGGATTTTTCCAATGGATAGCATTCAATACGGATACCTTCCAGTTTTTTGGTTCGGGAGGAGGATATTACACAACTGAAGCAGGAAACTACACGGAACATATCGAATATTTTTCTAGAGACAACAGTCGGGTAGGAGCTCGTTTACCCTTCCAATACGAACTCAAAGGGTCCGATTGGCATCATCAAGGCTTTAGCAGTAAAGGCGACCCCATGCATGAAATTTGGAGCAAAAGAAACTAGTGTACACCCTCTTTAAAAGCGCTTTGAACAACCCTATTCTATAGTAATGATAGATCTTTCTTCTCTTATTTCTTTACTTCAATTAGAACAAAAAGATGCGCATCATTTTGTTGGACAAAATTACAAAACGGCTTGGGGGCGGGTTTTTGGAGGACAGGTACTCGGACAATCTTTGCATGCAGCTTATCAAACCGTTCCTCAAGACCGAATAGCACACTCCATGCACGGATATTTTATTTTGGGAGGCGATATTAATGTTCCTATTGAGTATCACGTGGATGCGATACGAGACGGTAAAAGTTTTACCACTCGTAGAGTAGTAGCTTACCAAGAGGGGAAAGCAATTTTTAATATGGCAGCCTCCTTTCATTTGGAGGAAGCAGGGGCAGATCATCAAATAACAATGCCGAATGTATTAACCCCTGAAATTTTACTGACCGACATTCAGCAAGCGGAGGTTTTACAAGAAAAAGATCCGGAACGTTATCAACGCTTGATGATGGCCCACCCTCAGGTTTTTGAATTTCGTCCGGTAGGCAAGGCCATTTATTTGGAGACCCAAAATAAACCACCCCTTTCTCATATATGGTTTAAAACCAAAGAGCAAATAGAAGCAAGTATTCCCTTACAACACCAACTACTGGCCTTTGCTTCGGATTACAGCTTGCTTTTATCCGCTACCCTGCCTCATAGGGCAGCCTTTGAAACTCAAAAAATATTTTATGCCAGTTTAGATCACGCCCTATGGTTTCACCGTGATTTTAAAATTGATGAATGGTTGTTGTACGCAATAGAAAGTCCAAGTGCTTCCAACGCTAGAGGCTATGCAAGGGGGAGCATCTTTGATCGCGCTGGAAAAATGGTTGCCTCAGTCTCTCAAGAAGGATTAATGCGAAGATATATAGAAGATTAATGAAGATGAGAAAGATGAGAATTTTGATTTTAGGATGCCTGTGGTTGTGTTTAGCACAGAAAAGTTTTGCTCAAGAATACGAAAAATGGGAAGGGGTTTGGAATGCAGCATTCATTGATGTACCCCTGTCGGATAAACTCAGTTTACGCTCAGAAATCCATCTTAGAACGATCGATTATTTTAATGTATGGAATCAGCAAATCTTTAGACCACAGCTGATTTATACCGATTCCAATAAATTCAAATGGTTTGCAGGATATAGCTATCTCAGCAATTTTAATTCCGATATCAATGCAGATCCACGCGTGAGAAATGAACACAATCTCTGGGAGCAAGTAGTCTATACTGTACCTCTGAAAAAGAGTTCTTTATCTACTTGGATTCGACTTGAGCATCGTTTTCAAGAAGTATTACCGCTTCAAAAGGATCGTGAATTGAGAAAGTTTGATTTTTCAAGTAGAATTCGTTTTCGTTTTACCTATCAACGACCCTTGACCAATACCGCAGCTAAAGTTCCGGTTAATTTTGTTTTTTACGATGAGCTTTTTACCCTGATAAGTCCCGGAGGAACCCCTTTAAAATTCAACCAAAACTGGACATTTTTCGGTTTGGCCATAAAACTGACTTCAAAGTTGAGAATCAATACTGGATTTCAAAAGAACACTATTTTTAAAGCGACGGACCGTTATTTGAAAAACAGACTTTGGAATACGATACTTTTTTATAAACTATAGGCACTTCCTTTAAGCCCCCCGTTTTCATCTTTCTTGATTTAGTTGTAGCTTCATAACAAAAAACTAATGGCATTAACTCGACACCCTCAGAGGATATTCCTGACCCTGTTATTGGGATCCTATTTTTTAGTGGCACAAGAACCCTTCTTTAAAGCAGCCGAAGGAAGCTATTGGCTAAGTACAGATTTACATATCCATACCGTTTTTTCTGATGGAGCCGTATGGCCAAGTATACGTGTAGAAGAAGCGCGAAGAGAAGGGTTGGATTTAATAGCAATGACGGAACATTTGGAATACCAGCCCCATGAAGAAGACATTCCACACCCTGATCGAAACCGATCCTATGCTATTGCCTCTAGCGCCTTAGGAGAAGACGATGTACTGCAAGTGATCAACGGTTCTGAAATCACGCGTAAAATGCCCCCAGGACATATTAATGCAGTTTTTATTAAAGATGCCAACGCATTGCTTCATTCCGATTCACTCTCTGGAATTCAAGAAGCCAACAAACAAGGAGCGTTCGTTTTTTGGAATCACCCCAACTGGGACGCGCACCGAAGTGATGGAATAGCACGCTTAGAGCCGTTCCACAACTACTTGATTTCAAACAAATTACTTCACGGTATCGAAGTGGTCAACGAGACTACTTTTTCAGAAGAAGCCTTAGCCCTTGCATTAGAAAACAAACTCACGATACTCGGTACATCAGACATTCACGGATTAACGGATTGGGCCCATGAAATAGCAGCAGGAGGCCATCGACCCATGACCTTTGTCCTTGTCAATTCAAAAACACCAGAGGCGGTAAAAAAGGCCCTTTTTGAACGAAAAACGGTGGTGTGGTATAACGATCTTATTATTGGGAAAAAGGAAGAAGTCTCCAAACTAATTGAAGATAACATCCATTTTGGAACACCAAGCTACGCAGAGGATAAAACGATTTTAAACGTTGAGCTAACCAATGCTAGCAGCCTTCCATTTCAAATGGAATATCTAGGGACCTACAGTTTTCACCAAAGAAGCTCTGTTTTTATACTCCCTCCAAAAACTACTATACGGTTACAGGTTAAAACCATTACAAAAAAACAATCCATTCGTTTGCCGTTTAGAATGATGAATGCAGTCATAGGTCCTAAACAATATCTTGAACATGAATTTTTAGTAAAATAAAGGGGAAAGTGGTATTTTTATCTACAAATGAAGTTTGATTTATGATAAAAGACAGTAATTGGAGACCGCTTCCAAACTTTCTTACAATAAAAGAAAGCACGATAGAAGGACTGGGTCTTTTTGCTACGGAGGATATCAAAGGAGGTACCGATTTGGGGATCACCCACGTGTACGATCCACGATTCCACGACAATTATTTGCGATTGCCGTTAGGAGCTTTTGTAAATCACCATGAAATACCCAATTGTAAGGCCGTAATCAACGAAGAGGACGAAACGCTCGGAAAAGTGAAGCACATTCGCATCGTTACCCTCAAGGATATTCCCAAAGGAAAAGAGCTTACCGTAAAATATGTGATCAATAAATTGGATAATCCCAACTGGGAACACGAGTATGAGATTACCCAATAGTTACTCTTTTACCTTTCTTACGGTATAGCGTTCGAACAAGAGCCAGTAAAAAAATCCGGAGACGTAACCCAAGGACTTCAAATAATTCATGGCAATAATTTTTCAAAACTACGCCGCTTTAATCGAGTAGGTGTTAGCGAATTGTTATCAAAACGACACGCTTTAATAAAACGTATGTTTAAAATTAGGCAGGTCAAGGTATATCCATACTACATTGACGCATGGGTTTAGGGTTTTAACTTTAGGGAATACCTACTGAGGGCTTATTAGTACCCTCTTAGGTTACGTCCTGTTTGGTTTCGTCGAATTGAAGATAAATTTTTGAATTCACGATAGTTTGAATTCGGTTGACTAAAAGCCAAAGATCCTCAAATCGTGTATAGAGGGGAGTAATTCCTATTCGAATAAAATTTGGAGGCCTAAAGTCAGGAATAATTCTGGGGGTTTTTTGGTCCCCGGCTAGTAATGCTTGACAAATTTGCCAAGCATGGGAATGAGATATAGCAATATGGGATCCTCTCGTTTTAGAATCCAATGGACTGTGAACACTACATCCCAGAGGCGCCAAGACCTCATCGATCGCTCCTAAAAGAAATTCAGATTGCTGTATGCTTTTGGCTCTAAGGTTTTCAATACCTGCTTGAAGTACCAGATCAATTCCGGCTTCTACGGCTTGCATGGAAAGTATGGGAGGAGTTCCATTATTAAAGCGTTCTAGCCCTGGTGAAGCTTTGTATTTTGGATCAAAATCAAAGGGGTTTTCGTGACCAAACCAACCCTGTATGGGATTGTCAAGCTTGGGGTGCAACTCTTTTTTTACATATAAAAATGCCGGAGATCCTGGTCCGCCATTCATGTATTTATAGGTGCATCCTAAGGCGATTTTAGTTTCTGAGGCTTCGAGGTCAATGGGAACAGCACCTACGGCATGACTCAGGTCCCAAACCACTATACTGTTGTGCTTAGCAGCCCATTGATTGATTTTCTTCATCGGATAAAAGTAGGCACTTTTAAAGGTGACCAAGCTTAAACAAACGATACCGGGTTGCTGTTCTATTGCTTGCAAAAGTTTATTCAGGTCTGCCTCAATTTCTTGACCGTAGTTGATGGTCGTTACTGCAGTGTCTGGAAACTGTTTTTGTAGGCCCTCCAGCACGTATAGATCCGTCGGAAAATTTAAATTATCTGAAATGAGATGCGGGGGGTATTGATGCGAACTGAGCAAAGCATGCAGGATTTGATAGAGGCGTACCGAGGTAGATTCGCCAAAAATAAGTTCATCCGGATCGGCAGCCAGCAGTTGGCTGTATTTTTTTGATAAACGTTTGGGAAGGGCCAACCAATTTTGGTTCCAGCTTCGGATGAGCTGTTTTCCCCATTGGGTTGAAATATTTTCTGCCATTTGATCCGGAACCTTTTTAGGGAGTTTGCCCAAAGAGTTTCCGTCTAAATAAATTTCATTTTCCTCATGAAAGAAACACGACCTAAAGGAATGAAGAGGGTCTTGTTGGTCTAACTGTTGTGCCGCTTTAAGATCAATCATTTGCCGCAGTTAGAAAAAAAGGAATTATTTCCTTTACCCAGACTTCGTATTGTGCACCACTGGGGTGTAAACCATCCGAAGCGATAAACTCGGGCTTTAGGTCAACCGTTCTGGAAAGGGGAGTGATGTCGATAAAGTGAATTTCTTCACGAGCACAAACCTCATAAATGATTTGATTAAAATTGTCTATCTCTAAAGCAATTTGCTCTCGATCTCGGTCTTTAGCAAACGGCATTTTTCCCCAATCAGGAATGGAAACCACAAAAACACGATTCCTTTTGTTTCCGGTAAAAAGGATGGCCTGACTAACCAATTGCTCAAATTCTTCTCTAAATTCTATTCTACTTTTTCCCTGATATTGATTGTTTACGCCAATGAGTAGGGATACCCAATCGTAAGGATAATCCAATGCAGTGGCGTCAATCCCCTGTTTTAAATCTGAAGTGGTCCAGCCCGTTTGTGCAATAATTTGCGGGCTGTCCAAAACTATCGCTTCTTTTTCCAAGGCTTGTACAAGCTGAACGGGCCAGCGTTCTTCCTCCCGAACGGACTCCCCTATGGTATAACTATCCCCAAGAGCTAAATAGCGTTGCTTAGGGGTTGCTTCTTTTTCTTCACAAGAAGAAAATACTAGAAGAATCAACATCAAGAAGGAGTATTTCCGAATCACGGTCTTAAAATTAATGTGCTGCCTTATGCACAAAAATAGAAAATATGATAGCAAACGAAAGGCTAAGTTTAAGTAACTTGTGTATTTATTTAGCACTATGTATTATCGTTTAGTAGGACTTTTTCTTTCGTTTTTTTGTCATGCACAATTATCCTTAACAAGTATAACCCTCCCTTCTGAACTGGAAGAAACCTCAGGTTTGGAATATTTAGGGACCAATTTAATGACGCATAACGATTCTGGAGATAAAGCCAAACTTTATGTCTTTACACCAGAGGGAGACATGATTAAGAGTATTCGTTTTTACGATTTAAAAAACAAAGATTGGGAAGATCTTACTGCGGATGATGACCATTTTTATATTGCAGATACGGGGAACAACTTTGCAACCCGAGAAAATCTAAGAATTTATATTGTAGACAAAGAGTTGCTCCCCCAAGGAACTATCCAGATTCGCTACGATGCTCAAAAAACGTTTTCTAAAGAATCGATCAATGAATACGATGCGGAAGCATTGGCTGCGGTTGGAGACGAATTGGTTTTGTTTTCAAAAAACAGAAAAACACTCCAATCTCAGATTTATACCTTCCCCAAAACAGCAGGAAATTACACGTTGACCCCAAAGGCAACAATTGACACTAACGCCCTTATTACCGCTGCGGATTACAGTGAAACAGAAGATTTACTTGTACTCACGGGCTATGATTTTCAAGGGAAACAATATTTCTACACCTTAGAAAATTTTACCAAAAATGGAATGGAGGCCATTGACTTAACCCGATATCTAATCCCTGTCAGTCCAGCCCAAATTGAAGCGGTAAAAATTATAACTAAAAACGAATTTTGGCTTACTTCAGAAAGTGAGGCTAAAGGAACCCCCCGCTTGTTTAACCTTAAATTGGAGTACGAGTAAACAAACCCTCTAGAGCTGTAAAGTTTTTTAAAAGGGGGTGGCGTTTGCACAAACACATGCATGCAATTCAGGATAGCTTTATCAGTTAAAGTAGTACATTACTTCAGTTAAATCAATAATCATGTATACAGCACATTACAAAAATATTTACTTGCTGTTTACTACAATCCGATGAGGTATTGAAACTTTAAAAAGAATTGAGTTTGATCCACTCGAAAAGGGGAGTAAAATTCGTCGTTAAAGTCTTCGAGAGAATTTTGATTTCCTCCCACATAAAACACTGTTGAGGGATTTGGATTCCACTGTACAAGGGGTTGAATAAAAAACTTATCCGCAAAAGAGTTGTATTCTGAAATGAGTCGTATGCTAAAAAAGTTGGTAAACTGATAGCGAGCTGAAAAGCGTGTAATGGCTCCCTCAAAGTAACGGTTTGGACTATTCATTTCTTTTAAGCTTGCATAGCGGATCGAAGGCGAAAGGTTGAGCTTATCCCCCAATTGAAAGCTGGGCATAGCAAATACAGTAAACTCCTTTCCCACTTCAGGGTTTTCTTCGTTATAAGCCAAATCTCTTCCAAATGTGGAGCGGATCATTAGGGAGAAAGATTCACTGGGATTGTTTCGAAGGATGAGTTCACTTTTACCCACATTTCGGTAGTTTTTTCCTAAATAATTTTTAAAAATATCCCAGTCGTAGGTGTATTGAATCGTGGTGTTTAAATAGGTCCTTAGGCTGAAAATTCCGTCGATACTGACGGCTTTTAAATAGTTTTGAAACGTATAATTTAAATCGGCTTTGGTTCCAATACTGAAAAACTGCAATCCTTTTTTATTGATAAAGTTTCGGTATTCGTGAAAGACGGTTCCCCAACGGCGGTTATTTTTAACTACAAAACCTACATTAGCCTGGTATTCAGGACTGATGTCGCGATAGAAAAAATAAGATTTCCAGTGTTCCGTATTTCGGTACAATTGAAGATAAACGGCACTTCCTCCGTATTTTTCTTTGTTAAGTGCCACCGAGCGCCCTTGGATTTGATCTTCGGTTTCAATCCAATGGGCTTCAGGTTCTTGGTTAAAATTGGCAAGCAGTTCATAGGTCAACCTCCAGTTTTTTGAAATCAGAAACCAGCCGTCGGTTCCAAATAAATTACCATACCCTCCTTCTTTGTAATATCGATTGGTACTTACCAATCCCAAGCGGGTATTTTTATTGACCAGTCTTTGATAACGAAATACGTTGACAAAGGATTGTCCTCCTTGACCCAGATAGGAGCGGTCTTCTCCTGCAATTTGATAGGGCGAATTTTGATCAATTGCGGTTAAAAAATAGATTCTTGATTTTTTGGCTTGGCTTAAAAGTTTGGTTGAGAGTAAAGGATTGTTTATTGATCGAGAATAAAAGGCGCCGTCGGTAAAATTGACAATATCAGTCCCTCGGTTAAAAAAAGGTCTTCTTTCAGGATATTCCAAAGCAAAAGAAGAGTTGACGTCAATTTGGGTTACATCGGCCTCTACTTGTGAAAAATCGGGGTTTAACGTAATTTCTAGACCGCTGTTTTTGTTCAGATCTAGGTTGAGCCCTAGACCTGCATTGGGTTTGAAGGGGTCGTACTTTAAGGAAGCCTGCTGACTCGGTTTTTGCCCACTTAAATTTCCAGCCACATAGGGTAATAACTCTACCCTCTTTTCAATGGTAATATCTTTTAGCAGAAGCACTTCCGTAGTTTGACAAACCTCACAGGGATTATCTCGATCAAACGGGAGGTTTTGGACCTCTACTTCAACATTTTTTTCATTGTAATACTTACGTCCCAATTTGAAATGCCATTTTTGATCTGTCCCATTGGGAAAGGGAAGTGAGGAAAATGGGATTTTATATTCAACTTGGAATCCGTCTGATACAATCGAACCTGCAGTTTCGAAATCCATATTAAAACTACCGTCATATCGCTGCTCATCGGTCACTGCATTGATTGCCCGAACATCAAACTGACTGCCAAAAGGATTTGCCACCAAAATGTAATTGTTTCGGCCATCTGCATAGGTGTCAAAGCTAATGGAGACCACATCATCTTGTAGGAACATATTAAAATCATCGCGAGAGCGGACGTTTGCTCTTACGTTTTCTGGCCGATCAAAGGCGTGAATCCCAACATATAAATGGGTATCGGTATAGGTGAGGTAGGCGATTGTTTTTTTTTGTGCCGGACTGTTATTTCCTGGATTCACCTCATAGTCCAAGGGTATGGGAGTGGCGTTTTCCCATTCTCCTTCCGAGAGTACTCCGTCAAGGATGATTTGAGAGGCTAAAGATTTCTGTGGCTCGTATTGATTTTGACCCAGCGCATAGTGTGTCATTAGCATCAGTAAAATAAATTTACCAATCGAATCCAATCTAGTCATAAAAACCTTAATTTAACCTCAAAGATACACAAGCTGATCAGATCACAAATACACAGAGCGGTTTATCAATATCTTTTTTATTTTAAATTATATGTGTAGCTGCAGCTAAAAAATAGGACTATAACTATGGAAAAAGAACTAATAGGAAGTCAGGAGTGGTGCTCATTTGAGAGTTTAAATATTCCCTCTGTCAAAGCGAGAATAGACTCCGGGGCAAAAACTTCGTCCATACAATCCACCAATATTAAAAAATTTAAAAAAGGCAAAGAGTCTTGGGTGTCGTTTGATGTCAATCCCATACAAGACAATTTAAGCATCGTTTTGCATTGTGAAGCAAAAATTATCGATGTGAGAATTGTAAAAAGTTCTTCAGGGATTACGGACAAACGCTACGTAATCAAAGAGACCGTAAGGATTGGCGACAGCAGCTTTGATATTGAACTTACCTTAGCCAATCGGGATGGGATGGATTTTAGAATGCTCCTGGGAAGAGAAGCCATGAAAGATCGGTTTATAGTAGACCCTTCTAGGCGTTTTTTAAAAAGCCAGTTAACAGAGGAAGAAGTCGAAAAAAAATACAGCCATTTGATTCATGAAAAATCAGGATTGAGCATTGGTTTGCTCGCTACGGATAAATCCCTGTACAGCAATAAGCGCATCATGGAAGCAGGAAAAGCCAGAGGGCACGAAATGTTTTTCTACAACATCCAGCAATGTTATATGCGTTTGGACACTGTAACGCCTGAGGTGCGCTACCGCGGAGGAAGTATTATTCAAGACTTGGATGCAATCATCCCTCGAATTCGACCCAGCATGACCTTTTACGGTTGCGCTTTGCTCAGACAATTTGAATCGATCGGAACGTATTGTCTCAATTCAGACACTTCCATTTCTCAATCTAGAGATAAACTTTTTTCAAGCCAACTGTTCTCGGGGAATGATATTCAGATTCCAATCACGGGTTTTGCCAAATCTCCTTTAGACACCAAAGACCTGATCAATATGGTGGGTGGAGCTCCTTTGGTCATTAAATTGTTGCAAAGCGCCCAAGGAAAAGGAGTAGTTTCTGCAGAAACCAATAAGGCAGCAGAGAGTGTAATCAATGCCTTTAAGAGTTTACAAGCCAACATCCTCGTCCAAGAATTTATCAAAGAGGCGGCTGGAAAAGATTTGCGCTGTTTTGTGGTAAACGGCAAAGTGGTGGCTTCCATTGAACGTTCCGCACCCAAAGGAGAATTCCGTTCGAATATCCACATGGGAGGGACAGCAAAAAAAGTAAAAATTACCGTAGAGGAAAGACGTCTTGCAGTAAAAGCGGCAAAAATTTTAAACCTAACCGTGGCTGGGGTAGATATTATTCGTTCGAATAAGGGGCCCCTATTGCTGGAAGTAAATTCATCTCCCGGATTGGAAGGTATAGAAACGGCAACCGGTAAAGACATTGCTAATGAGATGATCATTGCCATTGAAAAGAAATTAAAATACAAAAGACTCTAAGCAATCAATATAACACTAGTGGATGGTACAAATAAAAACCGCACTTCGGATTCGTAAAACTCACCGCTACTTAGGACTGATCATCGGAATTCAATTTTTGGCATGGACCCTCTCTGGACTTTATTTTAGCTGGACCGATCTAGACGAAATTCACGGAGATCAATTTTTTAAATCAGACCCTAAAGCAAAAAGCTATTCCAACTTACTACCACTTGACAGTATCGCAGAAGGTATTGAAGAAATTAATTTGGTTTCTATTAAAGCGGAACCCTATTATTGGATCAACAATTCGAATTTGTACCACGCACAAACGGGACAGTTAAAGCAACAGCTTACTGAAGATGAAGCGATTGCAGTAGCTCAAGAACATCTCATTTCCGGCTTGGAAATTGAAAAGATTGAATTGATTGAAGAAACTGGACCCCATCATGAATTTAGAGAGCGTCCCTTACCCGCCTACGCCATTCACTTTAAGCATCCAGATTTGTTGGTCGCATATGTCGATGCGTCAAGTGGAATTTTTCAACGTGTTAGACACCAAAGTTGGCGGTGGTTTGACTTTTTGTGGATGACGCATACTATGGATTACCAAGGGCGCGATGATTTTAATAACATTTTACTAAGAATCTTTTCCCTTTTTGGGGTGTTTACGGTTATGAGTGGATTTTTACTCTGGGGGACCAGTTCTCCTACCTTACGAAAACTACTCAAGCGATAAAGCCTCACAGGACTTTTAGCCATTCTCTTCGGTTCATAACATTCTCTATTAATTGAGGCTACTTCATACAAGTTTTTCTATTTTTAGATTCTAATCAATTGTAGATGGATTACGTTTTACTCGCTTTTTCTTTCCTTAGCCTTGCAGCAGTGGCATTCTTGCTTTTTAAAAGAAGCAATACAGATCTTACTCCACTAGAGAATGCATTCAACGCTCGAATACAAAGTGAGTTTCAGCTCAACAGGGAAGAGCTTTCCAAAAACTTGAAAGAAAATCGAAACGAACTGATGCAGAGTTTGGAACGTTTAAACGAAACGTTGATCAAAAAAGCCAAAGACGACCGGGAAGAGCTACGCGTTACCTTAAAAGACTTTGAAGCTACGTTTGCCAAAAATGTAGAGACGTTTAATGCTACACAAAAGGAAAAGTTTGAGCATATGCGAATCAAACAGGAGGAAATGATAAAAACGACCGAATTGCGCTTGGAACGAATGCGGGAAACGGTTGATGAAAAACTTCATAAAACCCTAGAGGAACGTCTTGGGAAGTCCTTTGAACTGGTGACCAAACAATTGTTAGTTGTTCAAAAAGGTTTGGGCGAAATGCAAACCATTGCCTCTGGTGTTGGGGATCTTAAAAAAGTCTTGACCAATGTTAAGACGAGGGGAGTTTTGGGTGAAATTCAACTGGGGAATATTTTAGAGGAAATCATGGCCCCTGATCAATACGAGGCCAATGTAAAAACAAAAACAGGGTCGGATGCTATAGTAGAATACGCGGTAAAATTACCCGGAAGAAATCCACAAGACAAATCCGTTTACCTTCCCATCGACGCTAAATTTCCTCAGGAAGACTACGTCCGTTTACAGTCGGCCTATGAAGCAGGAGACAGCATTGCGGTAGAGAATTCTTTAAAAGCCTTACTCCAAGCAGTGAAGAAGTTTGCCAAAGATATTTCAACCAAATACCTTGACCCGCCCAATACGACTGATTTTGGAATTATGTTTTTGCCCGTAGAAGGGCTATTTGCTGAGGTGGTCCGACAGCCCGATATGATTGCTTTTTTACAACGAGAATACAAAATTGTTGTCACAGGTCCCACCACCTTAGCCGCCATGCTCAATAGCTTGCAGATGGGCTTTAAAACCCTCGCCATACAGAAAAGAAGCAGTGAGGTTTGGAAAGTCTTGGCTGCAGTTAAAAAAGAGTTTAGCACCTTTGGAGGGGTACTCGAAAAGGCTCAGAAAAAAATTAATGAGGCCCATACCGAGATCGAAAATTTAGTGGGTACGCGCACCCGCATGATGCAATCCAAACTAAAAAATGTCGAACAGCTCGAATTGAATACTGAACCACAAGAAAAAGATCAAAACCTCCTCGACCTCTAACTCAAAGTGGAGAAGAATAAGGACTACAGGTGATTTTGAATCGTTTTTTGAAGGGCGTTGGCATCCATGACACCCGACTGTTTCCAAGCCACTACACCTTCTTTCATCAAAACTAAAGTAGGAACTCCCCGAACTTGATAGTGGGAAGCTATTTGTGGATTTTTATCCACATCAATTTTAATGATACGAAGCGTATCTCCCATTTTTTCTTTGAGTTCTTTTAATATGGGGGGCATCATTTTACATGGGCCACACCATTCCGCATAAAAATCGATTAAAACCGGTTTGGGATCACTGAGAATTTGTTGAAAAGCACTCATAAGCTAAACGATTTACTAAGACCAATTTGAATACCCTCCTCTAAGGTCGTAAATTTGTGTAAATCCCATTTGAGAGAGGAGCTTGGAGGCACTTTTACTTCGGTTGCCAGATTGACAAAATAAATATACGGGCTTTTGTTTATTTAAGGTTGCAGCAGCACGTTGAAAACCTGCCCCGTCAAAAAGATTCAAGTTTTTTGCCCCTTGGATGGATCCTGCCGCAAATTCGTTGGGCGTTCTCACGTCGAGGAGTTGAACGGAAGGATTTTCTAGGGCAGTTTTAAATTCAGCGGGAGTTAGAATTTGAATGTTTTCATTTTTTTCAGCTGTACTGAAGAGATTGGATAAGAACATAATTTTAATTGTTTATAGGGCAAATGTAGCGGGACTGAAAAACCTAAAACGTAACTTTAGCTACACAAGTAGGGCAATTAGGCGTTCCATTCAAATTTAAGAAGGTTACTGACCAAATCTTCGAATCTCTCTCGGCTCCATTTCTTTATTTTAAAACCCGCAATTCCCACTCCTTTTTTTTCAATTTGAGTATTCCAAAAAAATTGATCTGCAATATGGGGGATGATGGCCTGCGGTTTTTTGTGAATAAAAGCCGTATGGGTAGTGCCAGAACCGCCGTGGTGAATCACACAACGAAGCAAAGGGAATAGAAAGTGAAACGGAACATCTTTGATTTTAAATGCCCATTGAGGTAGCACATCAGGACATTCTAGTCCTCCCCAGGATTCATTCAGAAGTACGGGGACTTGGTATTTTTCACAAACCGCCAAAACGTCTAAGGCAATTTGTTTGGGTTGAGCGTTTACCATACTGCCAAAGCCTACATAGACGGGATTTGGGTTATCTGCAAGAAATTTTTTCAATGCTTCCGTAGGGGTAAACGAATTATTTTTCCGTTCTCGAAATTTTGTGATTTTCGCCCGATCAGGCCAATAGTTCGGTCGTGGGAAGAGCGCTTCAGAAATGGCATATTCCACCGGCAGTTTTTCCCTGTAAAAGGTTTTTAAAGCCTTTGGTGAAAGTCGGATCTGATGCTTTTTTAAAAAAGATTTGCCGTAACCCAAAATGGACTGTTTTATCAAAGCGTATTCAGCAATTTTATAGGTCCCTAAATTCCAAGCTTTAGAACGGGCTTTTCCAAAACCGATATGAGGAATGTCCTCTACAGGGTCTAATAAGGCAGGCATGGGACTGAGTAAGGACACCTTTCCCTTAAACTGAAGCGCCCAAATCACGGGGTAAATGCATTTGATGTGAAAAATAATTTGATCAGGGTTAAAGTCCCTCACGGCGCGTTCTTGATCCTCAATCATTTGCTCTTGGATCGACTTTACCTGACTCCTTAGTCTAATAAGGGTAAGCAAACGTGAAAATCCGCTACCCACCTGACCGAGAATTTTTTTGATATCAGGCCCCTCAATAAGTTCGATAAAACCCTTGTCTTCTGCATAAAAATGGGGTGTTAACTCTAGGGCAGACGTTTCAAATTGAGCGGGCATACAGCAAGCAATTTTGTGTCCCTGGTCGAGCAATTCTTCTCCTAAGGAGAAAAAGGGCTCCATGTCTCCGCGAGATCCCAGGCTCATCAAAAGAATCTTTGCCATTACATTAGTTTAAAAACTCATTCCTTCATCGTAATGAAAGAGGGCATAATTTTCCTCTTGCTCTTCAAAACCGGGTACGTCAGCTTTTTGTTGATCTACAGCTTTTTCTGAAATAGGAGTAGAAAACGGCATCTTCGCTTCGGGTGAAGCAGCTCCAGAAACAATATCCAAAAGGGCTTCTAGGGTAGTGCCAAAAGTGGCAAGAACCCCTTTGACCTGGGGGGTTGTAGAAGAGTATATTTCGTCTATGACCCAGGGATTGGTGTAGTTGATAGCCAAAAGAGTTGGTTTTTGGGCACTGAGTTGCTTTATGCGGTCTACTTTGACTTTATTGTCAGACAAACGCAGAGAAATGGGTTGTCCTTTGGATTGAAAAAGAGACTTCCCTTTAGGGACGATCCAAAAAAGCAGTACATCAGCCTCTTCTGGGGAAGACACCAGGCTAAGGTCTTTAAAAGCACCAAGATCTGCAATGGGTTGTTCTGCCACCTCCACATACAGTTTTGTTTTGGGTTTTAGCGGTAAAACGGGTGCATTTTCCAGAGTCTCATTACGTAAAAGAACGATGGATTTTTGGTGGGCATTATGAGCAGCTTGAATAAATTCTGGATTGCCCACAATTTTTTCGGCAGCAGTTGCTTCTACATAGGGATTTTCAAACAGCCCTAATTGAAATTTTTCAATCAGCAGCCGCTGTACAGAGTCATCCACCAAAGGCATCAACTCAGGGTTTTCTTTGACGGTTGCAAGGAGTTGTGCTGGGTCAGCAGAACCTGAAAACAGATTAATCCCTGCTTCAAGCGCCAATTTGTAGCGCTCCCTTACGTTTAAATTTTCTACGCCCCAAGGCATCATTCGGATCGGACCAGTATCTGAATTAATGATCCCTTGGAATCCTAATTTATTGCGTAATAGGTCGGTCAAAACGGGTTTATTAAAAGCATAGCCCAAGGTGTCATACGGGGTATGTACGGGAAAAGAATAATACGGCATGATGGCGGAAGTACCCGCGTCTATAGCGGCTTTGAAGGGAATGAGGTGTTTTTCAAAAGCCCCTCCTTCAAAAATTTCTCTTCTTCCCCATTTGAAATGAGGATCTTGTCCGCCTTCTGTAGCGCCTCCCCCGGGAAAGTGTTTGGTGGTAAGGGCCACAGAGTGATCCCCCAAGCGAGCACCTTGAAAACCGGTAACGAGGGTACGCATAACTTGGGCCACCCATTGAGGGTCTTCGCCAAAAGTACCCTCTATACGTTGCCAACGCGGTTCTGTGCTTAGGTCGGCCATATACATATATCCTTTTCTGAGTCCTACGGCACGCCACTCTTGGCGGGCAATGTCAGCAAATTGGGAGATAAGGTTTAGGTCACGGCTGGCAGAAAGTCCCAATTCTCCAGGCCATTGTGAAAACGCCGTTTTGCCTAAACTCAGTCCTACAGAAGCGTCTGAAGTAGTATGGTTTCTTGGGTTGGAGGCAATGATGGCAGGTATCCCCAAAGGCTGTGCCTCACATAAGGCTTGAAGATTGTTTTGCCAATTGGCTAAGGTTGTCACTTTAGGATTTGCTCTCAAAATAAAATGGCGCCCGTGAAAATCACGTACAGCTTTGGTTGTTCCAGCGGCAGAGAGGAACGTATCGTCTAAGGGAACCCGAGTAAAAAAATTTATATCCGATTCCACGTCTTTTTCGTTAAAGCCTTCCCCTATGGGTGGGGTATCTTCGGCTCGAGCTCCAAATCCGGGTTCGTTTTCCATTCGTATAGTACTGATCAGCATAAACCCAACTTTTTGTTCCAGGGTCATTTGATCCAACAAATCTGCCGCTCGTGCTGAAGGGGAAAGGCGCCAGTCTTCATAAGGATCAAGCTGAGCATTTGCATTCAAATCTTTGAATTGGAAGCCGTCCTTTTCAAGGAGCTTTACGCTTTTTGATTGAAGCGCTACTTGCTTAATTTGAGGCTCCGTTTGACAGCTGAATAAGACAAACAGACCTGCACAAACGCCGTATGCTTTAAGACGTTGTAAATTAAGTAATTTCATAGGGAGTGGATTTTTCTTCACAGCTTATTTAGGAATGTTAGTTTCTCAATAAACTGTGTATTTTTTGATGATCAAAGTGAAAGGTTTAAATTCTAAAGTATCAAAAATGCATCATTTTTAAAACATATCGGGTAATAAAATCCAATTACCTTCAATTTGATGCAGAGAAGTTAGCTTACTCAATTCAATTGGAATCGTTTGTTGAATTCTCTCGATTATTTTGATAAAAGGGTACACTGTAGGGTACACAGGAGATAACCAAAAAACAAAACCACCTGAAAATCGATGATTAACAGGTGGTTTTTGTGGTACCTCCAGTACTAAAACCAATATCATAAATAATTGATATACAGATATATATAAATTCAAATATACTTAATATGGAACAAAAAATG
>Ga0255776_10000026_pt1 | contig 152881 bp, 118 predicted proteins | sample 071ome_19_FD_179974 | JGI IMG/M metagenome (GOLD analysis project Ga0255776, IMG submission 179974) | Coastal salt marsh microbial communities from the Groves Creek Marsh, Skidaway Island, Georgia - 071413AT metaG (version 2) | ecosystem: Environmental > Aquatic > Marine > Intertidal zone >...
TATTTGGCCCGGTAGTCGGCGGCCATCTGAGCCAGGTTGGCATCCTTGGGACGACCACCTTTCCACAGTCGTTCGTGCTGACGTGGCGCCAGGTTCTCGCCGCCCTGGGGGGCATAGAGTCCTTTGGGCGAGATCCACCAGTATTTGAAATCGATGACGTCCACCAGTTCAGATCGACCTGGATCTTCCAGCAATGCGTCCTGAACTCCTTTCGGAGCGCTCAGACCAACTAAAGGATCCCGGTCGTTTCGCCGCATCCAATCCCCAACTGTATCCAACCAAAAGGCCATGAAATGCTGCGGTCCGGAGTATTCTTCTCCCAGCATATGAATGACGTTGGGCATCGTTTCCAGATTTGAAAGGCATTGCTGAATGAACCGTTGATGCAAATCCCGTCGCACCGGGTGATGCACGTCATAGAAATCCTCAGCCATGAAAATACGCTTGCGATTGACATAGGGGGGAGGTTCTGGAAATCCGGTATGGTTGATATTATTGATGGATCGCCACGGATAATCCGCCCAATGAGCGCCCGCTTCCAGGATGTGATGCTGGAAATACATGGCGTTCATGAACACCAGTCCATGTTCTTCACAAAGGTCGGCAAACGTTTTTAAGCGATCAAAATACCAGGAATTGTATCGGGTCAGGTCGTATTTGCTCAATCCGTCCCAGGCGGTTCCCTGACCGGATCGAGCCCATGGCAGTTCGTAAAAAGGTGGCCACACGTTTCCGTCCACACGACGGATCATCTCATGATCATCACGACGCCGGTCATACCATAGCCCCGGGTGATGCCGAAGTCCGACTGCGCCTCCGGTTGCCAATTGCCCGGCCAGTTCCTCCGGAGGATCCGTCAACCCCTGCCCTTCACGTCCAGGGACAAAGCGCGTCAAATTAATCCCAAACTCCTCAACCCTGGAAGAAGAGGTGTGTCCACGCCACCACATGATACCGGGCTGGTGCCCCCTGGCCAGCCGTCCATCGATGGTCAGCCAACCGTTTTGTAGTGCGAGCGGTTGCGAGGGTTTGGATTCACCCTGATCCAATGCTGGTTCGCTCTTCCAAAGTGAAATCCCCGCTGCCTGAGGATTCAATGGCTCAAAATCCGAAGGCTCCAGAGCACGCAGGGATTCCGCTCCCAGCCGGTCTTTCAGTTGCCCAATATACAGGCTGTCCGGATCGACAAACTCATTGGAAGACCGCCAATTTCCATGCCCCACAAACTGCGCCCAGATACCGATGGCCCAGTTCGTCGCGGCGGGTGGTTTTCGATTGATCATGATGGGCAAAGAACACTGCCAGGCCACAGAGTTCCCGGCAGCCCAGCCGACGCCATTGTCCCAAAGCTCACGGTTCTCGAAGCTCAGGCCACCGCCGTCCATGATCAAATTGTCAAAGAGAACACCCGTGGCCCAACTTTCAATCGGACCACTGAAATCAAGCGCATTGTTCGCCTCGCAGTGCACGAAAGCATTGGGACCTGCAGCCCGCCATCCGGTGGAGAAGTCATGTCGACCGTTATAGCTGTAGCAACGCAGAAACAAGGTTTGTTGACCTGCGGTGTGAAAGGCGTGACGCCGGTAGCCACCGATTTCGGATACCGGTTCCAGCGAACGACAGTCCATGACCGTCACTCGACGACATGTTTCCCAAATACTGATCAGGGAACTCACAAAATGACGCGCGGTCACCTGCCTTACCCACGCATCCTCGACGTGATCCAGGGTAATCGCCATCCAGGCATGTTCCTCGTCTTTTGGGTTGTCCTGATTCCACTTGGATTGAAAACGGATATTTTCAACCCCCACCTGACGGAGTCGTCCGGGCGCATCAAAAGGAATCACTTCGCCTCCGCCGAAACGCTTTTCCAATGCACAGGTCAGAGGCACATCCACAGTGACGCGATGGCCATCGATCTCACGTATCGTTCGTTGCCAGAGCGTATCGACTGTATCAGGCTTCCAGGTCGGAGTAGGACGACCTTTGACTGAGGACATCCCCATCAGATAAATCCAATTTTGAGGACTGGGACGACGCACCAGGATGCTTTGCCCAACACTCAAGCCATCCACGGAATTCACAGAGAAACTCACTGCGTTCACAGGCACATACTCGTCCTGAATGGATAGCGGCGTGCCTTTCGAAGTTTGATCCTTGCCTTGAATTTCAAGCAATGTGCGCCGGCTGTGACCTGCAGCCACCAAAACAGATCCATCTTCACCATCTCCCGAACCGCGCAACACGACACCACTGAATTCGATCCGCAACTGTCCATGAATTTCAAACCGTCCCTTCGTCAAACCAACAGCGCCACGGAAACCATGATCATCCATCGGCAAGCTCGAAACATGATCAATGGCCGTTTGAATATGGTGTGTATTGTCACCTTTCAGAGGGGAAACCAATACTTTCACGGGAACATCAGGGATAGTCTCACCACCCCCCGCATACCCTGCATGAGAAAAATCAGGCATACGATTGCCCTGATCATCGACCTCATAAACCAGTTTCCCCCGCTCATCCAAATCAACGAAACGTTCAGCGGATTGCAAAGCCCCACAAAAAATAACGCTGACCAGCATCCAAGCTTTCCATGCCAGTCGCATATAGCATTTCACCAATAACGCCATTCTTAAAAAAAGTATCTGCGAAAATCTGCGGTTAAAAATAATAAAACCTACCTGTCCACGTTGTGGCTCAAATCCGTGTAATCAACATACTCCCTCGGATCCGTTCCATTCAAAAACTCCTCAACGTTTATATATCCGTCCTCATCGGCATCCATGGTTGCATCCGATGCATCTTCGGGATTCATGCCATAATTCTGCTCCCACGCATCCGGTAAACCATCGGCATCCGCATCCGCATAGGGTTCCCCTTTGTAATCCGGATACCCACCCACCTGCCCAGGGTGCGTGATGATGCCAAGTGAGATTTCATGCACCATCTTCTCAATCATTGCTTCGTTGAAATTGGGATTTTCAAGGGATTTGGCGACATCAGGCCCGGCCTTGGCGGTGGTCTTGCCGGATCGCACCGTTTGAATCACCCGCATATCAACGGCATCACGCCGGGGCAACTTCGCGCCCGAGTTTTCCAATACAGAAGCAAACGCTTTTTCCGCCGGTTCCAGAGGGATTCGGGCATAAGGCGTTGGTTCCATGGATCGAATGGAAGGCAATACCTCCTCCACCGGAGCCACCGACTCCGGCTGCACGCCACCCTTCCAGTTGTCTTTGGAAACCTCGGGGTAACCCTCCACCACATTCCCATCAACGTATGCTTTACCAAAATGATCCACCACCGTCTTGCTGCGTTCGGACTCAGGCTTGAGCATACGGTAGGCAATGGGTTGTCCCTTTGGAGTCACCGGACCGGGTTTCATGTAATTGTTGATGATGTTGAAGAAGCTCCGGTGATCTCCTCCGTCCACCGTGCGATGACGCCAGTTGAACATCACGTTGTTGGCAAATGTAAAATCACCATACATTCCCACACTGGGATTGCGCCCGGTGTTGCAGGCCCAGAGGTTGTGATGAAAGGTGCTGTTCAATCCGCCAATCGTGCTCCCGAAGGCGTGGTGAAATATGTTCAAAGCTTCGCTGAATATGGAGTTTTGAATGGTGATATTCACCGTTGGAAGTTTCAAATCATTGGTTTGGGGATCATTGTCATGATCATACATGTGTCGGTACATGGACATGTTTTCATCCAGGCCCCAGGAAGCGGATACGTGATCGATCATGATGTTGCCGACCGGATTCCCCCCAAAAGAATCATTCCGATCCCCCACCCAGGTCTCGCCTCGCCGGAAGCGCATGTGACGCACGATCACATCGTGCGTTTCCAATTCCACCGTATCACCCGCAATACAAATTCCATCACCCGGTGCGGTGGCGCCTGAGATAGTGATGTAAGGAGCGCGTATCCGCAGCACCTCCTTCAGACGAATGATGCCCGAAACGTTGAACAACACGATCCGTGGCCCACCCGCTTCGCAAGCTTCACGAAAACTTCCGGGACCGCCATCCTCCAGAGTGGTCACCACATAAACCTTTCCTCCGCGTCCACCAAAGGAATACATCCCCCCACCCCATGCGCCCGGAAAAGCGGGAATGGAAGCCTGAGGCAGGTGTTCGGGTTTCTCGGCCTGGGGTAGATAAGGTTTCCCACGCTTCGCCCAATCCCGAATCGTTGGCATGGCTTTTGCGAATGCCTCATCGGAATGCCTGTCTTCCAGTTCAAATTTTGCCTGGGACTTGGCGAAATCGGCTTTGCTGACACGCGGATATTGAGCCTGTAGCGAGCTTCCCAAAGTCAATCCCACCAGCAGAAATGACATACACACCGCTGCTTTGCTGCGCACTGGTCCAAAATTAGTTTCATTTTTGATCATCATTTAACTATCGAGTAAATTAATACTTCTCCAGATTGCCATAAGGTTCTCGGGCAAGAAAGTTCATGGCGCAACCTGATCCAGTCCACAGATCAGCAAGTCGATTCGGGCCAGGTCCATCACTTGTTTTTCTTGGATGTCAACCAACGATAAACCAGAACCGAATGAATCATCAAGATCACTCCGGCCAGCATTTTTTCAAGACTCCAGGTGGTCCCACCTGTGGACATTCCGAGGATCACCAAAGCCCCGATGCTCGGAAATATCCACACCAAGGCCATGGTTCTGAAGAAAGCCGAATTTTGTTGTTTCCAAATCATGATGCCGTCAGGAAATACGTCTGCACTGTTTTTGAACTTGCGGGACCGATGGGGGCAAGCAAAATCCGGTTGTGAATTTTGTGCGCATCCTAGTGGACGGTTATAGCGTATTGCATGCCTGCCACAAAGCATTACCGAAAGCCAAGCCCCACTCTGCAAAAGCAAGGGACTGGTTGATTCGGCAGGTCACCCTGTATCAAGACGCCATCCATGTGCCGATAACGATCGTGTTTGACGGCATGGGCTCCAAAGCTTCCAAGGAAAACCAGGAAGTGCATCCGCACGTTGAAGTCATCTTCAGCAAAAGCAACCAAACCGCCGATGACATCATCGAACGAGTCACCCACAAGTTATTGGAATACGGTCCCGTGCTGGTCGTGACCAATGATTACGCCGAACAAAACACCATCTTTTCCATGGGCGGTTCGGTTTCCTCCTGTGAACAATTCATGCAAGACATGCAGCACACCCAAACCCAATTCCAAAACGACATCAAACCATTCAATCGCAAATCACGCCGTTAACCACCAAGGTATTTCGTGCCTACCTGAAAACAGCCCCGGGTAGAGCATGCCGTCCCGGGCGCGTTCCTTGTGGTGGGCAATCTGTATTTGACTTCCGCTTCTGGAAGTCCTCGGTTTTCAATAACCCACCCCATTCGGATCATGACAAAGGGGTTTTACCGTTCCATTGCGTCAGGGCTTCCTTCGGGTGGCAATAGTGAGCACGAAGCCTCATAGACACGAAGTTGAGTCAACAAAAGGCGTGGCTGTTTTATGCAAATCTGAAGTTCAACTTGCGATTTGCATAAATATCATTCAAACTGATCTTGTGATTACGCGCACGATCAAACGTGAGTTACTGGCTTGTTCGAAGGAATATCCAGCCGTAACCATTCTAGGTCCAAGGCAGTCCGGCAAGACGACCTTGGCCAGAATGACCTATCCAAAACACGAATATCTATCCCTTGAAGCTCCGGATATTCGCCAACAGGCGCAACAGGATCCGCGTGGTTTGCTCGGAATGTTAACCAAAGGCGCCATTCTTGATGAAATACAGCAGGCGCCAAAACTTCTCAGCTATCTGCAGGGAATGATTGATGAGGACCGAAGGCCGGGAAGGTTTATTCTGACCGGTTCGCACCAGCCCATGGTACATGAAGCCATTTCGCAATCTCTATCAGGCCGTACGGCTGTATTGGAATTGATGCCCTTTTCCATCCAGGAAGCCAGTAAATACCAAAAACACCCGGTGTCTCCTTTTGAATGGATACTTCATGGATTCTATCCCGGTTTACATGAAAATGATCTCCAGCCTGACCGTTTTTTCAGGTCATACACAGCCACCTATATCGAGCGGGATATACGCTCCATGATTCAAATCAAGGATCTCTCAGCGTTTGAAACGTTTTTACGATTGGTTGCCGGTAGAATAGGACAATTGATCAACTACGCATCCCTGAGCAATGACGTAGGGGTTTCCAGCGCAACCATCAAGCATTGGGTTTCCCTGTTGAAGGCATCATATGTTCTGTTCGAATTACCTCCATGGTTTGCCAACATTCGAAAACGTTTGGTGCGATCTTCCAAACTCTATTTCTGTGATGTCGGACTGGCTTCCTGGTTGTTAGGATTGGAAAACCCTCGTCAAATTGAGAGAGATCCACTGCGAGGGGCACTTTACGAAAACCTTATGATCATGGAAGTTGTCAAAGCTTTCCTGAATCAAGGAAAGGAACCTCGATTGTATTTTTTCAGGGACAGCAATGGCAATGAAGTTGATTTGTTAAGAACGACGGCTGGTCGACATTTTACCGCTATTGAAATTAAATCGGCTTCCACATTCCAGCCAGCATTCCTGAAAGGTATGGATGTTTTCAGAAAAAGCATCGGACCGGATGCGACGGTGGAACCATTCGTTTGGTACAATGGGGACAAGAAATCCAAGTTCCAAGGCACCACCATTTGCAATCCATTGCTACATGGTTTATCTGGAATTTAAAGGAATTTGCCTAACACCATTTCTTTGTATTTCAATCATTCCCTGATTGTCGGGTTGAATCGAATGTTCGCTAGTCTGACCGCGTGGCCATCGGATGTGAATTTTCAGGGTTTTGTCTTCGGCAGGATCAAATGGGATTTGAACGACATCGCCAGATTGGGATGCGAATCCGGATTTGGATGGGATTTCGTAGGTTCGGGTCTCACCGGATGTGAACTGTATTTTCAATCGGCTCCCTATCGCTCTCGTGTTTCCCGGGCGTCCAAGAAGTCGTAGTGCCATTTGATTTTCACGCCTCACACTATAGAACACTTTGGGGGATCCATGATGCACTCCAAATATCAGGCCTGGATCTGAATCAACGCCTAAACGAATCGACACCAAGGAACGCATTTCATCGAAGACTTTTAAGCCGGTTTGTTTGGGGGAGATCATGACGAAGTCGCCTTGTCCGTTTCCTTCCAGCAACAGCGCCATGCCTGCGGTGGATGGTCCCAGCTCCGGGGATCGGGTGTAGTCATTTTGGGCGAGGAGGATATCAGCTTTTCCATCACCATTGAAGTCACGAATCAAGGCACCATAGGAAGGGGCCAGTTGAGCTTCGACTGGTAGAGGCTTGAATTGAAACCGACCCTTGCCATCGTTCCACAACACTCCGGTCGCGGAAGTGGAGCTTTGAAAGGTCGTGGTATCCTGCAATTTGATGGCACTTATAAGTTGATCAAGTTGTATATCCGCAAAGGAAGCATAAGTGGGGTATAACTCGTTGAGTTCAGGTATCCCGGCAAAGAGCGCGTTGCGGGTTCGGAGTGGGTAAGTCGCGTCGCCGGCTGTGTAGTATTCGACGATGGCCCTTCGGTTGGTTTCTTTCAAGGTCCCCACCACAATGCCTTGAGGTTCCATATGATTTCCAATGACCGGTTCGTTTCGCCCGATGTTGGTCACCAGATAATCCATGTCTCCGTCATTGTCCAGATCTCCGGCGGATATGCCGTTCCACCTGCCGGTGAGTGATCCCAATCCGGCTTCTGATGTCGTCTCGACCAAGGTGCCCTGCTGGTTGATCCAAAGCCGAATCGTGCTCCAATCGACAGCGACCAACAGATCCAGCCAGCCATCAGCATTGACATCCGACCAAATGGCTGCCGACACCATCCCTATCTTGCCCTGCTCCTCCGCAGCCCATCCGGTCACCTTGCTAAAATTACCACCATCGTTTCTGAAAACCCCACTCAAAGGAGACGAACCAAATGCCCCCGGAATGGATCGATTGCCGAGGAACAAATCCAAATCTCCGTCCTGATCAAAATCGGCAACAGCGATCGTCCCGCCAACGTTCCACTCGCCATTGCCCAAAAAATCATCTTTGGTTTGGAAAACGCCTTTGCCATCGTTCAAGTAAAGCCTGTTGAGAGAAACATTGGCTCTGCCGGTCGGAGCCGGGTTTTGTGCCACGACCAACAAATCCTCGTCCCCGTCCGAATCCACATCGAAAAACAAGGCATCCCGGTCGGCGTATGCCAGGCCCTGAGGAACATCGGGGATCTTTTGCTCAGTAAAGTTTCCTGCTGATGTTTGAATCATGAGATGTCCCGGCGCTACCATGGTTCCTCCGATGAAAAAATCATCCAGGCCATCCTGATTGACATCACCTACCGCCAGAGGTGGGCCCAGATTACCCGATCTGGCCGGGAGCAATGGTTCAATGGAAAACTCATCATGCGAGATCCGCCGATGCAATAATGACTGCTGCAACTCATGGTTTCCAAAAAGTGGAGATGCGTGTTTGGCTGGATCGCTTATGGTTGATGCAACAGGTGTTGCTTCGGCATTTTCCTCAATGCTTAGCATGGAGTTCAAAACAGGTGCGGGTATTTGTTGAACACGTCCACTCGGCCATTCAATGCGCAAGACATCATCCGAAGAACGATTCGTCACCGCAAAATGTGCCACCGGTTCATCAGCGGACATAAACCCGCTGTTACTGCCGATGACTCTGGTTTGTGTTTGATCTCTTGAAATGATCTGCACCTTGGCACCCAACCCATATCGGTTGCTTTCCTTGCCGCGCAACTGAACCAACAGTCGTTTTCCGTCAACGGTATCGTTTCGGAAAAGGCTGACTGGAGCGTCCAAGTGCGTGATCAACAGATCCAAATCACCATCACGATCCAGGTCTGCCACCGAGGATCCAAAACTTGCCTGCACACTATCAATCCCCCAGTTCGCGCCGACCTCATCAAATTGCAATGGCCCACGATTCCGAAACATCAAATCGCGTTCCCGGTGAACCGGGTAATCCCACCATCGGTCGTTTCCAACCCGACGCATGGTCTGTGACATGTCGCCGTGTAAAAAATCCCGCGCCATGCCATTGGCAATAAACAAATCCAAACGACCGTCGTGATCAAAATCCGCAAACTTGGGAGACCAGGTCCAGTCAGTCTGACTGACTCCCGCCAGGGATGCTGCCTCGAAAACACGATTGATCCCACTGCCAAGGTAAAGTGTGTTTCGACGCACCTGCTTGGGAACCGTCGCCAGATAAAACCACCTCTCGCGGTAAAGGTCGTCATCAATCAGATTCCGCCTCGCATGGGTGGAACCAGCCATATCCGTCGCCAACAGATCCATGTAACCATCATTATTGATATCCCCTACGGCGGTCCCCATGGAGGACCAGGGCATGTAAGGCAATGATTCAATGGCAACGTTCTTGAAGGTGCCGTCCCCTTGATTGGCATACAGTTTGTCAGCCCCCTTGTAGTCATTGCTGACATAGATATCCGGTTTGCCGTCATCATTGAAATCCCACCAGAGTGCCGCCAATCCGATGTCATATCCCTGAATCCCGGCACTTGATGACACATCACGAAATTGGTTTCCCTGTTCATTGTGGTATAAATGATCCGCCTGTCCGGTAATCAACAGTTCGATCCGTCCGCGCCCCTTGTTGATCATGCCAAACAATTCACGGTAAGTGGGAGCGATCACATACCCGTTCTGACCACGAACCAGTATGCCGCGCTTGAACGTATCCTGAGTCGTTTGAGGCAGCTTGGATTCAGTGCTATCCACATACCGATGGGTCACCAGATATCCGTCCGGAAACCCGTCCTGATCATAATCCGCAAAGGACATCATGAGACTGGCGCCATTAAAATCGAGTCCATAGGCTTTGGCATCTTCGGTGAAGTGTCCTTTTCCATCATTCAGGAAAAGCATGTTGGAAGATCGGTAGGCGCAAACGAAAAGATCGAGATCTCCATCGTTTTCAATATCCACAAAGCAAACACCCGTTGTCCACTTTCCTTCCGTTTGAATGCCAGCCTCCGTGGTGATGTCGGCAAATTTCAATCCGCCCAGGTTTCGATAGAGCCGTCCGCCTTTGTTGTAATTCCCGATAAAAACATCCGGCAGCCCGTCCCCATCCACATCCCCGGTGCAAATGCCGGCGCTGGCTCCAAAATCCTGTAGTAAATGCAAATCCCCTCCTTCGGGAAACCGATGTGCCAGATTCAATCCGGTCGCTTCGGCAGACATCAGTTGAAATCGCTTTCCACCGGACTGTGGATCCGACGGATTCGGAACATCCAGGGACAATGAAGTGACGCCAGGCTCATCCGCGACAGCACTGCCCCCGTGCATGAGAAACAAGGAAGCAATCAGGATGTAAACGCATGGACGCGGCTTTGGTAACATAATCAAAAGTCAGGTGGCGATTCGGGGATTGTTCTAACAAATCAAAACCGGGTAATCCAGAAAGAACCCCTCGACAACCAAAACCCAGGCGTATTCACATTGCATGCTGCGATCTCATTTGGCACCATGGCCGGCACATGACGGAAGATACAACATCGAACAACACACAAAACCCTCAACGTTCCGAGAACCGGCAACCGGACGAGTTGAGAACCATCCAATTTAAAAACAACATTGCACCGCACGCAACCGGTTCGACCTTAATCGAATGGGGTAACACGCGCGTCGTTTGTGGCGTCACCATTGAAGAAAATGTTCCGCGCTGGATGAAGGAACAGAAGAAAGAAGGCGGCTGGATCACAGCCGAATACTCCATGCTCCCTTACTCCACCCATTCCCGCAAACAACGCGACGCCACCAAGGGCCGCATCGACGGACGTTCCCAGGAAATCCAACGCCTGATCGGTCGCGCCATCCGCGCCGCCGTGGACTTGAAAAAACTCGGATCCCGCACCATCTGGGTGGACTGCGATGTGCTCCAGGCCGATGGCGGCACGCGGACAGCATCCATCACCGGCGGTTTTGTCGCCTTGTCCCTGGCGATTCAAACCTTGATCGACAAAGAACTGTTGAAAGAATCTCCCATCATCAACGGCGTGGCAGCCGTGAGCATGGGTGTGGTCAATGGGATCCCCATACTGGACCTGGATTATGTGGAAGACGTCAACGCCGAAGTCGACATGAACCTGGTCATGACCGACAAAGACGAATACATCGAAGTTCAGGGCACCGGCGAGAAAGGCACGTTCCATCATCAGGAACTGACACGATTGCTGGAACTCGGGTCCAAAGGCATCAAAGAACTGATTGAACTCCAGAAGCAAGCCATTGCCCAGGGACTCTAAAGAACCTCCCTACAGCAACTCCTTCCAAACTCAATGAGTACAAGCGCCACAACAGAAACGCCGGTCTGGCAAATTTCCCTGGATGTCCCCAAATGCCTCGAGGAACCGGTCACGGAACTGCTCGGCGCATTACTGGAACAACCGGCATCCGCATACTGCCCGCTGGAAAGCGATCTGGCGCTGGTATCAGCCTACATCACGGACCGGTCTGCTTGGAATGCGGCAAAGGCCAGATTACTCAAAGACCAGATCCAATCTTTCTTTCCGGAGGAAGCCGGGGGATTGAACCTGAAGATTCACTGTCGAAAGATCAAAGCCAACGATTGGCAGGAATCCTGGAAACGACATTTCAAGCCGCTCGATATCGGTGAGCGGCTGCTAATCAAACCCAGCTGGAACAAACGAAAGCCCAAAAAAAGCCAGCAACTCATCGTATTGGATCCCGGCCTTAGTTTCGGGACCGGACAACACGCCACCACGCGGTTCTGCCTGGAAGAAATTGAACGCCTTCAATCCACCCCCGAATCACAATCATTGCTGGACATCGGAACCGGGTCCGGGATTCTGGCCATTGCAGCGGTCAAACTGGGTTTTTCTCCGGTGAAAGCCTTTGATTTTGATCCCGACTCCGTGCAGGTGACGCGTGAAAACGCCCGGGACAATGACGTGCTCGATCGCCTTCAAATCACCCAAAGCGACTTGACCAAACTCAAGCCAGTCACCCGGCAACGCTACAATTTCGTTTGCGCCAACCTGACCCACGATTTGCTGAAATCCTGCGCCCCCACCATCGTCAACCGGGTCAAACCGGGGGGAAGTTTGCTTTTGGCTGGGATTCTAAAGGAGCAATTTCCGGCAGTTAAAAAGTGCTTCAATGCATTAGGGTTCAAGCAAATCCGCACGCAGGAAGAGAAAGAATGGAAATCCGGCAGTTTTAAAGCCCCAACCGCGTAGCAAGGTTCAAAAGCTTAAAATTGGAGGGACTGGTTCCACCCCAGTCCCATACTTTCTCCTCGAAACGTTCCTGAGCAAAAACGATGGAACGTGGGGAGACTGAGGTGAGTCGAATGACTGTCGCGTTTCCATCGCACCCATATTGGCATACCTACACCTCAAGGTCTGAAGTGGGGCAAGACGGCGCTCGCCCCTCCTTTACGGGTTATGATTCGTTTCTCTGATTTATTTTTCTGCTGGTCTTTTGTAATCTTTTTGAAACATCTCCCCGTTCAAAGGGGAATATGATGGAAAGACAGCCAAGCAACCAACATGATACACCCTGCGTTTACATACTTTAAAATCGGATTTTCCTGGTTATTGCTCCTGAATCTGGGGCTGAAGGCCGGTCCGATCCAATGGGGGCAGGTCCCGGATGATGCCAAGTGGGTGGCACACATTGACCTGGAGGGACTTCGACAAACCAAACTCTATCAACAGATTCACGCTCTATTCCTCAAGGAACCCATGGCCGAGATGGAATCCAAAATGGAAGCGGAAATTGGCATGAAGATCCCCATCGACGGCCTGGTTTCCATCACAGCCTACGGAAAGACTTTATCCAAAGAACCGGACAAAGACGGTGTGTTACTGCTGGAATTGACACCTGAACTTAAGAAAATCGCCTCCAACTGGCTGGCCGGCACTGACACCGAAAGCAAGACAAAACGCCCAGATATCATCCAACCCGTTGATACAGAAATAAAAGGCGTCTTCAACGTGGCCAACGAACTGACCATTGCCTCGGATACAGACTCCAATTACTTGTGCCTGGGCCCCAATCAGGAACGGATCATCGCAAAAGCCAAACAAATCGGTCCCAAAAGGATGGATGCACCCGCCAAAGACCGCTTCAGTGAGCATCCCGTCCCACAGGGAGCCATCGCCTACGTGGCTGTGGCCAATATTTTGGAAGAAGCAGGCCTTCCCGCGCATCAAGCCAAAGTGCTGCAACTCTCCAAGGGAGCCAGTCTGAGCCTGGGGGAAGCCGATGAAAGTGTCTTTATCAACCTGCACCTGCGCACTCAGGATTCTGATGCCAGCATGCAGATCCAACGCATCCTCGCAGGCATCCAGGCGGTTGCCATGCTCAATGCCAAACAGCCGGAATGGTTTCCGCTGCTACAAGCCATCGATATTCGAAATGATAAGCAACGCGTTCAAGTAAACTGGAACCTGTCATTACAAAATGCCAACAAACTTATTCATGCCCTGCAAGGTCCCGAGGAGTAACATGTCTGGTCAGATGACACCTGCCACCGTGGACGAACTGGAACCCACCCTCGAAGAACTGGCCGAACAATGCAAGGCCGGCGACCGAAGCGCCTTTGAACCGCTGGTTCAAAGACTGGAGTCGCGTGTGACCTTCTTCCTGTATCGCATGGTCGGGAACATGGACGACGCGGCGGACCTGGCCCAGGATTCCTTCGTCAAGGCCTACAAGAATATCCATCGCTACGATTCCAAATATTCTTTCACCACATGGTTGTTTACCATCGCCAAACGAACGGCTCTCAATTATTTTCGGGCCTCCAAACCAACGGTCGAGTTTCAGGAATACACCGAAGTGGACGAAACTCATCCAAGTTCCCTGCTTGAAAGCAAGGACGAAACCCGTAGTCTTTGGTCCCTGGCAAAACGGGTATTGAAACCCAAACAATACGAAGCCCTCTGGTTGAGGTATGGAGAAGATTTTACAATTGAAGAAACGGCGCGCGTCATGAAAACCAATCAAATCCGGGTCCGAGTGCTGGTACACCGGGCGCGCGGAATCTTGATGCGTCACCTTCAGAACGAAACAGGGGAGGAATTATGCCTTTAAGTTGTCACTATCATCGACTGCAATTGGAACAAAGCCAGGAACGGGGCTTTGAACCCGGCGGGAAAACACTGGCGCATGTCAAATCATGCGGGCCATGCCAACGGTGGTATCAAAACCAACGTCAAATGATCACCTCCCTGCGTCGACAGGCACGAACACCTCAACTCAAAGAAGCGCCTCAATTGCTGCCGGGTGTGTTGGCTGCCATCCGACAGTTGCCGAAGGACGAGAGTCCGATGGATCGACCTACCACAGCAGCCATGTCCTGGGGCAAGTGGCTGGCGCCTGCCGCCACCGTGTGTCTGACGATCGCCGTCGTCATGCAATGGAACAAGACTCCCAACCAGAATACCACGCAGATCAACTCGGCCAAATGGCTGGCCCTGTCTCCCGAGGCATTGGTTCAGCAAACCACCGGCCAGGGCATCAACGAATGGGGAGAACAACTCGATCAACCTCTGGAACACGAATGGCTGTTGCTCAAAGAGGACGCCAAGGCCACCATCGGCGGTATGGCGGGCACATTCCTCCCAAGTAAATTCGGCGCGCTTTACACTCCCGCAGCCAGTCAGCAACCCTGACTTCCATGCCTGACTTTGTCATTCAAACGGAATCGCTGACCAAAAAGTTCGGCTCCCAAGCGGCGCTGAACCAGGTCTCGGTCTCGGTTCCCCCCGGTCCCATCGGATTATTGGGCCCCAACGGCGCAGGCAAAAGCACGTTCATGAAATGCCTGCTCCAGCTCATCCCGACCACGAGTGGTAAAGCTCATTTGCTCGGACAGGAAGTCGGCAGGGTCGGACGGGAAATCCGAACACGCGTGGGTTACACACCGGAACAGGACTGCCACATCCCCGGCATGATCGGGTGTGAATATGTCACCTACTGCGCACAATTGTCGGGACTCCCCTATCAGGACGCCAGACAACGCGCTCATGAAATGCTGGATTTTGTCGGCATGGGCCAGGAGCGATATCGCAAGATCGACACCTATTCCACCGGCATGAGGCAGCGTCTCAAACTGGCGCAGGCCATCGTGCATGATCCTGAAATTGTTTTTCTGGACGAACCCACGAACGGACTGGACCCCAAAGGCCGGGAGCAGATCCTGGAACTCATCCAAAGCCTTTGGACCGAACACGGTATCAGCATTGTTTTATCATCGCATTTATTGCACGACGTCCAGCGCATCTGCGATCAGATCATCATCATCGCCTTGGGAAAAGTCTTGGTTCACGACACCATTGCGAACCTGACATCCCAGCGAAAAGGAGCGGCCGAAGTCGTGGTTGCCAGGGATCAGGAAAGGTTGTCGACCTTGTTCCGTCAACAGGGTTGGGAATCGGAATGCCTTCCCAACGGTCACGTCAAGGTTGAGCACGCCAGCATGAATATCAATCCCATCCTGAAAGTGCTCCACGAAGCCGACATCACCCCCATCGAAGTTCTTCCCAGCCCGAACGCTCTGGAAGAACTCTTTGTCCAAGCACTGAACACCGCCCATGAGTCTGTATCGTAGCGCATATCAACACTGGAAAGGCCGGTATCTGGGAATCTGGTATCGTCGCGGCGCGATCGCGACGAACGGCATCCGCAGCGCCTGGGACAACAAATGGACCCGCAACATGGTCATGGCCGCCTGGATGCTATCCATCGTGCAGGCCGCGATTTTGTTCGGCATCGGCCAGCTACTGGTGGAGGACAGCGTGATTTACACACTCGTCGAACAATTCCAACCCCAGTTGCAAAACCTGGCAAAGGGTTTGATGTCCTGGATTGTGGCACACCCGGAGATTTCAGTCAGCAGCACCTACAGCTTCCTCTTTTACTTTTTCTCCGGCTGGTTGAAGTTCTTTCCCTTGCTCATCATTGCGCTGATCATTCCCACATTGATTTCAAGGGATCTTTCGAGCAAAGCCATCATCGTTTACAGCTCGAAAGCCATCAGCCGCTTCGATTATTTCCTTGGAAAATTCATGACCGTTTTCGCGATGCTCAGCGTGGCCTGGTTGTTGCCGGTCTGCAGCGCCTGGTTGTTGGGCGGGTTGCTGGCGCCGGATTGGTCCTTCCTCTGGCACTCGCGCATGGCCCTGGTGAAGTCCATCGCGTTTATTGGGTTCTCCTCCGCCTTCTTGAGTCTGATCGCCATGGGGGTATCCGCCATCTCGATCAAGGAAAAATCGGCAACCGTCATCTGGGTGGTCATGTGGGTGCTCGGCAACGTGGCCAGCAACATCGGACGCCACACCGAACCCTGGCTGCGCCATCTCAGTTTTAACTACAATCTGGAACAACTTTCACTGAAACTATTCCATCCGAAATCGGAATTGGAACTGCTGCAGGACAACATTCCGGTGATCGGCAACCTGCTGCGGGGTGTCCCCACGCACAACATGCCGATGTTTCAGGACCCACAATTCAACGGCGCCATGCTGACCTGCGGCATCATGGCGTTCCTGGCCATTCTCATCCTCCACCTTAGAGTCAAACCGGAATGAGCGAAGCAATCATCCATGGAAAAAAGTTGAGCCGCTGGTACGGAGTGGTGATGGGATTGAACAATATCGACTTCGAAATCCTACCTGGCATCACGGGATTGGTCGGCCCGAACGGGGCCGGCAAAAGCACGCTCATCCAGATCATCACCGGGCAACTCCAACCCAGCTCAGGGATGCTGACCGTGTTCGGCGAAGAACCATGGAATCACCCCGCCGTGCTCAAACGCATCGGCTATTGCCCGGAACGAGAATCGCTTCCGGAACACTTGAAACCCATGGACTGGTTGCGCGGCCTGGGTCAAATCTCCGGCATCTCCGGAAACGCTTTTCCTGAATTGGGAGTGCGCCTGCTCAAACGTGTCAAACTAGGGGAACAACACTGGAAAAAACGCATGGGGCAATACTCCAAGGGTATGCGCCAGCGCGTCAAACTTGCCCAGGCTCTGATGCATTCCCCCGACCTGTTGATTCTGGATGAACCCATGAATGGTCTGGACCCCATGGGACGCCAGGACATCGCCGACATTTTAAAGAGCCTGGCCAAAGAAGGCGTCAGCATTGTCATTTCCAGTCACATCCTCGCGGAACTGGAATCTCTCTGTAAAAACATCCTCATCCTGAACTGGGGCCGAGTCATTGCGTCCGGCGCCAAGAGCGAGATCCGATCAGACCTCAGCCAATGGGCCGAGGAGCTGTGCGTCCGATGCGAGGACCCCCAAAAACTGGCATCCATCCTGTTCCAGGAAGGTCATTTGCTGGGGTTCGACATTCAGGAAGAGGAAAAGAAACTGGAATTCAGGATCAAGGATCCAGTTCAATTCTATCAACGCTGGAACGCATTGCTGCAGTCATCGGATCTAACGATTTACGAAATCAGCAGCAAGAGCCAATCATTGCATCAAATCTTCAACAAGGTCACCACCTCCTGAGAACCATGAATCCCCAAAGCACATTGGAATCGACCTTGCAGAAAACACCGGTGCGTCCGAATTTCCCCGGTATCCTGGCAGGCATCTGGAAACTCACCTGGAAGTCGCAACTGACATGGAAAAAGATTTACAACGTCCTGGCCAACATCCTGGTCTTGCCCGTCTTGAGCTACTTTTCGTTTTCATTTGGCGATGATTCAGACGCTTTCCTGAGGTTTCTGATCGATTTTTACATGTTGCTTGCCCTGCCCCTTATCTGCCTGACGGCGTTTGGCGGGATGGTGCGAGATGAGTTGCAGGAAGACACAGTCTGTTTCCTCCTCACCCGCCCCATGAAGCGATGGCAGTTCTTTTTATCCAAATACCTCAGCCACCTTGTCTGGACGCAAATCATCGGCACGCTGACATTGCTGGCATTTGCGGTAGCAGGAACATTGAGAGGCGTCGACGACACTCCCATGCTGGTTTTCAGCGCCTTGAAGGTTCAATTCCTGGCCATCATGGCCTATGGAGCCATCAGTTCGCTGTTGGGCTTGGCCACCAAGAAATACCTGGTGCTTGGATTGATCTACGGGTTCGTGGTGGAGTTTGGCATCGGCCAGATCCCCACCAACATCAACACTCTGGCGATGACCAATCATCTCAAGAGCCTGATGGCACGCTATCAACCTCTGGCAGAACATATGGATTATGACCCAGGCCACATGTTGACCGCACTGGCAGCGCTGGTGATCACCACAAGCGTCTTTCTCGTCCTCAGCAGCGTGTTGTTCACACTGCGCGAATACAATCACTCGGATGAAATGTCCAAATAGGAGTCCCAACAAAAAACATCCAGCCCATCCTGTTCATCTCAGAGATCCCGCAACTGCGGTGACTGTCTAAAAGAAACGCATCCATCTCCGGTGAAACGCGAAGATCTATTCCCTGTCATATATGAAGATGCATCGCTTCTGGTAGTGCATAAGCCAGCCGACCTGGTTTGTCACCCTACCAAGGGCGATGAATATTCCAGTCTGATCAGCCGGGTGCGCATCTACCTTGGAGAAGCTTCTGATGGACAGATGATCAACCGCCTGGATCGCGAAACCAGCGGCATTGTCCTGGTAGCCAAAGATCAGGAAACGGCACGCTCATTGCGCATCCAATGGGAAGCACGCACCGTAGAAAAATCCTATCGAGCGATCGTCTATGAATGGCCAAAGGAGGATGCATTCGAAGTCAATGCAGCTCTTGGAAAGGACGAATCCAGCGAGGTTGTCATCAAGGGCTGTGTCCGAACGGACGGACAAGCATCCCTCACCCGATTCAGGGTCGTTAACCGATTTGAACGCGATGGATCACGTTTTGCTCTCCTGGAAGCGATGCCGGAAACAGGACGCAAACATCAAATCCGCATCCATCTTCAACACATCGGTCACTCCATTGTGGGAGACAAGTTATACGGCCTTGATGAGCGATATTACCTGGACCTGGTCTACGGTCGTCTCACCGACGAACAACGCAAAACACTCCTCCTGCCGAACCACGCATTGCACGCCCGTAGTGTCACCCTCAACTACCAGGACAAGACCACCACCTTTACATCCCCTGAAGAAGACTGGTTTCTGGAATTCCAGCAAAGCACCTGATCCCCTCTCTTCGCGAGGACGTCCGGATAACATGGCAAACAATTCGATCCATTGACTCGATCAGTCTTCCGTTGAATCTAAAATCCCAAAATGGCGTTCTTCACTGTTGCCTCGAATCTCGGGAATATACATGGCATGTCCAATTGCCGGCAGCGCGTGAAATTCACCGGGCACTTCCGCACGCAGGGTGTAACGCATTTCCCAGACGCCTTCAGCCAAGCGGTCGACGAACAGGGCAACCTTACGATCGCGCCATTCCTGGTGCACCCGCTGCTGTCGTCCGGTAAATCTCCAGTTACGATCCACGGCCAACGAAGGTCTGCCGTCTGTTTTCAGTTGATCGATACCTCGCTGTGATAAATGACGCATGAATGCACGTCCGCCGCTTTGGAGTTCCACAGCTTCCAGGCCTGCCGGTTTAAGATCTTCGATCAATAGATACTCGTAATGGTTCCGCAAGTCCAGAGTGAGGACGACTTCGACGCGATCTCCGCTTTCCAGCGCTTCTCCTTCCTCGACCGGAACGCGTTCCAGCACCGTCCCTTTCAACAGGGTAGGTGTTTCTTTCAATCGAAAGTAATCCCTGCGGACGAACAAGTGATTACCGGCCGCAGGAACAGGTTCCTCAAAACTGAACCAGGAAGCTTCCACCGCATAGTAAATCGGCGCGTCACCATCCGTTTTCACAATTCGAATCGGTGTCGAATCGTTCACCAAATCGTTGGGGATCACAAAACGACTGGGCGCTTTGAAGATGTTATCGGGAGTGACGCGCTCGGTTGCGACCAGGGTGTCACCTGCATAGATTTCATACTCCAATTCGGAATCCAATTCTCCACTGACCTTGAGGTAATCATTCAAAGCGAGCAAAGTCATCGCGGTGTCGCGTGTGTTGGACCAATGAGCCCCGCGTCGATTCTGAATCAACCAGCGAAGCACCGGCTCGATCAGCTCGCTGTCCGGATCAATCGCAAGCAAAGCCCGCAAGGCAACAGATGTCGCCTCGACCCCGCCATCCGACCAGCGATGATAGATGCCGTCCTCTCCCCAATGCGCGGTGGCGCCTGATGCGCCCGACAAAGTTCCCGCTTGCAGTTGGGAAGGAGCAGAGGCTTTGGTATGAATCACACCGTTTTCCAAATTGCGAATCAGTGTTTCAGCCTCATCCACCTTCCCGGCATCATGAGCCGCCAAGGCCAACAAAGCACGGGAGTAAGCATTCAGGGAATCTCGTTGTTGCCAGGCATTGTCCCATGCCGCTTCGACCGCCAGACGCGGTTTCTCTTCCAAGCCTCGCACACCCACACTGTGGATCGCATGCAGCAACCAGGCTTGAAGATCAGGCATGGTTTCAGATCGCACAATATTGGAGGCCAGGAAATCACGACCACGCAGGAGCAAGCCATGCTCAAAGTCCAGACCGGATTTCTTGGCCAGGCTCAACCCCCACACCACGTAAGCGCTCATGAACAAATCGGCATCCCCACTCTCCCACCAGGCCCACCCGCCATCGGCATGCTGCAGATCCTTCAATCGCTTCAAACCTTCAGCGGTCACTTTGTCGATTTTGGACAAAGACTGGTATCCCGAACGATGTGTCGACTCCACGTGATCCGGATTCACTCCGCCAAATTTTCCAGGCTCAATGGACTGAACAGGCAGCCCCAAATCTTCCAGCGTCTTTCGAACGCTTACAGCAGGCACGAAACGACTCAAAGTCTGTTCAGTGCAGCCATAGGGATAATCGATCAAGTAAGGCACCGCATCCAACATCGTCACGGCCAGGCTGGGTGAAACTTGAACGACCAATTGGGTGGATCCCGCTTTTCTCTCGCTTGGAAGGGTCACCGGAATATTGATTTTAGATTCTGAACTTTTTCCCGTCCAGGCAAGGAACTGTTCAATCCCATGCTCGTATGCTGGCAGCGTGATTTCCACAGCATCCCCATGGGTGTCACTTTTGACCGTGGCTTGAAGTTTGATGTCGCCGGGTTTCACAGCCACAGCGCCGATCCAGTCGATACGATGCTCACCATTTGCTGGTATGGTAATCATTCCGGGCTCCTCAATGGTTTCGGCCCAGATGATGTTTTCGGTTTCAAGCGTCACCTTGGCTTGAATGGCTTCATCCGTCTGGTTGTTGACGATGGTTGAAATGACCGCCTGATCGCCCACCACCAGAAACCGGGGTTGTTGCAATCGAATCAACAAGGGGCGACGTGTTCCAACTGTGGTGTCCCCTGTGCCCACTTTGGTTTCCCGGGTCACTGCTCTGGCATCCAGTTTCCACTTGGTCAGGGTATCGGGCATTTCAAACTCCACACGACCTTTACCTTCCTGATCGGTCAGGATGGACGGTTCCCAAAAGGCCGTGGCCCGAAAGTCGTTTCGAACGATGATTTCGGCCTGCTCGTCTCCTGATTTTGCTGCCGTCATCATGGATTTAGGAGTCACTGCGTCAAAATCCATCTCGGCAAGAGGTGCTCCTCCAGCCATGCGGCCAGCTGCGCCAGGCAAAAGCCCATAACGCCGCATCATTTCTGAAGAGGCTGGAAGACCTGTCAGGGGGGCTAATTGTGATTCCTCCATCATTCCGCCAAATCCACCACCACCAAGCCCCCCGCCACCGAGTAGTCCGTATTCATGCCTGAATCCCATTTGTCCGCGTATGTAATCCAGCTCCTTCTGAATATTGTCCGGATCTACTCCCATCTCACGATAGCGTCGTATGTCTTCTTCGGACATCACCCGACCATCCTCAAGCCGCTTTAAGTTCACAAAACCCCGCCAGAGACCACCTTGCTCCGAAATCAACCTGCGGGTGTCGCCATAAAAGAATGAACGGGGATCACCGGCGATGTCCTGCTGAATGTAGGTCACCGATTCGTCAAACACCGCCAGTGAGATTTCACCTTGGACGGGTTTTCCCTCATCGTTGGTAACCTGAACGTCCACCACTGCTTTCTCACGTGGTTGGTAGTTGGGTTTGTCCGAGGTTACTTTTACCTGCAGGAATTCCTGAACCGGTGGAACCGTCACACGTTCCTGATCGGAGCGCACGCGATAATCATCCACCATCAAAGCCTGAATGTAATAGTTCGGGATGTGGGCGGCGCTGATCTCAAGCGGAACCATGCGAGTGGTTCCTTCGATATGGATTACACGGTGCTCGATCATGTTTTCGGCGCCCAAGGTCAACAGGACCCATCGATCATTCGTGGGAACGCTCAACATGACCGGGGCTGTTTCCCCAGCTTTGAAGGTGTCTTTATCAATGATGATTTCCACACCTTCGCTCTTGTAACCCAAGGCATCTTCGCCAGCCCCGCGCACCCAAAGATCGGTTTCGGACCGAATTTCTTTACCAGGGCCGGGCAAACCTCCCTCACGTTTGTCCTCACTCGTCCAAAGTGCCGTGTAGTAGCCGGATTCGGCCGGAGTAAAAGTCAGTTCGGCATGGCCTTCGGCATTGGTGGTCACGTTGCGTTCCATTACCACTTCCGTAGCATATCCCTTCTCTTTCAAACGCCAGGGACGTTGATCGGGTCTTGAGGGCGGAGGAGGAAATACGGAATACATTCGACGCACTCGATCGAGCGCTGCTCCCTCCAACTCAAGTCCATCGGGGTTCCACCAGACTTCGCGCCATCGTTTGCGAATGATCTTGATCTCTCCTTCGATTTGGAGAGGACGTTCATTCACATCCAACACCAAATAATCAAATGTGGCTTTCTCGCCTGGTTGCACCAGCTTGCGATCCAGCTTGGATTGAACAAAATGCCCCTGACGCGAAACTCGCACCTCATGTTCGGTCACCACTTCACGACGGGAGCTGTCGGTTAAGCGCACTTCGACACGATAATTCATATCGCTCGACAAATCGTCGGAGCTTTCAAACTCAATCATGGCTTTTCCTTGAGCATCCGTTTTGACGGTCATTTCATGATTCAACGATTCGTTGCGTCGCCAATAACTGCGTTGATTCCTGATCCCAACCGAGTTATTGTCTTCATACAACCATGAGTAGGGTCGCTGGACGGGAAACATGAAATAATGCGGTCTGCGGTAAATGCGGACTTGCCCCTCACCATTGATCACCGGGCCTCCGAAATAATATTCGGCGGTTAATTCCAACTTGATCCGATCCCCCGGCCTGGGCACGAGCGCTTCCTCCTCTGCCCCATCATCGGGCAACCCGACGGAGAGTTTCATTTCAGGACGTTTGTATTCTTCCAAACGAAATAAATCAGCGCTCCCAATCTGTTTGTCAGCTCCGTTCAAAAGCGATATGCGATACATCCCCAAAGCAGCTTCGCTGGTCGGTTTCCATTCGCCTTGAACCGATCCAAAATCGTTCAAAGTGACCGATTCCTCCAACACCACCGCGTTCTTGGGATCATAGATTTTGATTTTGTAAGTGTGTCCCCTTGGAGTGGAGTATCCATCATCCGAATGCGACCTGAGGATTGCCTTCCAGTGCACGGAATCTTCAGGCCGATAGGCCGGTCGATCGGTGAACGCGTAGATTTTCCAATGATATGGAAAGTTTCGATAGCCATTGGTTCGGAACGTGGTGAGGTTTTGCTGATCTTCATGACGTGCGGCAACCAGCCATTCAAAGGAAGACTCATTTCCTTCCATATCCACAACGACCAAACCTTGGTCATCTGAGGAGCGAACCACACCGTCCCAAAAACGTTTTCGATCTTTTCGGTATCGTTTCCAAAGCTTGACCTCCGCATCGGGAACCGGACGCCCATTCCTGGCATCACAAACCCAGATCAACATGCGGTTGGTGGAGGCCTTCGCCAGAACCGATAACTGACTTACCAAAACCAGCTCCCTGCTCTCTTCAGCTCCATCGGCGTAGGAGACAGCCAGATAGGCTCCTTCCTCCAGGGTATTTTCGAGAATAATTTCCCGGGAACCGGGTTCGTGCTGGCCTTGGTCTTCGGTCTCAAAAGATTTTTCGACAGCAGGTTCCCGCCCCTCGATGCGGATGGATTTCACCCACTGGTCCGGCCCCAGTCCACCATCGACTAATTGAATATCTTTGACCAAATCGACAGGGAACAATTTCAACCGAAAGTCTTTGATGTTCCGCCAATGGGCATGTAAACGAATCTTGGAACCTGGGACAAAGGCATTGCCAACATTTAAATCCAACCGCGCACCAGTGATGTCCTTGATCTGACGGACTGCATCGTTGTGATAACGAGTTTCCTCCTTGTCATATAAATCGAGCAGTTTCTGCCAAACCTTCACAGCAGATGGAAAATCTGACCGAAAGGACCACTGGCCATTGTCCTCTTTGACAGGCTTGCCCTGGAACGACAACCATTGAGCGTATTGAGCAAGCGCGTCATCCAGCCAGGTGTATTTAACATTCCCTTCCGTCGCTTCCAGATAAGCGCGCTGAATCCGTTCGTAGGTAAACTCTGAGAGTCCAACCTGAGGTTGCAGCGAGCGAGCGAGCAGGTAGTTGGCATGCCCCCGGTCTTCCTGAGTTTCAGCTATACGCACGGCATTCTCCAATACCTGCACTGGTATGTAATTGCCATACCCACCATAAATATAATAACGGTTGGCGTCATCAGGACGTGAAGCCTTCCAGACAATGGCAAGGTAATGATCCCTGGCGTAAGAAAGATTTGGTGATTGAGCCCATATATCCAAAGCTCTTTGGTAAAAGGACCAAGCTTTATGCCAATCACGACTATACCGTGACACCCACCAGAAATCACCCGCGGACTCCAGCATGAGGGCGTCCATTTCTCCAGGCTCGGACTGGGAATCCCGATCAGAAACAAGGCTTTCCAGATCCCGCCAAATGTCATCCGTTTGACCGGAATCATTGGGACGAGATCCGCTCTTAGCCCTCCATTTGGTTTCCAGAAGACGGAATTCCAGCCAAACCAAAGCATCCGGTTGGTCGGCTAATCCATCTTTTGAAATCCTTTGGTACGCCTCACCGGCAAGCTGATAGGAGCCTTCACCAAACAAGCGTTCGGCTTCCTCAAACGCTGGCAGATCCCAAGGCTCCACCTGAGCAGCGGCGCTTGAAGCAATCGCCATCCAAAGACAAAACGTTCCGATAAACCTCCACATGCGAAGCATCATACCATCATGGACACCAAAAGCTGCAAACTATTAGAAGAAATCCAAAACTATCCCCTTGTTTCCGGAGAGTCCGGCCAATGGTTCTCGATGACCCCACCCCATTCGGAACATGATTAACAAGGATTTGCTGTCCCATTGTGCCAGGGTTTCCTTTGGATGGCATTTGTGAACACGATTGCCGCAAGGGGCGGACCGGGATCCACGCAGTCGCGGGACAAGCTGGTCCGATCTACCTGCAGCCACCCCATCGGCTTTACCATTCACTATTTTAAATTCACCATTTAAAAGCCACCTGCTGACGCAAGCGGATACCGCAGCGGCTACTGAGGTGGCTTTGAAGGGTGCATGAAAGGGACGGGTTCCGGGTTGGGGATGCTGCTTTGATGACGGTAAATACCATAGAGCCCCAAAGCAACCATGATAAAGAAAGCTATCATCATACCCGCAAACAACTTGCCCAACCAGGGTTGCCCTGTTTGTTCTTGTCCTGTGTTGTAATCGTCTTCGTTCATCAATGCATCCGGGTGCCCTTCAATGTGGCCAAGCTACACCTTCGCCACGGTTTATCAATCTCCGGATGCTTCTTTTTCAAGTGAAGCCAGCACTTCCGGATCACGCACATCGACCCAACGTCCTTCGATCTTGAGTCCGGCGATGGTTTTTTGATCTTTTACCAGCGCCGAGATGGCATCGGTCAGTTCGTATTCGCCGCGCGGTGATTTTTCGAGTCGATCCATGTATTCGAATGCTTCGGCATCGAATATATACACGCCTGCGTTGTACCACACCGGATCGCCATCCTTCAAAGTACCATCCGCTTTTAAAGCATCCAACTGGGCTTGGGTGGGTTTTTCAACGAGTTGTGTCAGACAAAAATCTTTGTCGAAGAAATTGATCCCACCTTTTTTGACGTCTTCTCCTTCTGTGACAGTGAGGAGACCAGAAAAATTTCCCTCGCCATAACGCCGCACCATGTCAGCATAGGTCTGAGGGCGCACCAGGATGTCACCATAGGTCAGCAGAAAATCATCTTTGCCCACATAATCACGCGCAGGCAGCGAGGCACGTCCGGTGCCGTCCTGCACTTCCTGACGTCGATAAACGATTTCAACGCCGAAAGCGGTTCCATCTCCGAAATGGGACTCGATCACTTCGGCTTTCCATCCGGTGATCAGGCAGATCTGGGTGATCCCAGCCGACTTCAATCCTCCGATGATGTGTTCGAGAATGGGTTTACCTTCCACCGGGAGCATGGGTTTCGGAAGTTCCTGGGTGAGTTCCCCCATGCGGGTGCCTTTGCCTGCGGCTAAGATAACTGCTTTCATGTGTCGTAAATAGAAGCGGGCGACGGCCAGAACAACCGCCGCCCGAGCTAAGGTTTTCAGAATGAATCAAGCGCCGAATTTGTCAAACATACGGGCGTGGGCCTGCATGTGGCGCATGAGGAATTTGGCTTCGAGCTGTCCCAGCGAACCAATGTTGGCTCCGGTCTCGGTGAATCGATCAAGCTTGTCGGAACCTGAAACGTCGGAAGTCAACAGAACAGGTTGCGGATGCCATGAATGTCCTTTCATCGGGCATGGTGTGGAGTGATCACCGGTGATCGCCAACACGTCGGGACGTTTCTGAAACAGGATCGGCAGGGCTTCATCCAACTCTTCAATGGCCTTTTTCTTGGCTTCGAAGTTGCCGTCTTCACCATACATGTCGGTGTATTTGTAATGGATGAAGAAGAAATCGTAGTTGTCGTATTCCTCGAGATAACGGTTGAACTGCTCGCTGATAGATTGCGGTCCTTCAATCTTGTCCATCCCCACCAACTGGGCCAGTCCCTTATACATAGGATATACCGCCAGGCAGGCCGCCTTGAGTTGGTAACGTTCTTCAAAGGTTGGAATGTCGGGTTGATGAGCGATGCCGCGCATCAGAAATCCGTTCGCGGGACGTTCGTCTTTGATGATGGGAAGGGCTTTTTCGTAGAAAGCTTTGATGAGCTTGGCTGCTTTCTGAGCTTTCTTGGATGAGGCATCGACAGGAGTGGCGTCAGCAATGGGCAATCCCTCACGCTGAGGATCGGTATCACTCAGGGGGCCTTCCAGTCCTTTGCCACGGAAAATCACGACAAAACGATGGCCTTTACCCGGCTGGATGATGACTTCCGCATCGGAGACTTTCTTGACCTTGGCGGACAACATCGCGCAGAGACGCTCGCATTCTTCGGTCTCGATTCGACCAGCCCGTCGGTCGGTCACCAGACCGTCAGCATCCAGTGAACAGAAGTTGGCTCGAGCGGCCACATCACCGGGTTTGAGCTCCAGCCCCAACCCCAGAGCCTCAATCACACCACGCCCCACCTGGGTGTCGATCGGATCATAACCAAACAAGGCCAAATGGCCGGGCCCACTACCTGGGGTGATGCCAGGCGCCACGGGTGTCATGCGTCCCTGAATGGATTCGCGGCTCAATTGATCCATGTTGGGCGTTTTGGCCGCTTCGAGGGGTGTCAAAAAACCACTGTCCTTGGTGGCGAGGTCTCCCACCCCATCCAGCACTATGAGAGCCAGCTTAGCCTTGGTTGGCAAGGTCAACTTGGCGTACAATTCGTCGAGTTTTGTCATTTCAGTTTTTCGTTTTCAGTATTGAGGTTCAAGGAAGGACGGCAAACAGGCACAGCAACACCCCGTATTCATTTTTCTGAAAATCACCCCGTCACGAAACACCCCCGGCCAGTCCATCCGGGCCGATGATATTGGATAGAATAAAACCGGAGGTCAATTGGATATTCAAAACAACGCAACACAATATTGCTTAATTGCTTACACAAACCACAAATCCACACACGATTCGATATACCGTTTCAAAAGGCTTTGGACCGGCGCCAATCGGAGATCAATAGCACAATCTGCCAGGCTTCCTCATCATTCAAAGCTTCGGCAAACGCGGGCATTGGGGTGCCAGTCATTCCGGTAAGGATCGTACGCAGCAGATCTTCTTCCTTTTCGCCACAACCAAGAGGCATCAACAGATTGGCAGGTTTAATGGGGTTCCCATAGGAATCCATCAATGTCGCAGCTGCGATGCCATCACCTTTTCCACCGGCTCCATGACAGGGAGCACAGTTCTGCGCAAACAGCAATTCACCGGACGCAACCGCCGCTCTACGCCCGGTATCGGATTGCATGGATTCCGGTTTGGATGGCAAAGGAACCGCATCGGCATGAAACTCATCTTTGCGCCAATTTCGTGAGAAGTATTTGATATATTCCGTGACGGATTCGATGTCCTTGTCCTGCATGTCATGAAACGTCGGCATGGCTGACCCGGCGATGCCCCGGAGGATGGTTCGCTTGATGTCGGCGTTGGTGGGGAGTTTACCGTAGGGAGTGGATCGGTATTTGAAATCTCCGGTGGAAAAATCTCTGGGAAATACCTCCCATGCCTCTGTCACCAATTCTCCATTCCCCCGTCCGCGCTCACCGTGACAAGGCTGGCAGGAGACTTTGTAAATGTGTTTTCCAGGCAGGTAGAGCGAACGATTTGGAGGTGTGCTTTTGTCTTCGGAAACGTCTCCAGCGTGATTCAACATCACGCTGACGAAAAACAACCCCAACCAATCCCGAATGATCCTGTAGCGAACTCGCATATTGACCGCCGTTGATTGTAAACATTTCCAGCACCCGCATACAACCAAATGCCGCTCGGGCTTTGGATTGTGGTGTGCAGCACCGCTCTGGATACGCCAGGGTAACGTTGTGGTTGGCTTGTGCAGATTGCATCCCATTCCTCATGGCGAATCTCCTCACGAGCGAGTTTACGTTTGAAGAATTTGAATACGACCTGCGCATGCGGACCGTATCCAAAGCTGTGTCAAGCCACAGCACTCAAAAATTGCGATGGCATTCATTGGATACCAATGGGTGGGTGGATGCGCTGATCCGGAAGGAAGTCTATGTCAGCAAACAGAAACAATCTTCCCTGAGAGTCCGCTTTGCAATCGATAGGTTTCACCGGCTTTTTTTCCTTTGAGAGCGGCGCCAACAGGAGATTCGGGGGTAATGACCGTGACGACGCCCATTTTCAGCTTCAACTCGATCCCACCACCGTGATGCATGAGGAAAAAATAGTCCTGAAAACCATCCATATCCACCTCCACGAACGCGCCAATCCCGATAGGTTTACCTTTGAAAGAAACTGTCGACATGGATCGCAGCTCATCCACCTGGGCAGCCAGTTCCTTGAACTGCAAGGCGTGACCACGCGCCAGATAAGAAGCCTCCAACCCACTGGTATCCCACTTGGTTTCGGCTCGGGATTCCTCATTGGTGGCGCCATCGGAAGCCTGCTTATTGGCGGCATGGTGCCGTCGCAATTGCGATTCCATGCACTCCAACAACGCTTTCATGAGTTCGGATTTATCCATATTCAAATCCCCCGTTCCATGCCCAAAACCAACTCGTTTGTAAATAGTGAATTTAAAATTGTGGTTAGTGAACGAGTCCGAATGGGAATGCGTGTCGTCTCGACGGACAAACCCTATGGCATTCTTACCAACGAATCACCTTACAATGGAAAGCCCAAATCATCCGAACGCCCCACATCCGCACCGCCGCCACTCACGGACAGATCGGGATATTTTGATCACCCTTCGCGAATTCACCATTCACCATTCATTCTCTCTGGTCATTGATGGCATTTCGGTATCCGCTGATGTCGTTATTCTTGAGAGTGGCATGAGAGCCTTTACCAATGGAAATGCCACTGCCTCCATTCTGACCTTCGAGTCGATTCCGGGCTGCAATCAAGTTGCCTTGTAGCAATACACCTGCCACTCCGCCACCTTTGATTTGATTGTCAATGGCTATGGCCTGGCTTCCGTCCAATATGGCGACGATGGGAGGCATTCCACCCGTTCGAACCAATACATTTTCCTTGATGACCACCTCACTGCCATCACGCACTCCGATGGCAACCAGTTTATTTTCGAGGCATTTATTGTCCGCTATGTATGCCTTGGATTGCTGACTGATCCCGATGCCGGCGGTTTTGTTGGCTTCGAGTCGATTGCGCACAATGGTGGGTGAAGCCGACTCGGAACCAATCCCGGCAGCTCCGTTTTCGGAACAATGATTTCCTTCGACCACGGGCGTGGCATGATCGCTGCAGCCGATCCCGGCAAGTTTATTGCGATCACAACGATTGCCACGCAATACCGGGGCTGATTTCTCGGTGCATCCAATTCCCGCCATCTCATTTTCATAGCAATCGTTTTCTTCCACAACCGGACGGGTACCGGCACCGGTCCGGATGCCGATGCCTGCGCGTCGATTGCCGTGGCACCGGTTCTTTCTCACGATCGGGCTGGCGCCGTTACTGATACCAATTCCTGCACGAACGTTGTTGAAACAATCGTTCTCCGTGACCAGTGGACTGGCGTTGTTATGTCCGATGCCGGCATAGAAATTTTCGAAACAGGTATTGCCCGATATGATGGCGGTGGAACCCTTCATGGATCCGATTCCGCCCCCCATGTTGCGGTAACTGACGTTGTTGAATATCCTGGGTGAACATTCCTTCGCATCCTCACCCTGAATCGCAATACCGGTGTGACCATTGTGGTGCACAATGTTGTGGACCACCGTGCAGTTCACACCTGATACGGAGATGCCGGGCGCTCCGAAATGACCGATGTCATCGTGTGATTGGTGCATCCCTTTTTCGTCCCAGTGCTTTTGCCAAAGAGCTTCGTCAAATACGCCCATTGCGGTGATGGTGAATCCATCCAAAATCGAGCCTTCCGCCATGATCACTCCGGCAACGTCCTCAACCTTCCCACCGCCATCCAGGATGGTCGCCTCAGCACGTTTGAATCCCTTGCCTCCGAGATCATCGCTTCCTTTGCTTCGAAGATGAACGTGAGGCTTTAGCCGGATGCGCTCATGGTATACACCGTGGGATACCACGATGACATCGTGCGCCTTGGCGGCATCAATGGCCTTCTGGATCGATTTATAATCAGCGGGAACTTCAATCTCACCTGCCTGGAGTAGAGATGGCAAAGCAAGTAGAAGGAAGCAAAAGAAGGTTGATGATATCTTTTTCATCTGATGAAGAGGGTCGTTTCTCACCCCTGAGCGTGAATGTAAACCTGATAGGCCCGAGATACAACCCCGAAGGAAGCAGTCAACTGCTGGCGAAGGCGCCGAAGGGGATGAATTCACCCTTCAAAAACGAAGACGGCTTCATTTTATGGTGAATTGGAACAGCTTGACCTGTCTGCTGACCGGCTTAAAGTGGGCCTCGGCGCAACTTTGCATGCGTCGCGTGTTCATTAGATTAAAGGTTTATGCCACAATTTTCCTACAAAGCGCGCAAGCGAAGCGGCGAACTGGTTCAGGGCGTGATCGAAGTCCCGGATCGTTCGGCGGCCTTGTCGCAGATCGAGCGTGAAGGCTTGTTGCCCATAGCGTTGGACGCAGTCAAGGGCAAGGGCTCCAAAGCTGCTAAACCCGCTCGCGCTCCTCGAGGTCGCGCCGCTGAATCCGCCAACGAAGGCTCTGCCCCCCCCATTCTGCGTGAAATATTCAGTCGCAAACGCAAGCCCAAGCTGCAGGAACTGGCCACTTACACTCAGCAGTTGGCCAATCTGCTTCACTCCGGCATGCCTCTTACTGTGGCACTCAACAGCATGAGTCACCTGAAATCCAAAGGTATTCCACAGGAGATCAGCCAGCAGTTGCGACAGGACGTCATGGAGGGCAAAGGCTTGTCCGACGCCATGGCCAAGCAGCCACATATCTTTACGGACCTCTATATCAACATGATCCGCGCCGGCGAACAAAGCGGTGCATTGGAAGAGGTTCTGCAGCGATTGGCCGATCATTTCGAGCGATTTGCGGAGGTTCGGCAAAAGTTTGTTTCCGCTCTGATTTATCCGGTCATCGTCGGGTCAGTGGGTGTGGGGATCATCGTGCTGTTCATGACGGTGATCCTTCCCAAATTCACCCAGATTTTCACGGATATGAAGGTTCCCCTTCCCGCCTCCACTCAGGCCCTGATCACCATCAGTCGCATTTCGGCGACTTACTGGTGGTTGGCTCCACTGGTGCTGGTGGTGTTCATGATCTTTTACCATCGCTTCAGCTCAAATCCATCTGGCCGCCAGGCCATTGACCGCTGGAAGATGACGCTGCCGATCATTGGAAACGTTTTCAAATTGAACCTGTTCAGCCAGTTTGCAAGAACCTTGGCCACTCTGTTGAAGAACGGGGTACCTGTCCTGACAGCGTTAAAAATCACGGAGAAAGTGATCCCGAACGTCGTCCTGGCCGAAGCGATTGCCAAGACGCGCGAAGATGTAACGGATGGTAAAACAATTTCACAACCCCTGGCCCGCAGCAAAGTGTTTCCGCAGTTGATGATCGATCTGATCAAGATCGGTGAAGAAACCGGTGACGTGCCGGGATCCCTGCAAAGTGTGGCGGAAACGTACGAGAACGAACTGACCATCGCCTTGCGCGTGATGACGAACCTGGTCGAACCGGCCATGATCATCCTGATGGCGATCGGTGTGGGAGGACTGTTGTTCAGTATTCTCTCAGCCATGTTCCAGATCACCTCCTCCATTGGCAGCCGATGAACCTCCAACGCCACAACAAGAAGCAGAGTGCTTTTACCCTCATCGAAGTGATGTTGGTGACCGGTATCGTCTTGTTGATGCTTGGATGGGGCGTCCCCAACATGCTGCGCGCGCTGGAAAAACATGGCATCGCCAAAGCCACCATGGACATCATGGACGGCTGCAAACAAGCAAGGGCCCTGGCCATTTTGAAGGGCACCATGGCTGAGTTGGTCATCAACACGGACAACGACTCATATGCCCTTTACGTACGCGCAGCCAGCAACCCCAGACTACTGGGCCCGGAAAATCCAGGGCTGCCGGAAGACATGATCAATCCGGATCCGATGACGAGAAACAACTCCCGCAAATCCAGAACTCATTTTGAAGAACTGGACGGATTCCGACGCACCCTGGATTACAACATTGCCTTGGAGGAAATTTGGGTCAATTTTGTGGATTTGATCAAGGAAGGGGCCGGAGAAGCGAGGATTCGCTTTTTTCCCAATGGCACGTCGGATGAATTCATGGTGACCGTCCTGCTGAATGACGACCGCCGCATCATCATGCTCGATCCCATCACCGGACTCCCCAGTCTGTCGGATCCCAAGCATATGAGTTACTAGTTTAAATTTCCTAATGAAGATCACTCCCTCCAACAAACAGAGTCGTTTCCCTGCGATACAGGAGGCTTTCAGTCTGTTGGAGGTCATGATCGCCATTGCGATCTTCTTCACATCGGTCTTTGTGATTCTGGAACTGACCAGCCAGCACCTGCGCACCGCACGTATTCTGCAAACGCTGGATGTGGATCGCACCAGTCTTCCGTCATTATTATCCATGACCAACTTTCTGGAGATCGGCCCCCTGCCCATTGATGTCAAAATTGCATACGAAGACGCGCATCCCGGTGTGACCGTGGATGGGTTCATTGATGAGGTCGCGACGAACGGGTTGTTCCGGGTCGATTACAGCATTCATTGGATGTCAGAAAACAGCATGCGCCAGTCCCGCAACAGTATCCTGTTATGGCGTCCCAACATGGGAGCACGAAGGGGAGTTTTGCCACGATGAACATTCAAACACCCACCAGCCTCCGGGCTCTTTTCAACAAACCGGCTCCAACAAGGGCAAACGGAAGGCAAAGTTTGAGGCGTGCGCTTCGACTGCGCGCCTTCACGCTCATTGAAATCATGGTGGCAATTGGTGTGTTGGGAGGTTTGATGGTTGCGATCTTTGCATCATGGCAGGCCATTGTGCGCAGTTCACAGATCGGGATCACGGCAGCCGTGGAAGCTCATCGTAATCGCGTTGCCGTGCGTGCCTTGACAGATGCCCTGACTTCTTCGGTGATTTATGAGGCGAACATGCCTTACTACGCTTTCCTGACGGACACCACCGAAACCTACGCCGCGTTCAGTTTGGTGTCACGACTGCCGTCATCCTTCCCCGGCAGTGGTTTGTTTTTCGACCAACCCGTTCGCCGAGTCACCTTCAGTGTGGAACCCACCAACAACGTTCACCAGTTGATCATGCGTCAAAACCCCATTCTCGCCCCGTTGGAAGAGGGACAGGAACCCTACCCAATGGTCCTGGCTAAAAATGTGGGACAATTTACGCTGGAATTCCTGCATATTCGCACAGGCGAATGGTTGCCCGAATGGCCTTACACCAATCAAATACCACCTATGATGCGTTTTACGCTGGGCTTTGTTTCCCCTGAAAGTGGTAAAGTGGATGAGAACCGACTCATCAAGCGTATCGTTCAAATCCCGTCCCAAACCGTCGGAGCCAATTTCCAACGCCCTACTGGTCCGGTTGGAGGCGCGCCAATCAATCAACCCATTCAAGCGGTCCCGATCCAAAGATAAAAGCGAACTGAAACGCCATGTTCATCCACACATCCAACCCGCATCCAACACATCGTGCCAGGCAGTCAGGTATTGCCCTGGTCATGGTCATGGTGGTGGTGCTGGCTTTGGGCATCATGGCGGCGCATTTCAGTTTTTCGATGAAGATTGAAACCCGCCTGGCCATGAACACCACACGGGATCCGGACATGGAGTGGATGGGACGTTCCGGGGTGGAACTCGCCAAGTATGTGCTGGCGGAGAAGATGAACATCCCCATCGAGAACCAGTTTGACGCGCTGAATCAAATGTGGGCGGGCGGACCTTTTGGAACGAATGATGTCCTGGCAGCTGTATCGTTGGAAAATGTTCAACTGGGAGACGGCATCATCAACGTCCGCATCGAAGATCTCGAAAGACGATTCAACATCAACGTGCACGGCCCCACCATCATGGCCCAGTCGCTCCTTTATATGGGAGTTGATTCGTTTCAATCGGCTGTGATCATGGATTCGCTGATGGACTGGGTGGATGTCGATGTCGGCGTGCGCCTTAACGGGGCCGACGAAGAGGATTATTTGGCCGAACCCAATCCCCCCTTTCCCCCGTATCTGGTCAAGAATGGACCGATTGATGATCTGTCGGAACTTTTATTCATCCGGGGAATCACTCCCGAAATATATTTTGGACTGGGCTCTGGCAGCCCTGCGATGGGCCCCATGGGAATGCCGACAGGTATGGGGGCGGGCTCCTTTGGTTTGGTGGATATTTTCACAACCGTTGGCGGAGCGCAGGTGAATATCAACACGGCATCGGCGGATGTCCTGCAATTGATACCCGGTATGGATGAAAACATGGCGTTTGACATTGTGATGACGCGCGCGGGATTCGACGGCATGGATGGAACCGAAGATGACATTCCCTTCACACGCATTCAGGAACTGTCCATGGTCCCCAGCATCACGCCAGACGTGTTGCAATCACTACAACGCTACGTCACCAATCGAAGCAACACTTTCGAAGTGTTCGTCGAAGCGCGAATCGATCAATACACGCGCGTTTTTCGAGCGCTCATTGTGCGCATGGGGAGAAATGAATTTGCCGTTCTGAACATGCGATGGGACTAAGCGGCTGATGCAAGGAAAGTTGATATTCATCACCGGCACGGATACGGGAGCGGGCAAGACATTGTTCACATCCATGGCATTATGCCATCTGCGTCATCAAGGGATCCGGGCAACAGGTCTTAAGCCCTTCTGTTCCGGCTCCAGATCCGATGCCCGTCACATACGCTTTCACGGTGGACGGGACCTGTCATTGCAAGAAGTGAACCCCTGGTTTTTCGAACCGCCATTGGCCCCGGGAGCCATGCCCAAAAGAAATCAGGTTCCCAGGAAAACTCTCACCGACTACATCTGTCAATCCGCCAAAAAAAATGAAGTTTTACTGGTCGAAGGCGCTGGCGGTTTGATGTCTCCCTTGGGGACCGAATACCATCTGGGGCACGTGATCGAAGATTGCCGTCCCCAGGTTGTTATAACAGCGCCCAATAAGCTGGGAGTCCTCAATCAGGTGCTGCTCAATGTCACCTACCTAAAATCGTTCATGTCGCCACAAAACATCCATGTGGTGTTGATGGGGAGAAAAAACGCGGATCTTTCAGTGAAAACCAATGGAAAACTCCTCAAATCATGGATCAACGATGTGACTGTCCTGGAACTTCCCTACCTGGGAGCCAACGCTAAATCCAGACCAGCCGTCCAACAACATGCTGGCAGATATAACAAACTGCTGGCAAAAGCCCTGAACTTTTCCTAACCGACCGTTGCCGGCTGCCCGGCGTCCACCACCGGAACCAGACTGATCAACACCTGTCCGCTGCCAGGCTTGATGGGTTGCCCAGTGGTGATGATATTGAGTTTTCTGTTTTCAGTCACCACGAACATCGGGCAGACATCGGTTTGATACTCGGACTGGAAATCCTCAAAATCGAAGGTCTCGGTCATGGCCGTTCGCTTGATCACATAGCCCGATCCCAGTCGCTCATGAAACCAGTCATAGGTATGGTCCTTGCCAAATAAAGTTCGCCCCTGGAGCCCTTCGGAAAAGCTTTCGGTTCGCTGGGATTTACCGGGTTGATCGGGCAACTGAAAGACACCGGTCCGACCAAACATTTCGGAGAAATGGATGGTCGCGAGCGAATTGACACGATGGTTGGGAGTCAGCGCCAGGAAACGTCCGATTCCTGCCAGATCCAGTTCATCAAAGGCATCCTCCGACAGAATACTTCCATAGTGGACCGGCAATCCATCCATACGGGCCTGATTGATGTGTTGTCGGTTGTTGTCCACCATCAGAACCTTGAAACCTTCTTTCTGAAGCGCCAATCCCAGCTCCCTCCCCAAGTCATGGGCGCCGGCAATCAACACACCCTGCGGATCGGGACTCGACACGTTCAAACGCCGTGCTACCGGCGTAGAAGTCAAACCATAAACCAGAACCGTCCCGACAATAACGACGAAAATCACAGGTGTCAGTAATTCGGCCCCCGGCATGCCGACCTCCACCAGTCTCATGGAAAACACAGAAGCCACCGCTGCAGCCACGATCCCGCGAGGAGCCATCCATGACAGAAACCATCGTTCACTCGTCTTGAGACTGGACCCTGCGCAGGACAACCAGACAGTGGCAGGTCTCACCACAACAAGAAGCCCCAGCAAGAACAACAACACTCCGCCAAGAGGCAATGCGGAAAAATCATCGAGATGAAGTCGTGCCGACAACACAATAAAAAGGACGGATATCAACAACACCCTCAAGTTTTCCTTGAACTCCAACAGATGCCGGATATCGACATGCTTTTGATTGGCCAGGATCAAGCCCATGACGGTTGTAGCAAGCAATCCTGCTTCGTGCTGAAAGTAATTGGCGCCTGAAAAGGCCAGAACCGCCACCATGAGAGCAAATGGACTCTGCAGGTATTCCGGCACCCAGTGTCGTTTGTAAAAAGAATAAATCCACGCCGCTCCCACCGTACCGGTCACACCGCCGACCATCAGGGTCTTTCCGAACCCCCATGCCGCAGCCATAGGAAAATGACTCCATTGAACCCCGTGCTCCCCCATCCCGTGGTGAATTGTTTCGAACACCAGCAACGCGAGCAAGGCTCCGACCGGATCAATCATGATACCTTCCCACTTAAGCGTGGAGGCCACCTGGCGATTCGGTTGCAAAAAACGCAGCAAGGGCATGATCACGGTCGGACCGGTCACAACCAGGATTGCGCCCAGCAAAACGCACAATGCCCAATCCCAACCAAGGCACCAACGCGCCAACAAGATGGTGAGTCCCCAGGTGACTGCCGCCCCCAGGCTGACCAGTCGCAACACCACATGCCCAATGTCATCCAGTTCACGGAACTTCAAAGTCAATCCACCTTCAAACATGATCAATCCGACACTGACCGACACAAATGGCATCAGAACACCTCCGAACATGGCATCCGGATCAATCCATTGGTGATGCGTTACTGGACCAGCCACAAAGCCGGCCACCAACAGCATGAGGATGGAAGGCAGCCGGAGCCTCCAAGCCAGCCATTGCGATCCGATTCCCAGAACAAGGATCAAAGTGATTTGGGCTAGAATGTGTTCGGTCATGACAAAGAGGAATACATGCCCTGTGACTCGAGGAACATCAAGTGATATGCTCCTGTATTTTCAATCCGTCCATTCAGGGTTGGACAATTCATATGGATGGATGGATAATGAATGCACTCAACTATTCCGGCATCAATGCGGTCAGCACAGGCTTTCTGCGTTTCGAGCCGGATCAAGCTTTGGGAGATGCATATGAATCGACGAGAATTTATCAAAACAGGGAGCGCAGGGCTCGCGGCCACGGCGCTCAACCACGAAGCATTGGCCGAACTGGTCAATGGAAAACCCAAACGAGTCGGCCTGATCGGAACCGGGTGGTATGGGAAAGTTGATCTGCTGCGCCTGATTCAGGTGGCACCTGTGGAAGTGGTTTCCTTGTGTGACGTGGACAAGGACCTATTGTCGGGAGCAGCGGACATTGTCGCGGAACGTCAGAAATCGGGCAAAAAACCGCGTTTGTTTGCCGATTACCGCGAAATGCTGGCCGAAAAGGATCTGGATATTGTGCTGATCGGCACCCCGGACCACTGGCACGCTCTCAACATGATTGAAGCCGTCAAATCCGGAGCTGATGTTTACGTTCAAAAACCCATCAGTGTCGATGTCCGTGAAGGTCAGGCAATGCTCAAAGCAGCACGGCAGTATGGTCGCGTGGTGCAGGTCGGCACGCAACGCCGCAGCACACCCCATTTGATTGAGGCCAAGAAAAAGTTCGTCGACACCGGCATGCTGGGCAACATCGCTCATGCTGAGATTTGTTGCTACTACCACATGCGCAATCGGTCCAATCCACCCAACATCGCTCCTCCCGCCAACCTGGATTACGAAATGTGGACCGGCCCCGCCCCCATGCGTCCTTATAACAACATCGTGCACCAACGTGGGTGGAGAGCGTTCATGGAATACGGCAACGGTATCATAGGAGACATGTGCATCCACATGCTGGACACCGTCCGCTGGATGCTGGATCTGGGCTGGCCTGAAACTGTATCTTCCTCCGGGGGTATTCTGGTGGACAAACAGGCCAAGGCGAACATCTCCGACACGCAGACTGCCACATTTGATTTCAAAGACCTGCAGGTCGTCTGGCAACACCGAACCTGGGGACATGCGCCTGATCCGGATTATCCGTGGGCAGCGTTTCTCTACGGGGATAAGGGAACCTTGAAAATGAGTGTCAACAGCTATGACTTCATCCCAAGTGACCGCGGAGCATCTCCGGTCCATCAGGATGTGGTCATGGAATTGGATGAATACCCGGAAGATCGTACCGAGAAAGATCTCGAACGCCATGTCGCACCGGCTGTGCGTGGGCACATGTTGGATTTCCTCAACGCCATAGCCACACGAGGCAAGCCTGTGGCGGATATTGAGCAAGGACATATTTCAACGACATCCTGCATTTTGGCCAATCTGTCCATGGAACTGGGACGTCAGTTGAAATGGAATCCGGAATCCGGAACCGTGGTGAATGATCCGGAAGCAAACAAGCGTTTGGCTCGCGTTTATCGAGCACCTTGGCAGCATCCTTTTGCATAAGCTGGAATCATTGTATACCAGCCATCCAATCAGTCACATTTATCCATCTCAAAGCCCGGGTTCAAATGACCCCGGGCTTTTTTGTTTGATCCGTTTTGTAACGTTATTGTCACCAAGCCGAACCAATTCATCATCAAAGTGATTTTGCTGACAAGCCGGATGAAAAATATGATTCTTATTTTTGATAAACGGCAGTTATCCTGCTACCTTGTTATCTTGTATGAAATCTGCGGTCTTCTTAGAAAGGGATGGTATTGTCAATCGATATCCATTGGGGCAAAGCAAGCCCGTGTCACCGACACGCGTCGAGGAATTTCAGATCAATCCGGAAGTCATTCCATTGATCTCAAAACTGAGGTCACTGAACCTTAAAATCTTTGTCACCACGCATCAGCCCATGTTGGCGACCGGTGAACTGGATCGGAGGGAACTCGAACGCATGCATCAAATCATGCGGGCCAGGCTAAAGATCGATGATGTTTTGATATGCCCGCATGAGATCTCGGATCCCTGCCCCTGCGCAAAACCCAACACAGGTCTTTTCAAGGAGTTGGAACATCAATACCGCATTGATATGGATCATTCCTATATCATCAGCGACAAGTGGCAGGATGCGGCTGCGGCTCATTCGATCGGGTGTGTCTCCTTGATGTTGAATTCTCCCTGGATAGGAAACGGGCACCGCGATTACCTGATGGAGTCTCTGGAAGAAATCGGTGATAAAATCTGCTTCCTCCACCAGAATCAAACCGTGATGATGGTCAGCTAGACTTTGATCCACCAAAGGATTGAAAAAAGCTCAAGCCCGAACAAACTGGTTACTCTTTGGGTAATCCCTCCACGAGAACTTCCCCTATCAAGTGGGATAACTTTTCCTAAACAGGCAGATTATTCCTGCTTGGAATCACTCTGCGTTAGCTCTGCCGAACCGGATGAGGTGGAGGCAACAGGTTCCGCATTCCGTTCCCGCACCTCATTGATCTGCTCAGGAGTGGGGATATCTTCAAAACTGGGTTGGCGCTGTCCACCCTTCACTTCGATCAATCCATTTTTACCCAAAGAAAGCTGCGGGCGGGTGCTGGAGTAAGCCCACTTTTGTCTGAGCAGCACTTTTCCATCCGGTTTCACGATGGTATATCGGAAGGTACGGGCACCGTTTTGCATGAGCACATGCAAGTTACTGAAGCGGTCAACCTGACGCTCCGGTTCCCCAAAACTAACGATATTCCCCAGAGTATAGACTCCGTAAATATCCTTTTCGTACTGATCCGTGACTTTGACATACAAATCGATGCTCTTTTCATTGACCGCGCGCATGAGGAAATACTTACGAACGGCGATCGGGGCCGAAGGATCCGCCTCATTCATCACCACCCCAACGGGTCGTTCCCAGATCACCGTGGCGGACAGCAGACCGATTTCAACAGGAGCAGTCACTTTGTTCATGTTTAATTCAGGCACGTTGATGAAAGCGGTGATGCGATACCGTCCTGGTCGATCAATCTTGTAGGTCGGAACAAGATGCACGCGACGAATGCCTCGACTGGCATTGGGAATTTCAAACTTTTCAATGATGTCCAGATCCCCAACTTTCTCCACGGGAAATTCGTTGCGGGATTCGACAGTAAATTGAAGCCATTCCTGATCCTGACCGAAAGTCAGTGTCCTGCCCGAGTAGTTGATAATTTTCACTTCGGCGATCATTTCCTCATGAGCGAGGAAAAAGTCCTTTTTAAACTCCAGTGACACCTCGACCTGCGCCTGGAGTCCAAACACAGCTCCAAACACGAGTACACCCAAGATTCCGATTCTCTTCAACATGGCTTCAGTTTACGTTTCGATCATCGGGAGGCAAGAGGCAATTGCAGGTAGAACCATTGCCCCCCATTACAAGCAAGTGGACGCACTGGAACACCATTTGGTTCAATCTTTTTGGTAATTTCTTGAAGAAATGACGACCAGTGCCCTTATTTTGCACAGGGAAACGAAAAATATAAACCATTGCCACCAGAAGACTCAGGCAATTAGTATCAGTGAACGGATGTGCTTTCCAAGCACCGGATATCTCGAATGAATCAGGAAATAAACAGGGAAACAGCCGAGCAAGCTTACCGTTACATGTTGACCGCAAGAAAGTTGGACGAAAGACTCGCCCAACTCTATCGCGCAGGAGACATTTTCGGAGGGGTATTTTTGGGTAAAGGTCAGGAAGCTCTGAGTGTCTCGGTGGGAATGGTGCTTCGAAAGGGAGATGTCTATGCTCCCTTGATACGCGACGGGGCCGGACGCCTGGCGTTCGGCGAAACAGTGCTGGACGCACTGAGAAATTGCCTTGGTTCTCCCCTCGGCCCCATGAGGGCTCGGGATGGCAACGTCCATCGCGGACGCCCCAGGGAGGGATCCATGGCCATGATCAGCCATTTGGGAGCTTCTATTTCCGTGGTTAACGGAGCCCTGATGGCCAAGCGCATGAAAGGCGAATCAGGATTCATCGGTGCCGCCTGTATCGGTGAAGGAGCAACTTCAACCGGAGCCTTTCATGAAGCCCTGAACCAGGCAGCGATTGAAAAACTACCTCTACTGCTTGTGGTTGCAAACAATCAATATGCCTATTCCACCCCAACCACCATGCAATTTGCCTGTGAAAAACTGACCGATAAAGCTGTCGGATACGGTGTCACCGCTCATGAAGTAGACGGAACGAACCTTGAAAGCTGCTGGAACACACTTCAACAGGCGGCTCAAAAGGCCAGAAATGGCGAAGGCCCACAATTAATCGTGGCCGAACTCCTGCGACTGTGCGGACATGGGGAACATGATGACGCTCACTACGTAACAGATGACATGAAGCAATCCAAGGTAGGAAAAGACTGCATGGAACAAGCTCGTAGTTTGTTAATTTCCCAATACGATTTCTCAATTGAAGAACTTCAGGCATGGGAAGCCGCCACTCTGAAAGACATCAATCAATCCATCACCACCGTCAAACAGGAAGGCGGACCGGATCCTTACACCCACAACTGGAATCCGTTGGCAACACGTGAACTGAGCGAACAGCCCATCGGCACGGCCAACTGACGAATGCGACCGGGACCCATCAAGATCGTCAAATGAGCATCACATACTTAGAAGCCATCCGGGAAGCCCAGGCCTACCTGTTGAAGAACGACCCCAGTGTCTATATTTACGGTCAGGATGTGGGCGCTTTCGGCGGCGCATTCAAGGCAACCAAAAATCTGGCAGCAGAATTCCCCGGCCGGGTCATCGACGCCCCCATCAGCGAAGACGCCATGATTGGTTCCGCGGTCGGAGCAGCCATCGAGGGGCTACGTCCCATCATTGAAGTCCAGTTCGCAGATTTTTCGACAGTCGGCTTCAATCAGATGGTCAACCAGGCAGCCACTCTGTTCTGGCGCACTGAAGTCCCCTGCCCGATCACCTTAAGACTCCCGAGCGGAGGCACTTCGGGAGGTGGCCCGTTTCACAGTCAATGTCTGGAATCCATATACGCCCATTTTCCAGGACTCATTGTCTGCACCCCGGCGACGGTTGAAGATGCTTACAGCATGTTGATCGAATCCGTGACACTGGATGATCCGGTGGTTTTCTGTGAACACAAATATTTATATTTCCACCTCAAAGCCGAATCACTGCCGCAGGAAGCCTTACCCATCGGGAAAGCCCGTATAGCACGCGAAGGCCGTGACATGACCATCGTCACCTACAGCGCCATGGTGCACGAATGTCTCGAAGCTGCGAAGGAAATGGCACAGGACGGCATTCAGATCGAGGTCGTCGACTTGCGAACCGTTAAACCCATTGACACCGATACGATCATTGCATCCGTTGCCCGCACGGGAAGATTGCTATGTGTGGCGGAGGAATGGCCCTGGGGAGGGGTGAACGCGGAAGTCATCAGCCGGGTGGTGGCCGAAGGATTCAATCTGCTGGATGCACCACCTCAACGGATCAACGCCAAAGACACCCCGGTGCCCTATCATCCAAGACTCTGGTCGGTCCATCGACCTACCGCCCAAAGTATCGTGGCAGCCTCGCGCCATTTGCTCAGAATTTAACTTTGAACGATATCTCATTTATCATCGAAAGCCTATGTCTTTAACCCCCATCATCATGCCTCAACTGGGAGAATCCATCGCGGAAGCGACGATCATCGACCTGTTGGTCCCGCAGGGAGAAAGCGTCACCGCCGGCCAGGACATCATCGAAGTGGAAACCCAGAAAGCCACCATGAATGTCACCGCCCCATGCGACGGAGTCATTGATGCCTATATCGTTGAAATCGGAGAAAGCTATGCGGTTGGAGATGTCCTGGGACAAGTGGAAAGTGATGCCGTTTCCGCCCAATCGGATCAGACATCCGCACCAACCGCATCTCAAGCGACTTCACAGCCAAAACAATCCAGGCAGGAATCCAAACAGCCCGGTTCAAAACAACCGACTCCCGCGCCGGCGAGTGCGGAAAGTTCGTTCTCAGTCGTAAAACCCACCATCAAGGGCCTTCCCGTGCCGGCTCACTTCGTAGGGGCTCAGTACATGTCGCCCCGCATGAAAGCCCGTATGTATGAGCTGGGACTGCGGGAAGCGGATCTGGCGGGTATCGCTGGCAGTGGAGCCGGGGGGCGCTTGACCATCCAGGATTTTGAAAAATTTCTTACTCAACTTGAGCAGGCGCGCCTCACGCAAGCCTCTTCGATGCGCGTAGCGGTGGCAGATGCCATGCGCCGCAGCTGGACCAGACCCCTGGCCACAGTGGGGACACCTGTCAAATTGGATCCCTTGTTGTCCCATCGGGCCAAACTCAATCCAAAACCCGGCCCGGCCCTTTTTGCCATCCGAGCACTGGCCATCGCCCTTTCTGAGAACAGCGCAACTGCCGGAAGATTGATCGGCAACAAAATCGCGCATCCTGCTTCGATCGACATCGGGTTTGCTGTGGAAGCGGAAGATGGAGTGCTGGTTCCGGTCATTCGCAACGCTGACAACACCTCCGTCACCAGCATGGTGGAAACCTACAACAATCTGGTTAACTCAGCGCGTCTACGTAAACTACCAGCCAATGCAACAGGCGGTTCCATCGCCACCGTCACCAACTTCGGCACATTTGGCTTAACATGGGCCACCCCCATTCCACTCCCCGAACAGACGCTGGTGCTCGGCCTTGGAGCAGGAAGAAAAGTCCCTTTCTGGGACGAATCCACCTCCTCGTTTGTTCCGGTAACCGAAGCTCAGCTCACTTTAAGCTTCGATCATCGAGTCCTGGACGGAGGTGCTGCGGGACGACTATTGACACGCATCAATGAACTCATGACACACCCCCAACAGCTCTGATCCATCAAAGTATGGTGTTCTCAAATCTGATTTTGGCATTTCTTATGCTTCAAATTTGACAAATCGAATGATTGCAACGAGATTAAATGCCGTGCCTCGGTAGCTCAATTGGTAGAGCAGTTGACTCTTAATCAATTGGTTCTAGGTTCGAGTCCTAGCCGGGGTACCAATTCGCTCCGTTTACGACTTCCTTTACGGATGAATTGGTTCGGCTTTCGATTTTTCCATGAAAGGCAGGTATGTTTAACGCACCATCATCCAAAATTAGCAAGACATTCGCAGGCATGATCGCCTTCGGATGTGTCGGATTTTTCACCGTCGCCAACGCTCAGTTCGTCGCTGAGGAAGTCGTCTATGACAACATATTGGGTCCTGTAACCGGACAGTATCCGCGAACAGTCGAATACGGCGACGAGATTATTTTGGCAGGCGACGCCCGAAAGATCACCAAATTTGAATTCGAATATCTGGGCCAATTCGAACCGGAAGGAGACGAAACCTGTATCGTTCGGTTTTATGCCAACGACGGAGAGGAAGTCTTTGAAGCAAACAGCCCAGGCACCCTTCTTTACCAAAGTGAACCCTTTACCATCTTTCCGGATTTCAATACGGCGGTCATCGATAATTTTGGCGTCGATGTCCCGGACAGGTTCACGTATACAGTGGAATTTGATGGATTAAGCGGCAGGAGCACGGATCGGGCAAGTCTTCTGCTGAGGGACCCGGTCCTATTGGGAAAAAGTTTTGATGATTTCTGGGTGAGACTCGCCAATGGATGGACTCCCTGGAGATTCAATGGAGATCCCATCGCGAATTTCGCCTGCAGAGTCACGGCAGAAATCGATTTTTCAGTCAAATTCAAAACCCTGAAGGGAAAGTCCGGACAAGCACCAAGGATCACCGTCCGGGGCCCACGGGATCAAACAGCCATCGTGTATGCTTCCAACGACAAAAAAGTTTGGACGCCTATTGCCCTTCAGGAACTGAAAAACAGGGAATTTACGATCATTGATGAAGGAGCGGATCCCAACAGCCCCCGCTACTACCGCACCTCTCTCATCAACAATACTCCGGTCAAATTGGAGAACGTACAGGTCTTGCCCAATTCCAAATCGCGCATGGTCATCACAGGGCCCAGAGGGTTGCCGTTCAAGGCTCAAGCTTCAGATGATTTCGAAAACTGGACAGATGTTTTCGCCTTTTCCTTTCAAACACGCCCGATCACGATTCAGGACGAGGAAGCCATCGGAGAAAAACGCCGATTTTACCGCATTATCTTGAATGACACTGTCATTGAAGATGAAAGCACGATCGAGGAAACCGTTGTGGCTTATCCGGACGACTTCACAATGGAAGATTGATCAACCGCCGCAGGAACATTCTTCCTCTTCAGATTCCATTTCATCCGGATCAAATCCGTAAAGGTCCTTCACGCAAGGTTTGCATAGACCGTGCGAGAGCTGTGCCAGGGAGTGTTTGGCGACATACTCCTCAAACTTGACCCACAAACCATCCACATCCCGGATTTTTTTGCAGCTGGCACAGATGGGGAGTAGTCCATGTAAGGCTTTGACATCCTCAAGAGCTTCCTTGAGCTGAACATTCATCAGCTCCCGGATATTCTTGAAGTGCTCAAATTCCAGGAATCGAGAAAGTCCAAATGCGGCCAGTTCCAAGGTTTGAGCCACTTCCGGATCGAAGGATTCATGCACTTCATTGGTGAAAAAACTCAATGTCCCCTGCACGGATTGATTCACCCAGATGGGAGCCGATATAAAACCACGGATTCCCAGTTTTTGGGCGAATGCGGCATAATCCGCCCCCTTATCCCCCAGTAAATCAGGACACGAATAAATGCACTCGGCGGCAAGCACACGAAAACACGGGGTCTCTTCAACCGACCATTCGTCATCGATTTCCAAGCCGGGGGGACGTCCAAACACTTTGTCAATGCGATAGACATTACGGTGAATACTGCTGATCATGCCAAAAGGCATCTGCATGTACTGGGTCCCTTGTTCTAGGCACACTTGTGACACATCATCAAAGTGACGATGTCCCATGGAGGCAACCTGATGCGGCCAGGACAAGGCATCAACACGATGTTCGTTTGAATTCATAATCATTTGGACTTCTCCTTGTTGGGTAAATGTTTTGATTCGGACAGGTTGGATCACTCAAACTCATCCACACGGCGTTTCCAATCGATCAAATCCCCTTTCATTCCGACCGATTGCATGTAATCCAGATTAGCATCCTCCTGGCTCCATTGGCCGTAGCTTCCCTCTCCAAGCGGTTGACTCACCATCTCGGCCACATGAAGAGCAGCCAACACACTCATGTCCTTGTTCAAACTGCGACCGGGCACATGATGGAATTTAACAGCCTCGACCACCTTGCCTGACAAGCCCCAAAGCCGGAACAATACACCTCCCACGTCGCCATGATTGAAACCAAAGACAAGGTCTTCTGCTTTCATCAGGGAAATTTCCTTTTCCCTACATAAATTCAGGACTTCCATCGTCTTTTGGGGATCGTTGGTAGCCAGCACGAGTTTTCCCGCATCATGCAGCAGCCCCGCCACCATGGCCTCGTCGACCATCTTCCGATTGCCTCCCTGTACCTTCATGATTTTGCGCGCCGCGCCACTCACGTTGATGCTGTGGTCCCACAAGTTTTTCAAGTAAGGCAACCTTAAAATCTGGTCGTCGCACATGGTGAACAACTTCGCCCCCAATGCCAGGGTCTTGACGATGTCCACTCCCAGGAAACTCACAGCTTCGTGGGGTGTGGCCACATTCCGTCGTAGCCCGATCTGGGCGGAGTTGACGATGCGCAACAGACTGCTCGTCAAGGCAATATCCCGGGCAACCACATCGCCGATGTCTTCGGGACATGAATTAGGATCGCTCAACAACCGATTCAATTCCACATAGATGGCCGGAATGGTCGGCAGACGTTTCAGGTTTTTTATGACTTCCACAGCGGATAATCCTGGTGGCTTTTCTTTAAGTGACAATGATTCTTCAACAACCGAAATCAACATATCCGGTTCGCATGGCTTGGTGATGAATTGATTCCAAACATCCACATGCGTCATCACATCCTCCTGACGCTCCAGATCGTATGAAACCACGCGCACTGTTTCCGGTGCTTTCTGGGCAACTGTCCGGAGAAATTCCCCTCCCGACAATCCGGGCAAATGGATATCAGACACAACCAGATCGTATTCTCTTCGTTCCATATCCGACAACAGGTGTTGCCCATCATCAAAGAAACGAACTGACCAATCAGGTCTTTCATCAACCAGTGAGTGCTTGAATTCATCGAGCACAGATGAGTGCTTATCGACAAAGGCAAGCCGAACTTGTTTCGAACTATTTAAAATCATAGCGATTCACAAGATGAACTACTTGGTGAATCGGAAGAAAAACGGGTGGATTAAGCGTTAAAGTTAAGATTAATGAGATAAAAATGACAAAAATATGACAATTAACTGACGACCGGATGGACGATTTCCCCGGCGATATCGGTCAGTCGGAAATCACGGCCGCCATACCGGTAAGTCAATCGCTCATGATCCATGCCCAACAAGTGCAAAAGTGTGGCATGCAAATCATGCACGTGCACTTTTTGGCCGGCGGTGTAATAACCATAATCATCGGTAAGACCGTATTCAAAACCGGGACGCACTCCCCCCCCGGCAAGCCACCAGGTAAAGGCATGCGGATTGTGATCCCGACCATCCTTGCCTTGCGCCGTGGGTGTTCGGCCAAATTCACCACCCCACATCACCAGGGTATCCTCCAGCAAGCCCCTGCCGGCAAGGTCTTTCAACAAACCCGATATGGGCTGATCCACTTCATGGGCCAGTCGCGTATGATCTTTTTCCAGGTTGCTGTGTTGATCCCAGTATCCATGCGAGCATTGCACAAAACGTACGCCTGCCTCAGACATACGAGCCGCCAGAAGGCACTGCCGTCCAAAGGCATCGGTTTGCTTTTGGCCAATACCGTATAGATTTCTGGTCGCCTCGGATTCTTTGGAGATATCAAAAAGCGGAGGAGCCTCCATCTGCATCCGAAAGGCCAATTCAAATGATTCAATGCGCGCCTCAAGGTCTGCATCCGGGCCACTCTCAGATAATCCCAAACGATTTAATCGTTCAAGATAAGCCAGATCCGACGCTTGCTCATCGGCATTTGAGAGAGCCGGCTTGAGATTGGTGATCCCAACATTCTTGATGTCGGCGCCACGATGCCCAATGCGCACTCCCTGATGCTGGGCAGGAAGAAAAGCTGCCCCAAAATTTTGAACGCCCCCGTGCCCCAGCGTTGGATGAATGGTGATAAAGGCTGGTAGGTTTTTGTTTTCCGTTCCCAGACCATAACTGATCCATGCCCCCATGCTGGGACGCACAAATGTATCGGAACCGGTATGCATCTTAAGCAACGCTCCCCCGTGCGCTTCATTGGAGCCGTGTATGGATTTGATCACACACAGTTGATCCGCATGCCGGGCCATTTTAGGAAACAAATCACTCACCCATCGTCCACTCTGACCGTATTGCTTGAAATCCCATGGACTCGCCAACAAATTGCCCGTTTGTGCAAACTGCACACGAGGTTTGGCAAATGGAAGCGGTTTGCCGTGATCTCTTTTGAGCAGGGGTTTGTAGTCAAACGTATCGATATGAGAGGGACCACCATGCATGAAAAGAAAAATCACTCTCTTCGCACGGGCGGGATAATGCGGTGCCCCAATGAGCCCCGTGCTCCCCTCCACATCTTCGGCCATGAGAGAACGCAATGCCAATGTGCCAAAACCAGCCGAAGAACGCGCCAGCCATTGACGCCGGTTGAGTTCCGGTCCCTGACGGTGTTGGCATAGTGTCGTCCTATTCATCTCTCAATCCTCAACGGATGTAACTAAACTCATTGGACGCCATTAAAATCCGAATCCAACGGACAAGCCCGGTCCGCTCTGCATCCTTGGAGCCGACAAAGGAAGCCTGTTTCAAGTAAGCTTCGGACAATCGAAATTCTTCCGGGGAAGGCAAACGTGCAAACATCGTTAAATACAGGCGGTCCAGAAGACTCTCCGGCGTGTCCAGACCAGACGTCAGCACCCTGTCCGCCACACCTTTTGCTGACTGTGAAGTCAGCGTCCCATTCAGGTAGAACAAGGCTTGCTGGGGCATGATGGTTTGGGATCTTTTCTCCAAATGCGCGGAAGCATCGGGAAAATCAAACGTGGCAAACATGTCATACACCCGGCTGCGCAAGACCGGCAGATACACCGCCCTGACAGGAGCTTCAAAGGCCTTGCCCTCTTCGCGGTAATAGGATGTATTCTCTTTCAGCTTGCCCAACGCATCCCCAAATGAGGTATCGAGACGTCCTGAAATGTAAAGCAAAGCATCCCTCAATGGCTCCGCCTCCAAGCGTCGACGATTCTGCCTCCAGAGGAATCGGTTCCCGGGATCTTTATCGGCTGAATTTTTTGAATGAATGGCGGACCGTTTGTAGGCTTCGGAAAGCATGATGCGGCGGTGCATCGACTTGATCGAATACCCGTCCTCAACAAACATTTGAGCCAGCCAATCCAGCAGCTCAGGATGCGATGGTCGATCACCGGTCTGTCCAAAATTCGAAGGAGTCGATACCAGTCCCTCACCAAAATGGCCTTTCCAAATGCGATTCACCATGACTCTGGCAACCAAAGGATGCCCTGGATCACACAACCATTCCGCCAATGCCAAGCGCCCGGAATGCGTTTCGCCAATGTGCCCCATGGAAACCAGGTGATCCAAAAAAGAAACATTCCGGCGGTTGACCGGATCGGACGCCAAAGTGAGGTGATTCCCCCGTAAGTGAACGGGAAGATCCTGAATATCCCCATCCATCACCGACATGGTTTTGGGCAAACCGGCACCCTTTGCTTTCAACTTCTTCAAGTCCTCCTTGAGCTGTTTCAACTGCTTCTTGTTTTCCTCAGATCCGGCGGAACGTTCCAAAACCTTGATGCGCTCTTCCAATTCGGATTGTTGAGCATCAAAAGCAGCTTGCAGATCGGCATTGTCGGGATGAGGAATCACGCGTTCGGTCCAGCGCGAGACATGATCCGTATTTGCCATGGTCCGGGTGCTTCGAAAGATGCCCGCCAGGGCGTAATAATCTTCCTGATCAACGGGATCAAACTTGTGATCATGACACCGTGCACAGGCGACGCTGATCCCCAAAAAGGTCCGGCTCACCACATCAATCTGCTCATCGACCACATCCATGAGCAACTTTTCCTTATCCTGCTCGGCGAGCATCTTCGGACCAAGCGCCAGAAACCCGGTGGCGATCAACCGGTCCGCCTGCACCTCCATGTCGTCCACCTCCGGCAGGAGGTCTCCGGCAATTTGTTCACGAATGAACTGGTCGTAGGGTTTGTCCTGATTAAGGGACCGGATGACATAGTTCCGGTAGCGCCAGGCGTTTGGGAAAGCCATGTTTTCATCGGCGCCATTTGTGTCGGCATACCGGGCGAGATCCAGCCAATAACGCCCCCACCGTTCCCCGTATCTCGGCGAAGCCAACAAACGTTCCACCAACTTTTCATAGGCATCCGGCGATGTGTCATCGGCAAAAGCAAGCACTTCATCCGGAGTAGGCGGAAGCCCAAGCAGATCAAACGACGCACGCCGAATCAGGGTCCATCGATCAGCCTGTGGATTGGGCGCTATGTCGTGGGCATCTAGGGATGCTTCAATCCATTCATCAATGGTTCTGCCATCCAAAACATCCGGGCGTTGGACAGGCTGAAAGGACCAGAGTGATTCAGCCGGACCGCCCGCCTCCTCTGCATGCACAGCGTCGGCCACCATCAAAAGCGAGCCAAAGAGGAAGCTGATCCTCAACAACAAATTTGCTTTTGATGGGTCCCGGCTCACGATGATTCAGCCATAGAGCTCTTTAACTTTTCTGATAGACCTCGGATCCCTTTTCAACGAATTCGCGGGATTTTTCGTCCAAGCCCTGTTTGATGGCCTCTTCTTCGGAAAGACCCTGGGTGCGAGCGTATTCCCGGACATCTTCGGTGATCTTCATCGCACAGAAATGCGGTCCGCACATCGAGCAGAAGTGGGCGGTTTTGGCGCCGTCCTGTGGCAGGGTTTCGTCGTGATAGTCACGCGCCGTTTCCGGATCCAATCCGAGATTAAACTGGTCATCCCAACGAAATTCAAAACGTGCCTTGCTCAGGGCATTGTCCCGGTATTGGGCTGCGGGATGTCCTTTGGCGAGATCGGCGGCATGTGCGGCGATCTTGTAAGTGATCACACCTTCCTTGACGTCCCTTTTGTTCGGTAATCCAAGGTGCTCTTTGGGTGTGACGTAACAAAGCATGGCACAACCGTACCAACCAATCATGGCGGCCCCGATGCCACTGGTAATATGGTCATACCCGGGCGCTATGTCCGTTGTGAGAGGCCCAAGCGTGTAAAAAGGAGCTTCTCCGCACCATTCCAGTTGCTTGGTCATGTTTTCCTGGATCATGTGCATGGGGACGTGTCCAGGACCTTCGTTCATCACTTGCACACCATGTTCCCAGGCGCGGCGGGTTAGTTCACCCTGCACCTTGAGTTCGGCAAACTGAGCCTCGTCATTGGCATCCGCAATGGAACCGGGGCGCAAACCATCGCCAATGGAAAAACAGATGTCGTAGGCGGCCATGATTTCACAGATTTCATCCCAATGGGTGTAAAGAAAGTTTTCCTGATGATGCGCCAGGCACCACTTGGCCATGATCGAACCGCCCCGCGAAACAATACCTGTCGCACGTGCCGCGGTCATGGGCACAAAACGAAGCAAGACCCCGGCGTGAATGGTGAAATAATCCACTCCCTGCTCGGCTTGCTCAATCAGGGTGTCACGAAAAATCTCCCAGGTCAGGTCCTCTGCCCGTCCATTGACTTTTTCAAGCGCCTGATAAATCGGCACGGTGCCAATGGGGACAGGTGAATTTCGAAGAATCCACTCCCGTGTGGCATGAATGTTTTTTCCGGTGGAAAGGTCCATGACCGTATCCGCTCCCCACTTGGTGGCCCATCGCATTTTTTCGACTTCTTCTTCGATGCTGGAAGCCACTGCGGAGTTGCCGATGTTGGCGTTGATTTTGACCAGAAAATTGCGTCCGATAATCATTGGCTCGGACTCGGGATGATTGATGTTGCTGGGGATAATCGCGCGTCCTTTCGCCACTTCATCCCGCACAAATTCAGGGGTGATTTGACGTGGAATCTGAGCGCCCCAGGATTGTCCGGGGTGCTGGTGGTCCAATGAGGTGCGAGCCTCCTTGGACGCATCCTCCACAGCCTGCGCCTGTCCTGCATTTTCCCGGATGGCGATGTATTCCATCTCGGGGGTGATGATGCCTTGCCGCGCGTACCAGAGCTGCGTCACCGGATGGCCCTTGAACGCACGCAAGGGCTTCCGCTTGAGTCCTGGAAATTGTTTCAATCCATTGGCACCATCGTTGCCTCCTGCTGATTCGGCATGTTTCTCGGAGAGGTATCCGTTATCCAAAGGAAGCACCTCGCGCCCCTCGTAGGATTCCACATCCTCCCGTTGCTGGATCCAGTCCAAACGCAACGCCGGCAGTCCTTCACTCACCTTGCCATTAAACTCAGGATCTCCCCACGGGCCGCTGGTATCGTAAACGCGAACCGGTTCGTTTTGAACGGTGTCCCCAGTCACTGTATGGGTCGGGTGCAATGAGATTTCCCGCATGGGCACTTTCACAGAGTCGTGGAGTTGTCCATCCACGTAAACGCGGGTTGAATTGGGCAACGGTTGACTGCTGGATGGTTCGGTCTGGTCCTTGTTCGCTATCATTTGAATGCTTTAATTTATGTCAATTCACCTGGAAATCCGTCATTCAGGAAGCATGGGTAGGCATTCCCTTCGTCGGCATTATCCGCACAGGTTCGATGGGTCATTCGCTCTCCCGAACGAAACTCTCAGCGCTTTTCAGACGACCTCAAAGCCGCCTCAGAACGCTCCCCAGATCAAGCCAAACTAGACCGCCTGTCAACCAGGGTCAAGGGATAAGCAACACATGAATCCGCCATTGAAAGTTCCGCTGAACGAACTCATCATTGGGCATGCCTGTTCCAATCAAATCACACATTCAAAAGGGGCTTTCCCTGGCAACCCCGGTTTCTATCTGCGCGCTGCTCTTGCTTTTCTTTTCTTCTCCTCATGAAACAAAAGCCGCCGAGAGCAAACATGCTGCCCCTGTCACTGGAAAGATCGCAGGCTATCGCGGCATCTGGTTCGATCTGGGGCAGAAATCCGAATACGGCTCCAAATACTCGGGTGGACTCGGCACCTACACCGCAAAACACTGCCCTCTGGCCATTTACTCCAAGGAGGTCCATAAAACGTTTTTCGTGTTCGGCGGCACCACTCAGGCCAGTGACACACACCTCCTGGCCATGATCGGTTACTACGATCACAAAAACGGGCAGGTTCCGCAGCCCACGGTGGTTCATGACAAATTAAAAGTGAACGATCCTCACGACAATCCCTCCATTGCCATGGACCCTGAAGGCTACTTATGGGTTTTCGTTAGTGGAAGGGGACGACACCGCCCCGGATACAAATACCGGAGCAGACGGCCTTATGACATTGCTGCCTTCGACCAAATCAGTGAGGAGGAATTCACCTACCCGCAACCCTGGTGGATCGAAGACGAAGGATGCCTGCATCTGTTCACCAAATATACAAAAGGACGCGAACTATACTGGAACAGGAGTCAACACGGTCTTGGCTGGACCGAAGATCAAAAACTGGCCGGCATGGGTGGTCATTACCAGATCAGTCGCCGCATCGGTTCACGCGTCATCACCGCCTTCAACTACCATCCAAAGGGAAATGTTGACTACCGCACCAACCTCTATTTCCTTCAAACATCAGATCTCGGGGAAACCTGGGAAACCGTTTCAGGCGCCCCCATCACGCCACCTTTGACGCAACCAGACAATCCTGCTCTCGTGAAAGATTATCAAGCGGAAGGTCGCCTTGTTTACCTCAAGGACATCACGGTAGACGGAAATGGCAACCCGGTGATCCTGCACATCACCAGCGACAAACATTCACCCGGACCTCATCATCGCCCCCGTGAATGGACGATTGCCCATTGGCAAAACAACGCCTGGACCTTTCAAACCATCACCCGTGCCTTTCACAATTACGACATGGGATCCCTCTACATTGAACCTGACAATCGCTGGCGACTGATCGCACCCACGGCCCCGGGACCGCAACGCCATGGCACAGGTGGAGAAATGATGATGTGGGTACGTCCTGCAAACAGTCTGGCATGGAACCCATTCCGAACCATCACGGAAGAAAGCCCCCGCAATCACGGCTACGCAAGACGTCCGGTGGATGCTCATCCGGATTTTTACGCCTTCTGGGCGGACGGCAATCCGGACGCCCTGACACCATCCCACCTGTACTTCACCAATCAGGACGGAACGGGGTTATGGAAACTCCCCTACGAAATGAAAACCCCAACCGCAACCCCCAAACGCATCTATTAATCCAAGGATTGCCCTGCGTCACACCCTCTGCGCCTCGGCGCCTCAAGTCCCGACACGGGACGGGTGTGAGCATTGAAGGCATTCCCCGCTAAACTTCCTCCTGAAGCACTTGAACAGCAAATATCCCCTGATCTTTGGGGACCTCGACAAACAAGGAAGTTAAAAGACCTTCACCCAAAAACACTGTTTGAGAAAGCCCTCCCCCTTCGCTCGCAGCAAATGGAATGGTTTGCCAATCAGCAGAAGCTTCGGATTTGAAAACAACCTGATAGGAAACTTTCCGACGAGCCGGAAAATCAATTTTGATCCGTTTGAAGATTCCCAAATCCAGCACCTTGCTGGTAATCGAAAACTTCAAACGAGGAACCAGAATATCAAGTGAACCATCCGGGCAAATCTCGGATTCCAACACATCCAGGCCGAAGGGCGCCGGCCCACTGATCCGCGTACCGTCCACTCGAAACCGTGAAGCGTGACACGGACAGGTATGCGTGTTGGAAGATTGACTGAGCGTCCGAACGGCACAAGAAGCGTGCGGGCATTCGGCATTGAGCACGATGAGTTCTCCGCTCTCCAGCCGATTGATCAGGATGGGGTGTAGAGTCCCATCCGGCAGATGATTGGAACGCACTGGATTGAAGCCAAGTCTGACCGAGCCCCCTGCGTTCGACAACACAGGGTAATCATCCGGGTGAATATTGAGCACGCCACGATTGTCATCCGGATTGGGAACCAGTTCACCGGCAAGGCGCAATCGCTGCATCCCGCCCATTCCGGCCATCCAGGCAGTATTCAGCAAAAGGGTTCGGACAAACAATCGCCTTGTAACTTCCATGCCAGGAGTAAGCAGAATCGATGCCGATCAGGATTGCAACGAACGCGCGAATGCGTCCATACGTTCCATCCCTTTTTCAATCTGGCTCATGCTCGTGGCGTAACTGATACGGATATAATCATCCGAACCAAACGCGATCCCCGGCACGGCAGCCACTTGGGATTGTTCCAACAACTTGTCGCAGAACTCGGTGGATTTCATCCCGGTCCCGGAAATATTGGGAAACAGATAGAAAGCACCCTCAGCATTCACACATGAAATGCCTGGCATGGCTTCCAAACGTTCATGCGCAAAGCGACGGCGGCGATCAAACTCGGGCAACCATTCCTTCAAGTGATCCTGAGAACCACGCAAGGCTTCCACTCCCCCTTTTTGCGCAAAGGAAGTCGGATTACTGGTGCTGTGGCTTTGGAGTGCGCTGATGGCTTTGGCAATAGGCTCGGGAGCCGCCAGGAAACCAAGCCGCCACCCTGTCATGGACCAGGCTTTTGCCAGCCCGTGGGTGATGATGGTGTGAGCCTGGTGCTCTGGTGAAAACGAGGCGACACTCTTGTGGACCGCGTCGCCATAAATCAATTGCTCGTAAATTTCATCACTCAGGATCAAAACACCTTTCTCAACACAGATGTCACCGAGCGCTTTGATCTCCTCGGGCGTGTAAACAGAACCGGTCGGGTTACTGGGGGTGTTCAGAATGAAGATCCGGGTGCGATCGGTGATCGCATGACGCAATTGATCGGGAGTCACCTTGAACTGCGTGACATCGGTCGTATCCAGAATCACCGGATTGCCCCCGGCCAATTTGACCATCTCCGGATAACTTAACCAGTAAGGCGCAGGAATGATGACCTCATCTCCAGGATTGCAAATGGCCATCATGATGTTGTAGCAGGAATGTTTCCCTCCGCAACTCACGACAATTTGGGAAGGTTTGTAATCCAATCCATTGTCCCGTTGAAATTTCTCAACGATCGCATCCTTTAGCTCAGGAATGCCACTGGCAGGGGTATATTTGGTAAACCCATCGTTGAGCGCCTCGATGGCCGCATCCTTGATATGTTGTGGGGTGTCGAAATCAGGTTCGCCAGCGCCAAAACCAATCACGTCCTGCCCTGCCGCCTTAAGCTGCTTTGCCTTGGCGCTGATGGCTAATGTGAGGGATGGAGCCAGAGATGCCGCACGTTCTGAGATATGATAATTCATCGTTTCCTAAAAACATTCCATGCATACCCGAGGAACCCCGATGGGCGCAAGGGGAATTGCGATGAAATTGCCAAAGAAATTTAACTTTTCATACGGGGTTGATCAACTAGGATCCAACTACTCCAAAGCATTAAGCAAACGAATAGCTATGAACTGGATCATTGCCCAAACAAATGCTCCCCCGCCTTTGGAAATCTGGCCATTCGTGTGCCTGATGGTTGGCATCGTCACGGTGGTCCTTTCCATCGCATGGCTTCGTATCCACGCCTTTCTGGCCCTGATGATCGCAGCCATGCTTGTGGGTGTTCTTTCCTTGTTCGGCACGGGAGGTGCATCGGACGTCAGCGCATGGATCGCCGCCGTGGAGCAACCCATGACTGAATTTGGTTCGACCGCAGGAAAAATTGCATGGGTCATCGCCCTGGCTTCCCTGATAGGGGTTTGTATGATGGAAAGCGGGGCTGCGGACAAAATCGTCCGTGTCATGATTCGTCGCTTTGGGGAAGCCAAAGCAGCGTGGGCACTTCTGATCTGTGGTTTCATTCTGGGAATCCCGGTTTTCTTTGACACTGTTTTTTTCCTCCTGATCCCCCTCGCCCGCGGACTCAGCCTCCGGACAGGTCGCCACTATGCTCTCTACATCATGGCAATCTGCAGCGGGGCGGTCATTACACATACACTGGTGCCCCCCACCCCCGGGCCGTTGTTCATGGCGGAGAAACTCGGCATCCACCTCGCCACCGGCATTTGGGCTGGCATCCTGTTGGGCATCCCGGTGGCCATCGTGGCCCTCGCAGTCGCCAGGATCATGGATCAACGCACCTCCATTCCCCTGCGGAACGAAAGCGATCAAACCGCTCAAGAAAAAGGCGATTCCAGACTGCCATCCTTTTTGGGAAGCCTCGCGCCGGTGGCTTTGCCTGTCCTCCTGATTGGAACCGCGTCCGTCATCGATGCCTTTAACCTGTCGGCGACCATGGGAGTCTGGTCCAACCTGTTTGTCTTTCTCGGCAACAAATACATCGCCATGCTTCTGGCGACCCTCGTTGCAATGATCGTGCTGATACGACAAAACCCCATGAATCGTTCAAAGTTTGCCGAAATAATGGGAGCCCCCTTGGAAACAGCTGGACTGATCATCCTGATCACGGCGGCCGGAGGCGCATTCGGCGCCATGATCAAACTGGCGGGAATCGGCGAAGCCATCGGTGGACTTTCCTCCCGACTCGGATTGAGTTACATCCTGCTGGCCTACTTCATTGCGGCCCTGATGAAAACAGCACAAGGATCAGGCACCGTATCCATGATCACAACCACCGGCATGATGGCATCGGTCATTGGAGATAACGCAGCACTGGCCTATCACCCCATCTATATCTACCTGGCCATCGGATGCGGATCGGGAATGATATCATGGATGAATGACAGCGGTTTCTGGGTGGTCTGCAAACTCAGCGGCATGACCGAAAAAGAAACCCTCAAAACCTGGACGCTCAGCCTCGCAGTCATATCCATCGCAGGTCTGATACTTACCTTACTCGCATCAGCCATCTTACCCATGAAAGGATAAAAGCCCCCCCGTTCAGCAGAAATATCATTCAAACCGGGGAAGGAAACCGAATAGGTTGGGCACCGCTGCTGCAGGGCCGCGGGAGTGTGAAGAGGATTCAACAGCCTGAACCATCATGCGGACTAACGGTTTGAGCCGGCAGTTCACAACGCGCATTGTTCCCCAACGGATATTATTCACCTCATTGCACGTCGCAGACTTGCGGCAGCAAGTCCCTACCAGCGTATCGTAAGGGCACCACTGCGGTGTATGCGCGACTGCGGTGATGTGGGTTCAAAAAACCTCACCCCGGCACTTGCGGAAAAATCTGATACAACAACAAATAAATCACCACTCCGGTCACGGACACATACATCCAGCAAGGCCAGGTCCATTTGGCGATGCGTTTGTGTTTTTCCCAGTTCTGCTTGATGGCGTGCAGCACAGTAAGAATCACCATCGGAACAATCGCAATGGCCAGTATTAAATGGGAAGCAAGGAGAGTGAGGTAATAAGGGCGAAACCAAGCTGGATCCACAAATTTGGTGTGGGCAGCTCCATGCACCCTTTGCATGCCAACATGGTAAATCACATAGCAGGTGAGAAACAAAAAGGAAGTGATCAAAGCCCCCACCATGCATTTTTTGTGGAGTTCTTTATTCTCACGTTTGATGGCTACAAACCCGCAAGTCAGAAGTATCGCACTGCAGGAATTTAAAACGGCGTTGATAAGGGGAAGATCCTGTAATTCCATAATATAGCTAAAATGCCTCGGATTCGAGCAAGCGCAAGTCCTCAATTGCCTGCTCAAGCTCACCTTCCTCAAGCATCTCATAACTACCTCGAATTCTCCCAAGAGGATCCACCAAAACCGTCAAGGTGCTGTGCAGAAAAATATCATTGGGCGACTCCCTTTCCGCCTCATCTTTTTCGAGAAGCACCAGAAGCAATTCCTTGGTCGATACTCGAAATATTTCCTCCTTGGTTCCCGTCAGGAAACTCCAGGTTGAAGTGTTGGCATTGAATTTGCGGGCGTACTGGGTCAGCACCTCAGGCGTATCAAATTCTGGATCAGTCGTAACCGATACAAACTTTGCTTGATGCTCAGGGGACAGCTTGGACTGCAGCGCCTGCATCTGCTTGGTCATGCGAGCGCAAGGTCCGGGACAACGCGTGAAAATAATATTGGCAAACCAGGGGGATCCCCTGAAGGCATCCAATCCAACCGCATCACCCAACTGATTCGTGAGAGACAGGGAGCCCAGGGTGTGCAGCACCGGCAGGGCTGGAGATGCACCTGATTCAACCGAAGGTCCCTGTTGGTTTCCGGATTTCAGGGCTTTCAGTGAAAGAAAGTAAACAACAAAAAGAATAAGCAGGACCAATCCTGATCCTGCCAATCTTCGGTATGCCTTGGCCCGTTGTTCGGCTAATGAATCCATAACGTCTCAACCGATAACCAGCCTGGCATGCACTGTGTGAAATCCAATGCTAAATCTATTACTCAAAACTGAGAGCGCCCGCGCCTTCCTCACCATCGGCAGGGGTATTTTGAGCCAGCCAGGCATCGTAATCTTCCTGCGAATCGACATTGAGAAAACCTCCGGTCATTGCAGTATGTCCGTTGCCACACAGCTGAGCACAATTGATCTGATAGCGTCCGACTTTCTGGGGCTTGCACCAAACAGGAATGCTCATCCCGGGGATGGCATCCTGACACATGCGCAACGCAATCACCTTGAACGAATGAATCACATCCAGCGATGAAGCATGGAAAACCACATTCTTATCAACCGGCAAATGGATTTCATTCAGGGTAAAGATGTCATCTTTTCCATTCTCATCTTCCAAATCGCGACCAAATTTGTTGTCTTCGGATACCAACTCAAAAGCCTGTTTACCAAATTTGTCGTCCGCCCCGGGATGCATGAAATTCCAGGCAAACTGCTGTGCCATCACACGTATCTGTGTGGATTCTTCCGGCTTGGGCACTTCGTCCACAACCTTTGCCCACATGGGAATAGCGAAGACAGTCAGTAGGATAACTTCCACGATTGCCACTGCAATTTCCAGATAAGTGGAAGCGTGCGTGCGAGCTCCATGATAATCTGCTTTCTTGTTGTTCTTCCTGTTGAATCTCCATAGGACATACAGGTAGTAGCCGGTCCACCCAATGAAAAGAGCAGCCATCAACCAATGGATATAAATGATGAAATTGTCCACATCCGTCCCGTGCTCAGAAGCAACGACGGGCAGGTTTGAGGTCAAGTTGAACAGTTCTTGCATAAATTTCTGTTGATGTTATCGATGATTAAATTCGGTTTGTGAGGAGTCTGATGTCTGGATGACTTCGGGATCCATCAGTGAAGCCATACGGTGGCTTCGATACATCAAATATCCAAAGAAGCTTACGATACCTAGCAGCACGCTGTAGGCCACAACCATCAGGGAGAGAATGCCCCAGCTCATACCCGCGGCCATATTGGAATCGCTTTCCCCATAACAGGTGGCACAGGCAAATGCTTCTGGGTGGAGCACCAAACCAAACAGGGCCAACAAGAATGCTGTCTTGATACGTTGCTTCATAAAAAACTGACGTGTTTGAGTTTCTTCAAAAAATACCAACCATAAACAGGCAAAACAATGAGCCCCGCAAAGGAGCCAATGATGTAAAGCAGGTTCATCCCACTTGGATCCACGGTTCTGTACTGATCCAGGCTCCAGGTTCCAAAAAACACGCAGAACAGGGTCGAGATGGTAACAAATATAATGTGAAACGCTTTAAGTGACATGATGGGCTGGTCTCCTTTACTTCGAGTTACGGCATGACCGAATACAACGGCTTGTCCCCTGATGCCCATATGGTCAGGATCATGAGCCCCGCAAAAAAGAAGGTCGTGAATCCCAACACCAGATAGATGGACTTGCGTTCGTCGATCAAATGCATGAAATACAAGGCAACAAAGCTCGCCTTGACGGTCGCAATCAGCAATGCCAATCCAACCGTTAATGCAAAGCTGTCAAAATGTATGTAACTCGCCAACACCGTGACGATGGTTCCAACGATGAGAATACCAAATACCATGAGGTATTTCTTCATCGCTTTCTTGATTTCTTCAGGACCGTGTCCGCTCATAATAAAATTCAGATGCTATAGGTTTTCGTAACGCTTACAACAAATACAAGATTGGGAATAGGAAGATCCAAACCAAGTCAACAAAGTGCCAGAACAATCCGGATACTTCGATGCGATTGGCAAACTGCTCCGGATTTTTCTTCCACATACGGCTGCCCGGCCCCCAGAAATAGGCCATGACCAAAGCGCCACCAATCACGTGGAGCGCGTGCAATCCGGTTAGGGTGAAATAAATGGCAAAATAGGTATTCGCCCAGGGTCCCCATGTGGTTCGTTTTTCGATGTCGGCCAGCATGATCTTGCGGTCTTCCGCATGATGGTGACCATCCCCATGAGCTTTGGCTTCTTCGTCAGCTAATTTAATCGCTGTGGGACGATAGCCGATACCCTTTTCGGCCGGATACTCCAGCGGGTGACTCAGGATGATGTATTCATCGGTCTCCTCCACCAGGTGACCATCGACACGCATGCCATCGGTCAAAACCACGTCATGGTGGGTAAACTTGTCGCGATATTCATACGACTTGATCAGAACGAATATCAAAGCGCATACGACAGTGAGCCCCTGATAAAGTTTAAACTTCTTAAAATTATTCAATTTCAGCGAGGCCCAAGCCATGACCACCGTTACACTGGAGAGAATCAGGACGATTGTGTTGACCGTACCAATGGGAACATTCAGCAACTCTGTTGGCCATTCCCCTTCCTGCGCAGTCACGCGTAACAGGATGTAGGAGGAAAACAAGGCCCCGAAAAGCATGACTTCCGAAGCCAGGAACAGCCAGATGCCTATCTTCGCATTGTAAAGGCCGGTGTCCGGTCGATTCTTAACTGTATATGGAACTTCCATGGATTTAAAAAATATTTCTCTGGTTAGTGTTAAGCTTTCTGGTTCTGCGGAATATAATCCTGAGCCGATCCGGGAACACTGTATTCATAAGGTCCAGAATACACCTTGGGTGGAGTCGTAAAGTTTCCATGAGGAGGAGGCGTTGGAGTCTGCCATTCCAAAGTGGTGGACTGCCAGGGATTGTCCGACTCGGCTTTCTTACCTTTGAAGATGCTGTAGAAAAGATTGATGATGAATGGAATTTGCGACAGCCCCAGAGCGTAGGCAGCAAACGTGATATTACCATTTAGTTTCACCAGATGATCTGCCAATCCACCAATAGCATCGGGGTTATTGGCCACTGAATAACCAGCGCCTCCATCAGCCATACGACGCAACATACCAGCCATTCCCTGCGCAAACATCGGCTGGAAGGTCAGGTTCATGAACACAAAGGAGCACCAGAAATGCACTTTGCCCCAGAACTCGCTCATATACCTCCCTGTCATCTTCGGATACCAGAAATAAATACCCGCTATGAGCGCGAAAATGGTTCCGGGTGCCACCACATAGTGAAAGTGACCAATGACGTAATAAGTGTCATGTAAGTGAATATCACTGTAGTTGAAGCCCAACGGCAATCCCGTCAAACCGCCGATGCCAAACATCGGCAGAAACGCGAGCGCGAAGAGCATCGGCGTATTAAACCGAATCGATCCCCCCCACAATGAGATAAACAAACACGTCAGAATGATCACCGATGGAATCGAAATGATCATGGTCGTGGTTTGGAAAAAGGTTGAGATCTTGGTTCCCATACCGGTCAAATACATATGGTGAGCCCATACGATGAAGGAAAGGAAACCCAACACCAGTGTGGAATAAACCAACGAACGGTAACCCCAGATGGGCTTGCGGGTGTTGTTCGCGATAATTTCAGAAACAACGCCCATGGCCGGAAGAATCAAGACGTACACCTCGGGATGCCCCAGGAACCAGAACAAGTGCTGGTAAAGCAAGGGGCTACCACCACCACTGACATCCTGCATGGAAGTAATGGCCAAGCCTGTCGGCAGATAAAAACTAGTACCGGCAACGCGGTCCATCAATTGAAGCAGGGCTCCGACTTCAAGCGGAGGAAACGCCAACAACAGGAGGAACGCGGTCACAAACTGTGCCCAGCAGAAAAAAGGCAAACGCATCCAGGTCATGCCGGGGGCACGTAATTGAATGATGGTGGCAATGAAGTTGACCGCCCCCAAAAGGGAAGAAGTAATAATCATCACCATGGCGATCAGCCAATACAGCTGACCGTCGGTTGGAATGGACGTGGCCAACGGAGAGTAAGAGGTCCATCCAGCTTGTGCCGGACCACCTGGAATAAAGAAACTGCCCAGCATGACCAATCCTCCAAGCAGAAACAAATGGTAACTGGCCATGTTCAGCCTTGGAAAGGCCATGTCAATTGCCCCGATCTGCAGGGGCACCACGTAATTACCGAATGCCGCGAATGCCAGAGGAACAACCGCCAGAAAGACCATGATCGTTCCGTGCATGGCACCGAACGAGTTGTAAAGGTCGTTGGAAATGGCATATCCGATCAGCTCATTTGTGTTTGGATCCAGAACGGGTGAGGTCATTCCGGACATGAACGTATTCAAAATGGTCCCGATCACCGGCAGGGGTTCCCCCGGGAAGGCAATCGACCACCGCATGACCGCGATCAGAAAAAAACCAACCAGCATGAACAACAAAGACGTCAGGCCATATTGGATACCAATGATCTTGTGATCAGTGGAGAAGATATATTTGCGCATGAAACCGGGATCATGGTGATCGTGGCCGTGGCCAGCATCATGGTGTTCTTTCGCTTCCGTCGAATCCATATTCGTATTTATGTTACTCTATTAAGTTAAATTTAACGGGTTTTCACTACCCGGAGGCAGTATTTGTCCGGATACCCTGTCCGCGGCCTCTCCCTGAGGCCTGCATCTGCTTGAACTATTAACCGCCAGCCTTGTCAAAAGTCATCAACAACAAAAGCAGAGGCAGGTAAATAATCGAATAAAAAAACAATTGTCGAGCCCTAGTTCTATCCAAAGCCCATGAAAATTTCAAAGCCTGCCACACGAACCCTAATCCAAGCAGGGCAGCGCCGACCGCATAAATATTTCCAGAAACATCGTAAATCACAGGCGCCAAACTAAAAGGAACAAGTATAACGGCATAAAACAAAGCGTGATTGGCCGTCTTTTTCCCTGAACGATCCAGACTCGGCAACATCACATATCCGGCGGCTTCATATTCATCTTTATACATCCAGGCAATGGCCAGAAAATGTGGCAGCTGCCAAAGAAACAAAATTAAAAACAAGGCCCACCCCCCGGCATCGAGGGAACCGCGCACGGCCGTCCACCCCATCAATGGAGGCAAGGCCCCGGGAATCGCCCCCACAACAGTGTTCCAACTCGTAACCCTCTTGAGCGGTGTATACACAAACGTGTAAAGAGCAAGAGTCAATACCCCCAGCACACAGGTGAGGAGATTCACACAATAAAACGTATACAAAGTCCCGGCAATCGACAAAGCCACCCCGAACCATAGAGCTCGTTCCGGCTGAATCAAACCCGCTGGCAGCGGCCGACGCTCGGTACGCGGCATCCGGGCATCATGACCTCGTTCCAGGTATTGATTCAACACCGAAGCGCCACAAGCCAGCAAACCGGTGCCCACCAGCGTATGCACCAACAAAGTCAAATGCATCCCCTGGGGAGATGCCAGGTAGAAACCCGTCAGTGTGGTCAGCAAGACCAAAGCCGTCAGCCTCGCCTTCACCAAATCGGCGAACACGTTCCAAGCCGACCGGGCGGACAATGACTCAGTTTCCATGGTTTCTGTGGTGGTTTTCATAACATCGCCGAGGAGATACCCACTTGATCCAAATCCTCATGCGATGCCCGACCGGGAGCATCTCTCTGTGCTTGCAAAGTTAGATACACTGACCTTCGGGCGGCGAGGACCATAAAAGAACCATGAGCGAGGGTCAATGCCCCGATGAGCACATGAACAGTAGCAATGTCAGCTGCCTTGTTGCTCCACACTGTTGCCGCACCCAATAGCACTTGAAGGCATAACAGACCAAACCATACAACACAAAGCATTGATAACGGATGCCGACTACCAAACCGCTTGAACGACCACAACACCATCGAAACACCACTGATGAAAAGTATCAAGGCCATCAATCGGTGAAACATATGGACTTTCACATGCAAAACGGTGATGGGATCGAACTCGCGGTGATCAATCCGCTGCACGTTCAATTGATCCACAAATTCGGCATGGATGGGCGGCCAGAGGTAGGAATCATAGGCCAAAGGAAACCCCGTTACGGCCAGTCCTGCGTGTTCATGCCGCATGAACGCTCCCAAAGCCAACTGAGCAACCGTCAGGACACAACAAATCAACATCAACCAGGAAAACAACTTGGCAGGATTGAGCAACTGTGTGGAGACCTGCTTCCAACGGACCCAGGCACGGCTACTGGCGAAGGCAAGCACCACCATCAACACCAAAAAAAGTTGAGCCAACGTTGCGTGAAAGATACCAATTTCATCTCTGTAAAGAGTCACTCTCAGGCCACCCAGCAATCCTTGAACAATGACCAGAAACAGGGCCAACCAACACAATTTCCTTACCAAAGGGCTGGCTGGTTGCATCCGGGGCCAGAAAAACGAACAAGCAAGTGAAACAAGGGCCACAGCACCGGTCACAGAAGCATGCTGCATCGTGTTTTGCTCAATACGCACAAATATCAATATGGTGACGATCAGAGCCAGGGGAAACAGCACATAGCGCAGTAATTTACGTCCTCCCACTCCGTGGGACCAGATAGTCAAAATCAGAGTCATCAACCCCACCACCGAGGCAACCAATCGATGGGAGTGTTCCCAGAAAATCCCACCCACCCATTGGGAGAAGGGAAAGTAAAACATGTTATAGCCATAGGTGTTCGGCCAATCCGGCACGGCCATGCCCACCCCGTGGCTGGTCACCAATCCTCCCACACCAATGAGAAACCACGTCAAAAGGCACGTGGCAAACGCAAAGACTCGAAAACTCGTTGATGGATGCGATTGGCTCAAGTTGGTGAATCAAAAAGGAGGCTGATTGAAAAGAAAGACCGCTGGCAAGCGAACTTGCCAGCGGGTAAAGTGTCAACGTTATGATTATTTGCTGATATCCACTACGAAATCAGCTTTGCCCCCATCGGCACCAACAGTCACCTTGGAGGAAATACCTTTGCCATTAGGGTGGGTTTTGCGGTGAACAGCTTCGATTTCATATTCTCCGGCAGGAACATTCTTGATGGTGAAAGTTCCGTCGTCCTTGGTCACGGCAAAGTAAGAGTGCTCAACCAAACCAACGTATGCAAACATCCAGGGATGCACGTCACATTTGAAGCGAAGGAACAATTCGGGTTTGTCCCATTTGAAATCCAGGGATGGGCCCTTAGGCAACTGGGCCTTGTTGTATTCCTTGTTACCCGCCACTTTGGGGGTTGGATGCACGTTGTGCAGCACGGGGTCGGAGTTCTTCACAGTGATGGTCTGCCCCACCTGAGCACCCACAACATAAGGGGTGTATTCACAGGACGCCTGGTCGAGCACGGCTGGCTCGGATGGAGTCGGACTGGCAGGAGCCTTCTTCAGGTAAACAAACACATCCGCCAAACCGCCATTCGCATCAGCAGCATAAAAACGGGTGGTAGGGGTGACACCTGGCTTGACTGTCCTTTTACAAAGGGCATCCAAAGGCAGGTTGATCTCGGCGGGAGGGGCTCCCTTAAGTGTAACTTTTCCGGTAATATCTCCACCCACAGCGGAATGGAGTCCCAATACCAACGCCAGACTGGCGAACACAGTAACTTTATTGATCATAAGTAGACGTATCTCAGTTAAGATTATTTCCAGTTGCGACAGACTTTATCACTGTCATGTGCCGGCGCAAGCCATTTGTGAAATTTTTCACAAAGCACCTACACAAGCCATTTGACTATGTCGACCTTATCATTATTCAATAAGTTAAAAAGAAGACAAGCTTGTTATACATTAAATTTACTTATGCATAACGTTTATCAAACTCCTGAACTAATTCCGCCATTTCCAAGGCGGTCTGGGCCGCTTCACTTCCCCGGTTGTGATTGGCTTCCAAGCACCTCGCCCTGGCTTGCTCTTCATTTTGAACCAGCAACACTTCATGCACAATCGGCACGCCGTGTTCAGTCTGTAAACGAGCCAGCTCGTAGGTAACGGCTTCCGTAATCAAACGGGCATGCTCGGTCTGCCCCTGAACCACCACCCCAAGACAGATGATCGCCCCAAAGTTCCGGGTGTGGCTTTTGGCCAGCTTGGCGGCCATGACCGGAATCTCGAAGGCGCCGGGAACCCGAATCGTCACGATTTCATCTTCTTCCATCCCCACGCGATTAAGGGTTTCCGACACTCCGTCCAGCATTCCCTGCACAAACGTGCCGTTATACTTGGCGGCCACCACCGCGATCGGCAGTTTGGAAGCGATCACGTTGTGGATTTTGATTTCTTTCAGCATGCGTTTTACTTATTCATCGACTCGAAAGAGTCTGTCATTCACTTATCTTATCGGCAGGTTTCAGTTATAACAAATGCCCCATTTTGGATTTCTTTGTCTCCAGATAATTCTGATTGTGGGGATTGGGTTCCACAGAAATAGGCAACTGTTCCACCACTTCCAGCCCATAGCCTTCCAGCCCAACAATTTTCTTGGGATTATTGGTCAGCAGTCGAATGGTCTTCAATCCCAGGTCTGCCAGAATCTGCGCGCCAATCCCGTATTCACGCAAATCCATCCCGAACCCGAGCTTGAGATTCGCTTCCACGGTGTCCAATCCATTTTCCTGCAGCTTGTAAGCCTTGATTTTAGGAGCCAAACCAATCCCCCTACCTTCCTGCCTCATGTATAAAATCACCCCGCAACCTTCATCATCAATCCGTTTCATCGCTTTCTGTAACTGCGGCCCGCAATCACAACGTCTCGACCCAAAAACATCCCCCGTCAAACACTCACTATGCACACGAACCAACACGTTTTCCTGCTTGGCAACGTCCCCCTTTACCAAAGCTACATGATGTTGCCCATCAACATTCGACTGGTAAAGATGCAACTCAAAATCACCATAATCCGTCGGCATCTGAATCACTTCCTGACGCTCAACCAATTTCTCACTCCGACGACGATGCTCGATCAATCCGGCAATACTGCATATGCGCAGTTGATGTTTCTTCGCAAACTCCAACAAATCCGGTAACCGGGCCATGGTGCCGTCATCATTCATGACCTCACAAATCATTGCGATCGGACGACACCCGGCCAACCTGGCAAGATCAACCGCGGCCTCGGTATGACCGGCGCGTTGCAACACACCTCCACACTTCGCGCGAAGCGGGAAGATATGCCCGGGCTGCACCAGATCGTTGGCAGTGCTCCGTGGATCGGACATAATACGGACGGTCTTGGCGCGATCGGCCCCGCTGATTCCGGTCGTAATGCCCTCCGCAGCATCCACACTCACCTGAAAATCCGTCCTGAACGAATCCCGGTTGTCAGGCACCATCTCCGAAATGCCCAATTGACGCAAACGTTCCTCGGTGGTCGGCACACAAATCAGTCCGCCACCCAGTTTCGCCATAAACGTGACCGCCTCAGGCGTCACCCATTGCCCTGCCATGATGAGGTCGCCCTCGTTCTCTCGACTCTCATCGTCCACCACGATGACCATTTTTCCTTCCTTGATGGACTCAAGAATGGATTCAATGGAATCGAACGCGGAGTCATTCTGAACTGTCGTTGCATCCGTCATTTCTTTAATAATATAACCTTGCAGATAACTTCTGTCACAAAGCCATTTCCATGCAACACAAATCAGGAGGAGAAAAAAGCAGATCAGTAAATTTTTGTTTTCAGCCCAACAGTAGATGCCAACTGAGCCTGCCTTTTATCGAAAGTCAGAAAATGATCACATCCAATTTCCAATGCTGATGCAACTTGAAGTATATCCATGCACCGGGTGCCTATTATTTTTGAATGACGATTACTCAGATCACGGGCGAGCTTGAAAACACTTTCCAGTTCGCATGGGGGATAGTAGAAGTAGCCGGCTTCCAAATCTGATAAAAAGGAACTCAGGCATTTTTTCGCATCGGGTGCTTCAATTTCCCCTCGAAATACCTTCAACTGAAAGGCATTGCTTATTTCCAAGGTAAGAAAATGACTCAAGGGTATTGCCCCGCCCGCTGCATCCAAAAGCTTTATGGCTTCTTCTGATCGAGGTTCGAAAACGTACGTTTTTAAAACGATTGAAGTATCGAAATAAATAAGCATTAGGTTTCGCTTCGGTCATAGTCCAAAACGTCCATACTGTCCCACTTGGAACGTCCCTTCGAATTAAGGCGATGGATTCTTTCCAGTCGATTCAATGGCTTTTTAGGTGCCGGCCGCTTCAAAGCAGACCTGATCGTTGCAAATGGTTTTCCTCGTTTCGTAATCATTACTTCTTCACCAGCAATAAGCCAATGAGAGATCTCAGCGAATCTATTACGAAGGTCGGCGACTGTTGCTGTTTTCATGAGAGAAAAAGTATCATAAAGAACCGAAACCGCAACTTCCAAGCTCTATTTTAATTCTTCACAAAAATCTTCTACCCTTGCCTTTGAATGGCTGATGAAGGATAGTCTCGATCATTCCATCCGATGAAATCTGGTCGATCCATATGCCACCTATTGATACTGTGGTTTAGTTCTGTCGTTTTGCTTGCAAATACGGTCAGGACCGAGGAAACGCCTTCGCTTTCGTGGGCCATGCAGCCCCTGGTTCGCCCGAGATTGCCAAAGGAAGCCTTGCCAGGTTGGGAAAGTAATCCCGTCGATCGTTTCATCGCCCGAAAGTTGTTTGAAAACAACCTGGAACCATCCCCTTCCGCCACCAAACCCCAACTCTTGCGGCGTGTCTTCATCGACGTTTGGGGGCTTCCTCCGAAGCTGGAGGATCTGGAGTTCATGCAAGATGCCCACTTTGAAAAGGACTGGGGGCTCCTGGTGGATCGACTATTGTCGAGCCCGCACTATGGCGAACGTTGGGCACGTCACTGGATGGATCTGATCCATTTTGCCGAAACCCACGGTCACGACGAGGACGCCCCGCGCGAACATGCCTGGCCCTACAGGGACTATCTCATTCGCTCATTCAACGAGGACAAACCATACGCCACATTCGCCATCGAACAAATCGCAGGTGACGCCCTCCAACCCGCTCATCCCGATGCCCTGGTGGGAACCGGTTTCCTGGCGGCAGGTCCCTGGGATGAAAGTTCGCAGATGGGTATTCTGGATGGAACCATCGACAAACTGGTCGCCCAATACCTCGACCGCGATGACATGATCACCACCACCATGTCAAGTTTCCTTGGACTCACCGTTCACTGCGCCCGATGTCACGACCACAAATTTGATCCGATCAGCGCAAAGGATTATTACTCACTGCAGGCTGTGTTTGCCGGTGTGGATCGCAACAATCGCCCCTTTGACCGCCATCCGGGAACCCACCAAAAACGACAGCGATTGCTGGACCTGAACACAGAACTGCTGGCGGGCCGCTATCCTGAATCCGAACTACTGAACGAAACCGCACTGCAACGCGTCACATCCTGGACATCCTCCCGCCAGCAAGTGCTCGACGCCTGGGAATCAAGCCAACCCACTTTCCAAACCGAATCGGAAAGCATCGGCGAATTTCAGGAACAGGATCGTTCCATCTTCTTCCCAAAACCCACCTCGCTAACCGGAAATCAAGCATGGACATTTCCATCTCCCTACCATCGCCCGACAGCCATCCAGCTCGAAGTGATCCCCGATGACCGAATGCCTGAAACCGGACCAGGTTGGGCAGAGGACGGAAATTTTCGCCTCAGTGAATTCAAGGTATACAAACGGTCTGATGACGGCGAAACCTGGAATCCCATCAAACTCTCCAACCCACAAAACGATTTCAGCGAACATACCACGTCGGTGCGATACCTGATTGATGACGATGTCCAAACCACCTGGGGCATCCTTCCGCAAACCGGACAGGCCCATCGTTGCTATTTTGAACTGGACCCCGGGACTTCTATCGAGAAAGGCGATCTGATCCGAATCGAACTGATCCATCAGCACGGCGAACATCAATGGGTGGGACGCTGCCGTGTATCGGTCACCGATGTTTCCCCCGGAGACACGCACCCCTTCCTCGACGCAGCTTTGCAGGCAGCGTTTGAAACACCCGCATCGGAACGAACACGTGAACAACAACTCACCTTGTCGCGCCATGCCACCCGGGAAAACTGGGACCGCCAATTGGAAGCCCTCCCCCCGGCCGAGCAAGTGTATGCCGCCACCCGTTTTTTTCCGCAGGCAGGCAACTTCAAGCCCGCATTGGGACCGCGCAAAATCCATCGATTGTCCCGAGGCAACATCCATTCCCCAAAAGAAGTCATGCAACCCGGGGCATTGTCTCACCTTGCTCATGTTCCCTGGAACCCAATGAATCGTGACCTGAGTCAAGAAGAACAGCGACGTTTGGCCCTGGGAGAATGGATCAGCCATCGCGACAACGGATTGTTCTGGCGAACCATGGCCAATCGCATCTGGCAACATCATTTCGGTTCCCCACTGGCCGGCACTCCCAATGATCTTGGCAACAGCGGTCAATCTCCAACCCACCCCGAACTGCTGGACTGGTTGGCCTGCGAACTCCGCGATTCCGGAGGCTCCTTGAAGCACCTTCACCGCATCCTCCTGAACAGTCGCACCTACCGTCAAAGCTCCACCTTCCGGACCGAAGCCGCAGGTATCGATGCGTCAAACCAGCTTTACTGGCGCATGTCCCCGAAGCGTCTCGATGCCGAGGCATTTCGGGATTCGTTACTGGCCCTATCGGGCGATCTCAACGCTCACATGGGAGGACCTTCGGTCAAGCAGTTCTCCATGGAACCCGGCATCCATGTCACACCCATCGTCGATTACGAAGACATCGCGCCCGACGCACCCGCGCTCGCCCGACGCAGCGTCTATCGCTTTCTGTTTCGAACACTGCCCGACCCTTTCATGCAATCCATGGATTGCCCGGACGCCTCCAACTGGACACCCAAACGCGCAGTCTCCGTAGGACCACTTCAGGCACTGGCTCTCATGAATGATGACCTCGTCATCCATCGTTCCGAGCGCATGGCAAAAAGACTGGAACGTCATGGCGATGACCTAGGAGCACAAATCAGCGGATGGTTTCAACTGGCACTCCTGCGAGCTCCAACACCGGATGAACTCAACGCGGTGACCAGTTACGCTCAGAAACACGGACTGGCCAATGCCTGTCGATTTCTTTTTAACAGCAACGCCTTCATGTTTGTGGAATGAACCGGAACGACTTCATCGACCGTCGCAACTTCCTTTGGAAAACCGGAGGAGGGTTCGGCGCGCTGGCGTTGCAGGGGTTGCTGGCGGATTCCGGACGGCAAATATCCAGCCGTTCATCGAACCCGTTTCAGCATCACAAGCCACGTGTCAAACGAGTGGTCCAGTTGTTCATGAATGGCGGGGTGAGCCCGATGGACACCTTCGATTACAAACCCGCCCTGAAATCTCAGCACGGGAACCGGTTTGATCCGGGCGAAGGTCAATTGGTGGAGTCGGTGACCAATTCCCCGGGGTTCAAGGTCATGGCCAGCCCCTTTGAATTTCAACGCCGCGGCCAGAGTGGCCAATGGGTCAGCGAAGTGTTTCCTCACATGGGCGGCATGGTGGATGACCTCGCCTTTCTCATGTCCATGCATTCTCCCAGCAACGTCCATGGTATTGCCAGTTACATGCAGAACACCGGCTTTACCCTGCCGGGATTTCCATGCGTTGGGGCCTGGGTCAGTTATGCTTTGGGTAAAATCAATCGCAACCTGCCGGAGTTCGTCGTGATGCCGGACCCCCGGGGACTGCCCTACAACAACCTGGCCAACTTTAGCTCCGGATTTCTTCCCGCCAAACACCAGGGCACCGTCATTCAAGCATCCAGCAAAACGCCCATCCCGTTCCTGCATCCCCCCGAAAAGGCATCAAACATCACCGCCGCAAGCGAATCAAATGGATTGAACTTGTTGCATCAACTCAATGCCGCCCACCTGCAAACTCTGGGTGGAGATCGTCTCCTTGAATCCAGGATGCAATCTTACGAAGATGCCGCTCGCCTGCAATTGCTGGCGCCTGAGCTGTTCGACCTCTCAGGGGAAGCAGAAGCCGTCAAATCTCTCTACGGTCTGAACGATGAGGAAACAAAAGACTTTGGCACACGATGCCTGATGGCCCGCCGTATGTTGGAACGGGATGTCCGGTTCATCCAGATCTGGAGCGGAGCCGGCGGTCCCTCCAACAATTGGGACAACCATTCGAATATTCACAAAGAACTGCCCTGGATCGCCCGTCAGGTCGACCTACCCATTGCCGGATTTCTCAAAGACCTGAAAGCCACGGGATTGCTGAATGACACTTTGGTCATCTGGACAACTGAATTCGGTCGCATGCCCTTCACCCAGGGCGAATCAGGACGCGACCACAATGGCGGCACCTTCGTCACCTGGCTGGCAGGAGGTGGCATACAACCCGGAACCAGCTTGGGAACAAGTGACCCATGGGCCTGGAAAGCGGAAACTCCCATCTGGTGCTACGATTTGCATGCCACAGTGTTACACCTCCTGGGCATCGATCACACCCGATTGACTTTCCGGCACAATGGGCTGGATCGACGCCTGACGGATGTCCATGGGGAAATCCTAAAGCCCATTCTCTCATAAAGCGTTACGCTAAATGAGACAGAATGTGCCAATGGAAATGAATAGTTTCTTTGTAAAGAACTTCCAATGGAGTCGCAGTGCTGATAGAAACAACGTCTTTCGGCCCTGAGCCATCGGTGAACGAATGATTCAACTTGCGTGGAAAAAACGCAAAAGTAAGCCGATTTCCCCCTTTACAGCTTGGTTCCTTTGTGGAATGGAGTGGGGAGTGGCCGCAAAAAAAATTGTAACATCGAGCTATTTGAACTGGTCATAGCCACATAACAGGAAATGAAGAATATTGTTTTAGCCATTGTCATTGTCGCAGCCGCCGTTTTGGGTTTCACCTACCTCAAGAAATCCAAAGAAGCCGCCACGGTAGCGAATGAAGCGCTAAATAACCGGGAAACCACCGCCAAAGTGGAAACCAAGGACATCGATTTTGTGGTGACGGTTTCCGGTGAAATCACACCTGAAAAACAGGTATCGGTCCGGCCGGAAGTCAATGGATTGATTCTCGAACTCCCGGTCGACATCGGCGACAAAGTCAAAAAAGACCAACTCTTGTTCGCGCTGGATGACAAGAACATCCGCATCGAAATCGAGCAAAGGCAGACCCAGATCGATGCGGCCAACCTTCAACTTGAGAAGGCCAAGCGCAATTTCGAGCGCGACAAGAAACTATTTGAAGAAAACCTGGTTTCCAAAGAAGCCTTCCAAAACACCGAAACGGAATTCAACCTCGCAAAAAACAGCATCGAACGAGCTCAGAATGACCTCGACCTGGCGATGGAGCGTATGGAGAAAACCCAAATCCTGGCCCCATTCGATTGCACCATCCTCACCCGCCCCGTTTCCGCAGGACAAGCCGTCTCGGGATCCGGTGGCTTCAACAGTGGCACCGAAGTGTTGACCATCGCGGACCTCAACCGCATGATCATCAACGCCCACGTCAACCAGGCGGATGTCAGCCGCTTGAGCGTCGGACTGAAAGTGGATATTCAAGTCGAGGCGATCGCCGGATTGGTGGTTGAAGGAACGGTCGAACGCATCGCTCCTCAAGCCACCATCGTCAACGGAATCAAAGGTTTCTCAGCGCGGATTCTCCTGAATGAAATCGACCCGCGTATCCAACCTGGCATGACCGCCAACATTAAAATCCCGGTTCAGTCTGCCGCCGGGGTCACAGCAGTACCGCTGGGAGCCGTGTTTACTGAATACAACGAACAACTCAAGAAACAGGAACGGTTCGTCTACGTGCAAAACGGTGAAACTTTCGAACGTCGTTTGGTTCAAATCGGCGTTGCTGACTACTTTTTCGCGGAAATTTTGTCCGGCTTGAACGCAGGCGAAACCGTTTCACTGGAGCAACCGCCACTCGAATCCATCGTGGAAAGTGGCAACGCACCAGGCAACCTGGCATCGAATCCAAGCTGAACAATTTCATGGCGCTCGTTGAATTAAGAGAAATCAGAAAAACCTACCATTTGGGCGGCGAAACCATCCGGGCACTGGATGGCGTCGATCTGGATGTGCAGCAGGGGGATTTCACGTCCATTATCGGTCCTTCCGGAAGTGGAAAATCCACTCTGATGCATATCCTCGGCTGCCTGGACTCGCCTACCTCCGGCTCCATGAAGCTGGATGGCACGAATATTCACGATGCCTCGGCCCGCCAACTGGCGAAAATCCGTGGCGAAAAGATCGGCTTCGTGTTTCAGTTTTTCAATTTGCTACCCAAACTGAATGTGGCCCAGAATGTCGAACTGCCGCTGATCTATCGCGGCACATCCGGCAGGGAACGTCACAAACGCGCCATGCATGCTCTGGAACTCGTCGGCTTGCAGGATCGCGCCAAGCATCGCCCATCCCAACTCTCAGGCGGTCAACAACAGCGCGTAGCCATTGCACGCGCTCTGGTCAACGACCCACGCATCATTTTCGCCGATGAACCAACGGGTAACCTCGATTCCCATACCGGTGAAATGATTCTGGAAACTTTCTGCAAACTCCACGATGAAGGCCGCACCATCATGCTGGTGACGCATGATCCGGAAATTGCCGCTCTGACACCTCAAAAAATCGAAATCCGGGACGGCAAAATCGCCTCCGAAGTTGACGCAAAACTCTCCGGCCAGGCCACCCGCTTTCAGATCAACCGAACCTCGTCTGCGTCTTCATGAATCTTCTGGATACCATTCTGGTTGGACTCAAAGAGATCTGGGCAAACAAGTTCAGATCCATGCTGACCATGCTGGGAATCATTCTGGGGGTTTCAAGCCTCGTCGCCATGTCCGCACTGGTGAAAGGGATGGAGAACGGAATGAAAGAGGCTTTGGTGGCCATGGGGGGATTGGAAAAAGTCAGGGTGGAATTCCAGGACGACCTGCCAGCCTACCAAAAACATCTCGTCGATCAGGCTCCCGGCCTGTTGATGAAAGACGTCTACGCCCTTCAATCCGGAGTTCCCCTGGTGGAAAACGTCACACCGGTGGTGGAACAACACGGCTATCGCTCCCGCATCAACATCACGTATCGTGGCAAGCGAGCCCGCCCCTGGCGTATTTACGGAACCTGGCCGGGCATCCTCGATCTGGAGGATCACCGCATCGAGTACGGACGCATGTTCAATGAAATAGACAACGAGATGGCGCGCAGTGTGTGCGTCATTGGTGTGGATATTCGGGACGACCTTTTTGGTAACCCGGAAAAAACAGGTAAAGAAATCATCCCCATCGGCGAAGTCATTCGCATCAACGGCCAACCCTTCACCATCGTCGGCATGTTCGAACACTACATGACCGAAAAGGAACGTAAGGAAAAGGAACTGGAAAAACTTCGCGCCCAACAGCAGCCCCAACAACAAACAGGCGTGGTTCGAGACAAAGGACGCAGTGGAAGCGGCCCCAGCGGTTATGTGTTTCGCCTGAAGAACAATTCCGTTTTCATCCCGCTCCAGACCATGATGATCCAGTTCCGCTCCGCCGCAGGACTGAACGAAACCGCCGACCCCAGACTGTCAGGCATCTACATGAAGGTCAAAGACATCGGCCTACTCGAAACCGCACTGCAGCAAATCCGGAACGTCCTGCAGGTATCCCACAATGGTATCGAGGACTGGTCCTTTCGAACAGAAGAAGATCTGGCGGACGGCATCCAGGTGACCATTCAGAATTTCCGCATGAGTGGCGTCATCATCGCCGCCATCGCCCTGGTGGTTGGAGGCATCGGCATCATGAACATCATGCTGGCAAGCATTTCAGAGCGTGTACGTGAGATTGGTATTCGCAAAGCCGTCGGTGCCACCACCGAAGATATTTTCATCCAGATCATCATCGAAAGCGTGGTCATCGCCTTGGTGGGTGGATTGATGGGATTGGCCGTCTCTGTGGGACTCGTTCACTCCATCACCGTCTTTACCCCAAGTGAAAACAACCCGGAAATCACCGCACAAGCCATGATCTTCGCCTTTGCCTGTTCAGCCATGGTCGGTGTCGTCGCAGGCACGATCCCCGCGTTCAAGGCATCCAAACTCCACCCCATCCAGGCCCTGAAATACGATTAAACCGAGCGCACCGTTATGAATCTCTACAACGCCGTTTTAATAGGACTCAAGGATATCTGGTCACATAAATTCCGGACCCTGTTGACCATGTTTGGCATTGTGCTCGGGGTTTCCAGCCTGGTGGCCATGGCTGCGGTTATCACCGGTATGGAAAAAGGCATGAAGGAATCCATGATTGCCATGGGTGGCCTGGATAAAGTCCGCATCGACGACGAAGACGTACCCACCTGGCAGGATCATTTGAAGGATCAAAGCCCCGGCCGACGCATCAAGGACGTTTACGCCCTTCAAGCCAGCGCCCCATTGATTACCGATATTTCACCGGAAATGCGTCTGGATTGGCGCGGCACACGCGTCACGCGCAAAGGCAAATCCGCATCGACCTCTGAAATTGTCGGGGTATGGCCCGCCGTGCTGGACATGAATCTTTACGAAGTCGAACACGGCCGTTTCTTCTGTGACCTGGATGAAGAATTTGCCAACAGCGTCTGCGTGATCGGAACCGGCGTGCGCGATCAACTGTTTGGCAGTCCGGATGAAACAGGTGAGGACATCGTTCCCCTCGGTGAAATCATCAATATCGGCGGACAGCCCTTCACCATCGTCGGCATGTTCAAACACTACGAAAGCGAACAGGAACGTAAACTCAAGGAACTCGCAAAAAAGCAGGCGGCTGAACAAGGTGACAAAAAGGGTGGAGTCAAACGAGAACGCGGCTGGAGCGGCGCCAAAAAATGGGGAGACGCATTCTGGCGCAAAAACAATGTCATCTACATGCCTCTCAACACTGCATGGATCAAATTCCGTGCCGCCTCCAACGAGGACGGCACCCCCGATCCCGTTCTCACGGATATCGATATCAAGATTGCTGACCTCGACCTGATTGAGCAAGCCCTGCAGCAAGCCCGCAACGTGATGCTGGTTTCGCATAATGGCATCAATGACTTCGAATTCGACACTCAGGAAAACCAGATCAATGACATCCGGACACGCATTCGCAACATGCGCGTCAGTCAGGGGGTCATCGCAGGGTTGAGCCTGCTGGTTGGGGGTATCGGCATCATGAACATCATGCTGGCAAGCATCAATGAGCGCATTCGTGAAATCGGAACTTGCAAAGCCGTTGGAGCCAGCAGTGAAGCTATTTTCACCCAAATCATTGTTGAAAGTATAGCCGTCGCCCTGCTGGGCGCGGTGGTGGGACTTGGATTTTCTTTTGTGCTGGTGGAATTGATTGAAATTGCCTCTCCGGCACAGAATTCCCCCATCATTACCACGACCCCCATGCTCCTGGCAGTGGCGTTCAGTGCCATGGTGGGGATCGTGGCAGGGCTTTTTCCGGCCTTCAAAGCGGCAGGATTACATCCAATTCAGGCCTTGCGCTACGAATGATTCTTCATTATTTTACTCCGTGTGCATGCCGTAGGCCCCACCCTTAACCACTCCCGAACTTGCGAGAGTGCCTGAGGAAAGACACAAAAGCATGCCCAGGAACCGTGGGATTATGTTGAAGCAGATCCCTCACAGCTAGGAACATAGGAACAAGAAAAAATTATGGCAGACGCAGAGAACAAACATCCTGAAAACGTAGGCGGCAAATACTATGTCGATGACCAATGCATCGATTGCGACTTGTGCCGCGAAACCGCACCTGAAAACTTCAAGCGCCAGGAAGATGGCGGATACTCATTCGTCTTCAAACAACCTGAGAATGACGACGAAGCCACCCAATGCCAGGAAGCAATGGAAGGCTGCCCCGTCGAAGCAATCGGCGAAGATGGTGAATAATTGATTCGCCCTACCCCATCAATTTCAAAACCCCTCACCTGACCGGGTGCGGGGTTTTTTGTTGCAGACACATTTCGAAAAACAGACAAAGGCTACCGGTAGGGCCATGCTGCCGCATGGCCGCGCGCGCAAGATGAACAAGGGAAAACCAAGGGCACCATTCTTCCCAATGGCAGGAGTAAACAAAGAAAAACTCGCCTGCATCTGCGATCTAATGGTGCAACATTGAACGTCCTTGCGTCTTCCTTCGTAAGAGGAATCTGAAATTCGGGCGCATGAGGGTGGCGCGTCGAGACGACACGCTCTACCCAGGGCTGCGCCCTCAAATCAGTCAGTTCCGATTGACCCGTTTCAGGAGGTCGTAAGCTGCCTGCGCATTCTTATCGCCACTCTCAATGGCATAAATCAATTCTTCTTCCAAATTAACCAATGAATCCCTGACAGCCGCCCCTTCCTGCATGGTGGAGACTTCGCCCGAAAGTTTGATTTCCTGAATGGAGATCAGGGCTTTCCGATACCGCTTCTTCTTCATGTGCTCGGAAGCCTCTTTGGCATGCCCCTTGAGTTTTGCATTGGAATTCGAAAAAGCATCACCCAAATAATCGGCAGCCTCATCAACAGATTTGCTGGAGTGTAGTTTGCCATCATCACTATCTCCACAGCCAACAGCCCAGACACACAAAAGAACTGCCACACAATAACCCGCCCATTGTTTGATTTGTGATTTCATAAGTTACCTGGAATTCAATGTCCGCAGTTTGGTTTCGAATTTTAATCCCCGTTTGTTGAAGAAGGATTACACCAGAACAAACCTGGTCGCTTTCCCGGGAATCCACCGATACCGGCTTCTTCGTAATAATTGGTGAATTTCCAATATTCCACATGCCCACCAAACATACCCAGATTGGTGCCGCTGTTGTGACGCTCGGTCACGCCTTCGTTTGGACGACTGGCCACATTGTCATAATTGGACGGAAGCCGTTCGTCCGCTTCCCAGTAAAGCAGGTTCCCGGCATTGAACTGATCCATCTTGAAACTTCCCCACTGAACTCCATTGGGGGAAGTGCCATAAGCAGTCACAGCCCCATTCATCACATAACTGGAAACCTGCATTTCACGTTGCTTGAATAATGCGGTGTTGGTGCGATCCAAGGGGCACCAATAAATCTGGCCGGTCGGAACATAACTCCAAAGCTGCCCGAGGGTCACATCGTGTTCCGGATCCTGACCGCGTTTGCGAGTGTAGAGCCAGTTGGCGACATCGTAAGTCCCGGAACTCCAGGAACTGTAGGGAAGATAATCCTCATTGTCGGTCACATACATGTGCGTGGCCAAAAGCATCTGCTTGAGGTTACTGAGACACTTGGTGCGATGGGCCTTCTCCTTCGCCTTGCTCAACGCCGGCAACAACATGCTCGCGAGAATGGCGATAATGGCAATCACCACCAACAACTCAATCAAAGTGAAAGCTCGTGCAGAAATCAAACGATCCGACACAGCACCCCTCCAAAACGGAAAAAAGCTCTTTTTCATAGTGATCGGAGCATATCCTTTACCCGAACCATCCAAACATCAAGCCTATTTTGACCATGGCCCCATTTCCCCAACGCATCCCGCAGGTAGCACGTGCCTGCTTGTCCCGCGACTGCGTGGATCCCCGACGCGCCACCTTGTGGCATACAAAACCCAAGTCGACCTCCGTTTCGGGAAGCCCAACGATTCCGAACACCCCTCACCACCAATTCACCATTCAAAATTCACCATTCACCATTTAAAACCTCGTTCCTCAAAAACAAAAAAGGCGGAGCGGATAATCCGCCCCGCCTTCAGATCAGAATGACTTAATGTTGTTCATGAGGTTGGGCCAGGTATTCCAGCAATCCCTTGAGATCATCCTCGGGGAGTGCTTCAAACCCGATCGGCATGATCGACATGGGTGACGCGGACAAGGACTGAATATCCTTCCTCTGAATCACATGTTTTTGAGCGGCCACATCGAGAATCTCCACAGTGGTTTGGGTTTCCGCTTCCAGGCGACCGGAATATGTGTCCCCGTCTTTCGTGGTCACATTCCAAAGACGATAGTTGGCTTCAACAGAACGATTGGGGTCGAGGATCTCCAACAAAATATCGGAACGATCACGCGCAGCAATCCCAGTCAATTCGGGCCCAACCATACCGCCCACGCCATTGAATTTATGACAGATCGAGCAATTCAACTCATAAACCTCCTTGCCCCGTTCAGCATCCCCTGCTTGCTTGGCCAGCGGCAGCAACTTGGCAACGACCTCCGCTCGGTCGGAGGAAACGGTTGCGCTTTCCTGAGCCAGACGATAGGCGCGACCGGCGACACGGCGGTTGGGGTGCTGACGCAGCTGGGTCCAATACTCGGGTGGAATATCCGTGCGTGTGATCTTCTCGTCCTGAACCGCTCCCAACAGGGACAAAGCCCAATCCGAACGGCGCAGCATCACGCTGATGGCGGCGCGACGAACGGCGGGAGTGTAATCACTCCAATGTTCAAGAATGGCATCCCCAAGCGTTTCATCCCGACTGGCCCCCAGAGCACTGACCAATCCGGAAGACAAAGTGGGGGATGAGAGAAGAGAAATATGTTTCAGGATGGCATCGGCCGTTTCACGATTGTCTTTCAATCCGATCCAGCGTTGAGCAGCAGCAGCCCGTTGGGCGTCACTCGCACCCGCGTCGTCCACCTGGCTCTTCAATGATGCAACAATGGCTTCCATGCGCCCCGTGAACAGACCCGGCACATTCCAGCGTTCACCAAGACTGAGCAGGCGATCACGCACGCTTTCGGGCAAAGCATCCATGACGTCTTCGAGTTGGCTTTTATCGGAAGCGGAAAGTGTCGGTGGCGTTCCTGCCGGCCATCCTTCCATTAAACCATCCAAGACCGCAGTGGCCACTTCGGGCGCAACGCCTTTCAAGGAACTCAAGGTCGAGACAATACTTTCAGTGGGCCCCCGCTGAGCGTAATGGATCACTACAACACGCAGGACATCTCCGGCTCCACCATTCAAATCGAGTACAGCCTGATCATCCGCTTCCGCACTGGCTCCGGTCAAAACAGCACGAATAAAGGCGGTGTCGTTCTTTGCGGCAGCAGCGGTGAGGGCGTCGGGCAACCAACGGTCCCCGGCATTGCGATCCTGTTTGATGGCCGCATAGATGGTATCGCCCGCTGTTTCGCTGGCTGGTAATTCTGAAAACGCCAGAAGAGTGGCAAGTCGAACCTGTGCATCAATATCTTCCGTTAGACCTCCTTTAAGCAGTGCTTCCAATGTATTTTGATTGCGCGGCAAAGTCATCACAGCTGCACGGCGCACCGCAGGAGAAGGATGACTCAAAGCGGACAAGGCTGCACGGTTCGCACGCCTGTTGTCAGAGTTCAATACCCCCAAACCTTTCAAGGTCCACAAGGCGTGAATGGCTGCAGGATTCAATCCCAACGCATCCACCGAAGGATCCCGCACCAACTCCACCAGTTGCGGTACAACATCCCGTTTCCCGCGATCAATCAACATCGCCTGGGCATGGGTGCGCCAGAGCATGTTGTCATTCTTGAGAGCCGCCACCAGCGAGGCTGGGTTCGAGGCATCCAGCGTGGGAGCATTGGATGGTTCGCCACGGGTGTAAGCGATCCGGTAGATGCGTCCGTGCGTTTTATCTCGCAGGGGGGTTTCATAAGCGTTGCCCTTGCCGTTATCAAACCCATTGGGAGTCGGGTTGTGTTGAATGATGTAATTATACCAATCCACCACCCAAAGGGCTCCGTCGGGACCGACCTCCGCGTAAATCGGAGAGGTCCACTCATCATCACTGGCCAGCAGGTTGCGGGCATTCTGGGCAACAAAGTCCGCCCCCTGGCGTTCGAGGAAAAACAAGCCCAGGAGGTGACCGGTTGGTTCGGCGACAAACTGCGCGCTGTTCCAGAATTTCCGGGGAAAACTGCGTGCCGTATAAATGGCACTACCGGATCCGGCGGTGTATTGGTCATGCCAATCGACTTGACGCACTTTGTCGGTGATGGGGAAAATCCGCTGACTGGTGGCAATCGATTCCAGTCGGGCGGCGGACCATCCATTCACTGCTTCATAGTAACGATTGGGAATGGGCATATACATGCTGGCATTGCCGTTTGCGGTGGAACCGATGATGATGTTGTCCTCGGTCAAGCCAAGTCCCCATGTGTTGTTGTTACTGGAACGAATAAATTCAAGTTCGGAACCGTCCGGTTTGAATCGGAAGATACCCTGTCCGAATCGCAGTTCCTTGCCGCCAACCGTTCCCTCAAAACCTGAGTAACCGACCGTTCCCCAGATCCAGTTGTCGAATCCGTAACGTAAATTACTCTCGGCCGCATGGGTGTCCCGCGTGCCCCATCCTTCGAACAACACCTTGCTCTCATCGGCCTTGTCATCGCCATCCATGTCCTTGAAAAACTCGGTCCGTCCCGAGTGAACAACAATCACTCCACCATTGGCGAAAACGAAACTGGTGGGGACGCTCAATTTGTCGACAAAAACCGTGAACTTGTCAGCTTTGCCGTCACCGTCCGTATCCTCCACGATTTTCAATCGATCCCGCCCCTGACCTTCGGGCTGCATTTCGTTGGGGTAATCGATGGATTCGGCAATCCAGAGACGTCCCTTCGGATCAAAGGCCAACCACAAAGGTTTGATCACCTGCGGCTCGGCGGCAAAAAGAGAAATATCAAAATCCCGAAACGTCACCATGTGCTCCATGGATGCTTCCGGGGAAAGCGGAATCTGCATCGTGGTGATGGGTTCTCCCTGCGTTCCCCAACGCGCGTTGGGGGTATAATTTGGCAGAGGGGCAGGTGCCGCCATGTATTCAAACGGAGGCAGATCCTGCTTGGGTTCGAGCTGGGTATTGACGTAATCAGCGGCATTCCCAACCATCAGTCCGGACAAAAAGACTGCGGCGGACCGACCAATGTGTTGATATATTCGGTTTTTTTTCATTCTGTAATGGTGCATTGATTAAAAAGAGAGTTCTTATCGAAACAATAACTGCACGAAATGATAAAGATTATTCCTCCAATGCGTGGCATCATGCCCGTAACTGTCGACGTTCCAGACATGAGGGACATTGCTCTCCTTAAGGTGAGCGTGCATCCCCTGACTCACGCGGATCAAACCATCTTTTTTTCCACATGAAAGCCAAAGCAGTTTCAATTGCTCTCTCACCGCATTCGCATCGGGAACCAGTTCCTGAGGAGATCTGGTGTTCGGTGCGGAAGAAAATCCGCCCACCCACGCGAATTGATCCATATGGGTCAGCCCAAAATTCAATGATTGACCGCCACCCATGGAGAGCCCCGCAAGAGCGCGCATCTCACGCCGGGTATCCACACTGTAACGGGATTCGATGGCGGGAATCACGTCATCCAGCAAATCACGTTCAAAAACAGCGAAGGCCGGCGCGCTCGCAAAGACGTTTCCTTCGGCACGATCATTCTTTTGAGCGCGTCCATTGGGCATCACGATGATCATGGGGGTCGCCTTGTCATCGGCAATAAGATTGTCGAGCATGACATCAGGTGTGGCAAAACGTTGCCACTCCGTTTCATCCCCTCCAATTCCATGCAGCAGATAAAGGACGGGATATTTTTTGTCAGCTGAATAACCTGGAGGTGTGTAGACATTCATCTTGCGCGTCGTGCCCACAGTTTTTGAGTCATATTCAATCATCTCCAGTCTACCGTGAGGAATCCCATCACGCGCGGTGACAATCTCTTCAGGAGGATCGTCATAAACCTGTTTATCATCAGGCCCCAGCACAACGGGCCCACCAAACCCACCGCGCCCGCCCCGGCCACCACCGCGCCTTGCCGGGGCAGGAGCAGATCCCGGCTCCAATTTGGCGACCAGTTCCTCAGTGGCGAAATCGCCTACTTTGCGGGTGAATTTGATTTCATTGCCCTCCACTTTGCCCTGATAGGTGATACGTATTTCATTGCCCTGAAACGTCAACATTTCGGCAAACGAAACGGTATTGCCATCCACTTTCCCTTCGACCAATTCGGTTTCGTTCTTGGTTTCTCCAATTTCGGAGTTGGCCTTGCCAGAGAGATTTTCTCCGTCCTGATCAAGCGTGAACACATACTTCTGAACGCCGATCTGAGTCTCAAACTCAGCACTCCATTTACCAGAGATATCTGCGCCCGTTACGGATAGCGAAATGGCAATCAGAGCCAACATGGAACAAAAGGATTTCATATACCCTGTTGTTGAGCATGTTCGCGTGAAAATGGTTACCAAATAATCTCCAAAAACTCATCATCCCGGCATTCGTTTGCCAACTCTCAAGAGACAGCCACCCCATATTCAGATAAGTCAGTTTAATTGTATCCTTTTCGAGTCATGAATGCCATAATGCCGGGGTTCACTTTAAGCACCATGAAGATTTCAAAGCTTTTCAGAAGACATCTATCGCGACGTCAGTGTGGTTTTACGCTCATCGAACTCCTGGTTGTCATCGCCATTATCGCCATCCTGGCTGGCATGCTACTTCCCGCACTGTCCAAGGCAAAATCCAAAGCTCAGGGTATCTTATGTATGAACAACCACCGACAACTCCTCCTCGGATGGAAGCTCTACGTCGATGATAGCGAAGGCAATCTGCCTTTCGTCAAACATGGGCCTCACGAATGGGTGGGAGGATGGCTGGATTTTGCGGGAAGCAACCGCGAAAACTGGGATCCGGAAGCCAACCTCACCAAGAGCATCATGTGGCCCTATCTCGGCGGAAGCAAAGAAGTGTTCAAATGTCCGGGCGACAAAAGCACGGTACGTGTCGATGGCAAGGCGCTGCCGCGCGTTCGTAGCATGTCCATGCTCAACTGGGTGGGAGGCCGCGGGGAAGATCGCCCGATGTCCTGGTCCGACGCATCCGGCCCATGGCGCATTTACCGCAAGGAATCTGATTTCGTTGCCCCAGGTCCATCCCAGACGTTTGTGTTTCTCGACGAACGGGAGGACAGCATCAATGACGCCATGTTCGTCGTAGATATGGGCGGTTTTCCAGGAGACAGCTCGGCATTCCGAATTGTGGATATCCCTGCCAGTTATCACAACGGCTCCGGTGGTTTTTCCTTTGCGGACGGACACTCCGAAACCAAAAAATGGACCGATGCCCGAACCGTTGAATCGTTCGAAAAAGGAAAAGTCACCCCCTACAACCGCCCCTCTCCCAACAACCCGGACATCGCCTGGATGCAGGAACGTTCCACCCGACACCCTTAACCGACAAGTTTAATTGCAAACCCTGTATCCAACCTCCATAAGGGGTCCGGATACCAAAAAAAACTCCCCCCCCCACCCAGTCAATCCTGTTCATCTCGTAGATCCCGCGACTGCGGTGGCTGTCAAAAAAACAGAACACCAAATGGATCATATACACTATTGCCCAAAACAGCCGAACACCATAAATTGAACGCATGAGTGACACTTTGGTGCACATTTCACTGCGAGAAGGAACGGAAAACGAAGCGCGCAAACCCGAAACGGCAAGCCCCATCGACCCGCTTTCCAGGGAGATCCTGCGTCTCAAGAAAGAATTGAATGCGGTCCTCCTGGCCCATAACTATCAGATCCCGGAAATTCAGGATCTGGCCGATTATGTAGGGGATTCGCTTGGTTTAGCGAGAAAAGCGGTGGAAACAGATGCGGACGTGATCGTTTTCTGCGGCGTCCATTTCATGGCCGAAACCGCCAAAATCCTCAATCCTGACAAACTGGTCCTGTTGCCGGATCGAGACGCCGGGTGCTCTCTGGAAGAAAGCTGCCCTGCAGACCGATTAAAAGCTTTTCAGGACGCAAATCCCGGCATCTATACCATTGCCTATATCAACTGCAGCGCAGACGTCAAAGCGCTGAGCGACGTCATATGCACCAGCGGCAACGCGATGAAGATCGTTGAGGCCGCTCCCAAAGACCGCGAACTACTCTTTGTGCCCGACGAAAACCTGGGATCATGGGTCATGGAACAAACCGACCGCCCCATGAAGCTTTGGAAAGGGAATTGCTACGCACACGTGGAATTCACAGCCGACAGCATCCTGGCAATTCGCGAGAAATATCCGGATGCCCCATTGGTCGCCCACCCTGAATGCACCAAGGCGGTCCGACTGTTGGCAGACGAAATCTGCTCCACAGAAAAGATGGTGAACTTCTGTCAAAGCAACCCCGCATCCGCGTTCATCATCGCCACCGAAGCGGGCATGCTCCATCGTCTCAAACGAGAATGTCCGGACAAGGAATTCATTGCTGCCCCGACCGACAACTGCGCCTGCAACGAGTGCAAATTCATGAAAATGAACACCCTCGAAAAACTGCACGCCTGCATGCTCCACAAAACACCGGAAGTCCTCATGCCCAAAGAAACCCTCGAACGCGCCCGACTCCCCATCGAACGCATGCTCGAAATGTCCAAATAAAAGCAACCGCATTCACCAGAATGTGGAAACAGCCAGTCTAAATTGTAGCCGCATTCGCCAGAATGTGGCCCACTCGAAACGTAGCGCGGGACGTCTCAACGCGCCCCTCATCGCAACCATCCCCTGCTTTTCACCCTACAAAGGAAACCCCAAGCGCAAGCAAACACCCCTCACCAGTAATTCACCATTCTAAATTCACCATTCACCATTCCTCACGGAGCCAATCTCGCCCGCTGCCACTCACCCTGCTCATTGCGTGAGTACTGAATTCGATCATGCAATCGACTCGGACGCCCCTGCCAAAACTCAACCGTCCGGGGAATCACCCGATACCCGCCCCAGAAGGATGGCAAAGGCACCTTGCCATCGGCAAACTTGCGCTTCAGTTCGTCGAATTTCATTTCCAGGATTTTGCGAGTCGTAATGATCCGGCTCTGATTGGACGCCCAGGCGCCGACCTGGCTATCAACGGGTCGCGTCACGAAATACTTTAAGACTTCCGCTCGCCCCATCGCTTCCGCCGTTCCGTTGATGATGACCTGGCGCTCCAAAGCGAGCCACGGAAAAAGGATGGATACATTGGGGTTGGAACCAATATCCAGAGCTTTATGACTCTCCATGTTGGTAAAAAAATTAAAACCACCAGCATCGTATCCCTTTAACAACACGGTCCGAATGGACGTCTGCCCCTCGGGGGTGGACGTCGCCAGACTCATCGCGTTTGGTTCAAGCAACTGCGCCTTGCACGCCTGCTCAAACCAAATCCCAAATTGATCAACCGGATCCGGAGCCACCGATGATTCATCCAGCTCCCCCATCGTGTAATTCCTCCTCAGATCCTGCACTTCTTGCTCATTCATATGCCTGTTCGAATGATGGCGCGGGATGAACCAAAAAAGCAACACGGATTCTGAAAGTTGAGATGATTCCTCCAGAGGACGATCTGGCTTGGTGAACCACGGAGAGCACAGATGGCACAGAGTTTATTTCTCAATCCCGCGACCCGTGGCTATTTGCCTCCTTCCATCGAAGTGCCTATCTCTGTGCCATCTGTGCTCTCCGTGGTAAAAAAGAAATCACCAACCATGGGTCAAAACGGCCACTTCAATTCCACCCCTTGCCGGACCAACTGAGATCGGTAAGCGGCAAAAAGCTTCGGCTGATTTCGAATTGCCTGAGCGGACTCTCCTGATCGGTTCATTTGAGCGGCCAACATACCCGCCGCTTCCCCAATCCCCCACTCCACCGGATGCAATCGATAACACCCGTTGGTGACATGGGTTGAACCAATGTTCTTACTGGCAGGAATCAAATTGCGAATTCGCTGAGGAATCAATGCCCCCAAAGGAATCTGAAAAGGTAATGATTCAAAATCGATATAATTATCCCCTCCGGTAGAAGGATGCAGATCGATCGCATAACTCCCCAGCCCCACTGAGTCCTTATAGTCAGCCGCACGCACGGAATCGCGGTCTGCACCGGTCATCTGCATCCGTTGTTCAAGTCCACAGTCCTTTTCGGTCACCGTATACTCGGCCCGAATGCGACGCGATTCTCTCACATAGGGATACTTGGCTAATCCGTCTTCGGTTCCCATCACGTCTGATCGCAACCTCAAACCCGGGTAACCATGCCCATCGTCATGGCGAGGAGCCTCCGTCTGCATCCAATACAACAAGGACAAGCTCAACTGTTTGGCATCTTGAACGTGCCGGTGAAACTGCTCCCGTGTGACATCCACAATGGAACCCAGCAGATAATCGTTCTGCGGCCAGTTCACCAAACTGATATCACTTGAATACGTGCCGGGCTCGAAATTGGACTTGGCAGCGATGCGACGATAGGCCCACAGGTTGATCACTCCCTTGTAGGAGCCGTTCGCTGGATTGAATCCCAACAATCTGGGTTCAAGACTGCGGGGGTGGGTATAAGTCCAATCCAACCATTTCCCCGGCCATGCGGGTTGAATGGCAGGAACATAATCCCGCCAAAAATCATACCGTTCCGGACGTTCAATGGTATGATCCTCCCCCTCCAGATAATCCATGGCGAAACACATCGTGAAAGCCTGATGATTATCCGGACGGGACGTGGCGCTGGCATGCAGTTCACCGGTCTGGTCCCTGGATTCTGCTCCGGTGACATATTCCGTCTTGGTCAGAGGCAGCAAATCACCCAACTCCGTCGCATCCAAAAACACCTTCGCCCGAATGCTGCGGCGTCGCCCTGATTCCAGGCTTTCCACTTCCACAGAACGCACCTCATCTCCTTCGATTCCGGCCCCGACCGGCCGGTGCTGTGTCCACAAAGTCAAGCGACCGGAACTCAAATAAGGAGCCAACCAATCCCGCAGCACGGCAAGTGCGACACGGGGTTCATGACACAAGCGTGAAACCGAACCTGCACCGGGATTCAAGTTCCACTTGGTTCTTTGAGCGTGGGTCAATGGATAATGCTGTCGATAATAATCCCGGATCCTGCGGCGGAGTTCACGATACGAAGCATTGGCTCCGTAAGATTCGATCCAGCGATGCTCGTCAGGCGGCACTCCTTGAGAGGTCAACTGGCCACCAATCCAATCGGTCTCCTCCGTCATCACCACCCGATGCCCCATCCTCAACGCAGCCAACGCTGCCGCACACCCTCCCAAGCTACCGCCAATGATGGCAATCTCAGCCGAGATCTCCTGGGAATCGGGCTCGGCATGCAAGGGGGTATTCCAAAGATCACCGCCCCCCCCCAAAGCCAGCCCACCTTTCAGACCGTGATCCAGAAACTTTCTACGTGAAACAAATGGCATGTGTGCATTCACCCGAAACCAGGAATAAACGTCAAGGACGCTTCCCCAAAAAATGCCGATCGGCAAAATCAAGATACCTGGCCCAATCAAAGGCAGTAATGTCGTGCCTTCCCGACCGTATGTGATATCCCACCCTGTCACCGATCGATTGATTCAGTAAGGGACGTTCATCAGGCTTCAATCCGGTCACACCATAATATTCGTATACTTCCGAAGCATAAAAAGCCGCCAGAAACTCGCCCATCGGATCGGCCCAGGCATCCTCTTCGGCGCTGGCGATGTAAACCGGCCGTGGCGCCACCAGGGCAACCAACATGTGCTGATCCACAGACAAAGCCTGTTCCCTTTCCCCAAAAGCATGGAAATGCCCACAGAACCAGTGAGGAAAAACACGGTTAATATGCACCAGGGTTTCCCCTTTCTGCCGTCGACTGATCGCAGCGCCGCCACAACCCGAATCATTTGAAATCACCATCGCGAAACGCGGATCCACCGCCCCGGCCCACAATGCCGCTTTTCCCATGCGTGAATGTCCGATCACAGCCACTTTCGATGCATCCACATCCTCCTCTCTTTCCAGCACATCCAGAGCACGACCCAATCCCCATGCCCAGGCAGCCAAAGTGCCCCAATCCCCCGGGCCATGCGGATGCGCATCGTCATGAAAGAGAGCATGAATCCCGTTCCTGAAATCATCATGTTCATCCGGGTCCACATCATTGGCATCAATGGTGGCAAATCCGTAACCTCGATCGAGGATCATGTGCAGCAACACAGCAGGATCTCCGGACGCCAAATGGGCTGATCCGTCCTGTGGATCGACCGAATCACCTGAATGTTTCCATGGTTGACCTATCACAGGCAAATCCCGCGACGAGTCAAACAAGTGCATCCCAAGGAACACCGGAACGGGGTGAGCACGTTCCAATGGCAAAAACAGAGTGACCTTGATCCGGGCTGTTCCAAGATCCGTTCTGACGCGCACCGCGATCCGCCTGCGTTCGGCTTGTAGTCCGGGTTGCATGGATTGAACATCCAATCGTTCAAACTCCAGAAGATACCCATCATCCGGCGCCTTTCCGTAAACATAAGTCTCGAACGCATCCAGAATCTGCTCCCGCCGCGTCGTCTCCCAAGCCTGATGCGCCTTTTCAGAGGATAATCCTGCAGGCAGAAAGGTTGGCAATCCGCTCCCGTGCAACGATGGAATCACGTCCTGGGCATGCAGAGAACCAGAAGCAGCCACGACCAACAGAATCCTGATGAAAGAAAGTAACATGCAGGCAACCTATCAGGAACCATTTCGGCTGTGGACATAAATTGAAAACATTTCACCATTGATTAATCCCCGGGTAGAAGGAATACCTTTATCCATCATGACGACATTAGAAACCGACATCCTCGAAAGCTTGAACGAACTCGATAAAGCCGTCGCACAACTGGCATCCAAAGAAGGACAACCCAACCTGATGGCCATTTTCGAAAAAATCGATCAGCAAACCGCATCACTTCCACGCGACACCGATCCCTCACTACTCCACTACCTCCACAAAAAGAGCTATGAGAAGGCCCGATTGTTCCTGATGGGTCGCGACGCAGAAAACGCACAAGGAAACTGCCACGGACATCGGCACTAATCAACTGCTCCCGCCGCATGGACCGCCCCTCCCAATCCATCGACGACACCATCGCCGCCATCGCCACTCCGATGGGTGAAGCCGGCCTGGCCGTGATCCGAGTCTCAGGAAAACAGGCATTCCCCATCGTGGATGCCGTGTTCTCTCCGATCGGCAAATCATCCCTGAAACCATCCCTGGCCTCCACTCACACCATCCAGTATGGACAGATCAAACAGGATGGTAAAACCGTGGACGAGGTGATGCTCAGTGTCTTCAAGGAGCCTCGCACCTTTACCCGTGAAAACGTAGTCGAGATTTCCACCCACGGCGGCACCTTGCCGGCAAAGATGGTCCTCGACACACTCCTTCAACAGGGAGCGCGTCTGGCGGAGCCCGGTGAATTCACACTCCGGGCCTTTCTGAACGGTCGTATCGACCTGACACAAGCCGAAGCGGTCGCGGACGTCATCCACTCCCGCACCGAACTCGCCCTCACCGCAGCCAACGAACAACTCGCTGGCAAACTCAGCCAACGCATCCGGGAACTCCGTACCCAGTTGATGTCCATTCTCGCACATGTGGAAGCACACATCGACTTTCCGGACGAAGACATTTCTCCGGACACACGCACGCAAATGGTGGACCGGATCCAGGCTGCACTGGACTTCATGTCACGTCTGCTGGCAACCGCCCGCGAAGGACGCATCCTGCGCCGGGGCATCCGGGCTGCCATTGTGGGTCGCCCCAACGCCGGCAAATCCAGTCTGCTCAATCAATTGCTGGGACACGATCGCGCGATCGTTTCCCATGTCGAAGGCACCACCCGGGATACCATCGAAGAAACCGCCAGCATCCGTGGCATCCCGATCATTTTTGTGGACACAGCGGGCTTGCGCGAATCCAGCGACTTGATCGAACAGGAAGGCATCCGGCGCAGCCGAAAGAGCATCGAACAAGCCGAACTCGTCCTGCATGTTGTCGACGGAACCGCGGAACTGCATGAAGAAGACCTGGCGTTTCTGGACAAGCAAAACCAGAAAGTCCGTCTCCACATCCTCAACAAATCGGATCTGGAAAAACACACCTCTCTCAAGGAAGAAAAGAATCACACCTGGATCGATGTATCCTGCGAAACAGGCGACGGACTTGAAACGCTCAAGGATGCGATCCGGGACAAAGTATGGTCCGGTGAAATCTCGGCCGAGATGCTGGAAGTCATGATCAACAGCCGACACCAGGACGCCCTCAACAGGTCCAGAACCGCGCTGGAAACCGTGCGCAGCGGACTGGAATCCGATCTCGAACTCGAACTCATCGCCATGGACCTGCGCATCGCTGTCGGCGCCATCGGAGAAATCGTCGGCGAAACCACCACCGAAGACCTCCTCGACTCCATCTTCAGCCAATTCTGCCTCGGCAAATAAAATCCAGGTAGCCGCATTTGCAAAAATGTGGCCAACCGCTTTCCTCTACCTCAAACCTTCCAAATACGCATCAAACTCCTGCTGCATAAGAAAAGCCTCAACTTCGTTCCAGTCGTGCCCATTTAGCTCAAAATCCCTGGACTGATCTCCCGGGTGCATCGGTAATTGTAAAGGTCGCCGAAGAAGAAACTTCCAATCAGCAAGATCCTCCACCCGATCCAACGCATTCAGAATGCGGAGCGATTGAAAAGCTCGCCATGTATCCGAAGCGCCGTTACTCATACTTATCCGCGAACTAGACACATTCAAATAAAACCTCCCACCACCATGATGCAATCTTAGAATCCCCTGTATACAAGCCTCTTTGTCGATCAAGTCAAGACCACCAGTCATTTCCATAATCGAAAGTACTTTCCATGTTTCATGCAATGGTGTGGAGAATCCGAGAAACAATCCATGTACTCTTTTCAAGTCAACCTTCTTGTATCCGGCAAAATCTTTAGAAGTATCCAGACACTGCATCTCAACCAACCACTGTTGAGCCTTGGAAAAATTGATTTGTTTCAGGTCAATGTATTGAGAATAGGCAGCTAATTTCATTTGGAACATATCATTGAAGATGTGGTAGGCTTCCTCTTTACTTTTCCACACCCGATCAGGAGTTGTCCAACTGGAGCCAAATTTACTTAATCGCGTTTCCCAGTCGATGTCTTTTACGAATTCCAAATCAAAGAGAGATTTCAAAGGAATGCTCATGCCCCCATATTGCTCTAAATCCGAGAGTGTAAAATCGTCGTTTCTCCTTTTGAAATCAATCGTCGCAGCATCGAGTTTTCTGACTGTCTCCAAATACTCTCGGATCTTTTGCTTATTCTCCTCAGTCAACCAATCCACCGGAGGAAACACATGGCCATAAGCTATACGAGATAGCCAGCGTTTTCGGATCACTTGGGAAGGGGCCTTGTCACTAAGAAAATCCTGCACGTATGCTTTAGCTTCCGATTCGGTAATATTGGGTTCCCGCATGCGTTTCACATCAAAGGGAGTCCCCCAGTTCAGATCATATTGTTGCACCATTCCTAACAGAACCATCAGGATTCCAAGCAAAGTTGTGAAAGCCCACCTGAAACGCTTTCCAGACAACCTTTCAGGAGGTTTATGAAAGGTCTGTTCATCAGGCTCATACCCCAAAGCAAACTTCGCCATCTGGTTTTGCCCATGGGACCAGTAGCCCCATGCTTTTTTCACACCGACTTCCACTTTTTGTTCCAATTCGAAGACTGCATCATCACCTTCATTTAACACCCCTAGCTTGATTAAATCCTGCCGATCCTTTTCCCCTAATTCAGCTTTGATGGTTCCGTTTTTCCTAAAAAACAGAGTAGACATTCCACTTCGAAAAAAGGGCGCAAACATAAGCCTCAATCCTGAAGTTTGAACGGGACATACCCATGTTCGCACGCCATCCAATTCAGTCCGCATGGAAACCAAATTGTTTTTCACAGACAGGAATCCGATAAAGGAATTGATAAAACTACTTGTCGACGGAAGCGATTTTTTCTGAGTAACCGGAAGTTCCGGCTTACTCTGCCTTAGCAAATCTGAAATACGTAGGAATATGGAACAATCAAAACGCCCCTCCCCACTTTCCTTCGAATAATACCCACTCAAAACGAAGGAAAACCCAAGCGGGATCATGATGAGAGAATTTAAGGATGCGTCATACATCCCAATGCCCATACAAATTAAAAGCGCACCATAACAGAGATATAGCGTTGGAGGGAACTGATACTTTAGAACACTGAACTGCACCAGGTAGACCACCGAATAAGCAAGGAATATCAAATAGAAAGTAATCAAGACAATCAATCGATCTATCTGGAGCGAAAAAGTCAAATAGACCAGAACGAGAACCAAAATGGTCCAATAAATTTTGTGGCTGTTCGCACGCATGATTTTTGCGCGATACCCATCCTGATCCTTTAAATTGTCCAGGGTCTGTTTCATCGTCCACTTCGCCAACAGAAAACCAGGAATCATGGCAATGAACTGCACCATGAGAAACAGACTCGAAAGGAATGGAATCGTCGGCAACCAGGCCCCGATAGCTTTCAAACCTGTTCCACTCGTGGACTTCGCCAGCACGACCGCCATAATGCCATGACGCACTTGGTCGGATGGCTTGAACCGATTCAGCTCGGTTTCCAACATAGCTTCCAACTTCGTGCGAAGGGCAGCTCGAGCGCGATGGAGGCGGGTTTTGAAATTTCCTGTGGTAATCCCCAACGATTTCGATGCTTCCTCGACGCTTTTTCCCTGAAGATAAAACAAGGTCAGGCATTCACGTTGCGAGCCATTCAAGGATGCCAAGGTCTCACGCAAGGTTTCTTTGGTCACCGGGTCCCGATCCGCATCAGACGCTTGAGAGCTATCAGCAGGCGCATGTTCCAGTGCCCAGCGTTCACGGCGTTGAAGTTCATTCCGAAAACGCATGCCGAAGTTAATCGCCTTGTTGCGGGCAATGGAACTGATCCAGGGAAGAAACTTATCGGTGTCCTTGAGTCGATGAAGTTGCTGAAAACCCTGAATAAACGTTTCCTGCACCACCTCCTCCGCCAAATGACGATCACCCAACCGGCTCCAGGCGACACCATAAACCTTGTCGGCGTAACGATTCACCAGCTCCTGAAACTGATCACGCCGCCCTGCAAGCACTTCACGGATGATGTGTGAATCATCCATTTCATTTTCTGTTGCCACTGTATCCATGCAAACCTCACCCCCAAGACATAGCCAATGACGGGAGGTTACAGTCTAAAGGACATTTTTCGGAGAAAATTTGTAAATGCTAAATTTAAAATAGTGAATAGTGAATGAATAGAAACAAGGCCGTCCGCAGGTAGAGCGTGTCGTCTCGGCGCGCATCCTTGTGGTCCCCATACCCGGCATATCACCTTCCAAAGGAAAACCCCACCGCATCCAACACTCCACATCCTCATAGCTGACGCTAGCGGGCGAACCGAGATCCACGCAGTCGCGGGACAAACTGGTCCTACCTGCACCAGAACTCTGGTAGAATCCCGAACGAGTCGGGATCCCCGGCACGTTACCTTGTGGCATTGATTCCCCCAATTTACTCTCCGTTTTGGGAAGCCTACTGTAACCTCCCCCCCTGGTGCTCATTCACCATTCTAAATTCACCATTCACCATTCAACCGCCCTAATCCCGTTGCAGGATTTCGGCGGGATCGAGTTTGACGGCCATCATGGATGGGATCCAACTGCCTACGGTGGATAAGAACAGCGCCAGGCCGCAGGCAATGGCAAGGTCGGTTGGGACGAACTGTTTTTCAAGCACTCCAAGGTTTATCTGATCTTCACCAAATCCCACTCCAATGAAACTACCCGCCACGTAACCGATCAAAGCCCCCACGACCGCAACGATCAAAAACTTGCCCAAAAACAATCCGGAGATCTTACCGGATGTATAACCAATCGCTCGTAACACTCCCACCTCGCTGCGTCGCTCGCGCACATTGCCGTAGGCGAGAAAAGCGATCCACATCGCGCTCGCTACGAGCACCACCGGAATCACCACGGACGCCATGCGTTCGCGCTGGGCTCTGACTGCTGCTCGGGACGCCTTCTCGCGTTCCAAAGCGGCTTCGGCGGTTTCTTTGGCTGTGTTGCGGGCTTCTGCTCTGGCAAGTGCGGGTGGGCCTCGTTCGATCACCTGGGTTCCGGGAAGGATACCGGCGATTTCCTTTCGGATAGCGGTGATGCGGTCTCCGGCACAATGACATTCCAGTGCCTGAATCGCGTGAATCAGATTCTCCATGCCGAACATTTCTTGAGCCTGTCTCAAGTTGAGCCAGACCGTGCTGTCGTCCAGATTACCGCGTTGTTCATGGGTTTTGATGATGGTGAACTCAATCCCCATCAACGTCGCCTGATCACCTTCCTTGAGCCCAAGTTGTTGACTGATCTCAAAACCAACGATCATCTGATCCCGCGGAACCGCGTCCAATAAAGGTTTCTTGGGATCCCGATGCATGATCGGCACTTCTCCCCTGGTACCGTAAACAAGTATGGGAAGGTCATGTTCTTCCCAGGTCATTTTTTTAACGACAGTCGGTAGCAGGTGATTGACAGTTACGATGTCTGATTGGGACAGTTTATCCACCAGAGATTCGGGCATGGTTTTGCTCAGGGCACCTTCCAGATGCAGCTCATTCAAATCCTGATCCTGGGGAAGAATGATCACATTGAAACCAAGACCTTTGGTGATCACCCGCATGGCATCTTCCAACTTCAATCCAGCCGCTTCAACGGCGTCCTGTTTTTGAGCGAGCAATGCGTTGGTCTGAGCTTGATCAATGCGAAGCAATGTCAGGGTTGCAATCAAACAGGCAACGGCCCCGCCCACTGAAAGGACGGCGGAAATAAAATTCCCCTTTCGGTGCGCCAGTTCACCCAAGATCATTTTCCAAATGCTCATTGCTTCAACTCCATGCTTTTTGCGTTTGCCTGTTTATTTCTTCAGAATGAAGAATCCGGCTACCATGGCACCCACCAGAATACCACCACAAGCCAGAATGATCGGAAACATGAGAGATCGCCTTGTGCCGGTGGTCTCGGCAGAGGGTTCGATCTCCTCTGTCATCGAAGCGTTCGAATCGCTGGAAGCTCCGGTGTCGGCCAAACTATCGTCGGGATCATTCGTTGTTGATGATGAGGAAGCCTCCTCGGGCATCATGCCAACAAACCCCGCCAGGGGAGGTAATTCACGATCGATATCCAACTGGTTTTGAACCATTCGATCCCAATCCACGGACAAGACCAAATCGACACCGGGATTTTGTTCCTTCACCTGGCACGAGCATTCCCCGGTCAAAAAAGTGCAGGCGTCATCAATGATCTCAGTGGCAATGGAATCTCCCACCAATGAATAAAGCAAACGGCCACGACCAAAGATTGGAAAGGCAATCGGTTCCTGGACGTCCTTCAAATGTGTTTCGCTGCCCAGGAGCATTTCTATGAAGAAAGCTTCTTGCGGATCATTCCGTGAAATGCGGATCGCCGAGAAATCAACCTTCAATTCATCGGCATCGATCGAAATCAATCCTTCGGAAATATCGATGGGATTGATGACCGGAAGTTTCAGTGATGACTCCAGATCTTCCAGTCGGGACTCGAGTCGCTGCAATGCCTGTTCATCCTTGGTGGCATCGCCACTTTCCAACAGCACCCAGACTGAAGACTCACCCTTCAGCAGACGACGCGCAATTTCCCTGCGCGCCGGCGAATCGACCAGTCTTGACACAGCCCCCTCATCGAAGGGACCGGATGAAAAGGAGCCAAAAGCACGACTGGTCCACGGATAGTAAACCACCATCCAAGGGAGGGAAGGCGCATCCATTTGTTCCCAAGCGTCCACCGCATCCTTTTCCGGATTGTCAGCCAGATCCACCGTTCGGACCATGCAGTTGACAAAGGGGTGTTCTTTGGACTTGGAAGGATCCATTCGGTCAACCCAGGCCTGCTGATCCGGACTCAGCGTTCCATCATGAAAAACCACCACACCGTAATCATCAGGATCCCACCGCTCCAATGCATATCGAAAAACGGGCACGGAACAAGCGGATGCATTGGGTACAACCAACAGCAGCCCCATAAAAAGCGACATCAAACAAGCAACCAACCTGAAGCAATCCGCGAAACACCCAGACACGCCAAGGGTGGAACATCGATTCCCATCGGATGGGAGATAACTTTTGATGGCCATCTTCCGGTTATAACCTTCTCCACGATGGATGCAATCCTGTTTTGAGGCGTGCAAGTTCTCTTTCAAGCCACTTTCATTATCTGGGGAAACCATGTAGTAAATTGACTTTTAACAAACCCAACTTACTCTCCTTGTGTATGCCAACTGAAACACTTTCCATCAAGGTACCTCGTGAAAAAAAATTGCAATTGAAAGCCTTGGCATCGAAGCGCAACACCTCCTTGACACAACTGATGCTCCAGGCTCTGGATCACTTGGCCGAAGAAAGTGCTGCTGTAGGCGCCGCATCCTGCTACGATTTGTCTAGTGACCTTTTCGAAACTCCCAGAAAATTAGGAGCCAGCAAGGAAGGAGACCGATCTACCAATAAAGCCAGATTGCTGTCATTTGGCAAAAAGCCGATCCGATGAAATTTTGATTTGCGGATACTGGCCCGTTGGTTGCGCTATTGGATAAGAGCGATGCCTACCATGCTTGGGCCGTGAAGTGTTTCAATGGTGGTAATTCAGAAAATATTACGACCAAAATTTTCATTCACAAATCAAATCAAAACGTTATGGTGGCCCTATTCCAAGCTGAACCATCATGGATTTGAACACACCAGTGTCAGGGCCGGATTGCCCTCGTTGTGTCTCCCAAAAAGGGTTCGCTTTAACCATGCTTCAACTCATGAAATCGTACACCACCCTTTGGAGCGGCTACGTCATTGCATCGCTCTTAACGTTATCAACGTCCATAGCCGCGCAATCACCTGCCCAACAGGCGGAGGAGATCATCAATGCCACCGGGGTCCAGGGAGGATTCATCATTCACATTGGCAGTGGCGACGGACAACTGACCCAAGCCCTCAGGGCCAACGATCATTATATGGTGCATGGTCTGGACTCCAACCCTGCCAATGTCCGGAAAGCGCGGGAAGCGATTTTATCCAGCGGCGAATACGGATCCATCACCATTGATCATTTGACCGGAACCGAACTCCCCATCGTGGACAACCTGGTCAATCTGGTGGTGTCGGAGGATTTGGGGGATGTTCCCATGAACGAAATCAAACGCATCCTTGCACCACAAGGGGTGGCCTACATTCGTCAAAACGGTTCCTGGCAAAAAACAGTAAAACCGACACCAGACAATGTGGATGAGTGGACTCATTTCTATCACGGGGCAGATGGCAATGCCGTGGCACACGACACCGCCGTGGGTCCGCCTCGGCATCTGCAGTGGATCGGCAGTCCCCGCTGGTCGCGGCATCACGATCGCATGGCGAGCATGAGTGCCCTGGTGTCCACGGCGGGACGTTTGTTTTACATCATGGATGAAGGTTCCAGGATTTCGATTCAGTTGCCGCCCAAGTGGGCTTTGATCGGTCGGGACGCCTACAATGGAACCGTGCTTTGGAAACGATCCATCGACAAATGGCAGAATCATCTCTGGCCATTGAAGAGCGGGCCATCCCAGTTGGCGCGCCGGTTGGTGGCCAAAGATGACAGAGTCTACGTCACCTTGAGCATCGACGCCCCTGTCACCGCGTTGAATGCCGCCACAGGAGAAACTGAAATTACCTACAAAGATTCCAAGGGTACTGAAGAAATCCTGCTTTCGGGAAACACACTCTACATGCTGGTCAATGACGCTGGATGGGAACTGAAGAACTACTTCCCATTCAAAAACACAGGAGACCAAGGCAGAGTGGCAAAGGAATTTGCGTGGAACGAGAAACCGCGCACCGTCCTGGCAGCCAAAGCGGACACCGGGGAGATCCTTTGGAAAAAATCATCGATCGTGGCCCCCATCTCGATGGTGGCCGATGCGAATCAACTCTACTACTACGACGATGACAAACTGGTCTGCCACGATGGCGCCACCGGCGATGTGGTCTGGACGTCTCCCGCACTGAAGCGACGCGCAAAAATGACCTTCAATTTCGGCCCACGTATCGTTGTTCAAAACGACACGGTCGTCTTTGCGGGTGGCGATGGAAAGATGACCGCTTTTGCAACAAAGGATGGCAAGGAGCAATGGAGCGCCCCGCATGCGCAAAGCGCCTATCAATCCCCCGAAGATCTTTTGGTCGTTGGCGGTCTGGTCTGGTCTTCCCCCAATCGACTCAGTCGTGATTCGGGTGTTTATACCGGGCGGGATATTCTGACTGGAGAGGTGAAGCGCGAATTTGCGCCGGACGTCAGCACCTACTGGTTTCACCATCGTTGTTACATCGCCAAGGCGACTGACAAATACCTGATCCCATCGAGAACGGGTGTGGAATTTGTGGATCCCGATGACGGACATTGGGACATCAACCATTGGGTGCGTGGCGGCTGCCTTTACGGCACCATGCCTTGCAACGGTTTGATTTACACACCACCGCACAACTGTGCTTGTTATCCTGAGACCAAACTCTACGGGTTCAACGCACTCGCACCATTGGGTCGATCCATTCAAGCGCCGCCTGCCAATGAAAGTCGTTTCGAGCGTGGTCCCGCCTATGAACAAGTGGCCAACGTGCAAGATCAGTCCGCTGGACTCGCTGATTGGCCGACATACCGCTATGATGTGGAACGGAGCAGTTTCACTCGAAACACCATCGAGCCAAAGGTTCAAACCAAGTGGACATCCGATATTGGAGACCGCCTGAGCAGCATATCAATGGCTCAGGGAAAAATTTACGTTGCGGATGTCAACACGCATCGGGTGCAGGCAATCGATGCCGAAACCGGAAATCTAGCATGGAGCTTCCAGGCAGGAGGACGCGTTGATTCGGCGCCGACCTATTATCAGGGCAAAGTGTTGTTCGGATCGGCCGATGGCTGGGTGTATTGCGTGCGAGCAAGGGATGGCGCATTGGCCTGGCGATTTCGTGCAGCGCCATTGGATTTGCGGCTCACGGCGTTCGAACAATTGGAATCGGTATGGCCCGTGCACGGAAGCATTCTGGTGCAGAACGAACAGGCTTATTTCGTGGCAGGCCGATCCAATTTCCTGGATGGCGGACTACGCATGTATCGACTGGACGCCAACACGGGCAGCCTCCTCAGTGAATCGGTCATCGATGAACTGGATCCTGAAACCGGAGAAAACCTTCAGGCACGCTTGCAGATCCTGAACATGCCCGCCGGTTTGCCGGACATCCTTTCGGGAGACGGCGACCACATCTACATGCGTTCTCAAAAATTTGATCACGACGGCAATCGCATGGAATTGAATCCGGTTTACGGAAACCCCGTGGAACAAGGATCGGCTCAACAAAGTGTCGGACGCCATGTTTACGCCCCCATGGGATTTCTGGACGACACCTGGTTTCATCGATCCTACTGGGTATACGGAAAGAGTTTTGCAGGTGGTCATGCGGGTTATTATCAGGCCGGGAAGTTCACTCCATCCGGTCGCATTCTGGTATTCAACGATTCGCAGGTCTTTGGTTTCGGACGTAAACCACAGTATTTGAAATGGACCACTATCATGGAACACCAATTGTTCGCCGCCCCCAAAGAAGCCCCGGTGGTGGATGAACAAGACAAGCGTAAAGGCAGCCCAAGTGTTTCCGCCATTCGATTCGAACATTCCCCGAGTCTTGATCCCACAAACCAGGCAGTGGCGGTGGAAGCATGGATCAATTCCGAAAGTCAGGACGGTGTCATCCTCGCGCGCGGCGGCGGGCAACTCGGTTACGCGCTCACCATCAGCGGAGGGAGTCCCAAATTCATCGTTCGAACCGGTGGTGAAATGACAGCCATCAGTTCGCGAGATCAAATCGTTGGCAGTTGGACACATCTGGTTGGCGCATTAACAAAAGATCGTGAACTCCGATTGTATGTAAATGGCGACCTTGCGGCTGTGGGGAAAGCGCCCAGCCTCATCACAAAAAATCCTCAGGAATCCCTCTCCATCGGAGCCGATGATGGATCCACAGTCGGCGATTATACCGGGCCCGGCGCATTCATGGGCATCATCGATGAAGTAAAAGTCTACCATGGCACATTGACCGCCAAGGAAATCGAAGCGCGTTTTACAAACGAAGGATCGTTCGCCCTACAAAACGCCAAGACGGTGCTCGATTGCACCTTCGACCGTGGCGATGCTGTGGATATCTCAGGCTACCAAAACCATGGACTCGTGGACGGCATACGGAGCATGGCGGGCAAAAAGGGTAAAGCGATGCGCTTCATGGGACGCCCCAGCAAAGGTGGACTCACCTTCGTCAACTATGACTGGACGCAAGACATCCCCCTGCTCGCCCGCGCCATGCTGCTGGCCAATGATACTTTGTTCGTGGCAGGTCCTCCTGATATCATCGACGAAGAAGAATCCTTCAAGAAACTCTCGGAGCAAGATCCACTCATCCAGGCAAAACTGGCTGAACAGGACACCTTACTGGATGAAGGAAAAGGAGCCAGACTCTGGGTCGTCTCGACCAAGGATGGTTCCAAGTTGCACGATTACCCACTCCCAGCGCCTCCGGTCTGGGACGGCATGATCGCCGCCCAAGGCAAGATCTTTATGGCTTTAACAGACGGAAGTGTTATCGCTTTGGGCGCAGAATAGCATCCTCGCAAACTCGGAGCTGATTGAAAAGTTCGTAACTTTTTTCAACCAGGAAGAAACGAAGAAACACGAAGTAATTTTTTTATATTTCACTTCGTGCTCTTCGAGTCTCCGTGGTGAAACAAAACATCACTGAGTCATAGACGTATACTTTTCAACCTCCCCAAACAGGCTTTGGTCCGGTTGTCCAGTTGTCTCGATTTCAAGGGAGGGAACATCGTCAGATCCCTTGCGTATCCTGAAGATTCGCCGCCGATACCGGTTATCCTCATAACCAAAAGTTTCGGTGTCGTCTTCGTAGAGATGCCCCTGCCCTGGCGATTTGCCATACCACCGTAACTCCAAAGGATGCCCGTCGGCATCCCTGGCTCGGTCAACAGGCTTGGTGAGCATGGGAATCACCGCACCGTCTTTGACGAACAAGGGTATTCGATCCTTCAAGTCGGAAGCCGATACGGAGATCGTTTCTCCATTACCCACAAGTCTGCCCGAATAGAAGTCATACCAATTTCCAGCAGGCAATTGCACGTCCCGACGAGTGGCGTAATCTTCGTAAAAGGGAGCTACGAGTATGGAAGGGCCGAACATGAATTGGTCGGTCTTTTCAATGCGTTGATCCATCGCGTATGGATTGGTTTCGCTGTCGAGTTTGCCTTTCACGATTCGATCCGTCGTTCCGTCAAAACCTTGTTCAAGGATCATCGCTCGAATGGGCGGTATGCCATGGAAATAATAATCCGAAAAAGCCGTGTAAAGATAAGGCAATAGCTGCATGCGAAGCCGGATCGATTCCCGGACGGCATCCGTCACGGAATCATAACTCCAGGGTTTCTTGCCGGACGACCAGGCATTCAACTGCGCCAAAGCAGAGAAGCAAGTGGTTTGCATGCGGTTCAACCATTCGCGATCGTTCGAAGCGGACCGCGCTTCCGGTGTCCACAAAATGCCACACAAACTCGAAGTTGCCATACCGGTCAGGTATTCCTTGTGTCGATAGGCGTCGCTGTAAATCACGAAAGGATAACCTGACGCACCTCCATTTGCAGCGCGCACCAATCCATAGGTGCGCACATTCCGTTTCTTGAACAGATCCTGATAAAGCATGTTCTGCATGAGCAAACCATACGATTGGCGCATGGCCTCTCCGGATACACCGGATGGAAAGGTCGCATGATCCGGCCACAGCCAGAAATCGTATCCGTCCACCTCATCGATTTTGTATCCACTGATCCCGATGGCGATGTGGTCCTGACCGTGTTGCTCGGCCAACAAACGGCGCGCTTCCGGCAAGGTGTAATCGGGCACGATTCCCAACCAAACCAAATGCGAACCGGACAATGGATACATGCGCTCATACAAACGGCTGTTCTTTGAAATGTATGGATTTTCCCAAAGATTCAACTGGATCCCTTTATCCAATAATTCACGAGTAAAACCCTCGGGATCAGGAAAACGTTTGGTCTGCCACTCGAAAGTGCAGGGATATGACTTGGTCATCCAACCGGGCTCCAGGCCGATGACATCCACAGGGAAATCCTTTTCTTCAAATTCAGCAAGCTCCTGCCGCACCTGATCCGCATTGAATTGGGCATGCACCCGATGCCAAAAACCCAGACCCCACAGGGGTGGCAAGGTTCCCCCGCCGTGATAGAGATTATAGCGTTGGACCACTTCGAGGATGGAGTTTCCTGAGAACACCAACAGTTCCAACCCCGGCCCGTTGACCTGCGCCTCCACGGCGTCCCCGGGAGGTTGGGCCAGCCATGGCCCTGGTTGGGGTTCATCCTTGGGTGGATTGCGATCGACTTCGGGAGGGTTGTTGAGCGAGTCCTTGCGATTGCCGATTTGGTTATAAATCTTCAGAAACCGTGCCGTGTTGAAAAACACACCATAACCTTTGCTCGAAATATAAAAGGGAACCGGTGCATGCGTCCTTCCCCCGCCCTTGCTCCAGTGATCCACGTTCAAGGTCATGACTTTTCGTGAATGCTTGATCCCATCCAACTGTAATCCAAAACCATATAGTGTTTCATCGGGCGCAGTGGGAATTCGCACCATGACCTGATGACCATTCTCAGCCAGATAGCCGATGCCGCGGGACTCAAACGGAAACGTTGCTTTGGGCAATTCCTTCAAGGCCTCCAAGCGTGGGGACGCAGCAGCGAGATCAGAATAACGAATCTCTCCCTGCATGTTTCCCAATTCGGCTCTCCAAACTCCTGAAGCTACCGGTTCCCATTGATCAATGGGGTTCAAATCCCCCATATCTGCGCCACGGGAGATACTCACCAAGAAAAAGAGTGCCATTACTAATTTGAAAAACGGCAAATGATGTCGAATAGGATGAATCATGGGTAAAGGATAATCCCCGTGTGTTCAGCTGTTAAGTCCTATTTCAAACCATGACAGCATCAATACGAAAATCTCAGAAGAGGCTGCCTTTCACCCGTTTGATCAAAAACCGGAGGTTTTTTTTCACCTATTGAACTTGTCAATGGTGGTTCGAATGCCTCACAAGGCAAACATAACGTGTAAAGAGGAGGCACGTTTTTCAAGATCGCTATCGCATACCAACAGCCATTGGTTCATCCAGCAAGGTCGCCGCACCGCGGGAAAACCGGTCATGGAACTGAACAATGGATGCGAGAGAGGGGATGCTGCCTCCGAAAAAAGGAAGGAAAAACATGCAGCTTACCAACGTACGTTTATTCGGCATATTCGTCACACTCACCAGTCTGTCGCTAGCTCTGACAACCTTGCATGCCCAGCCAGATTATCTGGGCCAGGTCGTCAGCAACGGAACCAGTCAACCGGTCGAAGATGCCATCGTTCAACTGGACAGGCAACCCGCCGACAACGAAGCAGAGTATGAGGCCCGGTCCAATCTGTTCGGCTTCTTTCGCATCAATGATGTGGAATTGGGGAACTACAAACTAACGGTACGACACCCTTCCTATTTGGAGCACACAGAAAACCTGGTGATTCAGGAGGATCAGGCAGAGAAACCAAACAAAACCATCCGGCTCAACCAGGCAAATGTCACGCCGGTTTTCGACGTGGATTTCGAAGTCTACGATCTCGCCACCATGGTGCCACTGGAAGGCGCACATATCGAAGCCGAATACTGGCGGCCTGACGGCACGATTTCCGGCGGTGCGGACAACGTCTTTCGCGCAACTGCAGATCAACTTGGAAAAGGTTCGGTCAAGTTTCTTGAAAACGGATTCTACAGATTCACCATGAGGAAACCCGGCTGGGAGGATATTGTCTATAAACCCGATCCCTCCCTGGGTCCCATCGCGGGTGACAAGCTCCGCTTGATCCGGGATCACATGGCGGGCGTTTACATGAAGCCCATTCGCACGGGAATGGAAGTGGAAGTAAGAGGATACGACGCCGTCAGTGAAACAGAGAACTTTCCGATGCGCGATGCGGTGCTGCAGATGACCGGCTATGATTTTCAGTTCGACAGCATCGTGCTCCCTCAGACCACGATGTTGACGGACACAGCCGGGCAAAACACTTACACGAATCTGGTAGCCATCCCCTACAAACTGTCCGTTGCCAAGCTGGGTTATGAACCCAAGGAATTCGATGTCCGACCACAACCGGGTGGAGGATTTGCCAATATCGAAACCGAACTCGATTTGTTACCCACCAAAGTGGAAGTCATTTTGGACTCTCCCTATGAAAACACCGACATCCTGGAAGGAGCACGCGTCCTGCTCAGAGGCGTGGACGGATCCAGCGCTGAAGGGATCACCCGGGAAGCCATGACCGCCCTGGATGAGGACGGGGTGTTCGTAAAAGTGTTGTTTGAAAACCTGATGCCAGGAAGGTACTGGCTTCAGACCACGCACGAAGCCACCATGGAAAACCTCCCCACTCAATCAGGTCCGATCCAGGGACCGGGGGCATTCAACATCAAGTTTTACCCGGTAGAGACTTATGCCGAAGTGGAGCCAGGCATGACCGAAACGGTCTTCATGGATCTGGAACCCATACCTGCCACCATTCAAGGCCGCTTGTGGGCGACTGATACCAACGGGAACCTGGAATTCGAACCTTGTTTCTCCGAACCCAACCGCGTGTTTTACCAAACCGGACACAATGGCATCGAATTCATTGAACACGAACTCATCCAGCAATTGGATGACGAATATCAAATCCTCAGTGTGGACACCGATGAAGCCGGCAACTACACAGCTACCATCATTCCCGGCATTTACGGACTCAAGATTCCAACGATGACCGGTTATGCGGGCCACAATGTCGAGTTTGGAGATTTGTCCGAAGGGATTCCCCCTTCCGAATCGGGATGGCCCTATCCTGAAACGTGGCCATATGACACGTTTGAATTCGGACATCAAAAGGCGGGATTGAGATTTGATTCGACACACCTATATCAGTTGGATTTGTTCGTCCACCGGCACTACATCCATGCGGGAGGCCGGGTAAAGACGACCGGAGAACCCTTTGGAGCACAGGTGCTGAGAATGAATGAAGACGGAAGCGGTCTTCAAACCTTTCCCTACAACCACCTTCTGGCCACTGACGCCAAGATCCGGGTAACGGGCCCGGTCACGATGGAAACCACCATCCGGCCTGATAACTTTTTCCTGATGAAAAACCTTTTGCCCGGCACCTACGTCATGGAATTGTTGCAGGAGGAATACAACACGCCCCCAGTGACTTTCACCATCGAAGGATGGGATGCCCCGGGCATCTTGCCGCGAGTCGCTCCCTTCACGCCGACTTACTTTTTTCCGGGCATTTCACACTGCACAGGGCAATTCGATATCGAAGCCGACTGGAAACTCAAGGGGGAGATCCTTATCGAAACATCCCGATATAACGCAAACAGTGATCGATACAATGAAACCGGCCCGCGACGTCCGCAATATTTCATGAGTTCCACCACCGGAAACAAGGTGTTTACTTCTGCCTTTGGCGATGGCATTCCCAATGGGGACTACATTGTCTGGATCGAGCATGGGGATGGTTGGTTCTTTGGGGCAGGATCAGGTTCGGCCACCATCGAACGATCCATTGACGGCGGGCCACTGGATAACACCAAGCTGAACAAATCCCCCATTTATCGCGGCCTCTACAGTGGCAGCACCACCGTGGGATCATTGACCAATTACCACCTGGACGTTCATGCAGTCAGCACGGGCGATCCAAATCGCGAGATTCCGAATGTCACCGTGTTGTTTTCCGGAGATCCTACACCGAAGCTCCCGGCAGGTACCACATCCAACTTTACCGGCAGTCCTTATCCATCCGGCGCCATTCAGGAACCGGGCCAGTGGACCTATGCCTTCTGGCACCCCGGCAAAGTCGAGGTCATCGATCCCGAAGCAAGATTGCTTAAACTCACGGTTTTCATGCAGCGGGCCATGCTGATCACCGGCACACTGAAAGGAGGGGACAATGAAGCCATCCCGGGAGCCGCCATCGTGGCACGCAATCGATACGGTAACCCTGTCAGCAATGCCGTGACCGATTCAAGCGGACGATTCTCGGTAGCCAGACTGGTGCCGCAGACCATTTATCTGGATATCAATCGCCGGGGTTACAAGCCAATCCGTGTGAAATACACACCGACCAATTTTGACGAACCGGACTTTCTGAATCAAAACCTCACCATGGAAAAAGTCCCTGGACCCGACATCACCAAATTCACGCTCAACCGATTCGGCATGTTCATACCGGGAGTCACCAAGGCCGGAGACAGCAATCTGGGCACCCTCGGACTCAACCCTGAAGCCAGTCGGGGAAAACTGACCGCCACCTGGAAAGTAGCCGCCGATCCCAAGAGCTATCAACTGAACCTTCCCGGGTTTGTAGGAGAAAATGAGCAACCCAGACAAAATGAACAAAGCACCGTGAGGGATAAAATCGAGGAAGTCTGGATCGTTGACAAACGATACTTCAAGAACCCGAGCGTGAACGACGAACAGGTTTGGGATTTGGCCAAGCCGTCTCCTTTGAACTACATCAAAGCGAGGGACTGGTTCGCAGAAATCACAAGCGGGCAAAAAGATAACGAACCCTTCTACGTGGTGCACAAAATCGGACTCAAGGGGGATATCAACGACGACGGAGAATTCGAAGGCAAGCTTCCTTTGTGGGAACTGCCGGCCGGTGAGTTGAAACTCATGGCCGTGGTGATCTCCAAAAATGGAGGCGTCAGCATCAAGGACTACGAACTGCCAGACGTGACCGTTGATGGCGAGACCAAGAAACCGGCGCCGCTGAGAGGCATGACGCTCCCCCGTTGGGCCGCCAACATATTGGAAGTGGTGGGAACGGCGTCCAATTTACCGAGTTTCAATGACCCGCCTGATGATGATGACGAGGATGGAGAACCCCAACCCACCAACCGTCGTCAAGGCTCCGAAGATTTGAACAAAAACTTCGGCGACCGATTTCTCAAGCTGGCCAATTCCGCCAAGATCGAAGCCCGCATCGGGGTGGTCCCTACGTACAGTTCCACCAACAACGTGAACCGCACCGTATTCAATCCCACAGAAGACCTGCTGAGCAATGATCATTACCTGACTTACAAATACGTACTGGGAGCGGAATTACCTATTGGAGAAGACAGTCCTCAACGTGGACCCATGTCGCTCGCCTCAAAATTCATGGGACTCAAAGTGAGTGGAGCCGGAGTTGATGCCGAATTCGAAGTGGCGGGTGGCGATAACCAGGCCTGTATCGCCCTGGTTTTATCCAACGAACTGGAAGCCAACAAGGATGCGGCCAAAGACAAATTCATCCCCAAACTCGTGGAACGAGCCAAGGCCCGCGCCGGGGACACCATCAAATTTGACGGCCCCAAGCTCAGCATCTCGGCGAAATTCGCCAACTGCCAGACCTTCGAATCCGGCGCCGCAGGAGTGAACCGACTTTCCATGTCCACCGGTATCCTTGAAGCACAGGGAACCGTCGATCTTGGTGTGGGGATCGACATCACGCCCGTCATTGAATTCCTGCCCTATGGCAAACCGATTCAGGAATTGAACGAAGCCATCAAGGATCTCCTGGACTATGAAGCACTAAAACTGGAAGCCATTTTTGAACTGACAACCGGAGCAAAGGTCACCGTAAAATTCGAACACAGCATCCCCAGGGGACGCGACAGATCACAGACTTCCGGGAGAAACGATCCCTCCCGCAGCACCCCGGGTTACAATCTCATCGGCACGGTCAGCGACGTAACTTCCGACATCACCAACAACACCAACATTTCCAACGAAAAGAAACTCATCGTTCGTGTTGCGGTTGGACTGCGTGGAAGTTTGGCCAATAATGCTCTGAGCGCAACCGGCAAGGTTCAATTCGGCGCACCCAAAGGTCAGTCAGATGTAGACGGAGTGTTTTTTGACATCAATGATTTTGGCGCCCAGCCTCTGGTTAAAAAAATAGCAGGTGCGATCAGCTTCGTCCTGGAAGCCAAACTCAATCTTTATGTCACCAGCATCAGCAAAAAGTGGCAATACGATCTGCTCACTTTCTCCATAGAACGCGCTTCGGTGCCGGTGTTTGAACTAACGCCTCTGAACACCTCATCCATCATCATCACTCCCATGACCGCCCTTCCCGCTCAATTCGTCGGTAAAGGAGGAACGCTGGTGAATGATTTTTATGATGCAGGTCACATGGACTTTTCTTCAGGTGACGGCACCTCACTGGTCTACACCGGCACCGATCCGGAAACAGGCGAAATGACCATCATGATGAGTCAAATGACCAATGGGGAATGGCAAACGCCTCGTGAACTGGCGCGTTCGACCGGCATGGTCTCGGTCGCTTCCGAACAGCTCGCGGATGGTTCCTGGCTGGTGGTTTGGAGCGAACTGGCGGAGACGGATATCCTCACTCCCTACCCCTCCACCGTTTTGAAATCCGTCCAGTCCGATCCATCCGGTCAGCAATGGAGCGCCCCCGTAGAACTGATGACTTCCGAAGACGCCATTTATCAGCTGAACCTGACATCTCTCGGGTCCGGCGCCATGGCGGCGTTTTACATCACGGATGAAGGACCTCTCGGACGCAATCGATCACTCCACACCATGTCATGGTCGGACGGAACCTGGATGGGAAGTGACCTGGCGCTGGCAGATGGCGAGTGGGTTCATTATGAACTCAACACCGTGGATGAAATCATCGCCAAACTCAGTGTCTCCAATCCTGCCAATGAACTTTATACCCTGGACTGGAATGGAGCGACTTGGTCGTCCCCAAGTCTTGCTCTTTCAAACATTCGCTCACCCTTCGATGTTCACCAGGGCCATCAGGGAAATCTGATTGCGGCTGGCATCATGGAAGATCAAACGATCACCCTGCATCAATGGGATGCAGACAGCGGCCAGTTTACCCCCATGCCATCCACCACACTATTCACACCGGGCAACGACATCAATGTCCTGCCGTTGCAAATCGATGGGATCAACACCTATCTCCTTGCATGGATCGAAGGAGCGGACGAAGCGGCAGTGTTGACTGCGTGGGTGAATGAAAATGGTGAACTGATATCCGGTCCGACACCCATCACACATGAAGCAAGCGGCGAATTCCGCAGCATCCAACTCCAACCGCACGCATCCGGCATCGGCCACCTCGTAGCCACCTATGCAAACGATGAAAGCCAAAGCATTCGCGAATACATGGTCAGCATTCCGAGCGGTGACGATTGTGACGGCGACGGAATCAACGACATCCTTGCCATCACCGAAGGGCTAGTGGCCGATTGCAACGGCAACGGCATTCCGGATCGATGCGACATTCAATCTGGATTCTCCAATGATTTGAATGGCGACATGAAACCGGACGAATGCGATCCATTTGGCAGTGGTGACTGCAACATGAATGGCATCCTCGATGCGGACGAAATTGCCTTGGGCTTTGTCGATGATCTGGACGGAAACGGCATCCCGGACGAATGCGACGGACCCGTCGTCGGACCAAGCATTCGCACACTCTCCATCGTAGCCACCGAAGCTGCCCGATTCTATCGTGGTCGAAACCTGATCATCCTTGGAGAAGATCCAACAACCATCCTCATCCAGGTAGAAGGACCACTGGAAACAGCACCCACGGTGAACGGACCGTGGACGATAGCGCCGTAATGAGAATTCATTTTATCAAAACAGGCAAACTTTGACGCTGGAGGGGAGAGTTCCACCTCGCCCCAAACTTTCCCCTTGAAAACGTTTCTGAGCAAAAGAAATGGAACGTGGGAAGACGATCAATAATCGAATGACTGTGGTGTTTCCTTTGCAGATTGAAAAAGGTTCCAATGCACCGAGTTTTGAAGTGGGTGCAAGGCGGAGCTTGCCCCTCCGATAGTGGATTTCTATTTTTTGAACTGCATCGAAACAACCTTCAATTGAAACATTTCCTTTGACTCTACAGGACGGTCGTAGCAATGTTCACATGAAGTGCGTCACTTGTTCGCCAGATTCATCGTTGTCGTAAGCCTGACCATCAGTATTGGTGGCCATTGGGGGCTGTTGCAGACAATTGGTTGGGCGAACATGATCCTGGATTTTTCCAAAGATCGATCCTTGATCAGCGCCATCTCGAAGACTTTTGATTCCGAAACTTCCTGCGAAATCTGCCGACTTGTCCGGGAAGGCAAAAAACAGGAATCGCATCAAGACTTTCTCAAATCAAACATCAAACTGGACCTCTTTCACCAGGGATGCATCATTGCTCTGATGGCGCCTGTTATCCAGAAAGATGTATCCCCTGAAGCGTGCCGATTCACAGCTTTTCGCGCACCTCCCGACCTCCCCCCTCCCCGCCTGGTTTTGTCCTGATCAACACATTGGAGGTATTCAAACCTCTGCAATGTTTCGTGTACCCTGGTCTCCTTTGAGTCAGAGGGATTACGCGATGTCATCTGGGATCATCATCCGAGGATTCACAGGCTTCGAATCATCAAAAATCTAACAAAACCAGAATATATATGAATTTGAACACATTTATCGTCACATCGACACTTATTGCGGCGTCAACTGCCGTCAACATACAAGCACAAGATACTCAACTTGGTTCGGTCCCCATGCAGGGAGGCATGGTTATGCCTGCCTTTCGTTATATGGCTGAACACGGTCACTTGATGGTGACCCTGCCTTCGGCGGTTCCCCACCTGACTCCCTTGGAAGAAAGCAATCCGGACGCGCACTTCAATCCAGCCTCCCCTTGGTATGAGGATCTTGATCCCGATCAGGAAGGGAAAGCTTTCAACCGCCAATACGGATTTGTGATGGACGGCACCAGTGATTTGCTCCCCCTTGGCAGTGCCATTTGGATCCAAATACTTTCATCAGATCACGGTTTGGAGGCCTACACTTATCGAAGCATCAGCGAAGACGAACAGATCTGGACACCGATGTTCGGCACGAAGGATTCCAGCAATATCTTCGAGTGGGACATGCGCATGTTTCATCCGGCATTTGTGGCGCCTCAAGGCAGCGGCCCTTTGTCGGCTGAATTCGAAGCCTTTGTGGTCGACACTGGAACAGGTGAACGTTTACAGGACATTGACGGCGTCAAGTTCACCTTACAATGGACCGCTGAACAATCCGATGAAATGCCGGAACTGAGCATTGCGCACATGATTGTTCTGACCTGGCCCGGCAACTTTGCAAATCATCACCTGGAATCAACAAGCGATCTGGATTCCGGTGAATGGCATATGATGCACGCAACGCCTGTGATGATGGATGGAAAATCCACCGTGATCCTGGATCCTTCACACCAGGGTATGTATTTCAGGCTTGCTCCACATATGGAACAATAAGACAAATGTCCGGATTCTTAGCATACAAGCCACGCACGCGTTTCTTAGCGAAACGCGTGCACAGTGGATTCACACTCATCGAATTGTTGGTGGTGATCGCGATCATTGCCATCCTGGCAGGTATGCTCCTTCCAGCGTTGAGCAAGGCGAAGTCCAGCGCTTCGAGGATTAAGTGTCTCAACAATATTCGACAATTGAGCCTCGGGATTCGCATGTATGGAGATGACTTTGAGGACATGTTTCCCAGAAGTCAGCACTCTTCCTTCGCCTACCATCAACCACCTTGGGAGATCACGGTCCGTCCATACGTTGGGATGCAGGAACTCCAATCATCCGAAGGAATGTCCGCCCTGCACAACGGTGTTTTCAAATGTCCCAAAGCAGGAAAGCTCACCCGGTGGAGTTATGGATTGAATGTTTATTTCGAACTGGAAGAAACGGATGACTACCGGGGTCGCCCCAAGACATGGAGGAAGCAAACGTCCCTAACCCGGCCCACTGAAACCATTCTATTGGGGGAAGTCGTCGATGGAGCCGATCACATCATGGCGCATTTCTGGGATCAGGGCATGCCCTCCTCAGTCGACAAAGACAGGCACGGGAAAGATGACCGATCCGTTTACGGTTATGCGGATGGACACGCTTCCGTCGAAAGATTCGAAACCACGTATGCCTCAGCGCCGAATCCTGTCGACCAGTGGCATCCATTGGGAGCACAGGAATAGTCGAGACTGTTTTTCGCGGAACTCTGAAGGGCTTTTCAGTGAACAAGACAAAAAAAGGTCGGACCTTCTGGTCCGACCTTCGATGAATTCGTTGATGTGGGAAGCCTTATCGCACCCGGAAGAATGCAGCTGAACCCGTCGTGGCAGCCTCATACGGACTGGTGGCTCCAGCGACATTGCTCCAGGGGCCGGTTATCGCGTCGGCTTTTTGAAGTCCGCCTGCGCCTTCCCATGAGAGAGTTATTTTGTCTGGCGAAGCAGAAATTGCCAGATTGGCAGGTCTTCCACCCGGCTCGGGTTGCCCACCGCCGCCGCCTCCGCGAACACCACGAATGATCATTCCGCTGATGCCACCGGAATTGTCTTCCATTTCAGCGAACCAGAGATGTTGTCCTGCGCCGATATCGACGGTGATGGTTTGGGGATTGCCGGCAGGAGCGATGACCGCACCGTTTCCAGGGTTGACAGTACCGGCATAGTTTCCGGTGTTTTGCTCAGCCGGGGCATTGCCGCCATTCATGTCATCCACCCAGACTTTACCAAATCGACCATTGCCATCGGTCGTGCGACCTTCAAAAACCGTCACGTTGTACGTCCCAGGCTTCAATCCATCAAAACGCATCAATATCTCGGTGCCGGCTGTATCCGGATTGCGGTAGTTATAATCGTTTTTGACGATGGCGGGAATAAACACACCATCGAAATGGCCTTCATACTTTTCAAGGGTTGGGTTGTTTGAAATCTGTCCTTGTGCAGGAGCCTGTCCTGTTGCTGCGGTTAAAGCGGCGTTATCCATCATGGTCATGGTGACGTTCGCGTTTTTATCATTGGAAAAGTCCGTCAGTGACCAGGTGACTTCGGTTTGATCCGCATTGGCGGTCCCTTCCAAGCTAGCGCTACCTTCAGCAACATCGCTGTTGGGATCGCTGAACGTCCAGGTGGGAATCACGTTCCAATCGGTGAGCACTTCGACGCCTTCCTTGTCGTTTTCATGATGTCCGAAATCAATCTTGAACAAACCAGGTGCGGAAGCCACATCGGCAGGAGGAGGCGGAGAATTCACGGAACGAATGATCATGCCACTGATACCACCGGAGTTGTCCTCCATTTCAGCAAACCATAAGTATTCACCGGCTTTGACCTCCACTACAACGGACCGGGGTTGTCCCTGAGGAGCAATTTCACCTGAGGCATACACCCCTGAATAGTTCCCGGTGTTCTGTTCATCCGGAACGTTGGAACCATTGACATCCCCAGCCCATATTTTCCCAAACCGTCCATTGGAATCTGTGGTGCGCCCTTCGAAAACGGTCACTTTGTAAAAGCCAGGATCAAGATTGCCAAATCGCATGTAGGATTCGGTATCCGCTGTATCCGGATTGCGGTAGAGATAATCATCCTTGACCACAAACGGAACCAGCACGCCATCATAAATAATCTCAGGGACGTGCTGATACTGTGGCAAGGGAACGGCTTTCCCATCGAAATCCACATATTTAAACCCCTCGTGAGTCGGATTATTCGCCGTCATCCCCAGCATTGCGGGTGGCAATGCCGTGTTGTCCAGAATGGTCATGGTGACATCATTGTCACTACCGGATTCGGAAAAATCCCTCAAAGACCAGGTCACCTCAGTGCCCGCTTCGTTGGCTTCACCCATGATACTTGCGCTTCCTTCGGTTACTTCCGCGTTCGGATCGGCGAAGGTAAAGGTGGGGATCACATCCCAATCTGTCAGCGGTTCTGCCGGTTGGGAATCAATTTCCGTTGCTCCGCCAAAAATCTCTCCGTCGAAATAATCGATTTCATATTCCAGAATGGGAGCTTCGTTTTGGAGATGTCCAAAGTCTATCTTGAATAGACCTGCATTCGAATCATGCGCAAATTGAGAGAGTCCCAATCCAAGCGCTGCACCTAAAAAGGCCGTCTTTGACATGCTCATAATCTTTAGAGGTTTTGTGTAGATTACTGTTGATATGGTTCTTTGGGTAACGATGACGATTAGACGCGGTAAACTGGTTATTTGTCAATTCTAATCCGTGCGTCCTCCTTCGCTTCGGCGCAGGCCCAAAAAATAGAAATCCATTATCGTAGGGGTCAGCTCCGCCTTACTCCCACTTCAAACCTCAAAGCTTCGGAACCGTTTTCACGCCGCAATGGAAACGCCACAGTCACTCCGCACAACCCAGTGTCCCCTTAATTTCATCAAGAGGCTCATCAATCAATCGGAAAGCGAACACCATTACTCGGGAGATCCCGCAATCTGCACTCGAAAACGTTGATAAGACGCGACAGGATCAAATGATCTTTTATCTTTGTGATCGTGAATTTGAATTCCGAACTTTAAACGAAACACATCACCAGTTTGGACCATGGTTTTCTTGTCCCGATTGGGGGCTTTGTCTACAGGAAACGGATTGGCTACAAGCACACCGTAATCTCTGCTGTGCGACCAAACATCCGGATTAACGGAACCGGACATGATTTGAATGCCCGCAAAATGTCCGTCAATGGTTCCGGCATAATCCCACCATTGATCCACTTTGCCCCAGGTTCCTTTTTCGTTGATTCCACCCTGACCATTCAGGATACGTCCATCTCCGGTCTTGACCACAATGGGCGTTGCAACACGCATGGTCAATCCCATCTCTTCTTTGACGCCAAAATAGAAATCCCGGTCACTGGAAAATTTGGAATCCCAAACCATGAGATACCCATCAACGTTGGAAGTGATGGTGTATTGTGTCGATTCGCGGCAAATAGCACGACCTTCACCATCCAGATATTCCTGCAGTGACGTAAACGCCAATACCTTCCCTGCCGTCACCACATTCTGATAACCTTGATGGCGGACTCGCCCTTCGCGGTTGTGCCAGAAATTAACACCGTTCAGGACGGCAAAGCCCATGGACAGCCCAGGATGCAAATGAGCATGATCCATCGCGTCCACTCCCTCCACCGGCGGATAAGCCCGTGTCACCTGCCGGCCACCGAGTGTTTTCACATGAGACCAAAACGGCCGATGCACATCGGGATGCTGATGAAAATAACGGGCCAACGTCGCATCCCCCTGCATCAGTGCAACGCCGTCTTCATGCATATTCAACGTCAAGGGAGCGCCTGCATCCCTTGCGTCATCCTGTTGATTGGATGCACGCTCGTCACCTCCCTTTTCAGCACCTGCACCCCGCACCAGATAGGCGACCAAATCCGCCACCTGCTGAGCTGAGAGAATCGCCCCCAAGCCTCCGGGCATGGCGGAAGTTTCTGATCCGGTGCGCCGTTCGATATTGGATTTGGGAATATCCACTGTCACACCTGCCGCATTTGCCAACACGACAGCTCTGCCGGATTCTCCCACCACCAAACCTTCATGTATTTCACCATCCTTTGTCTGAATGATCTGAGAGGCGAAGCCTTCGGTGATTTCGGCGCTTGGATTCAGAATGGATCGCGCGATCACTTCCGGTGTGGCTCGGGAACGTATGTCGGAGAGGTCGGGAGCAAACACATTCCCGTTTCCTTCCAGCTGATGACAAGCCATGCAATTGGCGGCAAGCGGACTGTGAAACAAAGTTCGGCCACGCTCGATCGAAGCAGCGGACATGGCCCCCAGCACGGATGCGATGGTGGTTTCAGTTTCCTGGGAAGTCAGGTAATGGGGTTCAATGATCACGAGATAGGAAGCCTTGGGAGCTCGATTCCCCTGACTATTGGATCCCAACTTCACTTTACCGGCTGGAAAATCTGCGCGATAAATCCGATGGTGGGCGTCATTTGTTTTGAGATACATTTCCGTCGCTTCAAAACGATCACTGAGCCACTCCGGCAATCGCTCACCGCGCAGATCGTCGGCAACATAGACAGTGGATGGAAACAAAAGCTCGAATTCCATTCCCCCATTCTCATGAGCTTCTGCATCATTGTTGGCAGAGCGTATGAGGGGGTAACCTTCCAATGCAGCTGGAATCTCAACCAAACGATAAGACCGGTCGGTATAGGCGGCATTTCCCGTCAGCAAGGTGGCCAGTTGATAGGTGCGTTCGGATTCCGCCCTCAGATTTTGAATAACGTTCAGTGTAAAACCGCGATCAGGATTGGACGCAACTTCCGAACCTTTATCATCTTCCTCCCGGGCGATCCCTGCGATGGCGGGCCCTTTGATCACCGGGATGGCGCGTCCACTCAATCGCTTTTGAGCGAGGAACGATGTCATGGCATCCGGATCATCCATCAGGACACGTATTTCATCATCATCCAGTTGATCATCCTCCAACAAACTCAATAAAGCGGCCCGACGCACCGATGCGGATGCGTGTCGCAACAGGGCTTTTTGCTCTGAAACAGAGAGTAGATCGCGCATGGCCTGCCAGGCGGAATAATAGACCAATCGATCTTCCTCACGCTCGATCAACCGCAACAATTCCTTGTTCCATCTCTGATCCAAGGCCTGATGCAGCCCCATCACCGTCTCCTGTCTCAAACGGGCATCCCCATCACTCAATCCGGAAACGGCAAAGTCCGGAATCTGTCGCGAAGCACGTTCACGTGCCTGAAACGCCACAATCCGCAGGGTCTGAAGTCGTCGATTGAAATTACCGCTCCATTGTTCGGCAAAAAAAGTATTCAATTCAGCCTCTGTCACACCGATGCGCCCAAGAGTCCATAATACCCATGTCTCCAAGGCGGATCCCTGCTCTGATTGCTCAAGCGCAGACTTCAGGGACTTGATCACGTCTCTTCCCCGGCGGACTAATTCATCCTGTGCATTGATCCGCCGCACCGGCAACCGGCTGTTCAAATCCTCGATAAGCGATTCCGCCGACCTGTCCTGAGCGGCTTTCATGGCATCAGATGGAAGCTGACGATTCAGTCGAAAAGATTTTGGCCAAAGTTTGTAAATGCGCCCTTCATTCACCATCTGACCATTCTCAAAAACAGAACCGTATTCTCGACCCCAGCTCGAAACATAAATGGCGCCATCGAGACCAATCTCGATATCCACCGGATCAAAGCTTCTTCCGGCGCTCCCATTCATTGAACGCCCGCCCCCCGCGCTTGCCAGGATTTCCATCGACTCGTTCACCGGCCGCATCCAGGCCCCTTTCCATTCAGGACGGTAAACATAGATTTCGCGTTTCAACCAGTCATTGATGAGATAAGCGCCATTGATCCATGCGGGATAACCCTCCAGGTCACAAAAAATCACCCCGGTGCCCGAACCTTCAAAAAGAGGACCGGCTGAAGGCGCTGAAGGCAAATGATCATCCCCCAACCAATCGTAGCTCCAGGGGTGGCCCCAGCCAAAATTGGCGCTGTAAAAAGGCGAGAAAATTTTGTCTCCGAGGTTCTGATCGTTATCCGTTCCCAACCAGTTGAATTGAGAATCAAAGGTCATATCCCATGGATTTCGATTACCACGAGACACAATTTCCAACCCGGTTCCATCCGGATTGCATCGCAGCACCCCACCGTTCAGGCCCCAGTCGTCTGAAGGATGGTGGAAGGTGTTCTTGTAGGTGTCACGGGTGAATAAAGCAGGAGCAGGAAAATCGGGTGTTCCCTCAGGGGCTTCCATCCCCCAAAGCTCACGAAATGCTTTGGGAGCGACCCGGTCCGGGGCCTGGTTGAGTCCTTTGGAGTTCCCCTTGGACATATAGAGTTTTCCATCGGGCGCCCAGTTCAGTCCATGAATACCATGCTCAATGTTTCCAAGGTCGGTATACAGCTTGAGGTATTCATCAGCCTCATCATCACCATCCACATCACGCAAAACGGTCAGATCCGGCGAATTCGCCACCCACAACTGATCACCGTGCCAAGCCATTCCCTGGATGTTGTTGAAACCTCGTGCAAACTCTTTTCGCCGGTCTGCCTGGCCATCCTTGTCGGAGTCGATCAGAATGTAAACCTTGTCTCCCTCCATTTCGGGGGTTGGACGGCGATACTGCGGTCCCATCCCGACAAACAATCGACCTTTATCATCAAAAGTGATGGCACAGGGGTTCCGCACCATGGGCTCCCTGGCAAACAGGCCCACTTCAAAATCATCGGAAACAATTGGGAAATCTGCCTCTTGGCTGTAGACAACACTGGCACAAAAACAAATTGCCGCGAGTCCGCAAACGGTGGAATTCATGCGGAGATATTAAGAATCAAACCATCCTTTGCAAGTCCCCAGAGCACTGTAAGCAGGCATTCAAAGCAATGGCCAAAATATACCGCGAAATGACTGTGAAGAAACCAGGTTTATGAACAAGGATTGTCGAAGATTGTTGAACTGATTAGCAAAAGTATTTGCGTACCAGGCCCCCTTGATGCTTCTTATTCTCACGCCCGTCCCGATGTATCGCATACACGTCAGGTTAATGAAGTTTTTATAGAATCTTTCAGGATACCAATAAATTATCAGTGTCTATGTTACGTTACCTTCAGCCATTCATTGTCACCCACTGCTTCGCGTCTTTGCGCCTCCGCGCCTTTGCGATAAAACAGGCACCCATTGAAAACTTCGTGACCTAGAGAAAGGTTCCGTGGAAGATTAGCTAACGTGTAAAAGAACCGCACTGAATTGTATTCCCAAATGATGAATCCATCTCCCTCAATCCGGATGAGCGCCAAGGCGCAAAGATCGCAAGGAGCGCAAAGAATTCTGTGGATCACGCTCTTCTGGAAAACCTTGGTAAAAATGTAATTGCAACTGATAAAACAGTCATTTTAACCATAACTTCGTGTCCTTCACGGCTTCGTGGTAAAAATGAAAATATAAATTTTAGGTCCAAAAAGGGTTTTACAACTGCGTGGGACTATCCTGATGCGCTGGCGATGAATCGGGACTAGAAACGCTGTGAGGCAGAGGTTTTTCTGAAATTACTTTTGGCAAACGTTATCGATATGACGCTCAAACAAGTAAAGTAAACAAAAAGAAAGCCCCGATTGCGGGTGCAACCGGGGCCTTTCAAAAATCCGATTTAACGAGAAGACCTAACGCCCTTCCATCATATTGGAAGGCAAGCCGTTTTCCCAGCTCCGGGGCTGGTTCCAGGGACGGGCTGAGTTATTCTCCGGATCAGGTGTCGAACAGCCCGTCAGACCGCCCATGGTCAACAAAGTCAACCCGAACAGTAGCAAACAAGCTTTGATCCACACTTGCATGTTAAAAATTAGTAAAGGACAACGTCACCCACCTGAATGTCGGCCTGCAACCATCCGGGCAGGACATTCGCGATGGAACGATCTTTTTCGACGGAAGAGATCTGCACTTTGCCGACCAGCTTGCCTTCGCGACTGACGAGCAGTTCACCGTTCTCAAGGGCACCGTCTTCCTCACCTACGTTGATGATGACAAATCCCCAGTCGGGATCAACCGAAAGCACGGCACCTTCCATGCCGTCACGCATGATCACCTTTTGAGATGGGCCAACAAATCGGCTCAATTCGTATTTGGTTTGATCCAACTGCCGGGTCAGAACATCCTTTTCAGCCTCGATAGCGGCGATCTGATCATTGGCATCCTGGAGTTGTTGTTTCATGGTAACCACGTATTCTTTGGTCACTCCCAGACCTTTCCAGGTCTGCAACTCACGGCGCGCTTCGGTAAGCGCATCAGTTGCCTCATTCAATTGGGCATCCAGTTCATCACCACGAGCCCTTTGTTGAGCCAACGCCAGACCGGCATTTTTCAAGCTGTCTTTGGCTTCGGTAAGTTCGCCCCGCAACGTTTCGGCAGCTTCTTCAGCTTCGCGCTGGGCGCTTTCGGCGGACCGTTGGGCGCTTTCGGCCTGACTTCTGGCGCTCTCGGCCGCAGCCAAGTCCGATTCCAAACCTGCGATTTTTGGTGCCACCTGGAATTGAGTAATTCCCAAAGCTCCCAGTCCCAGTAAAATGACTAATATTAAGCCTGCTCTCAGCATAATCGATAAATATGTAAAGGTTACGAGTGGCGACAGCTTAGAGGAAATCCTGTTGACCTGTCAACTGTCGCATTCAATTAACTTTGATGCTTTTTCTCCGAATAAGTTCAATTAACTCAGAATGCGTTTTCCTTCACTCAGGAAGATACCCTGGAAGTTCATCTTCAAGGCATCCGCATTGGAAGCCTTGGTAAGTGCTTCTTCCTCACTGACCAAACGATCTTTGACCAGTTTGAACAGGGCTTGATTGAAATTCTGCATTCCATCCTCACCACCGGTCTCAATACCTACTCCAAGTTTTTCCAAACGATTTTCTTCGATCATTTTACGCATGGTTGGAGTGTTGATCATCACCTCAATCGCAGGAATCACACCGCCGCCGATTTTACCGACCATGCGCTGACAAACAACCGCTCGCAAGGTGCCAGCCAATTGGCGCCGGATTTGATCGCGCTCTTCAGACTTGAAAAAATCGAGAATACGGGTCACCGACTGAGCGGCGTTGGTGGTATGCAATGTGGACAGCACCAAATGCCCCGTATCCGCCGCACTCATGGCGGCCGAAAAACTGATGGCATCACGCATTTCACCAATCATGATGACATCCGGATCCTGTCGTAAGACGTGTTTGAGACCCGCTCCAAAGTTAAGTGAATCCAAACCAATTTCCCGTTGCTCGATGACCGATTTCTTATCGGTGAACACAAATTCAATCGGATCCTCCAGAGTCACGATATGCTTGCGACTGATATCGTTAATGTGCTGAATCATCGCCGCAAGTGTGGTGGATTTACCGGAACCGGTTGTCCCTGAAACCAAAACAATACCACGGGGCGACATGGCAATTTCCTTCAGCACCGGAATCAATCCCAAATCTTCAAAGCTGGGGATGTCGGTTTTAACATAGCGCATGGACAGCGCAAAGGTCCCACGCTGTTGAAAACAGTTGGTACGAAAACGACCAATACCTTCACAGTAGTAAGAGAAGTCAATTTCGCGCTCAGCCTCCAGCACATCCTTCAGGTGCACAGGGACGATGGCGTCCAGAATTTTCCCCATCCACTCCGCGGTAGGCTTGGGAGCTTCGATATCAACCAGGTTGCCATCGATACGAAAAACAATGGGGCCGCCGACTTTGACGTGTACGTCAGAAGCACCGCCATCAACGGCGGTGCGTAAAATACGATTGAACAGTTCCATATATCTCAAATGTGAGGGGACGTTTCCCCCTCTTTTAAAGCGTCATACGCTGCACGCGTGCCAGGGCTTCCACCTGGGATTGAGCCTCGGCTTCCATTCCGACGAAGAGAATGGAGATAACGAAGCCGCTGTGCTTGTTGCCGCTTGCTCCGACCACGATGCCGTTACAATGAATCGGCGCGTCGGAATCAGGTGACTTGAGATCGATGGTCAATTCTGACCATACAGGAAGTTCTTGACTGGATAAGAACTCAACTCCATTGGTTCGGACACTCACCGCCTCCGGTGGTAGTGTAAATTCAATTTCATTTGAACGAACCGTCATTGGTTCGAATACGCCCGAATTATCCAATTTTGTTGTTTTCATACGTCTGGGATAACTACAATACCACGAAATCTCATTTCGTCAACAAACCCGCCAAAGGAAATTTGAATCCTTCAGCACAAGACGTTACCACTCAATCACCGCCGCGCCCCATGTCAATCCGGCGCCAAAAACAACCAACAAGACCAAATCCCCACGCTGAATCCGCCCTTCTTCAACAACTTGATCCAGCGCAATGGCCACAGAAGCAGCAGATGTGTTGCCAAATTTATCCACATTGATAAAAACTTGATCTTCTTTTGCACCCAGGCGATCCCCTACCGCACTGATGATTCTCTGATTGGCTTGATGAGGAATGATACACTTGATCTGACTAATGTCCAGCTGACAGCGTTCAAGGGCTTTTTTGGCAGCTCGATTCATGGCCGTTACCGCGCTCTTGAAAGTTTCCTTACCGTCCATTCTCAGGTAATGAAGCCGTTGATCCACAGATTCGCCTGTTGCCGGACACCGGCTTCCTCCTCCCGGCATGGACAAAAGACCAGCTTTGCCCCCATCAGCTCCCATACAAGCGGTCAATAGGCCGTGTGAGTTTTCACGGTTTTGAAGAATGGCTGCCCCAGCACCGTCACCAAACAGCACGCATGTGTTCCGATCTTTCCAGTCAATAATTGATGAAAGCTTTTCCGCTCCAATCACCAACACTGTGTTGTAGGTGCGGGACATAATGAATTGCTGCGCAATTTCCAGCGCATAAACAAAACCGGAACAAGCCGCCTCCAGATCAAACGCAGCGGCATTCACTGCCCCAATGTTACTTTGCACAAGACAGGCAGTACTCGGAAAGGGCATGTCGGGCGTGATGGTCGCCACAATGATCAGGTCGATGTCCTCTCCCTTGATATCAGCCTTCTCCATGGCCCGCTTGGCGGCTTCAGTCGCCAGATCGGATGTATACTGCTCAGGGGAAGCAATGCGACGCTCCTTGATCCCGGTTCGAGTAGTGATCCAGTCATCACTGGTCTCCACCATTTTTTCGAGATCGGCATTGGTCAGTCGCTTTTCAGGGACATAAGACCCAACTGAAACAATGGAACAAGTGCGCCCCTTAAAACCATGCTCGGCGCGCGGATTGATGAATTCAACGTTTTCAGGCAATGAATCGGTCATGATAAAATAGTCAACGTGTTAGCGGCTAAGGGCTTAATCGAGTGTTGGCAATCGAGATGGCCTCGGTCATTTGTTCGTTGATATGATGCTCGAACGCTCTTGCCGTCATGCGAATGGCATTGTTAAAGGCCTTGGTCCCGGCAGAACCGTGGGCTATGAATACATTTCCATTCAACCCCAACAAAGGAGCCCCGCCGTAGGCATCCGGATCCATGCGGCTCTTGATGGTTTTAAACGCACCTTTGGCCATCAGTGCGCCCATTTTTCGAACGGGAGTCGCGGTCAATTCACGCTTCAACCAGGAAAACATACCATGCGCCAAACTCTCACAGGTCTTCAGCACGATATTCCCGATAAAGCCGTCACACACCACCACATCCACCCGGTTTGAGAACAAATCGTGGCCCTCGACATTCCCAATAAAATTAACATCGAGTTTTTTACAAAGCTTAAAAGCCTCGAGCGTCAGATCATTGCCCTTAACGTCTTCGGTCCCCACGCTCAGCACCCCGACCCGGGGTTCTTTCAATTTAAGCACTTCACGCGCATAAACCTCTCCCATCACCGCGTAGTGCGCAAGGTGAATGGGTTTGGAATCCACGTTGGCACCGGCATCCAGCAAGACAAACTCGTTTTCCGGAGCGGGAATCACCGTCGCAATCCCGGCACGCTCGAGACCGGGGAGCCGCCGAAGCTTGACCGTCGACACAGCCACCACTCCCCCGGTGTTTCCAGGTGAGAGGAACGCGTCGGCCTCGCCGCTTTTTACCAGATCAACACCTTTGGCGATGGAACAGTTCTTCTTCCGTCGCACAGCATCCACCGGTTTATCCTCCATTGTGAGGACTTCTTCGGCGTGATGGACAGATATGCGCTGATCCGCGTTCCCTTTGGCATCCAGTTCCCGTCGGATTTCATCTTCCCGCCCCACCAAAACGGCAGATTCTACGGAGGGAAGCGAATCGAGCGCCAACAGGACGCCGTCGAGAATCACGCCGCAGCCATGGTCTCCTCCCATGACATCGACCGCGATACGCATCGACTGATAAATGGAATAAAATGAATTAAAGTCTCATTGAAAACCCAGGATCAGAGATCAATAGGCTTCAATGTTAACCACTTGACGGCCTTTGTAATGCCCGCAAGCAGGACACACGCGGTGCGGCACGTAGGGAGCGGCGCATTGAGGGCAAACGCTCAATTGCGGCAGGTTTAATACACTGTTGGAGGCCCGGCGTTTACGCTGTGCGCTCCTGGAAGGTTTTCTCTTAGGTACACCCATATTTCAGTCTTTGTCGTTTTCCAATTTCAAATCGTCCAACGCAGCCCAAGGAGAAGACGTCGTAGCCTCCACCTCGTCATCCGACATCTCAGCCGATTCCGCCTGGGAAACCAGTCCCTGGCAATCCTGACCGCATACCGGATGCTGCGGTAAAACGAGCAAAATATCCTCTCTTAATACTGCGGTCAAGTCAACCGTATCATTATTTATGGGTAAACTTTCTTCTCCTTCCAATGCTACGAAGCCATTCCAATCACTGATCGAGGCTTCAAAATCGAACGATTTCAGGCATCGGGCACATTCGCAACGGTATGTCTGCGAGAGTTCTCCCTGCAATAGAAGGTTCTCTTCATGCTTCTCAATCCATAACCGATATTGCAAGGGACCCGCCGGGTGCAGCAACTCATCATGAAGGTCCAATTCCAATTCATCTTCGGGAATCTCACCTTCATAGTTTTTCCCATCGGTTTCCAAATGCTTGATATCTACAACGAAAGCCATGTCTTTCTCCTGGTTTAACGATGTCTCGCCGTTTATTTACTTCGTTCCCGCATGGCATGCAAAACAGGAGCCGGCACAAATCCTGTAATGTCTCCTCCCAAAGAGGCCACTTCCTTGACCATACGCGAGCTAAGAAAGGTGTATTTATCCTTGGGCATCATGAAAATGGTCTCGATGGATGAGTTCAAATGCCGGTTCATCAAGGCCAGCTGAAACTCAAATTCAAAGTCGGAAATAGCCCTCAACCCACGAATAATGGCCTGAGCCCCCTTTTCAACAGCATAATTCACCAACAAACCGTCAAATGTTTCCACTGAGACGTTATCCATCCCCTCCAAAGATTCACTCGCCAACTCAACCCGTTTTTCTTTGGAAAACATCGGTTGCTTGGAATCATTGTTAGCAATGGCCACGATCACCCGGTCGAACAATTTGTCGGCCCTGCGGATCACATCCAGATGACCGTTGGTCAAGGGATCAAAACTCCCCGGGTAGATGCCCAGTTTCATAAGCGCAAAATACTACAAGACCTTCGAAAACACGAAGTTTTTCTATTTCTCACGCGTCTCAAACCGACGCTGATGACCGGATCCCGGCAAAGCCACCACATAAGCACCCCCATTGGATTCCACACTCAAATGAATGGGATGCCCTTCGCAATCTCTTTCCAAATTGGCAATGTGCGCGTCTTGGGTATTGTTCTCAGAATCATTTTTCAAGTTTTTGTGCACCTGATACATGGCCTGAATGGAAGGTGTTGACTTGAGCGCGGCAAACGTGGCGGGACCACATCCCTTGGTCACTCCATTGTTCATGATGGATACCGTCGGCTGCAGGGAACGAATGACAGCAGGATGATTACTTTGGTCCAATCCATGATGTGTCACCTGATACACATCCACCGTTCCCACCTTGTTCTCTGGACAAACCAGTCTATCCTCAACATTCCAAGTTAAATCGCCCGCATCGAAGAACCGAAAAGCCCCAAATTCCAAAACCACAACCACGCTGTTGGCGTTATCAGAAAGATCTTCGAGTTTGCGCGGAATCGAAGCATCACATACGGGTGCCCCCGAAGCCAGGGGTTTATCGACAAACGACTGCCCAACACCCACGCAGGTTAATGAGACTCCGGCAGTTCCGAATGTTTGTTTCAAAGGCAGCTGAAGTCCTGGTTCAATGATTCGACGTTCACCAACCTCCATTTCACGGTACGGTTTGATCAACAAAGGATACCGGGCATCGTTACGGTTGCGATCCGGGCTTTGCTCAGGAATCCCCCGATCATAGACCACCTTGATCGGCATGAGCTGAGCCAACTCGGCGGCTCCCCCGAAATGATCCAGATGAAAATGAGTCGTGATCAGGTAATCGATCTGAGTCAAACCCGCCATCCTGGTGGCCACCTCATGGATACGAGGCGCATCACGTGCACCTGGATTACCGGAATCGATCAGGATCGACTCACCAGCGGGCGTTACCACAAGCGTTGCCGCCCCGCCTTCCACATCGACCCAATAAATGTCCAAGTGACCGTTTGCTTTGCCGGCACGCACATCCGGATGGACAGCGATAGAACACAAAAAGGATAAAAACAGGGATAAGGAAAAGTATTTCATGACCGTTTCTTCAATGGTTCGCAACAGCAGATCGCAAACGGAATCCGGGCGCAAGCTTAATGGAAGTCGGCGGCAAAATATGTGCTCCAAATAAAAATCGTAACATTTATGCGATTTTGACTTGTCAAAGAGTGGGTCACTGCGTTGAATACGTGCCCTTGCCGTCAAAGGCAAAAGTGGCTGAATAGCTCAGTTGGTAGAGCAGCGGACTGAAAATCCGCGTGTCCCCAGTTCAAGTCTGGGTTCAGCCACCATTTTTTTGTACTTTTCCGGTCTCGGCCCGGTCATTTCCGCAATGACCAGAGAAAGAAAAGCACTGCTGCGAACAAAAGCACATCTTTGACTGTTGGTTTCACAAACAGTTTGAACTCTGTTTTCCTCCGTTCCCTGGTTTCAACATCGTAAAATCCACCAGCAACACAAATGATCAAGTAAAAGGCAAATGACGTGCTGAACAAGCCGAACAGTTCCCCGAAGAAATCAGGTCTGACCAAAGCAATGAACGGCAAAGCAAGAGAACCATAAAACAATCGAATGAAGAATCCTCGAAAAAAAGTGACCGTGGGATTGCTCGGCTCCAAAGGAATGCTGTTTTCACTTTTGTCCATGTTACACACTTAACCATTCTCGAAACATCGAAAAAACAGGCGTTGCCTCCAAGCTACCAAACCGCCCCCCCATTCACAATTCCATTTTCGAATTGGCTTTACCCAGACCGTAAAGTGCTTCCCATTTCTCACGCTCCATCTCCGCTTTGATCAAATCAATGCCAATATTCATACAGGACTCCAATGAGATACCCATATCATCTTCAATTCGTTACACACGACAAAAATCAAATAATCTGCGTCAATCTGCGAACATCTGCGGTTAACCAAAACAAAACCAATCGAAGCCCAAAAAGCACTCATCTCCCACACGATTTACCTTGGCGAATGGTGAACATGAATTAAAGTGACGCCATTCCACTAGGTCAGCCATTTCAGTAAACTTGAATTGGGCCGAACACGCGTAAAGGAATTTTAATAATATGATCAAATCACATCATTACAAAGCACTGGCTGTAGCCATCGCCGGCATGTGCGGCGCATGGCACTTGAGCGCCGAAGTCAGCGTTCCCTCCATCATCGGCAACAACATGGTGTTGCAACGCGAGCAGGACAACCCGCTCTGGGGGTGGGCGGACCCGAATGAAGTCGTCACCGTCAGCATCCATGACCAAAAGGTGCAAACACGAGCTGCTGAAGACGGTGGCTGGAAAGCTACCCTGGCACCACTCCCTGTGGGTGGCCCCTATGACTTGACCATTAGCGGCAAGAACACCCTTCGCTTCGAAAACGTGTTGGTGGGTGAAGTCTGGATCTGCTCCGGACAATCCAACATGCAGTGGTCAGTCAACGCAGCAAATGATCCCGACCTGGAACGACTCAGCGCCAACTACCCACAAATACGCCTGATCACCGTCCCACGCGTCGGCACACAGGAACCACAATACGATTTCGAAGGGCAATGGGAAGAATGCTCGGGCGATACTGTGGGCCGTTTCTCTGCGGTCGGTTACTTTTTCGGTCGCCAGTTGCACCAGACACTCAACGTGCCGATCGGACTCATCAACAATGCCTGGGGTGGCTCCGCCGCCGAAGCATGGGTGCGACGCGACCTTCTGGAAGCGGATTCACGATACGCTCCACTCCTCGAACGATGGGCCAAAACCGAAGCCGACGAAAAACTCACCGGTCAGATCGCTGCTTATGAGAAAGCGCTCGCCGAATGGAAAACAGCGGCCGCCAACGCACGCGCTCTGGGTGAAAATCCCCCTCGCCGCCCCAATCGTCCCAACAACCAGCTCACCGGCAACCACCGACCCTCCAATATTTATAACGGTGTTCTGAACCCTACCATCGGTTATGGCATCAAGGGAGCGATCTGGTATCAGGGCGAAAGCAATGCAGGACGAGCCTACCAATATCGCCACCTGTTTCCGCTCATGATCCAGAACTGGCGTGACGTCTGGAAGCAGGGAGATTTTCCCTTTTACTATGTCCAATTGGCTGATTTCAAACTCGAAAAGGATCAGCCCGCCGACAGCGACTGGGCCGAATTACGCGAAGCCCAGACCATGACCATGAGCAAGCTCCCCAACACAGGTGAAGCCGTGATCATTGATTTGGGAGAAGCCCAGGACATTCATCCCAAAAACAAGGAAGACGTCGGCAAGCGACTGGCTCGATGGGCCTTGGCCAAGGATTATGGTTATGACATTGTTTACCGTAGTCCGATCTACCAATCCATGGACCGCCAGGGCAGCAAAATCATCGTCACATTTGATCATGTGGGTGGTGGATTGGATCTGTTTGATGTGCGGCAACCGATCGGTTTCACCATCGCGGGAGCCGATCAGCATTTTGTGCATGCCGAAGCAAAGATCATCAACGAGCGTCAGGTGGAAGTATGGAGCGAATCCGTCTCAGATCCGGTCGCCGTTCGCTACGCATGGGCTGACAACCCCGTTTGCAATGTTCAAAACAAGGAAGGACTACCTATGACACCCTTCCGAACAGATGATTGGCCCGGAGTCACAATCAACAATCACTGATTTTAGCATCGAAACACACGAAAAAGGCGCATCTTCGGATGCGCCTTTTTCGTGTGTTTCAAGAATTCATCCGCAAATAGAACCCATAACCCAATCACTTTGTGTCTTTGCGCCTTTGTGTGAGAAAAAAATAACTCCGGATTCAACCTGCTTTCTTTGAGCGATGTTTACCATGCGCGGCCATCATGAAATCGAGGTAATACGCCAACTGCCCTTTAAGATTTTTCCGATGCACGATGGCATCGATCAACCCGCGATCTCTTAGAAACTCCGCCGTTTGGAAGCCATCAGGCAGATCCGCCTTGGTCGTGTCCTTGATCACACGGGGTCCGGCAAAACCAATGCGGGCACCTGGCTCGGCAATAATCAGATCCCCGACACTCGCAAAACTCGCCATGACACCCGCCATAGTGGGATCCGTCAGGACACTGATGAAGGGCAGATTTTGCTTTCCATGGTACGCCAGCGCGCCACAGGTTTTGGCCATCTGCATCAAACTGAACATCCCCTCATACATTCGAGCACCGCCACTGGTGGAACAGATAATCACCGGCAAACCCAGTTCAGTCCCTTTCTCGATCACCCGGGTCAATTTCTCCCCGACAACAGATCCCATGGAACCGCCGTTGAAACTGAAATCCATGACACCCAGGGCTATCTTATGCTGCTCCATCTGCCCGAGTCCGGTGATCACGGCATCCTTCATGCCGGTCTTTTGCTGATTGGCCGCCAATTTGCTGAGATACCCGGGAAACTCCAGCACATCGACACTGGACATTTCGGCATCCATTTGCTCAAAGGAATCCTCATCCACCAGCAAATGCACCCGATCCCAGGCGGACAACATGTAATGATGATCGCAATGGCGACAAACATTCAGGTTGGCCTCCAATTCCTTGCGGAAAACGGTTTCGCTGCACTTGGGACATTTGGTGAACGTACCCTCGGCAATCATACGCTTTCTGGGTCCGCCGGATACCGGCTTGGGCTTTTTCAGCATCGACTGATCCGGGACGGAAGATGGCGGGGTCACCATCGGTTCCTTGCTTTCCACTCCGGGAATGCGTCTGGTAAAAAACTTTGTCTCGTGCTTATCGTTCTTTTCGGGACGTTCGCTCATGTTTTTTATATGAAATTTAAAGGATTCATGACGGGTTCCAACCTTCCTCAGGCTGAAACACCCAGCCCTCTGGCCAGGGTGCGGACCGAGACGACTCGTGCGCCTGCTTTCATCAGGACCTCCGCGCATGCATTGGTGGTGGCACCGGTCGTCAACACATCATCAATCAAGAGAACACACTTCGACTCCACTGCCTCATCCGCCACAACGCTAAAGGCATTGGCAACGTTTTCCGCACGTTCCCTGCGATTCAGCATAGTTTGCGAGGGCGTTGGTGCAATCCTTTTCAGCACTTTCCCGCAAAAGGGCAAATCCAGCCGATCGGCCATTTTTTGCGCCAAAAGTGAGGATTGATTGTAGCCTCGTTCCCGTTCACGTACGAAATGCAAGGGCACCGGCACCACACAATCCCACTCGGATCGCATGGGGTCATTGGACAACAAAGCCAGAAACAAACGTTCAAACAAAGGTTCCAGCCACAAAGCCCCCTGATACTTGAATCGGTGCAACAAATCCATCATCAACGTGTTGGCAATCACGGCAGAGCTGGCGGATTCAAAATAAAACCGCACGGTATGACAGTTCGGACACTCAAAACCGTAAGAAATCTCCCCCTCAAATGGCAACCCACAACGTTGACAACAGGGAGCCTGAATACGGCGCAGGGACCTGACACATCTCTCGCAGACGTAACCATCTTCAGCTGAAGCTGTCGCATCCAGACACACCTGGCACACATGGGGAAAAACCAGTCGAAGCGGTGCTTCGAGCCACCCCTTGCAGGTGGAAGCTAAGTTTTTGAAATGGAGAATCCTACTCACCAAAGCCTTTCTTGCCCGTCCTCTTAATAAAAAACCTTGATCCAGCCAAGGTCTAAAACTAACACTTTGCGACATGCAGAAACATCATTTGAATCTGGCCAGGGTCTGGCACATAGTCTCCAAGTGACATGTTGAAGTTTTTTGGAAACAAAGGGGGATCGGATGATTCACCGATCGGTCCGGGTCCGTTTGGTCCCTACCAGCTGCAGGAATTGATCAATACCGGCGGCATGGCAGACCTGTGGCTGGCCACCAACCCGGAAGGGCAAACGGTGGCCGTACGCCTGTTGCTTTCAAAACTCAAGGGCGATGGCGTGGCACGCAAACGGTTCATCGCCGGATGCGAGATTCTGGCAGCCGTGCATGAACACGAGTATCTCATCCACTACGTCGAACACGGCAAACTCCAGGGCCAACACTTCCTCGTCATGGAATACGTGGAGGGACTCAACCTCAAGGAAGCCATGGCCGACGAAACCATGGACCTCAGCGATTTGATCGGTAATATCCTGATCGACAGCGCCGAAGCCCTGGAACACGTGCATGACTGCGGCTACATGCATCTGGATTTCAAACCCGAAAACATCCTTGTCTCCCGCAACGGCAACGTGCGCCTGCTGGATTTCGACCTCTCCCAGCCACGACCGGAAACACCGGTCAAACTCCAAAAAAATCCAGGTACCCCGGCCTACATGGCCCCGGAACAGTTGCAGCGCGAGCCCGTCGATCATCGGGTGGACATTTTTGCTTATGGAGTCATGGCGTATGAAGTCCTGACCGGACAAAAACCCTTCCAGGGAACCACGCCTGACGAAATCCTTCGCAGACAAGTCCAACGAGGTGCCGAATTCAAAGCACCAAGAGACCTGAATCCGCACATCCCGGTGGCCTTGGAAAAAAGCATTCTGAAAGCCATTGAAGCCGATCCCAACAAGCGACACGGTCACATCAGTGTGCTATTGCATGAATTAAAGACCGCGCTCTACGTCTGAAGGGCGCAGTTCATTTTTTAGGCAATGGAGGGGAGATCCCGCATGCGGGACTCGACCCCAAACTTTCCCCTTGAAAACGTCTCTGAGCAAAAGGAATGGAACGCGGGGAGACTATTGTTCATCGAATGACTGTGGTGTTTCCATTGTAGCTTGAAAAGGGTTCCAATGCTCTGAGGTTTGAAGTGGGTGTAAGATGGAGCTTACCCCTCCGATAATGGGGGTCTATTTTTTAGCCTGCGCCCACGTCGGAATTGTGGGGTATTTTTGCCTTTAGTCCGAACCGGGAATCACCTATCTTCCGGGTTCAATTCCAGAACAAACGATTCAAAACATGAAAACAAGCACAGCCCTGGTAACCTTGTTGGGTCTCGTCCTATTGACCCAATCATCACACGCCGCCAACTGGCCGCAATGGAGAGGACCGCACTTCAACGGTTCCACAGAAGAAAGCAACCTGCCTGTTCAATGGTCCAAAACGGATAATCTGGCCTGGACGAAAGAACTTCCCGGCAGCAGCGCCGCCACACCGATCATTTGGAACGACAAGGTGCTGATATCCACCACGGATGATGCCAATGAAACACTGCTTGCCATGTGTCTCGATCGCAAAACAGGCGACACAATTTGGTCAAACAAAGTGGCCGTCGGCCTCAAACGAGACAGCCGCAGCAACTATGCTTCCCCCTCTCCCGTTACGAACGGAGAACAAGCCATCTTCTTTTACGGCAACGGAGAGCTCGTTGTTTTCGATATGGATGGCAAAAAACTCTGGGGCACGAACATCCAAAAACGTTGGGGAGACTTCTGCTTTCAATGGACCTTCAGCAGCACTCCCCTGCTTTACGACAACACGCTTTACGTACAAGTTTTGCAAAGGGATGTCCCCGTACACGGCAAAGGATTCAAGGACCAACCCAACGAATCCTATATCGCCGCCTTTAATCCAGCGAACGGTGATTTGAAATGGAAAATCACGCGTCCCAGCGAAGCGAAGGCTGAATCGCTGGAATCCTTTACCACCCCCATGCCTTACACCCATGACGGCCGCACCGAAATCCTCATCTTGGGTGGGGACGACATCACGGGTCACGATCCGGCCACTGGCAAGGAGCTATGGCGCTGGGGCACCTGGAATCCCACCCGCATCGGACACTGGCGTCTGGTCCCGTCGCCCATTGCCGGTGACGGTATCGCACTGGCCTGCGCACCCAAGAGAGATCCCATCTACGCGGTGAAACTGGGCGGAAACGGCACCTTGACCGATGACGCCCTGGCCTGGGTCAGCAAAGATGACCGTAATCTAAGTTCGGACGTCCCCACACCAGCTTACGCACATGGCGACTTCTTTATCCTGAGTGATGTGCGTGGCGCCCTCTCACGCGTCGAGCCCAAAACCGGCAAGGTCAAATGGACCACCGAACTGCCGGGCCGCAGCAAGTATGAAGCCTCCCCTACCGTGGCGGACGGCAAGGTTTACATCATGAATTTTGCCGCCGACGTGGTGGTGCTGGATGCCGAAACGGGAGAGATCAAATCCAACATTCCCATGGGAGAACGAGGCGACGACATGACGCGCTCCGCCATCGCCGCAGCTCAGGGAAATCTGTTCATTCGCACCAACGACAAACTTTACTGTGTCGGCAAGTAACCCACTTTAAAACATCATGAAAAAACGAAACAAAATACTCAGCTTGTTAGCCCTCGTTTCCCTGATGGGCATCTCGGGACACATTCAGGCGGCGGAATCATCTGACAAAAAGAAGGACCAGGCGCCCGCCATCGTCACCCCCGGCGACAACGGAGCAGCTCCTTCGGATGCCATCGTTCTTTTCGACGGATCCAATCTGGACGAATGGAAGAGCGGAGATGCAGCCGCCAAATGGACGCTCCTCAAATCGGAATCCGCCATGGAAGTGAAGAAGGGAACCGGATCGCTTCAAACGAAAAAAACATTCGGTGACGTTCAACTGCACATCGAATGGGCAACTCCAAGTGAAGTCAAAGGTTCAGGCCAGGGACGCGGTAACAGCGGTGTTTATCTGCAGGGCCGTTACGAGATTCAGGTATTGGATTCTTTCAACAACGAAACCTACTTCAACGGTCAGGCCGGCGCGTTCTACAACAACGCCGCGCCGCTAGTCAACGCGTCACGTCCTCCCGGCAAATGGCAAACCTACGACATCATCTTCGTGGCGCCCAAACCGCAGGAAGACGGTTCCGTCAAACCCGGTTCGTTCACTGTTCTCCACAACGGGATCCTGATCCAACACCAAACTCCGATCACCGGAAAAGCCTCGACGGCGGCAGCTTACTCGGGAGCAACCCCCAAAGGTCCGCTGCTATTGCAGGACCATGGGAACCCGGTTCGATATCGCAACATCTGGATCCGTGAACTGAATTAAACGCCCCAGAGCGACGGTTCTAGACCAGTTGACAAAAATGGATGCTTAAAAGTATTCGAATGACTAACAATAACTCACGCCCGCTACGCTAGAGGCGCAGAGGCGCAGATTTTTTTGCGAAATTACTTTTGGCAATCAGTATATATTAAAAATTCACCATCGGCTTCGGACAAGATCATTCCTGATCATCCGAAGCCGTTTCTTTTTTCTGAAACTGATGAATCTCTAAAAGAGCCATCGTGGCCCAGGCCGAAGTGGATATCCACTGGGCATGACTTTCCTCTCCTGAAGGCCGGGTGGTCTCCCGCCAGCTCCCATCCTGCAACTGCTCAGCGATCAGAAAAGACAAACCCCGGTTCATGATCATGGCGATGCGTTCGTCCCTGGCATGTGGCAACATAGCGAGCAAGGCCAGGGCAGTATCGAACACCTCCGGAGGACGGTGCGGGTATGGGCCCCAACCGCCAAGAGTGGTCTGAGCACGCATCAAATACTCCAATCCCAACACGGCATCCCCTCCTGCCTGCACTCCACTTGCTCTGATGAACAACAGTTTGGCGGCTGTTTGCGAGACGCTTTCCAGAGGCATGTTGCGTAGAAAACCAGCAGCCTTGTTAACGGCTTTTTCAGATTCCTCAAATGAAACATGGTTTAGATAAGTCCATGCCTTTAATGTGGCCAGGGCATTTCCGGGAGCGGCAGGTGAACCCAGCGAATCCTGTTTTTCGATCACCCAGTTTCCCTCGGGCGTTTGATAACCCACGAGTTTCCGCGCTACCGAGCGGTTCCACTTTTCCTCCCCGAGCACACCAGCACTCACAGCTTTGACCAAGGCTGATGCGAACTGAACATCAGCCAATTGTTGATCACTGACATTGGGATCACCCTGCTGCTTGTCCCATTTCTCAGGACTCGAAAGCCAATCCAGGGTGCTTGAAATGGAGTCCCCGGCAATATCCCAACCATACTGCCTGGCGGCAAACAATGTCTGCGGAGCGTCACTGTTGTTGTGACACGAAAAACAACCATTTTCCCTGGGCCAGGAAGCAACCTGTTCTTCAAGAAAATCCAACGCCAATCGAGTGGAAGCCTCCAGATGCTTGCTTGGAAATGGCCCCTTCAAACTAGCGGCTTGCCCACCGTTTAAAAACACAACCAATAACCCAATCCAAAAAATGGAACCAAGTGTCATCTTTGAGCGCATGCCGCCCAATTTAGCTGCCATGGCAGCTATGAGAAAGAATAATCAGATCTTCAGATTTAGAGATCCATGAGCACAAATCCAGTCGTGGAAAACTTACCGCCCTTGTGGTAGGCTCAAACTCATGCAGTCTTTGAGCTCCATCAAAAACCAAACAATCCAAGGATTGATCACGGCCTTATGGTGCTTGGCAATCTATGCTGTTGCCTCCAATACCGAAGCCGATGAGGGATCTCCATTGGCCGGCCTGGAGAAATACAAAAACTTGACCAAAATCCAAATCAGAGGCCGCGTGGTATGCCTCCATGAAGCGATGAACAAGGAGTTCGGCATGAATATACCAACCGGTCATGAGCATGTTTATGGGATCAAGACAGAAGACGGTAAATTTTATCTCACTTTGAAAAACAATCTGTCCGCAGCCGTGTTCGATGACGAACGCGTGCGCGACCGGGAACTCATCCTGTCAGCGTGGTTGTTCCCCAAATCTAACATCATCGACATCGTCTCCATGAAATCCTTCAAAGACGGAGTCATCCACGACCTCTACTACTACTGCGTCATCTGCGCCATCCGCACCGCTGTCCCGGGTCCCTGCATGTGTTGCCAGGATGATGTAGAGTTTGTTGAAAAGCCGATGGATTGATGGGGTGCTTTCGGAATCTTCATTCCAAAAGCACCCATGATCATCCCCTAGAAGTACCACCTCCTATTGCCTGAATCTTGTCGAACCAGACAAATGGAAGTGTGTAAGATCTGACAAAGTTGGCAATCATTCCATAGTAGCAAAACTGTTACATCAGGCTTCAAGGAAAGAGGTTCCAGCGAAAAGTGCATCACCCATCAACAACGGAACCTGCATCCGATGGAAACCAAATAACGAACTGAGTCCAGTCGTCTTTCGAGGATTCCAGCAACATATCTCCTCCGTGAAGTCGGGTCAGGTCGCGCGCAATGTTGAGACCAAGTCCGTGCCCACTAACGTTTTCGTTTGCATTGCCCCGGTGAAACCGTTCGAAAATATGGCTCTGGCTTTGTTCTGGAATGGCGTTTCCCGTATTGCCTACCTTAATGACCATACGGGGATCCTCTATGGACAAAGACAAAGTCATTTGACCATTTTCTCGATTGTACTTTGCCGCGTTTTCCAGTAAATTTCGCAGGATCATTGTGACATACCTTTTTTCCCCCTGAATCGTGGCTTTTGCTGGAAGGTCCGCTTTAATTTCAATATTCAAAGGATTTGCTTGAACTTCAAAGTCATCCAATTCACCTTCCAGAATTTCCGTTAAATCCAGTCGCGAACAATTCAGATGAAAACGACCCGCATCCATTTGGGAAAGTAAAAGCAAATCCTCTATCACTCGTCCAAGACGAAACGTTTGCATGATGGATTGCTCCAAATCTATTGCCATGCCTGCGGGAAGGTTTTTTCGTGAAAGCATATCCTCAAGTCCAGCCCTCAGCACGGCCACGGGAGTCTTCAACTGATGCGAGGCATTGGCTGAAAATCGCCTGGAACGCTGGAGTTCAACATGACTTTGTTCCAGCGCATCTTCGGCAAGCTCACGACCTACCCGGTTCGATTCCGAATCAGCCTCCAATTGTTCGACAGGCCGAGAAAGCCTTCCAGCCATAAAGTGACTGGTCACAAATCCAATGAATATCAATCCCAATCCAATGGAAATGATTTGGCGACGCACCTGACCTAAACGCTGCTCAAAAACTGTCAAAGGAAACAGGCAAACTTCATGAGCAGGAGGATAAGATGAGTTTGGATTTAGGATTTTGAAAAACAATCGAACATTTCCCTGCTCAAGCGGCACGGTCATGTTGCCTTCAACCGATTCACCTGATGAAATCATTTACTCAAGGGCTCCGTGAATCAGGTTCTTGTCCGAATCCTTTTCCAATTGTTCGAGATACAACCGGTTTTCACCAAAGATTCCAATGAACCGGGAGACATCTTTGGAAGTTGTGTCGGAAGGAGTGAGGAATGAATTGAAGCCAACCACCAATGCCGCCATGATTTCACCGGTTGCCAATGAGATAATGGGCGTCGCCATGACTTCCACCGCCTCTACCGAACCGGAGTCGGAGGAAACAAAAACGTATCCCAGTTCGGGTTCTTCAGAAATTTCAGGCACTTCAAGTTGTGACTCCAATTGCGGGTTGAGATTGCCTTCGATGGTGATTTCCTCGGGAGAGATGATCTTTCCATCGTGATCCAGAAAACGATAAAAAACGGGTTTCATGGAATAAGGATGATCCTCTGGATCTAAAACCATGCCGCGCATGATTTGATTCATTTCATCCCTGGCGCTGGGATAAAGAAGATCAAGGGCATCATCCTCAAAAGAAGCTTGTATGCGCGGACGATGAACCAATTTCTGGCATGCCAAGGTAAGGTGCGCGTGGCGTGCGGTTCGAACTTTTTGCCAGGCATCAAACTCAGCAAGGAAGACGCGATGCTGGTCCAGAATGACTTCGCGATAATTTTTCTGTTCCGCCACATAAAGAGCCAGACCGGCAAACAGAACAACCACCAACATCAAAGCGGCAAGGATCTTCAGTCGAAACCGAAAAGTCTGCAATGAAGCCGGCATGATACTAGAGTTTCAAGGAAAGTTTAGATTCAGCGTGGATGTTTCTTCCAATTCCACAGGGATCTCGATCGTCTTTTTCGAGTTCAACCAGGCTTTCAGTTTCCATTTCCCGGCCGGTAGTCCTTCCAACCTGAATTTCCCCTGCGTGTCCGATGTGATAAAGTAAGGGGTATCAACCACCAGAATCAGGGCCCGCATGTGTTCATGGATATCACATCGCAAAGTGACCAAACCTGGTTTGTCAAACACCTTGGACGGAATGGGGCGTTCGTCGGGAAGATACCTGCCCAGATCAAATCGTTTGGTTTTTGAAAACGAAAACACATTGTGAAAACTATCATCCAGATTTGGAAATTCCACCTTGGTTCCCACTTGCACAGCCAACAGACCTGGATCGAAGACAAGGTCCTTCTGCAGCATTTGAGCAACCTGAACAGGTTTCCGGGTCTTTGAAAATTCACCCTCCAGATAAACAATGGCGACCGGGGGATCGGGCGCCAGAATCTTTCCTTTGGTGACGATCTGGTAGCGTTGCACCATCACAGGCGGCACTTTACCTTCAGGCAACGGAACCCGACCTTCAATCACAGCCTGAGCACTCACTTGATTCAAAGTGATAAGAAAAAATACACCCACGCCCCATGCGTAACCCCCACATGAGCTCATGATGTTCTTCAATGATATCAAGCAATTCATATCTAAAAAAATCAACTGGATTGAATGGCGTAACCAACACCCCGAACGGTTTGTATAAGAGGTGAGTCAAAGTTCTCATCAAGCTTTTTACGAAGTCTGGTGATAAATATCTCAACCCTACGAGTGTCATAATCATGTTCGCAATGCCAAACACGCTTGCACAATTCAGTTCTTGAAAACACCCGCCCCGGTTCCTCCATCAAAACCTGCAAAAGTTCAAATTCCCTGGGCGACAAACTGATCTTCTTACCGGCGCGTGTCACATTTCTCCCATGGATTTCAACTTGGAGGTCTTTGACGGACAGTAAATCTCTGGCTGTCGGAGTCGCCCCCCGCCGACCGAGCGCTTCCACTCGAGCAACAAGTTCGTCCATCGAGAAGGGTTTGGTCAAATAATCATCTGCGCCGGAATTCAGTCCCAACACCCGGTTTTCAACTTCGCCGGAAGCGGTCAGCATCATTACCCTGACCAATTTCCCCTTTTGCCTGAGTTGATTCAAAATGGAAATTCCATCCAGACCTGGCAAATTAAGATCCAGAATGATGAGATCAAACATTTCACGGCAAGCCAGCTCGGCCCCTTCGACACCTTCGTTCACACATTCCGTTTCGTGACCATGTTTGGACAATGTTTTGGCCACAATGCGCGCAAGATGCTTTTCATCCTCAACTATCAATATACGCATGATCTAAATCCTCCATCGCCTCTACCTGAAAGTTTGGCACCGTTTTTTTGTGTGCAGTCAGAACTTGGCTCGCCATAAGCAGCAAGGTCCATGTTGAGCCTCCTGACCGAAGGCCAAGCTAGCCCGATTATTCGTATTATCAATGCAAATCATTCCGGATCATCGCGCCTGCATGAAACTCCAAACGTTACTTGTTGCAGCATCAAAACCAAACGCTCAATTGTGCCGCAATCAATTGAGTGGATGATTTCGGGCCGCGCTCGAAGTACTGAAAGCTGTATTGAAGTTTCAAAAGACTGTGGGCGGAAATACGATACCCCACCGCCACATCACTTCGCCACGCATTGGAAACCCACGGAACATGTCGTCCTGAAAATTCGTCATAAATGCTCTCGGATATGAACTGATTCCATCGAATCGCCCCATAAAACCGAGGTGTAAAACGATATTTTGTTTCCACATAGTAAGCATACGCATCGGCCGCACCAACCAAAGGATCCGTATATCTGGAATGGTAAACTTCCCCCCAGACTTGGAGATGATGCCAGGCAAACCCAATATCCGCGCCCAATAAGGTTTGCTGAAAATCACGGGCATCCGATCCGGCCGGCAACACCCTTTGGTCCACATTCATGAGGTACACTCCTTTACTGGCATTCATACCCAAATTCCACATCGGGTTCGGTATCCAACCAATCCTGCCAGCCACGGTGGGATGATCAAATTGAACTTCGCTCAATTCCCAATCGACCGGCCTCGATATCATCGGGGCATGCTTGAATTCAAACGCATAGGTCCAATCCTGAATCTGACCGGACGCCATGGCTCCTGTCGAATAAACGGGGCCCCAAATGACGGGACTGTATGTATAAGGTTGGTTTCTCGATTGCGTGACCATTCTGCTGAAGTAAAAATCCTCCAGTTCACCGAAAATCACGGGTCGATGTTCATAAGGAAACGGGGCGGTGATAAAAGGATTGTCCTTGGGGTGTTGCCTGGGCACCCAATTTCCGATGGGAGTGCCAAATTTCCCGACTTGAAGATTTAACCGGCCGTCATCCCAAGGGGTGTATCGAAGTGCATAAGCATCGGCCCGCCATTCCATGGGATTGTCCCCTTGATGAAACCCACGGTCATATCGAAACTGAGCGAACCCATATATTTGGGATCCAATCTGACTATCCACGAAAGTCGTAAACCTGGGAAAAAACAATGCATTGGATTCGGCGCTGACAAACCCGGCAGGAGGTTCTTCAAAGGCATACCCTTCCATACTCGCAACATGGCTCAGCCTCAGCCTGAACTGATCATCAAACGCGCTGAACGTAAGCTTGTCCTGAAGACGATCGAGCAGGTCATCGGCCCGCACCACAACTCCATCAACTGCAAAAGCCCAAAGAATACAAGCAAACAGGAAGCCCACTTTTTGGACATCATTGATCCGCAATTGATATGAATCTGCCATCCGTTGTTTATGCTCTTAAAGTAAGAAACAACCTTAATGACACATCATTCCTACTGTCAAAAATCAAAGCCACTGGCGTATCCAATTTTTCATGGACATCCACATTTCATCTGCGCACCCATGCGCCACCCCTTTGACCAGATCAGACCGGAAGGCCTCCTTTTTGCCGTATAGCTCGTATACTTTCGTTAATTCCTTTTCGACCGTTCTGATACCGGGAATTGGAGACAACTCATCCTCCATGCCGTTCATGCATAAAAGGGGACGAGGCGCTGCAAGGGCGAGGATGGATTCCAGATCACAGTATTCCATCAAACCGGGCACAAAAAAATACATCCCATGCAAATGCAACCCTTTGGCCTCAACCAAATCCCGATACCGCACCATGCAGGCGATTGGCACCCCCACCGCCAGTTCGTCTTCAAAGGCCATCAACCATTGGGTCCGCGTGGCACCCATGCTCATCCCTGCTGCTGCGATGCGTTTGGCGTCGACTTCGGAACGCTGTTGCAGGTAACGAAAAGCTGTTCGGTCATCCCAAAGAATGCGCCCCCAAAGGGTGCTCCCCTGCCATAGAAAATATTTGAATAAACTGTGCTCCCCTTCATGCTCGAAGTCCTCACACGTCTCCACCCCGGCACCATGACGCTCCCCAAAGCCCAAGGCATCCACACAAAGCACGGACATGCCCATTTCAAGAAAACATTGAACCGGCGATTCGGGCGTGTGGCGATTCTCAAACAGTTCATCCTTACCCACCTCATACTCACCTCCATGCCAGTGGCACCACAACACAGCCGGACCGGGTTCGGTGACATTTTTCGGGGTCGCAAACCAGGCAGGCATGCCCGTTGCGGTCCCATTATCGATCTGCAGTTTCTCAACCACACCAAGCGTATGGTTTTGACGCCATACCACTTCCGCCTGGATCGTTTCCGGAATGGACGGAAGATGCCCCAGATGACGACGTATCCCCGCACGCACTTCGTTTCGATGTTTCAACCAGGTCGCGTGATCGGATGCGCAACGGTTCAAATCAATCAAAGGCGGTTTCATGGAGCAAAACACTTTCCGAGGGCATCCTTCAGAGGGTTCGCGCCCCGATCACAAAAGCCCATGTGTGCATGAGGTCGCCAGCCTTCGGCACATTCAAACATGCCGGATTGACGCCCCATCTCACGGGTCGTTTTTTCCATGTCCTTCAGGTAGGAATCCATTCCCTGGGTAACATCGAGCCATCCCTTCTGGCTGGCGTGTGCCGAAAGAGCTTCTCGCTTACGTCCCATCAAATCCCCGACATCCACAAACATGCGGGCCTTAACGGGATCCCCGAAAGTATCCACCAGTTCATGTGGCATGGCGTGATAAAGGGTTACTTCCTGAGAGACGGGTGACACCGGTGGGTCGGTTTGATAATTAGGCATTCCCCTGGCAAACGCTGCCGACACGGCCAGTCGACAGGCATTCATGTGATCTTCCATGTAATCCACAGGAGAATGAATCAATAAAATCTCCGGAGCCACCTGACGAATAACTGCTGCCAGTCGGCGCAACAAATCATCGTTGTAAAAAACCTCCAGATCCCCGGTCAGAGGCGGGTACCACTGCGCGCCCAATATTTCTGCCGCCTTCCGCGCTTCATCGGCACGTATGGCGGCGGTGGTTTGGGCGTCATGCTCCAAACTTCCACAGCAGCCATTGGCAATATTCATGTAATGCAACTCCCACCCCGCTTCCCCAAGCCGCATCAAAGTCCCCGCCATCATGAACTCAATATCATCCGGATGCGCGGCAATCGCCATGGCCTTCCGTTTCCCTGAGCCTGGAACAGATGTGGATTTCGTCGTTTCCATGACTAGGAAATGGATATCTGACAAAAACTAACCAACCTTGACCGATTTTCCTGTCTTGGCAGAGCGATCCGCAGCAAAGATGATTTCGTGAGATCGAAGGGCGTCATCGATGTTCGTCAATGCCATCGGTTTCTTCTTCTGGAGGGCTGCAAAAAACGCCTCGAATTGAGTCTGATATGGATGATCCGAGACATCCCCGCTATCGAGCATCTTCATCGAAAGTTCGCTCCAACGGGTCTTGTCCAACCCGCCCATCTTTGTACTGTGCAATTTATTGTCCAGCAAACTGCCTTCGCTTCCAACCAGGTGGGTGTGGAAATAGTAAGGCTGAATACAATCAATCACTGAAGCCACTTTACCGATCCGGCCGTCCTTGAATTTCAGAATCGTGACGCTGGTGGTGTCGTATTCGTAGGCTTTGAAATCCTTGTTCTTCGATCCGGTCGAAAGACTTTGCACTGATTCCACATTCGATCCCATGCAAAGCAATAAAGCATCCAGAGCGTGACACCCCGCAGACAACAGACTACTGCCACCAGCATCCTTCCTGGTATTCCAACGATACTGACCATACCAGGGGCCGATGCCGTGATAGTAATCAATTTCGCCATAATGAATTTTCCCGAGCAATCCCTGATCAATGATGGCCTTGGTCGTCAGAAACTGGCTCGAATATCGGCACTCAAAACAAATGCAGGACTGCACCTTGGCCTTCTTCACCGCATCACGAATGGCCACACAATCCTTCCACGATAGTGCCATCGGTTTTTCTAGAATGATGTGCTTGCCCGCTTTGGCGGCGGCCACGGCATGCTCGCGATGCTGGTAGGGATAACTGCAGATCGAAATCACATCCAGATTGGGATCCTTCAGCATGGCCTTGAGATCCTGATAACACTGAATGTCACTCCCGTGCGTGGCGCTGACCTCCGCTGAATCCAACGGCCTGGAAGAAAACACCGCACGGACCTGTGCATTGGATGAAGCATTAATGGCCTGAATGTGCGCTCCCGCCACCCAGCCGTAACCGATGATACCGACGTTAAACTTTTTCATGGATGCAATGATTGATTTGAAAAACGTCAATATCCTAAACCACCCGTGCCCCACAGGACAAGAGCGAGCTGAAGAGATTTATCACAACAGCCAAACCCAGGAAATGTCAGATACAAAATCTTGGGGTATCAGTCTCTGGTATGACGTTTGATCAGCAATCGTACATTTTGACCGGGCTTGATTTGTAATGCGTAGGCGCGAAGTTGCTCCCCGGTCAAAATCACAACCGATCGATCGTCCTTCTGGACATCGAACTTGTCGTCATCCGACACGGTGAACCATTGAGGGAACTGATTGATGCGCGGATAATCCACGGGAAGGCGGAACCAGTCTTTATGGCGCAGACGATCGAAGCGCAGGGTTCCGGACCAGAAGTCCTGGCTTTGAATCCACAGGTGGAGGGCGCCTTCACGTTCCACTGCGCCAATTTGCAATCCATCCCGCCAAGGATTGGGCGCGACGCCTTGCGTTTTCCATAGCGCATACATCAGACTGGTCCGAGCTGAGTTCCCGTCACCATACCATCCTTCGATGATACCGTCTGGACGTTGTTTTTCCCAAATTTTACGAATGCTTTGATCAGCCCATTCAAAGGCAGTATCCACTGGCAAACGATTCAACATGTTCAAAGCACCTTCCACCGAATCGGCGTATCCATCCGCTCCACCGCGTTCCCAATCTGCATCCAGGTACTTGTGGATATTTTCCAGGGCGTGACGTACCGCCTCACGATAGCGCGGCACACCATCAATGTCGGCGACGGTCAGGTAGGCATTGTAAACATAACCCCACCCATCACTGATGCCTAGGTTCATGTCCCCTTTTTTGCTCGGTTGATAGGTGTTGGGCATCATGCCGTCTGGATTAACAGCATGATCCAAGATGTCGTCGAGGATGCGATGGAAAGGCTCTCGGTAGCGGGCATGACGGTCGGGATCTTGTCGGGACGCAATCAGGTAGGTTTCGGAAAGTCCGCTGATCACTTCGCAACCATGATCTCTCAATCGAATGCTGGCATGATCCAGCAAGTGATGGTGAAGAAGGTATTGGTCCGCCAATCGATAGCACCAGGTCTTGAAACGTGTGTCTCCCGTTCGCCAATACATGCGACTCATGCTTTGCAACAATTCACCGTGCACTTCAATATTGTTGGTTGGGATGGGTCCGGCCGGAGTGCTCACCTCGGCGTGTCTCCAGATGCCATACAACAATTCAAGCATCCGCTCCTCCCAGGCCGTGGGGCCCATCCATTCGGTGATGGGCATCAGACCATCTTTCACATACTCGGAAGCGCCGAACAAAATATTGTCCCACTGAACGGTCTCCTCACGAAAGCCTTGTTTCAGGAAATCGTAGGTATCGGGAAGTCCATCCACGCGGGTGGTGAGACGACGCTCGGCTTGCAACATGGAATGAACCGTTTGTTTCAAATAAAAATCATCCAGCACATGGTCGGTTAGGACCAGGAAGGGAAAGTTATCGGCTGCACAATCTTTCGCGTTCCAATAGGCATCACCACTGATCCGCCTGGGCAGCAGACCTGTTTCCACGTCAGCAAAACTCAACCATCCATGCGCGTATCTACGGGAAAAGGCCACTGCCTGTTGGGCGTCCAGGGCGTTGGCTTCTGCTTGTTCCCAGGCAGAACGGGTTTGGTCGGACAAGAGGGAAGTTTCAGCTGTCAAAGTGATCGCAAAAATCGAAACGAAAATGTTTGCGAATCGAATGCGGCCTGGGGAGATGTCGAGAGGTTTCATGGGCTGCCCATATTCTCGCTCAGCACCGGTCGATTTCCAATCCATTCGTCCCGGGTTTCCCCGTCAAACTGTTTTCATTGCCATTTTCCAGCAATTTAGGGTGAACGATGCGCAGAGAAAGGTCTGCATACCAAACGCCCTGCACCAACAATGCAGGCTCACTATCACCTATGAAAAAATGTCCTTTCCTCACCTTGGCTGCTGCCAGAGGTTCCCTCGCGGCTGTTTTGCTCAGCTGGCTATCCATGGATTCATCCATTCGATTCCCATCGATCAAGGCAGCCGAAAAGCGGATAGACTACCGGCATTACGCCATGGTGCATGCCGGCGACATCAAACACGGCGCGGAACTGTTCGCCAACGACCAGCTCGCCTGCTGGACCTGTCACGACTTGGATAAGCACACCGATAAACCCGGCCCGAACCTCCTTGGAATTGGCGATAAGATGGGACGCGGCGACATCATCGATGCCATTCTTCAACCGTCGGCCAACATCGCAGACGGATTCAACACCACTGTCGTGGACCTGAACAACGGCGATGAATACACCGGCATCCTCAGCGCCGCCAATCAAGACTGGATCGAACTCAAACGCCCCCGACTGGAACCCGTGCGCATTTCAATGGAGGACGTGACCAGTCAACGCACCAGCGACCTGTCCCTGATGCCTGAAGGACTGCATCTCAGCATTTCACCTCAGGACCTGGCCGACCTGGTCGATTACCTGGTGAGCTTAAAACTGCCGGAAAGCGCCACTCGATACAAACAGGGCACTCCGGACCATATTCAAGCCATCGAAACACCCATTGGTTTTATCCCTTTTCACTCAACCGAACACACATTCACCAAACCAGCCTGGATGGGGCAGATCCCCGGTGAACCCGATCAATTCCTGATCATCGAACACGCTTCAAGTCGTATCTGGCGATTGGAAAAAGGACTTGATGGGGACCACAAACACCTGTTCCTGGATCTGGGCCCCAAGCTCAGCCAAGGAGGAGCGCGTGGATTGATGGGCTTGGCCTTTCATCCACAGTTCAGGGAAAATGGACGATACTTCCTCGCACTGCACTACAACGATTCCGACCAACACATCGCCATGACAGTGGAACGGAAAGCAACGCCGGATTTGAACAAGGACTCCGGCGCTCCCTCGCGCACCCTTCTCCGCTGGAATGCCACCACCAGTTCGCACACCGGTGGTGGATTGGAGTTTGGTCCGGAGGGTTATCTTTACGTTGGCATGGGGGACACCGGGCCACACGAGGATCCCAATGGGCACGCGCAGAACATGTCTCTCTTGAAAGGAAAAATGTTACGCATCGACATCGACCAAACCGATTCAGGACTGCCCTATGCCATCCCACCCGATAATCCCTTTGTGAACCAAGCAGACATACGCTCCGAAATCTGGGCCAGCGGATTGAGAGAACCCTGGCGCTTCAGCTTCGACCGTGCAACAGGAGAACTCTGGGTTGGCGATGTCGGGCAGGATCGTTACGAGGAAATCACCATCCTGCGCCGAGGCGAAAACCACGGATGGAACGTCTGGGAAGGATTCGAACGATTTTCCAACACCTATCAAAGAGAAGGCGCCATCTGTGTGGAACCGATCTTCGCATACCCACGCAAACAGGGTATTTCCGTGATCGGAGGATACGTCTATCGCAAGCCGGATGTCTCCTCCTTCGAGGGCGTCTACATCTTCGGCGACCATCAATCCCGCCGGATCTGGGGCCTCACCCAAAAGAACAGGCGATTAATCCAGGTCCTTGAATTGGGCGTTTGTCCCGAGAAACCCGTTTCCATTGCCCAATCCGAAACCGGCGACCTGTTCGTGGTCGGCTACGAAGGAACTTTGTTTCGACTGGATTTCTCCAAATCCAAATTTGAAGTTGTTCGTTAGAACAGTTGGAATTTGGAATGGATGTTGACGATGATGAATAGAAACAAAGTTATCGTCACTTGACCAGGATCATCGAATCACCACTACCCAATCCTGGTCAGGATCATTCGGAGGCATCCCAATGGTTACGCTCTTTCCACCCTTGAGCTCTTTCACCGAACCAACCAATAGTGGACCGCCTTCTCTTGGATTAAACCATCGAACACTAAAACCCCCATCTACTCCGGACAGATCCAACGTGGTTGAGCCACCATCCGGAAGATAGATCAGGTAATTTTCACCCGGGGCGGCAAGACAGTATTTATCATTGTTGAACTCTGGATTCCCGATGAGTTCATCGGCCGTGGTCATGTTCCAGAATGGTATGTTCTCTTGCTCGAAGAATTCCAAGGCGATCCGACAGTAATCCCAGGACTGGTCACGACTTCTCCAATCCTCGCAAACCAAATCGTTTTGCGGTAGTTTGTATCCGAAGTAATATTCCACACCGCCGCCACCTCCCATGAGCGTTCCCCAAAGGGTATATTTCCGGACTTCGTGTTGGGTGTGAATTTTCTTACCGTCGGCGGGATCCGTTCCATCAAATCCCTGGTATCCCAGATCAGGAACCTGTGCATATTGCGCTGTGCCGGATTCGTCGAATGCGACCACCCAGGGTTTACCTGCTTGAGCAGACTCCCGGGTCCATTTCACGACCTGCCAATGGGTATCCCGAATGTTGCTGTTTTGCAGGGAGGTTCCTGTCAAAACAGAGTCATCCCCCAACAAAGGACGATACACTTTGTCCTGCTGTTCGGGATAG